>Ga0157372_10006865_pt1 | contig 12114 bp, 8 predicted proteins | sample C55metaG_FD_115307 | JGI IMG/M metagenome (GOLD analysis project Ga0157372, IMG submission 115307) | Corn rhizosphere microbial communities from Kellogg Biological Station, Michigan, USA - C5-5 metaG | ecosystem: Host-associated > Plants > Roots > Rhizosphere > Soil | place: USA: Michigan... | reverse complement strand
CGCGCCGGCCGGCCGCGAAGAGAGCCTCGCCCGCGTGCAGGAGCGCGAGCGGCACCACCGGATACAGCAGCCTGCGCATGATCTCCTGCGGGAAGAGCCACAGCGCGAGCATCGCGAGATACGCGAGCACGTACCATCCGTCGAGACGGTTGCGCGCCGCCGCGCGCACCGCTCCCACGGCGGACACGGCGCCGAGCGCGAGATAGAACGCGCGCACCGGCGGCGCGACGGCGGGGTCGGCCGTGAAGCTCGCGATCCACCCGCCGGCGAGCTGGCGCGCGATCGCCTCGACGAATCCCGCGGGATCGCGTGCGATCCACGCGCGGACGTTGCGCAGCACGAGGCCGTAGTTCTCGCCCACGAGCGGCACGCGCAGCGCGGTCCATGCCACGACCGCCGCCGCCACCATCGCGAGCGGCAGCCACGCGGTGCGTGCAGGAGTCTCGCGCCGTGCGACGCGAATCGCCGCGTGCAACGCGTATGCCGCGACGAGCGCGGCCGCCGCGGAGCGCGTGAGCGCGGCCGCCGCGAGGACCGCTCCGAAGGTGAGCGTGCGCGCGAGCGAGCGATCGCGCCCGGGCCGCGCGGCCATCGCGAGCGCCACGAACGAGAGGAGCAGGTACTGCGGGTCGCTCAGGATGCCGAGCGTGGAGATCCACGCCGACGGCGTGAGCAGGAATGCGGCCACGAGCGCGCCCGCGGTGCGGCGATCGAGCGTCGTGCGCGCCGCGAACGCGAAGATCGCGACGAGGGCCGCGGCCGCCGTCGCCGCGACGACGAGATGCGCGCGCAGCAGGTCGTGGCTCGCGCCGAGGAGCGCCAGGACGAGCGGAAAGAGCGGCGGGAAATGGGTCGCGGTGCCGGCCCATGCCCGCATCGCGGGCGTGGCGCTCCCGTCATAGAGGCGCGCCTGCAGCAGGTAGCTCACGCTGTCGTCGCCGAGCCCGGCGAGGCCGCGGTGCCAGTCGAAGGCGAAGAGCGCGGCGGTGGCCGCGAGCAGGATCAGGACGAAGGCCGCGGCGGCGATCCTCCCGGGGCGCAACTCGGTGCGCGGGGCGCCGGGGCCGCTCATGGGCGGCGTGGAATTGCACCCAAATGACGGAGTGGAGCGCGGAAAGGAGCGTCCTGTATATTAGCAGGTCGCCCCATGGAATCGATTCGCATCAGAGGCGCGCGCACGCACAACCTCAAGAATGTCCAGCTGGACATTCCGCGCGACCGCCTCGTCGTGATCACGGGACTCTCCGGCTCGGGCAAGTCGTCGCTCGCGTTCGACACGCTCTACGCCGAAGGGCAGCGCCGCTACGTCGAGTCGCTCTCGGCGTACGCGCGCCAGTTCCTCGAGCTGATGGAGAAGCCGGACGTCGACCTGATCGAGGGGCTCTCGCCCGCGATCGCGATCGAGCAGAAGGCGACCTCGCACAACCCGCGCTCGACCGTGGGCACCGTCACCGAGATCCACGACTACCTGCGGCTGCTCTTCGCGCGCGCGGGCGATCCCTACTGCCCGGAGCACCACGTGAAGCTCGAGGCGCAGAGCGTGGCACAGATGGTCGACCACGTGATGTCCCTCGAGGAAGGGCGCCGCGTGATGATCCTGGCGCCCCTCGTCGTGGGGCGCCGCGGCGAGCAGGCGGAGATGATCGACGAGCTGCGCGCCCAGGGCTTCGTGCGCCTGAGGATCGACGGCGAGGTGCACGAGATCGACCGGCTGCCGAAGATCGACGGCAACAAGAAGCACACCATCGAGATCGTGATCGACCGTTTGAAGGTCGAACGGTCCGGGACGGGGCCGGGATCCCAGTCCCAGCGCCTGGCGGAGTCGTTCGAGACGGCGCTGCGCCATGCCGACGGCCGCGCCATCGCGGTCGAGATGGGGTCCTCCGACCAGGCGGGCTCCACGGGGCGCGAGCATCTCTTCTCGTCCAAGTTCGCCTGCCCCATCTGCAGCTATTCGATTCCCGAGCTCGAGCCGCGCCTCTTCTCGTTCAACAACCCGATGGGCGCCTGCCCGCGCTGCGACGGCCTGGGCGAGATCACGTTCTTCGACCCCAAGCGCGTGGTGGCCTTCCCGCACCTCTCGCTCGCGGGCGGCGCGATCCGCGGCTGGGACCGGCGCAACCAGTTCTACTTCACGATGCTGCAGTCGCTCGCGGCGCATTTCGGCTTCGACGTCGAGGTGCCCTTCGAGGCGCTGCCCGCGAAAGCGCAGGACATCGTGCTCAACGGGTCGGGCGCGGAGAAGATCCCGTTCAGGTACCCCGGCGAGAAGGGGCGCAGCGCCGTGAAGGAGCATCCCTTCGAGGGCATCCTGCCCAACCTCGAGCGGCGCTACCGCGAGACCGATTCGGCGACGGTGAAGGAAGAGCTCGCCAAGTACCTGAACCAGCGTGCGTGCCCCGAATGCGACGGCACGCGGCTCAGGCGCGAGGCGCGCCACGTGAAGGTGGCCGATCGCACGCTGCACGAGCTCTCGTCGATGCCGCTCAAGCTCTCTCAGCCCTTCTTCGAGAAGCTGGAGCTGCCGGGCGCGAAGAAGATGGTCGCCGACAAGATCGTGCACGAGATCGCCAACCGCGTGCGCTTCCTCAACAACGTGGGCCTCGGTTACCTCTCGCTCACGCGTTCCGCCGACACGCTTTCGGGCGGCGAGGCGCAGCGCATCCGCCTCGCGAGCCAGATCGGCTCGGGCCTCACCGGCGTCATGTACGTGCTCGACGAGCCCTCGATCGGGCTGCACCAGCGCGACAACGAGCAGCTGATCGAGACGCTGAAGAGCCTGCGCGACCTCGGCAACTCGGTGATCGTGGTCGAGCACGACGAGGAGGCGATCCTCGCCGCGGACCACGTGGTCGACATGGGCCCGGGCGCCGGCGTGCACGGCGGCGAGATCGTGGCGCAGGGCACGGCGGCCGACATCCTCGAGCATCCGCACTCGCTCACGGGCCAGTACCTGTCGGGGCGCAAGAGCATCCCGATCCCGGCGAAGCGACACAAGCCCGACGCGAAGAAGAAGCTGAGGATCGCCGGCGCGCGCGGCAACAACCTGAAGGACGTGACCGTCGACATTCCCGTGGGCCTCTTCGTCGCGGTGACGGGCGTATCCGGCAGCGGCAAGTCCACGCTCATCAACGACACGCTCTACACCGCCGTGGCGCACCACCTCTACGGCTCGGCCGCGGAGCCCGCGCCCCACGACGCGATCGAGGGGCTCGATTTCCTCGACAAGGTGATCAACGTCGACCAGAGCCCGATCGGGCGCACGCCGCGCTCGAACCCGGCGACATATACGGGACTCTTCACGCCGATCCGCGACCTCTTCGCCGGTGTGCCGGAGTCGCGCGCGCGCGGCTACGGGCCGGGGCGCTTCTCGTTCAACGTGAAGGGCGGGCGCTGCGAGGCGTGCCAGGGCGACGGCCTGGTCAAGGTCGAGATGCATTTCCTGCCGGACGTCTACGTGCCGTGCGATGTCTGCCACGGCAAGCGCTACAACCGCGAGACGCTCGAGATCCTCTACAAGGGACGCTCCATCGACCAGGTGCTCGACATGACGGTCGAGGCCGCGCACGAGTTCTTCTCCGCGGTGCCGTCCATCGCGCGCAAGCTCGCCACGCTCATCGAGGTGGGCCTGGGCTACGTGAAGCTGGGCCAGAGCGCGACGACGCTCTCCGGCGGCGAAGCGCAGCGCGTGAAGCTCGCCCTCGAGCTCTCCAAGCGCGACACGGGGCGCACGCTCTTCATCCTCGACGAGCCGACCACGGGCCTTCACTTCGCCGACATCGACCTGCTGCTCTCGGTGCTGAACCGCCTGCGCGACCACGGCAACACGTTGGTCGTGATCGAGCACAACCTCGACGTCATCAAGACCGCGGACTGGGTGATCGACCTCGGCCCCGAGGGCGGCGATGGCGGCGGGCGCGTGATCGGCCAGGGCCCGCCGGAGGAGATCGCCGCGACCGCCGCGAGCCATACCGGCCGCTTCCTCAAGCCCATCCTCGGCAGCCCGCGCCGAAAGGCCGCCTCGGGCTGACGGACGGCTCGCGGGCGCCGGGGCCGCGCCTGTAAGATGCGCGCGTGGACCCGCGCGACATCCTCGTCGGCAGCTTTCGTGCCGCCCTCGCGGCAGCCGACCCCCTCCAGATCGTTCCTCGCCACCTGCCGCCGCCGCCGCGCGGGCGCACCGTGGTGGTGGGCGCGGGCAAGGCGGCCGGCGCGATGGCGGCCGCGGTCGAGGCCCACTGGCCTGCCACGGCATCCCTCGAGGGCCTCGTCATCACGCGCTACGGCCACGGCCTCCCGACGCGCCGCATTCGCGTGATCGAGGCGGGACACCCGGTCCCCGACGAGCAAGGCGAGGCCGCCGCGCGCGAGATCCTCGCGGCCGCGCAGGCGCTGGGCCCGGACGACCTGCTGCTCGTGCTCGTTTCCGGTGGCGGCTCCGCGCTGCTTTCCCTGCCCGCGCCGGGCATGGCCATGGCGGACCTGAAGGCGGTCACGCGCCAGCTCCTCGCGTGCGGCGCACCGATCGAGGAGATGAACGCGGTGCGCAAGCACCTCTCCGCGATCCAGGGCGGGCGCCTCGCGGCCGCGACGCGCGCGCGCGTGCTGGCACTCATCGTCTCCGACGTGACGGGGGACGATCCGACCCACATCGCCTCGGGCCCGTGCGCGCCGGATCCGACGACGTACCGCGATGCGCTCGACATCCTCGCCCGCCATCGCGTCGAGCCGCCGGCCGCGGTGCGCCGCCGCCTCGAGGACGGCGCCGCGGGCCGCATGCCCGAGACGCCCAAGGCCGGCGACCCCGCGTTCGAGCGCACCGAGAACCGGCTCATCGCGACGGCGCATGCGAGCCTCATGGCGGCGTCGGCGCATTTCGAGTCGCACGGCGTGCGCTCCCTCGTGCTCGGCGATTCCGTCACGGGCGAATCGCGCGAGGTCGCGAAGGTCTATGCCGCGCTCGCGCGCGAGGTGCGGCTGCACGGCCAGCCGGCCGCTTCACCGGTCGCGCTCATCAGCGGCGGCGAGACCACCGTCACGTTGCGCGGCAAGGGACGCGGCGGGCGCTGCACCGAGTTCCTGCTTTCGCTCGCGATCGCGCTCGACGGCCTCGACGAGACGTGGGCCATCGCGTGCGACACCGACGGCATCGACGGCAGCGAGGACAACGCCGGCGCGCTCCTCACGGCGGATGCGCTCTGCCGCGCCCGGGCGAAGGGCGTGTCGGCGCGCGCACGGCTCGACGACAACGACGGGTACGGCTTCTTCGAGCAGCTGGGCGACCTCGTCGTCACGGGTCCCACGCGCACCAACGTGAACGACTACCGCGCGATCCTCGTGCGATGAGGCCCTTTCGCGTGGCGCTCGCGATCCTGGGCCTCGGCGTCGGCATCGCCGCCGGCGTGTTCCTCTGGCAACCGGGGCTCGACTCGCTCTACGACGACAGCGTGAGCTACCTCGTGCTGGCGCAGTGGCTCTCGCCGTGGCATGCGATCGATCCCGCGGTCGCCGCGGCGGCACCCCTCGAGAAGTACCCGCCGGTGTTCCCGCTGCTGCTGGCGCTCACCGGCGGTGCGTACGACTGGCGTATCGCCCACCTCGTGATCGCGGCGTGCTTCGCAACCACGGTCGTGCTCCTCGCGCTGCACGCCGCGCGGATGACGCGCTCGCGGGCGCTCGGCATCGCGTGCGCCGTGGTCTTCGCGCTGACACCGGGCGCCTGGCTCATCGCGAAGGGCATCCTGAGCGAGTATCCGTTCATGGCGCTTTCGCTCGGCGTGTTGCTGTGGCACGCGCGCAGCGAGGACGCGACCCCGTCGCGGGGCGACGCGGCGATCCTGGCGCTCCTCCTCGCCTCGACCCTCCTCACGCGCACGATCGGCGTGAGCCTCTGCGCCGCACTCGTCGTGGCGGAGATCCTGCGCTGGCGCCGCAATCCCGATGCCACGCGCCTGCGCCGCATCGGCGCGGCCGTCGCGGCTTCGCTGGCCGCCCTCGCCACCTGGTACCTGCTGCGGCCGGCGGGCGGCCAGGACCAGTACGCGCAGAGCCTCGACGTGATGCGCCAGGGCGCGACGATCGACGCGGTGGGATGGCTCGCGGGCTCGATCGCGGCGAACGCGGGCGCCATCGCCGTCGGCTGGCTGCACGCGATGCTCATCTTCTGGGGCGAGCCCTCGAGCCCGAGCTTCCTCATCGCGGCGGCCTTCGGCTTGCTCGGCCTCGCCGCCACGGTGTACCGCGCGAGCGACGGCCACCTGGACGCGCTCTTCACGCTCGTGTTCCTCGCGATCCTCCTCCTGTGGCCGTACCCGGGGCAGATGTATCGCCTCGCCTTTCCGGTGTTCCCGCTCGTGCTCGCGCACGCGTTCTGGGCGCTGCGCGCGGGACTGGGACAGAAGCTCGACGCGCGCAGGAGCGAGCGCTGGGCCGCGGGCGCCGCCGCCCTTCCCCTCGCGGTGTGCGTGCCCGCCGTGCTCTTCTACGTGGGAGCGCGCGCCCGCATGCAGGACGCGCCCACGCGCGCCGCGCCGAAGACCAGCATCGCCGAGTTCTACCGCATTCCCTCCGGCCCCGCCGCGCAGGAAAACGCGTGGCGCCAGCTCGACGTGATGGACGACCTGAAGCGCGTGGGCGAGACGACGCCGCCCGACGCGCGGGTCATGTGGTACACGCCCGACTACGTGGCGCTCCTCGCGCGGCGCCGTGGCGTGCCGCTGCGCCGCCCGGGCAATCCCGCCGACCTCGCGGCACAGCTGCGCGCGACCGGCGCGGACTACATCTACCTCTCCGAAGTGCAGCCGCGCGACAGCCTCTGGCACGACGGCTGGCCGCTCTACCCCGCTTACCTCGCGCGCGGCATGGCGCACATCGAGTGGGCACGGCCCGGCGCCAAGGGCGACATCCGTGCCATGCTGCTCAAGGTCGACAAGAACAAGGTTCCCAACCCGGAGCGGTCCCCATGAGGCTATCGGTCGTCATCCCCTGCTACAACGAGAAGAACACCATCGGGCAGATCCTGCAGCGCGTGCGCGCGGCACCCTGGCCCGACAAGGAGATCATCGTCGTCGACGACTGCTCCCGCGACGGCACGCGCGACCTGCTGCAGGGCGAGCTCGCCCGCCAGATCGACCGGCTGGTGCTGCACGAGGTGAACCAGGGCAAGGGCGCGGCGCTGAGGAGCGGCATCAAGGCCGCCACGGGCGACCTCGTGATCATCCAGGACGCGGACCTCGAGTACGACCCGAACGAGTACCCGCGCCTCATCAAGCCGATCCAGGACAACGTGGCGGACGTGGTCTTCGGCTCGCGCTTCATGGGCGGCCAGCCGCACCGCGTGCTGTACTACTGGCACAGCGTGGGCAATGCGGTGCTGACACGCCTCTCCAACATGTTCACCAACCTGAACCTCACGGACATGGAGACGTGCTACAAGGTCTTCCGGCGCGAGATCATCCAGTCGATCCAGATCGAGGAGAACCGCTTCGGCTTCGAGCCCGAGGTCACGGCGAAGGTGGCGAAGCTCGATTGCCGCATCTACGAGGTCGGCATCTCGTACTACGGCCGCACCTACGCGGAAGGCAAGAAGATCAACTACAAGGACGGCTTCCGTGCCATCTACTGCATCCTCAAGTACAACCTCTTCCGCTGAGCGGCGATCTCCGCGCAGCCTGCGCGGCCTCACGCGCTACTTCTTCGTGGGGGGCGCGGCCGCGTGCGTGGACATCGGCCTCTTCGCGGTGTTCGCGAAGATCCTGGGGCTGCCCTACCTCAAGGTCGCCACCGCGAGCTTCGTCCTGGCGACCCTCGTCAACTACTGGCTGAGCGTCCGCTTCGTGTTCGTGAGCGGCCAGCGCTTCCGCCGGCGCTGGGAGATGGCGATGGTGTTCGGGGTGAGCGCCGCCGGACTGGCGCTCAACAGCCTCATCCTCTGGCTCGCGGTGGAGTACCTCCGCGTCGAGCTCATGGCGGCGAAGCTCGCGGCGACCGGCGTGGTGTTCTTCTGGAACTACTTCGCGCGCCGCGTGCTCATCTTCGGCGCGCTGCGTTGAGCGCGGCCTCGCGCTCGGCGATGTAGGCCTGCAGCCTCGCCCGGTCGATCTTCATGAGCATGAACTGCACGCGGTCGGCGCCGGGCAGGCGCACCTCGATCGCGGGGTCGCCGTAGCGAGCGAGGTCGCGGAACGCGGCCTGCGGGTTGGCCATCTCGATGTTGCGGTCGACCTTGTACACCTCCGAGAGCACCAGGTAGTCGGTGCGCGTCGCCGCCAGCTCGAGTGCCAGCTGCAGCGCATCCCAGCGGTACTCGAACGCGACGGGCTCGCGCCGCGCGAGAAGCGCCACGTATTCGGGCCGCATCCACATCACCCGCGACTGCGGCGGGGTCTCGCGCGCCGTGCGCTCGAACCCGGCGAAGGCCGCGATCTGCACGCGCGCGTCCTGCTCGGCCTTCGCCTCGTTCACCACGAGGTAGTAGTCGAGGATGTCGGCATAGGAGAAGCTCGTGCCGGCGAGCGGCGCGTCGTTGCGCGCCTTGTGCGCGAGGACCACCGCGGCCGGCACGCACAGCATCGCGGCCAGGAGGAAGGCGCCGCCGAAGAGCAGGCGCGAATGGCGGCGCACCGCGGCGCGCGACGCGAGCCAGCGCAGCGCGAAGGCCGCATGCAGCAACAGCAGCGGAAAGAGCGGATAGAGCAGCCGCCGCGTCGTGTCCATCGGGAAGATCCAGAAGACCAGCAGCGGCACGCTCACCACGACGTACCAGCCGTCGAGCCGGTTGCGGAGCGTGCGTGCGATCGCACCCGCGAGCGCCAGCGCCAGCACGGCGGCGAAGATCGCGGTCGGCACCGGCTCGGTCACGGTCTGCGCATGGAACGACGAGACCCAGCCGTGGAAGAAGGTGGTCACGCCATCGTGCACGAGCCGTGGCGGATCCCGCAGCCAGTGGCCGAGCATCTCCCGGAACTGGTCCGAATACGCGGAGCCGCTGCCGGGCCGCACGAGGCGCCACGCCGCGACGCCCAGGGCCGGCGGCACGAGCGGCACGAGGAGCGCCACGAGACCGCGCCCGCGCTCCCGTATGAGGCGCCAGCCGGCATGCAGCACGTATGCGAGGACCAGCGTCATGCCGATGGTTCGCGTGAGGCACACCGCCGCGAGCAGCAGGCCGAAGATCACGGCGTCGCGCATGCGCACCTCGCCGGCGTCGACGCGCGCGGCATGCCAGTCGAGGGCCACGAAGGTGAGCAGCAGGTAGAGCGGCTCGCTCAGGATGCCCTTCACGCCGAGCCATGCGGTCGGTGCGAGCACGAAGAGTGCCGCGACGGCGAGCGCGCCCGCGCTCGAGGCGAGCGTGCGTCCGGAGAAGCGATAGACCGCCACGAGGGCCGGCACGGCGCACGCCGCGACCGCCAGGTGCGCGATGCGCAGGTCGTGCGCGCCGCCCGTCACGACGAGCAGCAGCGGGAAGAGCGGCGGGAAATGCGAATGCTGCCAGGCCCAGGGCGTGAGGAGCGGGTCGCCCTCGATCCAGCGCGCGAGCGTGAGATAGCTGAAGGCATCGTCGTTGAACGTGGAAAGGCCGTGCTGCCACGCGAACGCCACCATGAGCGGGGCCGCGATCAAGACGAGCGAAGCGAAGGCGGCATGCCAGCGCCAGGCCGTGCGCGCGGGGACCGGCTTCATCGCGCCCTCATGCCCGGAAGCGTGGCCGCATAGCGCTCGAGTGCCGCGCGGTCCACCTCGAGCAGCGCGAACTCGTCGATGTCGGCCACGGGGTTGCGCACGATGAAGAGCGCATGCGCGAACGGCGCCACGGACGCGGGCGTCACGATCGGGTCGAGCGCGTCACCCCGGATGTCCGCCTTGTAGAGGCTGGACACCACGACGTATCGCGCCCCCGTGTCGAGGAGCGTGCGGACCACGCCCTCCATGCCCTCGCGGTAGTACGAGGCGACACCCGTACGATGCGCGAGCACGGCGATGTAGTCGGGGCGCATCCAGAGCACCCTGGCGCCGGGCGGCGTGAAGCGCTCGATCTCGGCCAGGCCCGCCAGCACCGCGAGCTGCCGTCCCGCGATCTCGCGCGCGGGCTTGACCGGGATGACCGTGTAGTACTCCGTGATGCCGGAGTACGCGAGCGGCGAGATCTTCATGACGGGCGCGCGATCCGCCGCCTTCGAGGCGACCAGCGCCATCGCGGGCAGCGAGAGCGCCGCGAGCACCGCGCCGCCCACGCCCACCACGGCGCTCGCGCGCGCGGGCAGCAGGCGCCGCGCCACGGCATGGACGGCTTCGCCGGCGTGCAGCAGCGCGAGCGGCACCAGCGGATAGAGCAGGCGGCGCGTGGTCTCCTCGGGGAAGAGCCAGAATGCGAGCATCGCCGCATAGGCGAGGGCATACCAGCCATCCAGCCGGTTGAGCGCGGCCGCACGCACGGCGCCGGCGAGCGCGAGGAGGGCCGCGGCGAGCAATAGCGCGCGCGTCACGCCATAGACGTGCGACTCGGCGGTGAAGCTGCCGATCCACGCGTTGCCGAGGTACTCCGCGCTCTTCGCGCCGAAGAAGGCGGGCGCCGCGGCGAGAAGTCCCCACGCATTGCGCAGCACCTGGGCGTAGTTCTCGCCCTGCAACGGGGGACGCAGGGTGAGCCATGCCGCCATCGCGAGGGCGGCGGGCACGAGCGGCAGCGCGAGCGGGCCGGGGCGTTCCTCGCGCTTCCACGCGCGCACGAACGCCCACACGGCATAGGCGCCCACCAGCGCCGCCGCCGCGGAGCGCGCGAGCAGCGCGGCCGCGAGCAGCGCGCCGAGCACGATGCGGGAAGCGGTGCCCGTACCGGCGCCGGCGGCGCGCCGCGCATGCCATGCGAGGGCCGCGAACGAGAGGAGGAGGTAGAGCGGCTCGCTCAGGAGGCCCAGCTCGCTCACCCACGCGGTCGGCGTGACCAGGAAGAGCGCCACGACCAGGGCCGCCGCCCGGCGTCCCGCGACGGCGTCGACGAAGGCATGGAGCGCGGCCACGGCCGCCGCGGCGCACGCAGCCACCACGAGGTGGGCGCGCAGGAAGTCGTCGGCGGCGCCCGTCGCCGCGAGCAGCAGGGGGAAGAGCGGCGGAAAATGCGCGGCATTGCCGAGCCACTCGCGCACCGCCGCGCCGGCCGTGCCCGCGTACACGCGCGCCTGCACGAGGTAGCTCACGCTGTCGTCGCTCACGGTGGCGAGCCCGTCGTGCCAGGAGAACCAGGCGAACGCCGGGAAGGCGAGCAGCGCCAGCGCCATGGGGGCCAGGGCCGCGCGAAAAGAAAAAGGCCGACGCTCGGTCGGCCTTTTCGTCGCGGGTTCGGATCTCACCCGCGGAAGTTTACTCGAAGGCGGCTCAGGCTTTCACCTTGGAGTCGCCGGTGTCGCGCGCCTCCGGGTCCTGCGGCTCGGGCCGGTCCACGAGCTCGACCAGCGCCATGGGCGCGTTGTCGCCTTGGCGGAAGCCGTACTTGAGGATGCGCAGGTACCCCCCGTTGCGCGCCTTGTAGCGCGGGCCCAGCTCGCCGAAGAGCTTGACCACGATCTCGCGGTCGCGCAGCCGGTCGAACGCGAGGCGTTTGTTGGCGAGCGTGTCGGTCTTGCCCAGCGTGATGATCGGCTCGGCCACGCGGCGCAGCTCCTTCGCCTTCGGGAGCGTCGTCTTGATGGCCTCGTGCTTGAGCAGCGAGACGGTCATGTTGCGCAGCATCGCGAGGCGATGGCTGCTGGTGCGGTTGAGTTTGCGCAGTCCGTGGCGGTGACGCATTTACTGGGTTCCTTTCGGTGCTCTCTTGGCTTCGTTCAGCCTTATTGATCTTGTGGGGGGATTGGACCCCGGCCTTCGCCGGGGTGACGATTATTTCGTGAGCCCTGCGACGGGCCAGTTCTCCAGCTTCATGCCGAGCGTGAGGCCCTTCGAGGCGAGCACTTCCTTGATCTCGTTCAGCGACTTGCGGCCCAGGTTCGGCGTCTTCAGCAGCTCGTTCTCGGTGCGCTGGATCAAGTCGCCGATGTAGTAGATGTTCTCGGCCTTGAGGCAGTTGGCCGAGCGCACCGTGAGCTCGAGGTCGTCCACCGGCTGCAGCAGGATGGG
>Ga0157372_10006863_pt1 | contig 12115 bp, 9 predicted proteins | sample C55metaG_FD_115307 | JGI IMG/M metagenome (GOLD analysis project Ga0157372, IMG submission 115307) | Corn rhizosphere microbial communities from Kellogg Biological Station, Michigan, USA - C5-5 metaG | ecosystem: Host-associated > Plants > Roots > Rhizosphere > Soil | place: USA: Michigan... | reverse complement strand
TAATCAGTAAGCTCTTCTTCCTTAACAGGAACCTGCGCATCCTGGATAGTGCTGTATGGTACTTTTACAAAACGTATGCTTGCAATGTTCTTACGCTCATCCAGTTTATATTTTGAAATAAACGAAGGCTCATAAATATTTTTAGTAACAAGTGCACTGTATTTTTTGATCAGGTTAGTGCGCAATACATAAGCCTTCAGCGTTTCCCATTGCTCGCGTGCCTTACCTGTAGGGTCAAGCTGATCTGCCTGCTGTTCGAATAATTTTACATACTGAGGATCGAACATATTGGTCTGACGGTTTCTGAAAGCAGGAAAGCTTTGGATCGCAGGGTCAGGGTTAACTCCATAGATCAGATCTTTCTCTTCTTCTTTTGTAGACTGGATACCGATCTTTTCACAAACGTCTTTTATCAACACTTCGTTTACCAGATCTTTTAATGCTTCGTCGTTGATCTGTGCGCGGGTGTTATCATCCAGATTTTGTGTACCATTACTATAGGCGTATAAGGTTTCATAATCTTTTACACGCTGAGAGTATGCCCTTGTGTCAATTTTTTCTCCATTAACTTTTGCAACGCTGGTATCATGCCCGAACAGATCTCCGAATCGTCCGCTTGCCGCATCCATTAAAATGAATCCCACTAGCGACAGGGCGATGATAAAGCCTGCCACCTTCGCATACTTATTCCTGATTTTTTGAATTACAGCCATATAAGGTTGTGTGTTGTGTATTAATTATATAAGGAGGGCAAATTTATACGAAAAAATGAGATAAAAAAGCCTTAGACGGCTTAAATTACTTATTTATAAAAGATATACTAAATATATAGTGTTAACTCATGGCATAATATTAATGCTTCATTAATAAGCAGTTATTAAATAACAGTGTGAATATCTGTGGATAGTAATGGAATAACCAGCCGGGTTATCCAGAATAATTTTGGAACCAACCGGGTAGAAAGAACTTATTCTTTTCAAAACAGATTCTTTACACCCTCTTCTACGAAATTCACCTTCCTGTTTTTACTAACAGAGTATTTAATCCACAATTCACAGTATTTCTGTGAGTTATCAATAACAACAAGGCCTTCGAGTGTGGATAAGCAAAGCATAACATGGGTATGAATTGCTTTTGGTAGATTTGCAATGGGTATATCATTTTTCTGTCCCCAAATCCACAGTCCTAATGATAATAACCTTTTTTTTAAAGAATAATAAATAGTTATTAATATGGATGTGCAAATCGGAACTGCTGTTGAGAATCTGGAAAAAAATGGATTCCTCGATGTTGCGATCGACCCTTCATTGGATCTTTTTGCCGAGATCGAAAAAATGAAAAAAGAAAAGAATGCCGTTTTGCTGGCCCACTATTACCAGGAGCCCGACATTCAGGACATAGCAGATTACATTGGCGATAGTTTGGGATTGGCACAGGAAGCTGCAAAGACCAATGCAGATGTGATCGTATTTGCCGGTGTGCACTTTATGGCTGAAACTGCCAAGATCCTGAACCCAAACAAGAAAGTTTTACTGCCCGATCTGAAAGCAGGCTGCTCACTGAGCGATAGCTGCCCACCCCCAATATTTAAAAATTTTAAAGACAAGCATCCTGATCATATTGTAATATCATACATAAATTGTTCTGCAGGCATAAAGGCTTTGAGTGATATCATTTGTACGTCGTCCAATGCAAAAGCTATTGTAGATAGTTTACCTATGGATCAGAAGATAATATTCGCCCCTGATAAAAACCTGGGCGCTTATATCAACAAAACTACCGGCAGGGACATGGTTCTATGGAATGGCGCCTGCATAGTACATGAGCTGTTTTCATTGGAAAAGATCACGAAACTTAAAACAAGGCATCCGGAGGCAAAGCTTATAGCCCATCCTGAATGTGAAGAAGCGGTACTTAGAATTGCAGATGTGATAGGATCAACAACACAATTGCTGAAGTATACCCGTGACAGCAAGGATCAAAGCTTTATTGTAGCCACAGAAACAGGCATCTTACATCAAATGCAGAAGGCTTCGCCTGATAAAACCTTCATAGCTGCACCTCCTGATAATGCATGCGCCTGCAACGATTGTCCGCATATGAAGCTGAATACATTGGAAAAAATATACCTGTGTATGAAATACGAACAGCCTGAAATACTTATGAATGAGGAGCTTAGGCTTGCAGCTAAAAAGCCAATCGATAGGATGCTTGACCTAAGCAGACAATTCGGGCTTGTATAGTATTTGAAGATATGTTTGATAAATGACACTGCAATAGCAGTGTTTTTTGTTTTATCCACAATTTGGTATAACTTGTACCCCTATTTGTAAATATTAAAAAGGACTATGAAAAAATCATTTTTACTTAGACTTGGTGCTTTGGCCATGTTCGTCGGTAGCGCGGCAATTGCCGGTGCTCAGCCAACAGATGCTGCCAGGGCAATATTAGGGGCAAGGTTGACAGTTGACGCGCCTACAGGAATTAATCATCCTATAAAATTCACTTATTCAACACAGGATGCAACAAGTACATGGGGAGGAGCAATTACCTCGCCAATCGTGCATCAGGTTGTTGTTAAACCAACAAGTGATTCTTTAGGTTGTATAGGCTCTGTGTCATCAAATGTGAGTGGCAAATGGGTTTTAATTTATCGCGGAAATTGTGAATTTGGTAGCAAAGCGTTACATGCACAACAAGCAGGCGCAACAGGTGTTATTATTTGGGACCATACACCTAGTGAACCATTGGTAAACATGAGTGGTGGTAGTGATGGTGGTAGTGTACACATCCCTGTCCTGTTTATTTCACATGAAGATGGTTTGGCATTAGCTGGTGAAATACATGCAAATGACAGCGCACACGTAACTCTAACTAAATGGGGTTTTGGCGCTTCAAGCGATCTTGCCCTGGTTACTCAGTCAGAAGCGCTTCCGCATGCTTTAGCATTACCAGGCTATCAGCTTGATGGTACAGATGTACCTCAGTATAGGGTATATAGCGGTGCTTTTGTTTGTAACACAGGTACTTCTACGCAAACAAACGTGAAAGTACACAACACGATTAACTGGACGCCTACAGGCGGTTCTTCATCTGTTGTTTACAAAGATTCAGTTGTTGTGCCTCAGATCACTACTGCTGATTCAATCAACATCAATGCGTTCTCACCAAGGACTTATACACTTGCACCAACAGGTACAGGTAGCTATACGTTCAACTACAATATTACTTCTGATTCTGTAGATGCTGTGCCTGGTGATAACTCAGAAAGCGTTACAATGAATGTAACATCAAACGTATACTGTAAAGGTGGCTTTAATGTTACAACACAGGAACCGGTAGTTGCAGCTCATTATGCGGTGACAAGCTCTGGCGCTACACAGGCATCAGCTTGGGGTCCAATATTCTATATGCACAAAGGTGGTTATGGCGTTACTACACTTAAATTTGGTGCTTTACCTGTAGATACTGGTATTCACTATATCAGCCAGGCAGATCAGGATGGTAAGTTAGCACTGTACATTTTCAAATGGAAAGACCAGAACAGTGATGGTTTCATGACAACAGATGAGCTAACAATGGCCGGTACTGCTGTTAAGCAATTTGCTACAACTGACTCTGCTGATGGCAGAACAGTATATACAGCATATGTTAACAATCCTGACGGTAGCTCAACACCAGTTGTTACTGAAGCTGATGCTTACTATTGGGTTGTTGCAGATATCCTGACTGAATATCAAATAGGTGGCGATGGTACTGTTAACTTCTATAACCGTACCCGTGCAGGCCAGGATTTCGCAACTAACAAATTTGATGATTACTGGGCTCCACGTTTTGATGGTGATGTAAGCTCTATTGATACTACCAATGGATCAATTATAGTACAGGTTCCTTTTGGATTTAAGACTGGCGCTACAAATGCTGCTACGCATTTTGCAGACTCAGCGAGCTATCTTCAAAATGCTGGTACGCCAAACATCGCAATGTTCACCACTACTTATCCTGTAAAGGTTGAGAATGTTACAAACAAATCAGGAGATGCGTTGAATGTTTATCCTAACCCCGCTTCTAACCAGATCATTGCTGATGTGAAACTTGCTAAAGCTGCTGCTTCTATTAACCTGAGGGTTGTAAATGCAATTGGACAGACAGTTTACATGGAAAGCCATAAAGATGTAACAAATGGTAAATTCACTGTTGACCTCAGCAAACTGTCAGCAGGTAATTACTACATGGTTATGATAAATGGTGAGCAGGCGATCACTCGTCCTTTTACAGTTACTAAGTAATCCAATACATATTTTAATAGAAAGGCGGTTTATTGAACCGCCTTTTTTAATTATGATAAACGATGTTTCCCTGTATTAGGGTGCAAATGACCCTGGCATCAGGTATTTGATTTTCCGGTTCAGTCATTATATCCTGATCCAGGATAACAATGTCAGCGTCTTTGCCAATTTCCAAACTGCCTTTTTCTTTTTCCAGAAAGACGCTTTTTGCTGCCCAGATGGTCATACCTCTCAAGGCTTCTTCCCTTGATAATGCATTTTCTTTTTGAAAGCCTTTTGTAGGATTGCCATTTTTATCTTTACGGGCAACTGCTGTATAAAAGGTTGCTAATGGATCAATAGCTTCCACGGGGAAATCCGTACCTAATGCTATCCAGCCATTTTCATCTAACAGCTTTTTATAGGCATAGGCTTCTCTTACGCGTATAGGGCCTAACCGATCGCTTACCCAAGGCATATCGGATATAGCATGAGTTGGCTGTACAGACGGAATTACAGAATAGATTGAAAATTTATCATAATCCTGAGTATCAACAACTTGCGCATGTTCTATACGCCATCTGAGATCATTTTTACCTTTCAGGTATGTGGCATATAGATTCAGTACAGTTCTGTTAGCGCTATCCCCAATTGCATGGGTACAAAGCTGCAGGTTATATTTAATGGCTATATCTGCAATACTATGCATTTCCTTTTCACTCGTTAAAATCATTCCCCCGTTTCCGGCATCATCCGAATAATCCTGCAATAAACATGCACCCCTGGAACCCAATGCGCCATCAGCATACATTTTTATACCTTTTACCTGGATCTGTCCTTTTTTATCAGGTCCATAATGAGCTAATTCTTTAAGAGTTGGTTTATCAAAGGACGCTAGCAAAATGATGTTGCCTATTTGCAACTGTTTTTTACCGTACAGCTTTTTTTCCAACTTAATGACATCAGCAGTTACGCCACAGTCAATAGCACCTGTAAGTCCGTATTTAAAACATTCAGCTTCCGTCTTCTGAAGGTATTTAACTGCATCCTGCTCTGGTATTTTTGGAATAATAGCCTCAACTGGTTCCATAGCATTGTCAACAAGTATTCCAGTAAGTTTTCCGTTCTTAATTTCTATAAGTCCGCCATCTATTTTGGTATTTGCATTAATTCCTGCCATATTCAATGCTTTCTGGTTGCATAGTATAGCGTGCCCATCTATTCTCTTAAGGATAACAGGCTTATTTGGAAATAACCGGTCTAATTCGTTTTTATTAGGGAACTCTTTTACTGCCCAATCATTTTGATCCCATCCCCGGGCATATATCCAGGCATATTTATTCGTTTGCTCATATACCTTTAGTCTGTTCAATACATCCTCAAAAGATGTTGTACCAATCAGGTCACATTTATATCCATCCAGTGCATAGCCGCTAAAATGACAATGGGCATCTATAAAGCCGGGGTAAATGAACTTATCTTCTTCATTAATGACTTTGGGGCACTCATATTTGCTTGTTAATACAGAATAATTCCCGGTATCAGTAATTATACCGTTTCTAATGGCAATACCCGTAGTTTGAGAGAAGGTACTATCAACTATGTATATTCTCTTAGCAAAAACTAATACGTCTGCTTTTTGTTTAGCATAAACTGCCAATGGAAGGCAGGTTAGCAATAGAAGTTTCTTCATAATGTTTCACGTGAAACAAATATACTTGAAACAAGCAAAATCAATGTTCCACGTGGAACATTAGAATTTATAACCTAAACCCGCCGAGAAATTAAAGCAATACACAGGGAGCGATTGAAAGCTGTTATATATGTTGTAATCTTGCACTGCTGTAAAATTCGCAGTTAAATGTTTGTAAAAGTTATAATGTACACTCTGTTTTAAACCAATATTGCCGAAAATGGCGTTAGAAGTATAGCCATCGCGTATCGCACCTAGGTAAATGTCATTAGCACCATACTGTTCTGTATATGAATTTAGCTTGTCATGCGCACAAATGAATGATGCATTTATACCCGCCCATACGCTGATCTTGTTGATTGAAAATAGCTTGCGCTCTGCAAACAGTTGAAACTGGTGAATATTTTTAACTAATGATTCGGAAATACGCACGTATTCTATAGGTTCAGCATCCCATTCAGGGTACTTTTTACCAATATTATTATCGCTATAACCATAAGTGGAATAAGATGCGCTGAAAGCATACTTCTTTTGTTCCAAACGGAAATATAGCCCGTTTGTCCAATAGCTACCGGATTTGACAACATCGAATATCCCTATGCCAGAGCATTTGACTTTGCTGAGTGATGTAATTCCTGTTTGAACCCCAGCTTCTATGTTTTGAGCGGAGCTTTTAAGTATAATAAGCGATAAAAGAATGCTGAAAAGTAATTTCATAGTTATGTTTAAGATGTTTCACGTGGAACAATTAAAATTTATAGCCAATAGAAATATTTCCGTAAAAACCCAGGTTAGCGTATGTAGGCTGAAAAGCAGGATGATTTATTGTAAATGGGTTGATTGATTGATCAAGGTTAAAAGAAAGACATAAGTGCTTGTAGATGGAGTAGCGTATGCTTTCATTTAATCCTAACCGAATGCCAAAATCCCCATCCTTGATTGGATAATATTGTGTTTTGCCTACTGTTCCGGAATCTAAACTTGTTTCCTTGACAGTCCTTGTTTTTTAATATAATTTCCGTTTATGTTGAAGCCTCCCCAAAACCCTAATTTATGTTTAGTATAGATTAGACGTTGGAAATCTAAATTAAATTGATGAATAGAAGCAGAAACTATGAAATCATTGAGTGTATGATAGAAACCATTACCAAAAATGGGTACGCTGTATGACTCTATTGAGTTAAAGCTAGCGCCTGAAAACCAGGTATAACTTAGGTTAACTGCAATTTTCTTTTCCGTTCGTCGTGCATATAGTCCTTTCTCCCAATGGGTTTTTAGAGCAATTGAATATCCGGTTAATATGTCAATCTTAGAAGCGCCATTAACATAAGAGGAATAACTGGCGCCGGATAATAAACCCCCTTCCCAGGTGTGGCCGTTAGCAGAAAGAAAAAAAATTATTGCGGCAATGCAAAGGGCAAGTTTTTTCATAGGTTAAGATTGCGTGTGTATTACAGACATATTGCATTATTAAAAGGTTTGGTTCGTACCTTTGCACACTTATGTTTCCTGAATACGATGTGATAGTGGTGGGCGCCGGACATGCCGGTTGTGAAGCTGCTGCTGCTGCTGCTAATATGGGCTCAAAGGTTTTGCTGGTAACTATGAACATGCAAACCATTGCCCAGATGAGCTGTAACCCGGCAATGGGCGGTATCGCAAAAGGCCAGATAGTGCGTGAGATAGATGCATTGGGTGGCTACAGCGGTATTGTGAGCGATAAGAGTATGATACAATTCCGTATGCTCAATAAATCCAAAGGACCGGGCATGTGGAGCCCGCGTACGCAAAACGACCGTATGCTGTTTGCTGCCACATGGAGGGAAATGCTGGAGGCAACACCAAACCTTGATTTCTGGCAGGATATGGTGAAAAGCCTGGTCGTTAAAGATGGAAGGGTTCAGGGAGTTGTTACAGGGATGGGACAGGAGATATTGGGTAAAAGCGTTGTACTTACCAATGGGACCTTCCTGAACGGTGTGATTCACATAGGCGAGAAACAATTTGGTGGAGGGCGCATTGGGGAGAAGGGTGCGAGCGGACTAACGGAGCAACTGGTTTCCCTGGGTTTTGAAAGTGACAGGCTAAAAACGGGAACGCCACCTCGTATCGATGGCCGCAGCCTCGACTATAGTAAAATGGAAATTCAGCAGGGCGATGAAGAGATCGTTGGCTTCTCATATTTGCCTGTAGAAAAAATAAAACCTGAGCAGCAACGCGGTTGCTGGATCACATATACAAGCCCCGAAGTACATGAAATATTAAAGACCGGCTTTGATCAAAGCCCTATGTACCAGGGAAGGATAAAAGGGAGCGGCCCTCGTTACTGTCCAAGCATAGAAGATAAGGTTACCCGTTTTGCAGAACGTGAGCGGCATCAATTATTTGTTGAGCCCGAAGGATGGAGTACCGTTGAGATCTACGTAAATGGGTTCAGTACTTCTTTACCGGAAGACGTACAATACAAAGCGCTAAGCATGGTGCCGGGTTTTGAAAATTGTAAATTCTTCCGACCGGGTTATGCTATTGAATATGATTATTTCCCGCCCACACAGTTACAGTTTACACTGGAAACCAAGCTGATAACAAACTTATTCTTTGCCGGTCAGATCAACGGCACCACGGGTTATGAAGAAGCAGCTTGCCAGGGGCTAATGGCGGGTATAAATGCACACCGCAATGCTCATGAGCAGGAGCCGGTGATATTAAAGCGCAGCGATGCTTATATAGGTGTATTGATAGACGACCTGATAAATAAAGGTACAGATGAGCCATACCGAATGTTCACATCAAGGGCAGAGTTCCGCACATTGCTAAGGCAGGATAATGCAGACCTTCGCCTTACGCAATTGGGATATGATATTGGCTTAGCATCTGAAGAGCGCCTTAGTTTAATGAAGGCAAAACAGCAAAGCGTAGAGCGTATCAAACAAATACTGGCAGAGTTTCCCGTGGAACCTTCGGTTGCAAATACATACCTGGAAGAGAAAAACGACACACCACTTTCTGAACGTACGCGTGCGCTGAAATTATTATTGCGCCCGGGTATTGGACTAAAGGAAATGAATCAAAATATTCCGGAGTTGGCAACAGCGTTGGGTGATGTAGACACTTTGGCGCTTGAACAGGCAGAGATACAGGTGAAGTATGATGTGTACATTGAGAAGGAAAAAGAACTGGTAAAAAAGATGGCGACTCTTGAGGACCTGCGTATCCCTGAGCAATTCAATTATGATAAACTCACAGCCCTTTCTGCAGAAGCCCGTCAGAAGTTGAATAAAATACGTCCCGGCACACTTGGCCAGGCCAGTCGCATTAGCGGCGTTAACCCGAGCGATGTACAGATATTGATGGTGTATATGGGCCGCTAAGCTTTCACGTGGAACGATGGATGTCCGTACCGCCATATACCGCTATTGCAATTACCAGCCGCGCTGCCATTACGAGGTTCGTAACAAATTATATGAAATTGGTTGTAAAGCTGATGAGGTTAATGAGCTGATAGCAGAGCTTATAGAAAAAGACCTGCTTAATGAAGAGCGCTATGCACGTGCCATTGCGCGGGGTAAATTCCGCATCAAGCACTGGGGCAGACAAAAAATAGTACAGCAATTGAAGCTGAACAAAATATCTGACTACTGTATCCGTAAGGCGCTTACAGAAATTGATACTGAAGAATATTACCAAACACTCCTGAAGCAAACCGAAAAAAAATGGCATGAGTTTCGCGGAGATGAAAATGTCCTCCTTCGTAAAAACAAGGTGTACAGGTACCTGATGCAGAAAGGTTTTGAGCCGGATATGATATGGGATGCAATTAATCAAATAGTAAAGAGCAGTGAGGGAGGATAATAATATAATTAGTTATCTTTACATAAAGCAGTAATATGGTGCAACAGGTTACAGAAGGAGTAAGTATTACGGTAGAAACTTTTTACCAGCCGGCTCAGTCCAATCCGCTGAACTCAGAATTTCTGTTTGCATATCGGATTACAATTGAAAATCTAAGCCATGTTCCGGTGAAGCTGCTGCGCAGGCATTGGCATATACTTGATAGCAATGGTTCTTTCCGTGAAGTAGAGGGCGACGGTGTAGTGGGCCAGCAACCTATTATTGAACCAGGGGAAAGTTATCAGTATGTTTCTGCAGCAAACCTTCGCAGCGAGATCGGTAAAATGTACGGCACTTATGAAATGGAAAACCTGTACAATAAGCGCTTATTAAAAATCGCCATTCCCGAATTTCAATTGGTAGCTCCCTTCAAAATGAATTAATGACGTTTATTTAACGTTCATTCATGTCTTAATTACATAATATTTCCGTACCTTTGCGCGACTTTTCGCATTCCGGCCTGTCATATTGGGCAGTGAAGTAAGATTATTTCTCAGGGATGATGGTGGAAATGACAGTTAATAACAGAATCAAAATAGCAAATGAATATTCGTAACATAGCCATTATCGCGCACGTCGATCATGGTAAAACAACGCTTGTAGACAAGATATTACACACAACCAAAGTGTTCCGCGACAACCAGGAAACAGGTGAGCTCATCATGGACAGTAATGACCTGGAGCGCGAGCGTGGCATCACTATCTTTAGTAAGAACGCATCTGTTACTTACAAAGGTGTAAAAATAAACGTGATTGATACTCCGGGCCACGCCGATTTCGGTGGTGAAGTGGAGCGTGTGTTGAAAATGGCAGATGGCGTTATCCTGCTGGTAGATGCCTTTGAAGGCCCAATGCCGCAAACGCGTTTCGTATTGCAGAAAGCATTGCAACTACACCTGCGTCCTATTGTTGTTATCAACAAAGTAGATAAACCAAACTGCCGTCCTGACGAAGTGCATGATGCAGTATTTGAATTATTCTTCCAGTTGGATGCTACAGAAGAGCAGCTTAATTTCCCAACGCTGTATGGTTCTTCAAAACAAGGTTGGTTCAATACTTCATTGACTCAAACTGAAGATATCAATCCGCTATTGGATACAATACTTGAAAAAGTACCTGAGCCTAAAGTTTCAGAAGGTACTGTGCAGATGCAGATCACATCGCTTGACTATTCAAGCTTCCTGGGCCGTATCGCTATCGGTAAAGTAACACGTGGTATGCTTAAAGAAAACCAGCCGGTTACTTTATGTAAGGCAGATGGTACTTTCGAGAAAAGTCGTGTGAAAGAGCTGTACGTGTTCGAAGGTATGGGCAAAAAGAAAGTAAGCGAAGTAAAAGCCGGCGATCTTTGTGCGGTAGTAGGTATAGAAGGCTTCCAGATCGGTGAAACGATCGCAGATGCAGAGAACCCTGAAGCATTGGAAGTGATCTCTATCGATGAGCCTACAATGAACATGCAGTTCAGCATCAACAACTCTCCGTTCTTTGGCCGTGAAGGTAAATTCGTAACCAGTCGCCACATCCGCGACAGGTTAATGAAAGAACTGGAGAAAAACCTGGCACTCCGCGTTAAAGAAACTGACGATGCTGATAAATTCCTGGTATATGGCCGTGGTATCCTTCACTTAAGCGTTTTAGTTGAAACTATGCGTCGCGAGGGCTATGAGCTGACTGTAGGACAGCCACAGGTTATCGTTAAAGAAATTGATGGCCGTAAATGCGAGCCTTACGAAGTACTGGTTGTAGACGTTCCATCTGAGTTCAGCGGTAAAGTTATCGACCTGGTAACACAGCGCAAAGGTGAAATGCACATTATGGAAACAAAAGGCGAAATGCAGCACCTTGAGTTCGACATCCCTTCACGTGGTTTGATAGGCCTGCGTTCATAAATGCTTACCAACACTGCAGGGGAAGCTGTAATGGCGCACCGCTTTGCTGAGTACAAACCTTGGAAAGGAGTAATACCTGGCCGTAACAATGGTGTACTGTTGGCTAAAGATGGTGGTACAGCTACTGCCTATTCTATTGATAAGCTGCAGGACCGTGGCGCTTTCTTCATTGATCCGCAGCAGGAAGTATATGCCGGTCAGATCATTGGTGAACACATCAAACCAGGCGACCTTGTTGTAAACGTGGTGGAAGGGAAAAAACTGACCAATATGCGTGCAAGCGGTAGTGACGATTCAGTACGTATCGTCCCTAAAATACAAATGACGCTGGAAGAATGTATGGAATACATTCAGCAGGATGAATGTATCGAGGT
>Ga0157372_10006861_pt1 | contig 12118 bp, 9 predicted proteins | sample C55metaG_FD_115307 | JGI IMG/M metagenome (GOLD analysis project Ga0157372, IMG submission 115307) | Corn rhizosphere microbial communities from Kellogg Biological Station, Michigan, USA - C5-5 metaG | ecosystem: Host-associated > Plants > Roots > Rhizosphere > Soil | place: USA: Michigan... | reverse complement strand
AGGCGCAAGCGTCAACCTGCGAAGCGGCAAAAGCTTCGTCGCCACGACGAGCACCGACGCGGTCGGCTTCTACGACTTCGATCCGGCCAAGCTCACGCCCGGCCCGCAGTACAGCGTCGACGTTACGATTCCGAAAGGCTACAAGAGCGCGTCACCGGCATCGCAGGCGTTCACCTGGTCCGCGAGCCCGATGATGCTCGGCCCGTTCATGCTCAATTGAGTACCGATATCGCTCACTGCTCGACCGCGAGACGGCACGCGGCTTCCTCGCTCATGCGCGTGCCCTCGTCGAGCAATCCCGCGAGCGTTTCGGAAGCGAGCTCGGCGGCCAGCAGCGTCGCAAGACGCGCTCGCGCGCGCGCCTCGTTCGGTTGCCGCTCGGCCGCGCGGCTGGAATAGGCATGATCGGCGTGCCCGGCGATGCGCGCCGCGGCGGCGACATTGCCGATCAGCGCGACGCGCAGCGCGAGGTGATCGAGTGCCGACGCGCCCGAGCCGAACTCCCGTCGTATCGGCAGTCCCTCGCGCGCCGCGGCAAGCGCTGCGTCGAGCTCTCCGCGCTCGACGTGCACGCCGGCGAGATTGGTGAGATACATCCCGAGATCGGCACGCCGCTCACGCGGCGCCTGGCGGGCGAAATCGGTTGCATCGCGGTAACCTGCGAGCGCGGCGTCGAGATCGCCCGCGAGCCACGCGACCTCCGCGAGGTTCGCCAGCACGCCGCGCATCACGCGCAGGCATCCGATCTCTCGCGCCAGCGCCGCGCTCTTCTCGAGCTCGACGCGTGCGCCCGCCAGGTCTCCAGTGAACCACTTGAGCGTACCGAGCATCAGCCAAAGCTCGGCTCGCAATGGAGCCAACCGGGACGCCTCCACGAACGGCTCGGCTTCCGCGAAGAGTGCCGCCGCTTGTCGCGTGTCGCCTAGGTAGAGGACGTGGCCGCCCGCGCGCATCAACGCAAAGCCGAGGAAGGTCGTATCCCCGTCGAGCCGATACTGCTCGATCGCGTGGCGACAGGCGTCCAATGCCGCCATCGAATCCTGATTGTTCAGCACGCCAAGCCAGAACCACAGCCGCGCCTGGTGCAGCGCGGGTGTGCGTGGCGATGCGGCTGTCAGCGCCGCGCGCAGCCGGCGCAAGCCCTCGGTCGGCAGTCCGGACTCCGACCAGATCGACGCCGCCGCGCTCGCGAGCGCGATCCCGATCGCGGACTCGTCCGACCCGGTCGCGGTTCGGTCCGTCCCGGTCGCGAGGCCGCCCGACGCGATCGTGCGGTCGAGCGCGATGCGCACGTTCTCGACGTCGCTCAGGTAGACGCCTCGCCACTGCGCATTCGGCATTCGCAACCAATCGTCGTCGGCGTGCGCGAAGAACGTGGCGAAATACTCGGCGTGCCGGCGGGCGGTTTCCGCGTGCTCGCCTGCTTCGAGCAGCTTCTCGCGGGCATAGGCGTGCGTCGTCTCCAGCAGCCGGTAGCGCACTGCGCCGCTCGTGTCGGCGACGATCAGCGACCGGGCGACGAGCTGCGCCAGCCGATCGACCACGGCGAGCGCATCGATCCGTTGGTCGGATGCCACGGCGCAGATCGCGTCGAGCGTGGCGCCGCTCTCGAATACGGCAAGACGGCGCAGCACCGCGCGCTGGTCGTTGTCGAGCAGGTCATGGCTCCAATCGAGCGTAGCGCGCAACGTTTGCTGCCGAGGCAGCGCGGTCCGTGCGCCGCCGGTCAGCAGCCGGAAGCGATCGCCGAGCCGGGCATTGATCTCCTCGATGGAAAGCGAACGCGCGCGCGCGGCCGCCAGCTCGAGCGCGAGCGGAATGCCGTCGAGATGGATGCAGAGCTCCACGATGCTCGACGCGCGCTCTGCCGAGAGCTCGAAGTCGGGAAGCTGCTGGCGCACGCGCTCGACGAGCAATTGCACTGCCTCCGAGCGGTGCACCGCGTCGAGGGTCGAGCCGAGCTGCGGCAGCGAAAGTGGTTGCAGCGCATAGATCTGCTCTCCGGCGGCGCGAATCGGCTCGCGGCTCGTTGCCATGATCGTCGTCTGCGCGGCGCCCTTGAGCAGTCCGTCGACGAGCTCGGCACATGCATCGAGCAGATGCTCGCAGTTATCCAGAATCAGCAGAATCTGCAAAGGCCGCAGGCGCTCGCAAAGCGCCGCCGAAAGCGGCTTGCCTGACCGTTCCTGTACGCCGAGCGCCCGCGCCACCGCCGCCGGCACGAGCGCAGCGTCGCGCAGCGAACCGAGATCGATGAAGCGCACGCCATCCCGATAGGCGCTCGTCACTTCGACAGCCGTCTGCAGCGCAAGCCGCGTCTTGCCGATGCCACCGGTACCGACGACGGTGATCAGGCGCTTGCTCGGCAGCAGTCGCTTGATCTCGACGAGATCGCGTTCGCGACCGATGAACGAGGTGAGCGCTTGCGGCAGATTCGATTGTTCCGCCTCGCTGTCGCCGTGCGCATCGCCGGCAGCGCAGACAGGACCGACGAAGCGATAGCCGCGCCTGGCGAACGTTTCGATCCAGCGGTCGGCGCCCGGCGCCTGCGCCAGCACGCGGCGAATCGCGTGCACCTGCACCGGCAGGTTGCTTTCCTCGACGATCACGTCCGGCCACGCGAGCTCGATCAGACGTTTCTTCGAGACGAACTGGTGCACGTGCTCGACCAGCACTGTCAGCACGGCGGCGGCGCGCGCGCCGAGCGTCATCGGCGCGCCGGCACGCGTCAACGCGCCGAGGTCCGCGTCGAGCCGAAACGGTCCGATGTCGTAGATCCGGCCCATCACGGCCTGTTCACGCTTTCGTCCGCTGACGCGAACGCGTGGCATCGAGCGCCAACCCGGACGTCATCCCGAACCTCCGCGGTGTTGCCGACGATTTATCGAGATTTAAGAGGATTTTCAAGACGCGGCCGCCGAGCGGGCGAAGACTTCGTTCCGACTTCTTGCGAGCGAGCGGAATATGGATCGCACTGACGACGCTGCGTCGATCCAGGGCCAGATTCTTCGGCGCAGCGAACGGCGCGAGGTGGCGATCTACCTGCGCGACGGCGAGCTGTGGATCGCGGATTTCATCGACGGCGTCGGCGAGCTGATCGAGCCGGCTGCGTGGTTCCGCTTCAACTGCGGAACGCCGTGGGCTCGCCGCGCGCACCGCCGGATGCTTTTCGAATCCGCGACGCCGCTTTCGGCCGACCTCGCCGCGAGGATCGAGCGCTTGCATCACCAGGGCGCCAATTGCGGCGACGCGAGCGAGCGGCCGCCCTGAACGCTGCGATATCGGCCTTTTTCGGTGCCCCACGTCCCCGTTCCCAATCCATTGCTGCCAACGTCACGAGGTGACTTCATGAAAACCAAGGCCTTGATGTTCGCTTCCCTCCTCGGGCTGGTCGCTGGCGACGCGTCGGCGGCGAGGATTTACGTCACGATCGAGACACCGGGCATCGGCACCGGCACCGGCACGTGCTCGCTGCAGGAGGCGATCTATTCGTCGGTGCTGCACGACACGCTCGACGGCGGCATGCACGGCATTGCCATCGACGCGACCGATCAGGGCAACCCACCCGATCACTTCATCACCACCGGATGCGTGATGGGCGACGGCAACGACACGATCGTGCTGCCGTCGAAGGGGGTGCTGCAGATGCAGGGCGCGCTGCAACCTTACGGATACGTCGACGGCGATGCGTACAACCCTTACGGGCCGACGGCGACGCCGCTGATCTTCTCGACAATCACGATCGAGGGCAACGGCGCGACGCTGCAATGGGACTCGGACGCGACGGGCAACGTGCGCCTCTTTGCAATTGGCGCAGCGTCGATCAAGACGCCGAACGGCACCGCGGGAGGAACAGGCAGCCTCACATTGCGCAATGCTTACGTAAAGGGCTTTCGTGTCAAGGGGGGAGACGGTCAAACCGGTGGTGGAGGCGGCTTGGGTGCGGGCGGCGCCATTTATTTGCAGAACGGGTCTCTGGTCGTCGAGAACAGCACGTTCGAAGGCAACCAGGCAGTGGGCGGCAATGGCGACGTCGAAAACGGTGGCTATGGCGGCGGCGGAGGACTGGGGGGCAAAGGAGGGCGGTCGCCAAACCTTGCCGCGGGTGGTGGTGGCGGTGGCGCGAGGGGGAATGGCGGAGACTCCTCGGGTGGTGGCGGGGGAGGGGGTGGAACGGTGTTCTCGGGCGGTGTCGCCGATGTCGGGGGTTCCGGTGGCTATTTGTGCGGGGGCAATGGCTCCAGCGACGGCGACGCCGGAAACGGGTGTGCGGGCGGCGGCGGAGGTGGTGCTGCAGGAGGCGGTACGTCTGGTGCGTTTCAAGGCAGCGGTGGGAACGGCGGTTACGGGGGCGGTGGCGGAGGCGCACCGAACGACGGCGGCAACGGCGGGTTTGGCGGTGGCGGTGGTACCGGCGGTGACAATGGCGGTAACGGAGGCTTCGGGGGCGGCGGTGGTGTGGGCGGCATTTTCGGCGGTGCCTTCAGCGGCAGCAGCGGCCATGGGGGCGCCTTCGGCGGGAGCGGCGGCAGTGGCGGTGGCGGGGGTGGTGGCGCGCTCGGCGGCGCGATCTTCAACGACGGCGGCACGGTCACCGTGCGCAACAGCACGTTCACCAACAACTCCGTGAGCCGCGGCGTCGGCGCGGGCGGCGGTGCCAACGGCGGTGACGCCGGCGGCGCGATCTTTACGCACGATGGTGACCTCACGATCGTCAACGCGACGTTCAGCGGCAATCAGAGCACGGGGTCCGGCGGCGCGGTGGTCGCCTACATGGATCCTCCGGACTCTGGCCTCTTCGGCGGCCCGGACATCTTCATCAACTTCACGCTCGAGAACACGATCATCGCCAACAACGGTGCCAACGAGTGCTTCTTCACCGGTAACGTGCACGCGCAAGGCACGCACAATCTGATCATGAGCAACGGCTCCGGATCGCAGCCGTTCGGGCCCTGCGCGGACCCGGCCGTCACCGAAGACCCGCAACTGGGCGCCTTGGACAACAACGGCGGCTATACGAAGACGATGGCGATTCCGTTCGGCAGCGTCGCAATGGGAGCAGCCGACTCCGAAACGTCGCTCACTACCGATCAGCGTGGTGCATCTCGCCCGCAGGCAGGTGGATTCGACATCGGCGCCTTCGAAGTTTGTCGAATCATCGTGGGCAAGATGCTTCAGCCTTGGCCATGCAGTGAGACGGCCCAACAGGATCCGCCGATCTTCCTGACGATGCTGCCGTCGACGGGCGGGACCACCGACCCGACGGCGGGAAGCTATCCGGAAATCGCGAATACCGTGGTTCCGCTCCACGCGCTTCCCGACCTGGGCTCCTACTTCACAGGTTGGACCGGAAACGTGACCACGCCGACGAGCGCCTCGACGACGATCATCATGAGCGAAGCACGGACGGTCGGCGCCAACTTTCAGCTGCATGATTTCGCGCTATCGCTGAATCCGGCGACGCTGACGATTCCTCTGGGCGGCGTTGGCTCGACCGCAGTGACGGCGACTGCGCTGGGCAACTTCGGCGACAAGGTGACGCTATCGGCAACCGGCACGCCTACCGGGGTAACTGCGTCATTCGCCGCGAATCCGATCACGCCGATATCCGGCACGCCCGCATCGTCGATCTTCAAGTTGACGGTCGGACCATCCGCGCGAGCACAGACATTCACCGAGACATTGAAAGGAAGCTCGACCGGTCTTTCCGGCGCGCTCGCGCATTCGATGCCGCTGAACGTCACGATCGTCACCACGGCAGCCGCCGTCGTGAACGTGATCGGTCAGGAACAAGCGCTCGGCTGCATCGACCAATCGGGCATCGGCCAGTCGCTGACGGCCAAGATGAATGCGTACCAAACGCTTGCGAGCGGCGGCCACGTGCAGGGCGCGTCCAATGTCCTCGCCGCGTTCCAGTACGAGGTGCAGGGGCAGATCGGCCATCACATCGTTACGAGCTGCACGGATCCCGTGACGGGGGAAGCATTCTCGGCGGGCGATGCGTTGATCGCCGATGCGCAATCGCTGCAGGCGACGCTCGCAACGCCGGTGAAGGGCGCCCCGGTCGTCGGATCCGTCGTCAGCACGAGCGACGCAGGGATAGCGGGACGAACCGTCAATCTGCTGAGCGGGAAGAACGTCGTCGCGACGGCGAGCACGGATGCCGTCGGGTTCTACTACGTCGATACGACGGCGCTCAAAGCAGGCGCGCAGTACAGCGTGAGCGTGACGATTCCGAAGGGCTACAAGGCGTCGTCACCGGCATCGCAAGCGTTCACCTGGAACGGAAAGGCGGTGCAGCTTGCGACGTTCACCTTGAATTGACGCGCGACCGTCCAGCCACGCGAGCGGAGTGTTGCAGAATGACCGCATTTCAGCATGACGCGTTCTGCCGAACCCACCGCTCGCGTCTTCTTCGCGCTGCTGCCGCCACCCGCGGCGCAGCGCGTGCTCGGCGACCTTGCACGTGACACGGCGCGACGTGCGCACGGACGTCCGGTCCCTGCCGGAAACATCCACCTTACGCTCGCATTCATCGGCGTATGGCCGATCGCGCGCATGCCAATGTTGCTGGATGTCCCGCTCGACGTCGGCGGCGCATCGATGCACATCGTGCTCGACGAACTCGGCGCCTTTCGGCGCGCCGGCATCGCGTGGATCGGTTCGTCGTCGCCGCCCAAGGCGTTGCTGCAACTGCAGTCCATGCTCGCTTCGGCGCTACGAAACGCCGGCGTCGCGTTCGACGACGTGCAGCCGTATCGGCCGCACCTTACGCTCGCGCGCCGCTGTCGCGGACCGTACCCGCAGGGCGCGACGACGCCGGTCGCCTTCGACGTCGACCGCTTTTCGCTGATGGGATCGGAAACGCGGGCCGAGGGCGCGCGATACCGCGAGTTGGGCCATTGGCCGCTCCGAACGGGTACACGCGGGTGAGCATCCGGACGGCGCTGGTTTGACGTAGTCTTCCTTACGCTGTTGTAAGGAATGGCAAGGAATATCCAATCGCAACCGCGACGCTCACGAGCAAAGGCCAGATCACGATCCCCCGCGAAGTCCGGCTGAAGCTTGGCGTGGATGCCGGTGATCACGTCGAGTTCGTCGAGCTCGCTTCCGGAGAATTTGCGCTCAAGGCAGCAACGGAGGACGTTCGCTCGCTGAAGGGCATGATCAGACCCGCATCGCGCATCTCCATCGAGGCGATGAATGCGGATCGAGCGTCGCGGCGGCAGTCGGTGATCGGTCTCGGCGCCAACGTGCTCGTGCGCTACATCGCGCAGGATGACCGGCGCCAAGCCCCAAAAGCCGCCCGGGTGATCGAGGCGGAGTGCAGCGAGACGCGTCCCGGGTTCGTCGCGGCGCCGCGACGCTATCGGCGTTTCGCGTTCTACACCTGGCCTTTGGCGACCGGCCGCTTCGGATCGGCGCACCACTCGCTCCACGAGCCTGGATAAAGACGCGTGAGCGGGTAGCCGGCGATCGTCATCGCGAGCACGTTGTGACACGCGGTGACGCCGGAGCCGCAATAGTGAACGACGTCGGCAGGCGCGCGGCCGTGCAGCATCGCGTCGAACTCGGCGCGCAACTCGGCTGCCGGACGAAACGTTCCGTCGGCCGCGACGTTGCGGCTGTACGGACGATTGAGCGCGCCGGGAATGTGCCCGGCGACCGGATCGAGCGGCTCGGCGTCGCCGCGATAGCGCTCGGCGGCGCGCGCGTCGAGCAGCACCAATGCGTGTCGCGGCAGGCTCGCCGCGATGCCGGTCGCATTGACGGTCGGACGTACGCGCCTCGCCACGAATTTCGCCGGCGTCGCGACCCGCGCCTCGCGCTCGACCGCACGTCCCTCGCGCGTCCACCTGGCGAAGCCGCCGTCGAGAACGGCGACGTTGTCGTGGCCGAGCCAGCGCAGCATCCACCACAGCCGCGACGCATAAATGCCGCTGCCTTGATCGTAGACGACGACCTGCTTCGTCGCGTCGATCCCGAGGCGGCCGAACACCGCCGAGGCTCCCTCCGGTGTCGGCAATGGATGCCGGCCGTTGCGGCCCGTCGTTGGCGCCGACAGATCGCGGTCGACGTGCGCGAACACGGCGCCCGGCACGTGCGACTGCGCGTACGCGTCTTCGCCGAAGCGCTCGGGCTTCGCGAGGTCGTGCCGCACGTCGACGATCACGAACGCGGGATCGCCGAGATGACGCGCGAGATCGGCGGTGCCGATCAGCGCGCCGTAGCGGGCGTCGGCCGACGGGGCGGGCGCGCTCGCGGCGCGCGAAGGGCGAGCGGGACGCGGCATCGAGCGTCAGACGCCGGCGAGATGCGCTTCCATCTCCCGCCGGTAGAACTCGTGAAAGTGCTGCATCCCGTCTTCCATCGGTGACTGGTACGGCCCGACCTCGCTGCGGCCCTGCGCGTAGAGCGCCTTGCGGCCGGCGTCCATCCGCTCGGCGATCTCGTCGTCCTCCTTCGCCGTCTCGTGATAGGCCGCCTGCTCGGCCTCGACGAACTCGGGCTCGAAGAGCGCGATGTCCTCGGGGTAGTAGAACTCGACGACGTTCAGCGTGCGATCGACGGCCTGCGGGATCAGCGTGCTGATGACGAGCACGTGCGGATACCATTCGACCATCACGTTCGGGTAGTACGTGAGCCAGATCGCGCCGTGCGGAGGCTGTTGTCCGCGGTAGTAGGCGAGCACCGCCTTGTGCCAGCGCTCGTACGTGCGTGTGCCCGGCTTGGCGAGTGCACTGTTGACGCCGACCGACTGCACCGACGCCCACGGCGCAAACTGCCAGCGCAGATCGTCGCACGTGACGAACTGGCCGAGGCCTGGATGGAACGGCCCGACGTGATAGTCCTCGAGGTAGACCTCGATGAACGTCTTCCAGTTGTAGTGGCAGTGATGCAGGTCGACACGGTTCAGCACGTAGCCGTCGAAGTCGATCTCGTCGAGCGCGAGGACGGCGAGGTCGCGCGCGACGTCGCGCGGGCCGTCGAACAGCATGCCGCGCCAGTTCGAAAGCGCCGTGCGGCCGAGGTGCGCACACGGCTGATCGTCGAAATGCGGCGCGCCGAGGAGCTTGCCCGACAGGTCGTACGTCCAGCGGTGGATCGGGCAGACGATGTTCTTCGCGTGGCCCTTTCCGGTGAGCATGATCGCCTGCCGGTGGCGACAGATGTTCGACAGGAGCTCGACGCCGTGCGGTCCGTGGACGAGCGCCTGCGCGTTGTCGCGTGCGGCGAGCACGTGATAGTCACCCGGCTCCGGCGTCATCAGCGCGTGGCCGACGTAGCCCGGCGCGCGCGCAAGCAGGTGCCTGCGCTCGGCTGCGAAGACCTTGGGATCGCAATACCAGTTGGCGGGGAGCTGCGACGTGGCTTGTCGCAGCCGCTCGGCGGTGGCGAGATCGGACATCGATCACCCTTTCATGCGTAAATCAAACCCAACCCAACAACCCGGGGCGTTTCCGCTTGCTTCGCCGCTTGCTTCACGTCACGAAGCGCCGGACCGCTTTGCTAAGTCGACCGCGCGAAAGGATCGCGTAAGACGTTGATTCGACGTCTTAAGACAGGCCGCGTCGTCAAAACGTGCTAGTATATTGGGCCAGCCGGCCATGGGTCAAGGTTGGACCCGCATTGCATGCCAAGCCCATGTCCGAGACAGCCGAGTTTCCTCCTAGTTTCGAAGCCGCGCTCGCCGAGCTCGAGGCGCTCGTCACGCGCATGGAAAGCGGCGAGCTTCCGCTCGCCGAGTCGCTCGCGGCGTACAAGCGCGGCGCCGAGCTGCTCGCGCATTGCCAGGCGGCGCTGAAGGAGGCCCGCCAGCAGGTGCAGGTGCTCGAGAAGGGCGTGCTGCAGCCATTCGCGGCCGACGAGCCGGACGATGCCTAGGATGAACCGCCCCCCACGCTCGCTCCCACCGAAGGGGGCGGGTCAGTGGCTTCGGGCGGCCGGGCGCCGCTGACCATGCCGTTCGCGGCGTGGGCGCGCGAGCGTCAGCAGCGGATCGAACACGTCCTCGAGCGCGTGCTGCCCGGCGACGATGCGACGGCCACGCGGCTTGCGGCCGCGATGCGTTACGCGACGCTCGGCGGCGGCAAGCGCGTGCGGCCGCTCCTCGTCTACGCCGCCTCGGAGGCCGGGCAGGCTGCGCCCGAGCGCGCCGACGCCTGCGCCGCGGCGGTCGAGCTGATCCACGCGTATTCGCTGATTCATGACGACCTTCCGTGCATGGACGACGACTCGCTGCGCCGGGGCAAGCCGACCTGCCACATCGCGTTCGACGTCGCGACGGCGCTCCTCGCCGGCGACGCGCTGCAATCGCTTGCATTCGCGGTCCTCGCGCGTGGCCTGCCCGACGACGCCGACGCATGCGGCGTCCTCGCCGAGTCCGTGGGCGTCGCGGGCATGGCAGGCGGCCAGCAGCTCGATCTCGATGCAGCGGGGACGGCACTCGGAGCCGATTCGCTTGCCCAACTGCACATGATGAAGACCGGCGCCCTGATCCGCGCGTCCGTCCGGCTCGGCGCCCGTTGCGGCCGCGCGATGAGCGACCACGAGACGCAGGCGCTCGATCGCTACGCGCGCGCCGCCGGTCTCGCGTTCCAGGTCGTCGACGACATTCTCGACGTCGAAGGCTCGAGCGCATCGCTTGGCAAGACCGCCGGCAAGGACGCCGCGCAGCACAAGGCGACCTTCGTCGTGCTGCTCGGTCTTGCCGGCGCAAAGGCGCGCGCCGCGGAGCTTCGCGAAGAGGCGCACGCGGCGCTGGCGCCGCTCGGCGCCGATGCGCGGCGCCTTTCCGAGCTCGCCGACTTTCTGGTGCTGCGCAACCGCTGACGATGGAAGATCCCCCCACGCTCGCTCCGCTCGCTGCCCCCCGGGGGGCTCATCAGTCGCTCGGGGCGGCCCTTCGCGACTGATGGAAGATCCCCCCACGCTCGCTCCGCTCGCTGCCCTCCGGGGAGCTGATCAGTCGCTCGGGGCGGCCCTTCTCGACTGATGGACAGCTATCCCCTTCTCGATCGCATTCAATCGCCGGCGGATCTGCGCAAGCTCGATCGCGCAGAGCTGCCGCAGCTTGCGCGCGAGCTCCGTGCATTCCTGCTGCGCTCGGTCTCGCAAACCGGTGGTCACCTGTCGTCGAATCTCGGTACCGTCGAGCTCACGGTCGCGCTGCACTACGTATTCGACGCGCCGCGCGACCGGATCGTCTGGGACGTCGGCCACCAGACGTATGGCCACAAGTGCCTCACCGGACGCCGCGGGGAGATGGACAAGCTGCGGCAATGGGGCGGCCCGTCCGGCTTTCCGCGCCGCGACGAGAGCGAGTACGACACGTTCGGCACCGCCCACTCGTCGACGTCGATCTCGGCAGCGCTCGGCATGGCGGCCGCGGCGAAGCTCAACGGCGATCGGCGCAAGATCGTCGCGGTGATCGGCGACGGCGCGATGAGCGCCGGCATGGCGTTCGAGGCGCTCAACAACGCGCAGGACGCGAACCTGCTCGTGATCCTGAACGACAACGACATGTCGATCTCGGAGCCGGTCGGCGCGTTCAATCATTACCTCGCGAAGGTGCTCGCGTCGCGCTTCTACAACAGCGTTCGTCGCGGCGGCAAGGAAGTGCTGTCGAGGCTGCCGCCGGTCCACGAGCTCGCGCGCCGCGCCGAGGAGCACGTCAAGGGGATGGTGCTGCCGGGTACGCTGTTCGAGGAATTCGGCTTCAACTACATCGGGCCGATCGACGGTCACGACGTCGACCTGCTCGTGAAGACGCTCGCCAACCTGCGGAAGCTCGACGGCCCGCAGTTCCTGCACGTCGTCACGCGCAAGGGCTACGGGTATGCGCGCGCCGAAGAGGATCCGATCCTCTATCACGGCGTGACGAAGTTCGATCCCGCCGTCGGCATCGTGCCGAAGAGCGGCGGCAAGCCGACGTACACGCAGGTTTTCGGCGAGTGGCTATGCGACATGGCGAAGAGCGACCGGCGCCTCGTCGGCATCACCCCGGCGATGCGCGAAGGCTCGGGCCTCGTCGAGTTCTCGCATCGATTTCCCGAGCGCTATTACGACGTCGGCATCGCCGAGCAGCATGCGGTGACGTTCGCCGCCGGTCTCGCCT
>Ga0157372_10006858_pt1 | contig 12122 bp, 6 predicted proteins | sample C55metaG_FD_115307 | JGI IMG/M metagenome (GOLD analysis project Ga0157372, IMG submission 115307) | Corn rhizosphere microbial communities from Kellogg Biological Station, Michigan, USA - C5-5 metaG | ecosystem: Host-associated > Plants > Roots > Rhizosphere > Soil | place: USA: Michigan... | reverse complement strand
ACCGATGTTCCCATACCCGTTGATGAAATAAGGGATCCACAAGGATTGAACATGCCAGGTAAGAACTTAAGTCGTGACCCGGAAAGAACCCCTATGCAATGGGACGGTAGTGATAATGGCGGGTTCAGTTCGGCAAAACCCTGGCTCCGCCCAAGCTCAGAATACAAGCGCAGGAATGTAGAAAGCCAAAAGGGAGATCCATACTCCATGTTATCTTTTTATAAACAACTCCTTGAGCTGCGTAAAACCGAACCATCGTTTATCAGCGGAGATTACAAACCGGTACATTCGGACAAACAATCATTGGCCTACATACGCACAGCAAACGGAGAGAAAGCCTTTCTTGTTGTTCTAAATCTGAGTCACCGTCCATGCTACCTTAATCTTCAACACATCAAGATAAGTGGCAAGGTGGTTTTATCGACTTCTCCCGAATTAAAAGACACAATAATTACAGAAAGAATACAATTAAGCGGTGATGAAGGCGTCATCGTTGAACTCTTAAACTATTCGTAAATACTACTGCATGCTTTCCGCTTCTTTCGATCACAACCGTTGGCACTTCAAAGTCTGGGCACCGGAAAAGGAAAAAATGATCTTGCACATCGTGAAGCCACATGAACAAGAATTAGCAATGCAAAAAGATGAAGAGGGCTACTTTTCAATTGACATTAATACAACTGAAAAAGCACTGGACTATTTATTCAAACCGGATGGACACAAAGATTATCCCGACCCGGCTTCACAATTCCAACCCTGCGGTGTTCATGGTGTTTCTCAAACAGTCGACCACGCCTCTTATGAATGGAGTGATAGTGATTGGAAAGGCTTGCCCCTGAACGAAATGATCATCTACGAGCTTCACGTTGGCTTATTTACCCCGGAAGGAACCTTCGACGCCATCATTCCCCGGCTAGACGAATTGAAGCAAATAGGAATTAACGCCGTCGAATTGATGCCTATCGCGCAGTTCCCCGGTGACAGGAACTGGGGTTATGATGGTACCTTCCCTTATGCAGTTCAGAATTCCTACGGTGGTCCTTTGGGGCTAAAAAAGCTGGTAGATGTCTGCCACCAAAAAGGCATCTCGGTGATATTAGATGTAGTATATAACCATCTAGGCCCCGAAGGAAATTACTTTCCCCAATTTGGACCTTACTTCACAAGTAAGTATCACACTCCCTGGGGAGACGCAATCAACTTCGACGGCGAGTGGAGCGACGGAGTTCGGGATTATTTTTCCGACAATGTTATTTATTGGTTCGAGCTTTATCACATAGACTGTCTTCGATGTGATGCCATTCATGCAATATTTGACACCGGAGCAGTCCATTTCTGGGAAATGACGTACCAAAAAATTCGGCAGCTCGAAGAAGCAATAGGCAGACCTTTTCACCTGATAGCCGAAAGTGATTTAAACAGTCCTAAGGTTGTCAAATCTCCGGCGGAAGGCGGTTATGGATTTAATGCGCAGTGGCTTGACGACTTTCACCATGTAGTATATAAACTAATCAATCCTTCTGACAAGGAACGCTACTGTGACTTCGGGACAATTGAGCAACTGGTTAAAGCATATAATGAGGGCTTCGTACATAGCGGCCAGTGGGTGAAGTTTCGCAAAAGAAAATATGGTGTTTCTTCAGCGGGTATACCCGGTGACAAGTTTGTAATATTTAATCAGAATCATGACCAGGTTGGAAACCGGGCAGACGGAAAGCGTTTGTGTATGCTTGTAGACCACGAGCGGATGAAACTGTCAGCTGCTGCAGTTCTTTTAGCCCCCTATGTTCCCATGTTGTTCATGGGCGAGGAATATGCGGACCCGTCCCCATTCTACTACTTTGTCAGCCATAGCGATAACAAACTTATAAAAGCTGTCCAGGAAGGAAGAAGAAAGGAATTCGAAGAGTTTGGATTTGATCAAAATATTCCAGATCCACAGGACACCAACACGTTTCTTCGATGCAAACTACAGTGGGAGAAACGATACGGTAGTCATCACAAGGTGATTTTGGACTGGCATCGAGCATTAATCGGCGTGAGAAAGAAGCTGGCACCATTTAGCGATTTTGACAAAGAGTTTACCGAAGCGAGCGCTATCGGAGATCAGGGTCTTGTTCTATTCCGCCACGACAAGGAAAGAAAACAAACAGTCGCATGCTTTTTCAATTATTCAGAGAAAGAAATCAACTATAGTTTCTCTGTAGAAGAAGGATTTACAAAGATTTTGGACTCAAGAGATGATAAATGGCGTACTAGTAAAAAGGTCAACAACGAAGTACACCGGGACAAAATCACAAGCGGTGCCTCCATTCGCCTTCTCCCATTGAGTGTGGTCGTATATTCCTCGCAATAGTAAGGCATTGAAAATGTTATACCGTGGGGCACCTGGGATCGAGAACTACTAAGAAATAGCACCCTCTTTTTTGAGTATCAAGCAACTATTGAAGACTTCCTCTCCTGGCAGAATAGTTTCCAGGGGGATTGGTGGCTCGGTTTCTATTTAACATAAAAGGAGTGGGCTTTTCAGGAAGTATAGCGGGAGTATCCTGGAAGTAAAGAAGGAATAGTCAGGGTTTTGAGTTTGGGATTTGGGATTAGGTGAATGGTTGGTTAGGTTGAATAAGTTGATAAAGGAAAAGACCCGGTTCGGGGCGGTATTCGGGATTTGAAATTGGGGATTTTAAAATTCCAGGTTTGGGGTTGACGTTCAGGTATTGGATTATTAGAAGGTTATTCAATAACCAGTTTTTTACCTAAACGACCATTGCGATAGAAAGGGGCGAATTTGGTCAAAGACTTGACGGCTTGCTGTTTGTATTGCTATTCTGATTTTAGTGCCGCGGCATAGGTTCGAAAAATTCTAATCTGCTTTTAATGTCATTAAGCATTGTGGCTTTGCTTTTGCGGCCTTACAAACCTATTCATTCATCTTAAATATATTTTTATGGCAGGAAATTATCACCAATACCAGGCTTGTATCGAGACTTGTTTGCGTTGCGCAGCCATCTGTAACCATTGTGCGTCCTCTTGCACCCAGGAAGACGACGTACAGATGATGGCCCGGTGTATTCAGCTAGATATGGAATGCGCAGCTATATGTTATTCAGCAGCACAGTTGATGAGTTTGGGAAGTGGTAAATCAGAGGACATCTGCCGCATTTGCGCCGAGATTTGCGAGGAATGTGGTAACGAATGTGGGAGACATAAAACAGAACATTGCCGCGAATGTGCAGAGATCTGTCACCGTTGTGCAGAAGAGTGCCGAAAGATGGCAGGAGTCGCAGCATAGGAGTAATGCAGGCGAAGAGCCTGCGTTATCTCTTTATAACCAGCACTAGTTTTATCTACTTTGCGTATCCGGCAATTATATTGGTATGCTTTTGGGCATTTCGCTTGCTACGGTCTCCTGTTCGGGTGCCTGGTCATCCTTGATAACTTCGTCCAAGTAATCTTTTTTGAGCTGTTCATATAATGAGTGTTTGTCCACTACCAGTGCCGCAATGTTCGAGAGTAATGCCGCAATCATCAGATGAAAAATGACGCTGTGACGGTCAGTCATTTCTAACACGAGTATGGCGGAGGTAAAAGGAGTCCTTGTAACGCCGGTGAGAAAGCCAACCATACCGCTTAGGATGAGAATGTTCGCATTACTGCCTATCATTTCTGAAACGCTTGCCACATAGGAACCAATGGAAGCACCAGCTGCGAGTGCAGGCGCAAACACGCCTCCGGCAGCGCCCGTGTTAAAACAAATGATTGAACCCAGCATACGCAATAACATTGTATGCCATGGATAATATTTGTTGTTTGTAAACAGTGCCGTATTCATCAGCACCTTGCCAGAGCCTAATATTTCACCGTTAACAAAAAAAGCAAGCGTGGCAATGATAAGACCCGCAACGAGCAGAAAGAGAATGGTCTTTGTCCTGTTGAATGACTTTTTCCAGCGCATCAAACTCAATATGCCTTTACTTGTAAGGCTGCCTCCTACGCCGGCAAGAATGGCCGTTATAGCAACGGCTAACATTATACTAAAATGTAGTTTCCCTACGTCTGGGTATCCCAGATACAAATAAGGTCCTAAGAGGCCTTGAGCCGTAAGACCTGCAATGATGACGGCGGAGAAAAGAGCCGTACGAAAGAAACGTATATGGATCTTGGCCAACTCTTCCATAGCAAAGACCACTCCTCCCAGCGGAGTATTAAAAGCAGCCGCAAGACCTGCCGCTGCGCCAGTAAGAATAAAGCTTTGTTTAGAGAGTTTTGGCCATGAAGAAGGGGTCCACTTATTCACCATTCTGAAAATGGAACCTGCTATTTGTATTGTTGGTCCTTCCCTACCAATAGCCCCTCCTCCCAGTACCATCAGCAGACTCGATCCTATTTTAGTGAGAATTATTCTAAAGCTTAGAAGTTTGTCTATTTTACTCTCGTGTCTCGGGGACGTCAGCTCGATAGCTGCCATCACCTGCGGAATACCGCTACCTCTTGCGTTGATCGAAAATAACTGGATTGTAAGCCATGCAAGAAAGAAACAAACAGGCGTCATTATAAAAATGAACCATGCATGCCAATGTAAAATGTCCTGGAGAATGCCTTCGGAATAGGCAAACATCTTGGTATAAGCTACTGCAACTAAGCCGGTTAGAAGCGAAGCAAACCAGAAAGGAAGTGCCTGCAGAATATTTCTGCGAATCCTTTCTGTTCCAATCAAATCAAAGAAGAATTTTCCCGTACGCCTGAGCTTAACCAGTTCCCATTTCATCCTGCAAAGTAAATGAACGCAAAATTGAAACCAACAAGCGTTCAGGCCAAGCCAGAACAGCAATCTAATGAACTTCTAATCTTTGGGCAGTAAGGCCCATGTAAAAAATATGAAAACGGGTTGTTGCTTTCAATAAGCCGCCATACTGATGCGTAATTTCATTAAAAGCCGGTTTATGGAAGACTTTGATGACCCCACAGAATCGCTCCACGAAAAGATAAACGAAGAGGCCAGAGAAAGAAAAGAGGAGAAACGATGGTCACTTTGGGTAGCCATATCAACGGCTTTGTTTGCCGTCTGTGCTGCTATTGCAAGTTTGTTTGCAGGGCATTATTCTAATGAAGCGCTTATTGACCAGATCAGGGCTTCGGACCAGTGGGCGTATTACCAGTCTAAATCGATCAAGCTAGCGATAGTTACTCATGCAGAGAGACCAGATACTGCTGCCGCAGCTAAGCTAAGCAAGGAAGAACTAGTTATTCAAAAAGAAGCAAGAGAGCGAGAAACCAGTTCCGGGCACCTATTGCAAAAACATGTGGAGTTGGCTAAAGCTGTGACTTTGTTTCAAATTGCCATTGCCGTATCAGCTATTTCAATTGTGAGTTCGAAACGTTTCTTGTGGGTAATAGGTGTGGTTACTGCAATGGTCGCATTGGTGTTTTTTTTCACAGGGTTTCTGTAAGCCATGAATAGTAATTGAGGGATGGTAAATTCAACATCAGCCTACTTCAACAAGCTGATGTTGAATTTGGTTATTTACTTCTATCAGAAATTGTATTTAAACGACTTATCCGGGTATGGAGGCGTTTTTGGTATCTCAACAGGATGCTCTTTGATTTGCTTCTTCAGATAATCAACGGCATATTCGAGTTGGGCATCCTTTCCCTTAAAGGTTTCAAAAGGCAGATTGTCCACGACCAGGTCAGGATCGACACCATGACCTTCTATCAGCCACTTACCTTCGGGCCCATATACACCCATTTCAGCTGCCGAGGCTATGCCGTTGTCGACGAGACGGTTATCTGACGACAACCAGATCTCTCCTCCCCATGTGCGCATGCCTATTACTTTGCCCAGTCCTAATCTCCTGAAACCTTCTGTAACAGCTTCACCGTCTGAAGCTGTTTCCTGGTCACAGAGAATCACCATGGGTCCTCGAAATGCATACTGCATATTCCATACTGGTCCACCGGCACGGCTCTGCCAATACATCCATGATTTACGCATCAGTTTTTCAAGTATCCAGCTATCGATATTTCCGCCATTGTTGTGGCGCACGTCTAAGATCAGTCCTTTGCGATTGAATACAGGGTAGTACTGTTTTACGAAGGCATCCATATCATCGCTGCCCATTGCGCGCAAATGGATATAGGCAATATCATTATTACCCATGTCGTCTACCATCTTTCGGCGAGAGAGTTCCCACTCAGTATATTGAAGATTGTACTGGTCGCCGGCTGAGAGGGGCTTCACAACCTGGTCGTATGCCTTTCCGTTGCTCACCAAACTTAGTTTTACAGGGACGTTCACTTTGTTTTCCAGTAGTTCAGAAATATTATCTACCGTATTTACCGGAACATTATTTACGGCCGTGATTATGTCGCCCTCTTTGATGCGAAGCTCGGGTCTCTTCAATGGAGAAGAGAAGTCAGGGAAGTCAGGATCGCTTTCATAGATGTGACGAACGACGACTCCTTTATCATTCTTATCCAAAATTGCACCCAGGAAGCCGATCTGTATTTGGTCAGGTGCTACACGTTTGTCGCCACCATACACAAAAGTGTGAAGTGCTGATAATTCACCAACCACCTGCGAGATGAGGTTATCGAATTCATAACGGTCCGTTAGCCTTGCTACAAGAGGTGCGTACTGATCGTGAATCTGCTGCCAGTTGACATGGTGAAGGTTTCTGTCGTAGAAATAATCACGCATCATTCGCCAGGCATCGTCGTACATCTGCTTCCAATCATCGACAGGGTTGACAGAAAAGCTCCAGTTGCTTAATTCCAATTTACTGTCTGCAGGATTAATCTTTGCTCCGTTGGCATCGGCAATAGCGAGCGTGCGGTTCTTGAACCCGACCAACAATTTCTTTTTGTTACCGGAGAGGTCGAAGAAGGTAACGTCTGATGCTACTTCCACAGGTTCATACTTTTTACTTTCGGCGATCTTTAGCGCATACAGTTTTGGTGAGGGATTTGAAAGATCAGTACCACGATCGAGCCAATAGAGGTAACCGTCGGCGGCATCAAGCGCTACTATGTTGCCACTCTTTACCGGCACCTGGTAAAGTGACTTGATCGCCCTGTTCCAATCCCTGTGCTTAACTCCTGCCCTGTTTTTAGCTTTTTGCATTTCTGCTTTTTGAGCGGAATCGACCATTGTGAATGCAGTATCGGACATCCAAGAATCACTTTGTACAAAAGGGAATTTAATTGCAGTGTCTAAAGGAAGCGCATAAATATTGCCTGCTTCTGAATAGAATGGCTCGGGTTGGCGTGAACCCCATGGAGAGGGAATCTTTGTTTTTAGATTCCTCTCTGAAATAAAATAGAACCAGTTGCTATCTGCAGACCACGCGGGACTATAACTTTCTAATCTTGAAGTTGTAATGGCCATAGTTCTCATGTTACTCATATCAAGAATGCGTATCTGAGAATTCAGGTTTTCGATGCCTACGGTGAAGGTCAGGAAGCGACTATCGGGAGACCAGCTAATCCCATAATTGCCGCCATAGGCGCTGTCATAAGAAAACTTAACATCGCCTGTTGCCACGTCGGCCACACGTAAAAGATCATTCTTATCGCTATAGGCGATATATTTTTCATTAGGCGAGACCTGGTAAAACGTGATTTGGGTTTTCGTATTCCTTGTTATTTGCCTGGGGATGCCACTGCCGTCCGCCATCATAGCCCATATTTCCCATTCGCCGCTTTGGTCGGAAAGCACGGCCAGCATTCTATTATTAATGAAATGGGCGTTGCGGCAGCGGATGCCGCTCTTGCGGGTCACCTCTACCCAACGATCACTTTTGGCCGGAGAGACAAACACCTTACCGCGACTAATGATAACAGCATATGCACCGTTAGGAGAAATGTCAGTTGCACTGATACTTTCAACGGGACTCTTTATCCATTGAGGCTTCCGCTGATCAAAATCTGAAAGCAGGTTAATATCCAGCATTTTGTCTGAATTAGCTGCTATATCATACAGCCAGATATCTGCCCCTTTTTGGTAAACAATCTTGGACTGCCAGATGTTGGGAGTTTGAATATCCCATCCCTTTGAAAAGGTATTTTGTTTTACGTTCTTCCCGTCTCTATCCATCGACCAAATATTCATGGTCCCATCCCGATCGGAAAGAAAATAGACCCGGTTGTTGTAGTACATCGGGTTACTACTGGTGCCGTCATAATCTGAAGTGAGGTTCACAGCTTCATGCTTACCATCAAACTTCCATACCTGCTCTATAAAACCGCCTTTATATCGTTTGGTTTTACTGCCCTGGTTTGGCAAGCGGGTGAAATATAAGTTTCCCTCGTCGTCATAACAGCCTTGCGATGCTTCCGCCAGAGGAATTTGCTGCGATTGTGTCGTTGCCGGGTCGAGAACGGCCAATTGAACAGAGGGCAGGCCACTGTATTTGCCAGTACGATATAGAATCTTGCCATTTTTGGTCCACCCGGATAATTGAAGTCCTCTTCCAAAATCATAGGTGAGACGACGGGGTACTCCGCCGTTAATATCCATCACATAGACTTCTGAAGGACCTTGATACTGTCCCAGGAAAGCAACGTGTTTTCCATCGGGCGATATAACAGGGTTGGTTTCCACTCCCCCATTGGTTGTTATGCGTGAAGTGATCCCTGTATTGATATCATATTTCCAGAGGTCACTTTCGGCTGTGAAGATTACCGTGTTTTGAACAATGGCAGGTGTTCGGTAGTAACCTTTTTGCTGTGCTCTCGTTGCAATGAAAGCAAGAAGCCCAAGCAGTGCAAGGAGGTGTTTTGATTGCATAAAGAATATTTGAATTGAATATAATTGTTTTCAGGAAAATGGCAATAGGACGAGGGATGAGTAATGAGTAATGAATAATGAGTGGTGAGGAATTGATGGTGAATGGCCCGTTTTGGGTTTTGGGTTTTGAGTTGAATTATTATGACAATTAAGAGCGGTTCGGGCTTTCGCGGCAGAAATGATTGCCGAGATTTTGATTTGGCCGACGATATCGTTGAATTATTGTAGAAGATGGGTATCCCTATTGTTGCTTTATGGTACCCTATTATCGTCCTAATTCTGTACTGATGGTATTTTAATAGTATCCGTATAGTAAAGTCCCTATAAGGTCCCTATAAGGTCCCTATAAAGTCCCTATAAGGTCCCGGTGGAGGTGAAGGAAAAATGAAAAATAAAGAACGTAAAAGTTGTCAGCTCTGATCGCCGCAAGTGGGAATTTTTATCTTGAGGAAAGTAGAGCTTTTTGTTTGTAATTACAATGATATGGCCAGATTTTTTTACAGTTGTCGAAGTGAATCAATTCTGAATAGACGCCATTGTCCTCAAGATTGAGGAGGCCCACAGGTACACGTTGTTGCTCATCACCATTCGGCGCATTTGTTTCATTCGCTGCCTCTGTTGTTCCAGCGGCATGCGTAGCGCCGTGTAGATAGCATCGGCAGAGACCTCGATGTCGTAAGGGTTGATGACAATAGCGCTATGCAATTCGTGTGAAGCGCCCGCAAACTGGCTTAGGATCAAGACGCCATCATTGTTATGGCGGGAGGCTATGAATTCTTTCGCGACGAGGTTCATTCCATCGTGCAGGGAGGTAACCATGCAGAAGTTGGCCGATTGATAAAACGGAATGATCTCTTCATGGCTGTGGTGTTTTTTTAAGAACAGGATTGGCTGCCAGCTCTTTGTTTTAAACCTCCAGTTAATCCGGTTGGCTTCTGTTTCGGCAGCGTTAATCGTGTCGGAATATGTCTTTAGCAAAGAACGGCTTGGAGCACCGATCTGGACGAAAGTGAAGTTGCCGATATAGTCCGGATATTTTTCAAAGAAACGTTCTATTGCGAGAAACTTTTCGGTGAGACCTTTTGTATAGTCTATCCTGTCGACTCCAATTCCAAAACTGTGGCAAACAACACCATATTGTTTCAACAATTCTGCTGCATCGGGTTTTTCAAGGTTGGTTTGTTCATAGTCTTTCAAGGTAAACGCAATGCTGATTGGAAAAGGTTTTACCAGTGTAAACTGGTTCCCGATCTTAACCGAATAGCTTTCCCATATAACTCTAGACTCCAGGGTACTGTTCACTGTTTCCAAAAAGTTGTTGCAATGGTACTGGGTGTGAAAGCCAACAAGATCGGCACCCAGCATACCTAACAATAATTCTTTTTGCCAGGGACAAATACCAAACGATTCTGGATTGGGCCAGGGAATATGCCAGAAGATGGCCACCTTGGCATCGGGTCGTTTTTGTTTAATGAATTTTGGCAGCAGGGCAAAATGATAGTCCTGCACCAAAATAAAGGGTTCCTCTTCGTTCTCTATTTCCTCGAGAACGGCTTTCGCATAAATTTCATTCACCTCGCAGTAGGCTTCCCAATCCTCTTTTCTGAACACGGGCCTCGTGTGAGCAATATGGCAGAGAGGCCAGAGACCTTCGTTGGAGAATCCATAATAGAAACGGTTCTCCTGCTCTTTGGTCATCCACACCCGGCGCAGTGTATATTTATTTTCGAAAGGGGGCACCGGCACTTTATCATTTTCATCTACCGTTTCGCGGTCGGCATCACCACTACCCGACGCAATCCATAGTCCGCCACAGGCTTTCAGAATCGGTTCCAGCGCCGTGACCATCCCACTCGCAGGCATGATACATTGTATTTCGCGGCCCGAGCGAATGTGCATATAAGGTTCTCTATTCGAAACGACTACAAGCTTTTTATCCTGCAGCAGTTGTTTCATTTCTTCGTTCAGGCGTTCGGGTGTCCAAACAGATTCTGCGGAGGTACGAAGCCTGGCTTCTTCCTGTGCAATAGCTTTTGCTTCCTGTACCGCCTGTGCCATGCTTGTGATCTCTTTATACAAAGGCTCGAGAAAAGGAACACGTGGCCTGGCCTTCAAACTTTCAAGATTGCCGGACCTGGCCGACTTCAGCCAGTCAATAACCTTATTGACGGGAGAAAGAATTCCCCATCGCACAATTAACAAAGTAACCAACGAGATGATGAGAGCCTGCAGGAACCAACGAACGAAATTGCGCAGCCAAATGCCGTTCAGGATGTTTTTGATATAGCTGGCATCTGCATAAAACACAGCGGCTGCGGGGGGCAGACTGTCCCGTTTCACAATCTTGATGTATTCAAACAGGCGCTGTTTATCTGTTTGGAGAAACTGTGTTGAGGATGTGTCGGCCGTGAGCGCTTGCGCCACATAGTCAGACGAGGCGGCTGTGAGCATGTAGGCCGCAGTATTCAGAGGTTCGATACTGTCGGCATTGAAATAAATGGTAACGCCTTCAAAAGAAAACTGGCTTATCAGGCTATCTGCGTTTTTTAAGGAAATACTGTCTTTAGTAGCGAGGGTGCTTAAATGCCGATGGAAAAACTCGTCTCCATTACGCACCGTCTTTGTTTCCAGCTCCGTTTTCAGCTTTTCTTTTTCAGATGATATCTGGAAGGCTGTAAACCCAAGTGCTACCAGGCCCACTGCTACAATTATTGCAATAATTAAAGCGAGATTAAGTTTCATGACATGATTTTAATTCGTCTAGACATGAGCAGTTAGTGCTTAGTTTTTCTAATCCAATTCTAATAGCTGGACTGGGGTACGATGTCTAATTTCATAGCTGAGAATAAAGCATTTCTCTACGCAAAACAAAGGTTCCTAGTCTTAGGAACCTTCTTTATTAGAAGTAAGGCAAAATTACGCAAAGGAAGGAACAGTGTTCTTTTTTATACTGAGAACGGGAACCCTTGAACAGTGAATTATTTTTTGCGCATGCGGGCCAACATATTTCGGCTTGCTTGTTACATCGAGGCCGGAAGTGACTACCACGAGGTCGGACGCGGTGTTGGAGTATCGTACGATTTCTTCGGCGATACTATTTCCTTCGCTCCAAAACGGCTTCACCTTTACAGCGTCGTTCTGCAGTTGGATATTTATTTCGGATATAATAGTATCGAGAACCGATGTAGCAGTATCAAGAATCATACGATTGCTCAAACCCATAACTTCCACAACTGTCGAAGGACTCGTAAAATGGCTTACGACCTGGTAGCAGGATAGCGCTCCTGCCACAGGGCGAACAGGGAAAAGAATATTTTTAAACGTGCTGACCTTT
>Ga0157372_10006857_pt1 | contig 12122 bp, 12 predicted proteins | sample C55metaG_FD_115307 | JGI IMG/M metagenome (GOLD analysis project Ga0157372, IMG submission 115307) | Corn rhizosphere microbial communities from Kellogg Biological Station, Michigan, USA - C5-5 metaG | ecosystem: Host-associated > Plants > Roots > Rhizosphere > Soil | place: USA: Michigan... | reverse complement strand
GATACAACTAAGTTACCCTGCCTGAGGCTTATCGCTTTGATACATGGGGTCTTATCGGACACGGCCCCAGCCGTGTGCGCAGCGAATCGATAAGACGACATTATGTAAACCCCGGGCAAGTGCTGAAAGGAAAAGGCTCATGGATGAAAAGGCTATACGACAGGACAGGCTTTTTTCTTTCAATTGCCTACAACTGAAAAGCTCCGCTGAAAAGAAAATTGGGTTATCTTGGCGGGAGTAAGCAGTTCTTTGAATCAAAGCAAAATCCGGTGCGGGGTGATATCGATATGGGTTCAATGGGAAAGAGCAGGACCCGGAAGTGGAAGGCACGGGGAACTTCTATGACTATGGGATGAGAGGGTATGATCCGCGAGTGGGACGTTTCGCAAGTGTGGATCCGTTGACAAAGAAATACCCGTGGTATACGCCGTATTCATTCGCGGGCAACAAACCTATTGTCGCTGCGGATCTGGATGGCATGGAAGAGTGGATGAAAACGCAGGAGAATTTGATGAGGGAAAATGCAATAATGAGGATTGATGAGACAAGAGTGAAAGAACAAAGCAAAATCCCTCATTTAAGTGCAACTCCGTATGAAGACCAGGTGCAGCAATATCAGCACCAACAAAATAGCACTAGACTGTGGAATGCCGCCGGTTACAATGATGATGGGAGCAAACCATTTTTGAAAAGGCTTTCGGATAATAAAACCTGGAACAATTTTGCTGAGAATTTGGCTCTTCCTTTATTGGAAGGAGCTTCATATGCTGATGGGGCTGGAGAGCTCAAGGCTCTATTGAAGGGAGGCGTGCAAAGTTTTTATAGAGCCATGTCAAAAGAAGAATTTGCAGCATTCTCAACAACAGGGAAATTACCTGTAGGGGGAGAAAAGTTCGTGTCGACTGAATTAGCATATTCGAAATCGTATATCGGTAAGCCGGGATATGAGGTCTTGGTTCAATTTAATACCAAGGAAGGGACTCTTCAAAAGCTTGCACAGATAGGGGTTAGAGATAATTCTAATTTAGTTAAACAAAAAGGATTTGGGAGCCTTCCCGAGGTTTTTAAAGGATGGAGCCCAACGAATGCCCTTTTTAAAGGAGAGGGTTCTACCTTGAATATCGGGTTAGGTAATGGAAAGGCTCTGGAGGAGTTTAATAAAAATTTATTAGATTATAAGGTAATAAAGCCATGATGAAAGACTTTGCTTTTGACTATACCATAAAGGAATATCTGGCTGGCAGAATGAGTATTTCTGAGTTTGTGGAATCCATTCCGCAGAAAACTTTCAGCTTTACGGATAAAATCATTGATCTTTTGGAAAGGACCTATATAGAAAAAAATGCTGGCAACGTGGAGCTTTTGACCATAGCCGCATCGGAGGACGGAGTTTCGAATAAGTATTCCGATGTGTTGTGTAAATTGTTAAAAGAAGATTGGCATGAGAAGCAAGAGGATATCATAATGCTCCTTGAAGAGATCAGGGACCCGAATACAGTAGATTGCATTAGTGCTTCGGTGTTTCATAAGATGAGGTGGGACGATGAAGGCTACTATTCTTTAGGTTTAAAGTGTATCTGGGCGCTTGGGGCAATAGGAAGCGAGAAGGCTATTGAACGATTGGAAGAATTGGCGAGATCTGATGTCGAATTTATTAGAGACACTGCGATAAAGCAGTTGCAGCACATTCGGAAGAATTAAATCGTGGCCCCGATTTTTTGTTTGACAGGGTTAGATAATGGAAATACCTTCTCTATCGGAAGAAGCGAGTTCGCATGAAGCTGGTTATTGTTATCGAATGCTGATTTTATATTCCTGACTAATGGCGTGACGTCGGAGATATTTGTGATCCATTGTTCGACGTAGCATTTTGCAGCGTTTGGAGTTAGTCCGATTTGAATCGTCCGATAGTTCAGTTTGTTTAGGAGAATATCTCTTTCTGGATCCCATTGGATTATTACAGGGGAAGCGCGTTTTATTTTTTCCCATTCCTCAAGGTTGTGGTATAAAGTGCTGTCAAAATGTGAGAGGCTTGAGTGCGTTAGGGCCCATAAAAAGCCTTGATGTGAAATGTCGATGGCGAGTATTCTTTGTTGATTTTCTTTTGTTGCCCAGTTAGATCGATACATCATCCATAGGAAGGATGGCTTAATCCAAGTGGTTCGTTCAAGTTTAAAAGGCGGGGAAGCAAACCTTTTATTGTGTAGGGCGCTATCGGCAATGGAGTCATTGTACGCTTGGTAAACCCGGATGAAGCTGTCGGTATAAAAAGCCCTAATCTCTTTTTCTTTAGGCATACTGGTCTACCATCTTTTAATCATATACATCCCTTCTATTGCCGATCACCAGGACGAAGACGGTGAGGATATTGTCCTTGACCTGGTAGATGATGCGGTAGTCACCGACGCGGATACGATAACCGGGCCGGCCTTTGAGTTTCTTGTAGCCATGCGGCCGGGGATCATCTGCCAGGGCTTTTACGGCAGCAACGACCTTGTTGTAATCAGGGGGCGGGATCTTGGCCAGTTCCTTTTGGGCCTGTTTCTCGATAACGACCTGGTACATTACTTTTTCTTTTTGCTGGAGGTCTCGATCTGTTTTAATGCCTGCTCCAGGGGGACGAACTCCAACTTACGGCTCATGGCCTTGTCATAGGCTTTGATATCGTCCAGTTCTTCCAGCTCTTCCATCAGCTTGTTGTAATCCTTGATGGGCAGGAAAACGCCTACCCGGTTGCCCTTGGCATCGACGACGAAATTCTCTCTGAGGTGTGTCATAAAAAAAGTTATTTGGCGAAGGCCTTTTTGGTTTTGTTGTAGGTGATGGCCATGTCGATGAAATAATACACTTTGTCCTTCTCTTCGGCCGGCAGGGCCTCGATATCTTCGATGCGCTTCAACAGCTTTTTATCCAGCACCATGTTCGCCGATCCGGCGATGAGGTAATCAACGGTCACGCCCAGCTCGTCGGCGATCTTCTTAGCCGTCTCGATGGAGGGCTTGATCTCATCGCGTTCATACCGGCCGATGATGGGGGCGGAGGTGCCTACCTTCTTGCCCAGATGATCCTGGGATAGCTTCAACTGCTTGCGATGCAGGACGATGCGTTCTCCAAAAGTCATAAAAAAGTGCTTTAAATGCCCTGAAATCAGGGGATAGGGCAAAATTAAGGTACTTATTTATGCCATACAAACTACAAAAGTTTTGCCGATTGGGAACCAATCCATTATTTTTGTCACCAATAGGTACTATAAAAATATTTTTGGCATGGAAATCCCCGAGATCAAAGCGCAGCTGACCCTGGCCCGGGTGCTACAGCACTACGGGCTAAAACCGGACAAGCACCTACGGCTGCACTGCCCCTTCCACGACGACTCGACGCCGAGCCTGCAGGTGTACTACAAGACACACACGGCCTATTGCTTCAGCACGGCGTGTAAGACACACGGGCAGTCGATGGACGTGATCGACTTTGTGATGCACAAAGAAGGCTGCACCAAGCACGAGGCTCTTGAGAAATGCAAGGCCCTGATCGGCGGTACGGCACCGGCTCCAAAGCTGGAGCAGCTGACGCGGACGGCGGTACTCACGCGGATGTTCACCTATTTTAAGAATGCGATACCCAACAGCAAGCCGGCGCAGGACTACCTGCGGAGCCGGATGCTCGATGCAGGCAAACTGGAGATCGGTTACAACACGGGGCAGTTCCATCATGGGACGCGAAGAGATGAACTGTTGATCCAATCGTGTGTAGAGGTGGGGCTGTTATCGAAGCACGACCGGGCAGGGCGGACGGGGGAAGATGCGTACCGTCCCTTTGCCAAATACTGCCTGGTCTTTGCGCTGCGGAATAATGTGAACCAGGTGAGCGGGCTGTACTTCCGCAGCACGGTGAATGATGGTGAGCAGCGGCATTTTTACCTGAAAGACCGCCAAGGTTTGTACCCCCGCTACCCTGCTGCTGACACCAGGCGGCTGATCCTCACGGAATCCATCATCGATGCGGCGACACTGTTGCAAGAGCCAAGCATTACAGCGGCTTACAGTGTGTTGGCCTTGTATGGGACGAACGGATTTACCGACGAGCATGAGGCAGCGATCCGGGAGCTGACGCAGCTGGAAGAGCTCATCTTCTGGCTGAACGCGGACGAACCAGGTGTGGAAGCAACCCGAAAACATGCAGCGGCTTTACAGGCCTTGTATCCGTCTATAACCATCACCCAGGTGTATATGCCGGCCGGCGAGGATGTGAACAGCCTGGCGCAGGGGCATAGCGATCCCGGCATCTTTACCAGCCTGTTGGATCAGCGCCAGGCGCCGGGGATGGAGGGGGCGAAACTTTTTCTTTCACCTGAAAACTCAATTGAAAAAAAGAAGGGGGACGAAATACCCATCCAGCCGGCATTGCCGCCGTCACGGTCAAAAGACCTCGACACCTCCAATCCCTACAAGCTGCGCTACCACACACCGACGGCGCAGTACTCGATCCTGGGCCACCTGCCGAAGACGCTCGACAGCCTGAAGGTGATGCTGGTGGTGGAGCATCCGGAGAGCGGGGTGAAGGCCCGGAACCGGGTAGACCTGTACGAGGACAAGCCGGTGGAGCGGTTATGCCAGGACGCGTCAGAGAAGTTAGGATTGCGCAAAGACCAGCTGGAAGCCGATCTCTACCGGCTGACCGATCTGTTGGACCAGTACCGGGAACAGCAGCTACAGAACCTGGCGGAAGGAGCGGTGAAACCGCTGCCGGTGCTGACCCCGAAAGAGCGGCAGGAGTTGGAGAGCTTCGCTAAGAAGCCGAAGCTCATCAAACGGCTCAATGAGTTGCTGGGTCAGGCAGGTATCGTGGGCGAAGAACGCAACCGCATCTTTTTGCTCCTGATCGCGATCAGTCATAAAATGCCGGAGACGCTGCACGGGTTATTGCAGGGCAGTTCCGGCAGTGGCAAGACCCGGCTGTTGAAACAGGTATCGGATTGCATGCCGCCGGAGAGCGTGACCAAACTGACTCGTCTTAGCGATAAGGTGCTGTACAACTTCCCCGAGCACTATTTTGTGAACCGGCTGCTCTGCCTGGAAGATATCGACGGACTGAGTGAAGAAGCGGAGTTTGCTTTTAGGGAGCTGCAAAGCAATGGCGAGCTGAACAGTGCGACGAGTATCAAGCTCGATAACGGCCAGATCACCAGCGGGCAGAAGACCGTCAAAGGCCCGATTGCGAGTCTCGCCTGCACGACCCGGGGCGAGATCTACGAGGACAACATGAGCCGGGTGTTCCTGATCGCCGTGGACGAGAGTGTGGAGCAGACGGCCCGGATCATCGAGTATCAGAATAGGAAAGCAGCGGGGCTGATCGATGGCCGAAAGGAGCAGGAGACAAAGACCTTCCTGCAAAATTTTGTCCGGCTGCTGCAACCCTACGAAGTGATCAATCCGTATGCGGCCCGCATCCAGCTGCCGCCGGAGGCGCACAAGATCAGGCGGCTGAACGACCTGTTCCAGAGCTTTGTGAAGATGGTGACGATTGTTAACCAATACCAGCGCCGGCGCGATGACCGCAGGCGGCTGATCAGTGAAGTGGAGGACGTAGAAACGGCGGTAGCCGTGCTCTTCGACAGCATCGTGCTGAAGGTGGACGAGCTGGACGGAAGCCTGCGGCAGTTCTATGAACAGTTGAAGGGCTATCTGAAGCAGCAGCACAATGACCATCACGAGACAGCGGAATTTAGTTTGCGGGAAGTCCGGCAGGCGCTAAAACTGTCGAAGACGCAGCTGTTCCGGTATGTAGGTGATCTTGTGCAACTGGAGTACATTGGTCAAAGCGGTGGTTATGCCAATAAGGGATACGTATACAAAATAGGGTATTGGGACAACTACCAGGCCTTGCGGGAACGCATCCGTCGGAGCCTGGACGAGCAGGTCAAAGCACTAAAAGCTGGAACACCAGCCCCTAAAATCCCCGCTGAAACCACGGAAATTGGAACGCTACGGAACGCCAGTGGAACGCTGGAACCCGCATAAACATTGGAAAAACGGCCTGGCGTTCCGTGTTCCAGGAAAGTGTTCAAGGCCCTCTCTAAAACTACCTCTACGATGCAGCTCCTATGATCTCCCTCATCAACGAATTTACCGGCTGGCTCTACCAGCTGGGCTATAGCGAAGGCACCCAAAAGATGCTGCCGGCCTGCGTCCGGGAGTTCCTGGAACAGCAACGGATCACCGATATAGCCGATATTGAACCGGATCAAGTGCGCGCCTTTTACAACTGGCTACAGGAAAGGCCGCTGAAGAAACGGAGCGGTGCACTGAGCGAGATGATGATCCACCACTACGTCTATGCGTTAAAGACCTTCTTCACCTGGCTGGAGATAACGGAACAGATAGACTACAACCCGATCAGCGGGCTTGTGTTCAAACGCCCCCGGCAGAACAGCCGCCATCCACTAAGCACCGACGAGGTCGGGCAACTCTTTACCGCTGCCAGCGGGTTAAAGGAGCGGGCAGTGCTGCACCTGTTCTATAGCTGTGGACTACGGAGAAGCGAGGGCGAGGCCTTGAATATCGCCGACGTTCGTTTTGGCGAGCAGCTGCTGTATGTGCGGGCGGGGAAGGGCGCGAAACGGCGGGTGGTGCCGATGCCGGCAGCAGTAACCAAAGACCTGGAAACCTACTGGCTACAGGAGCGATGCCCATACTCTGCCCGAAAAGTGAAAGACCTCGATGCCTTTGTGCTGAACCGGGTGGGTGGCCGGATGAGCGGAACAGGCTATAACAACCTGTTCAAAGGACTGGCCGGCCGCGCAGGATTACCCCCGGCCATCACACTGCATCATCTGCGGCACAGCATCGCCACGCATTTATTACAAAGCGGGATGCCCCTGGAATATGTACGGGATTTTTTAGGACACTACCACCTGGAGACGACCCAGCTGTATGCCCGGCCTTCCGCGGAACAACTTTCTTTTTTATGAACCTTCAAGATTACTTACGCGAACAATACACCCCGGATACGGCCGGCGTGTACGGGTTGGAGATCGGCCGTTACCTGGCGAGCTGCCCAGGGGCAGCGACGGCGATGTACAAGGATATCCTGTTTTACATCGGTGCATTACGCAGCCGGTACACCAACGGCTCTACGCTGAATCGCATCCTATGCAGCATCAAAGCCTATTACGATTACTTATGTGCGAGTGGCCAGCGGCCGGACAACCCTGCGGCATCGATCCTGCTGAAAGATCAGCGGAGCCGGGATATCCAGTTACAGGATCTCTTTACAATAGAGGAATTAGAAGTGCTGTTGAACCGGCCAGAGCGCTACTTGAATCTATCCGGCAGAAATAAAGTATTGATCAGCCTTTTAATTTATCAGGCTTTGTATCCCATAGAAATGGAAGTGCTGCAAATAGCTGATATTAATCTGGACGCCGGCACGATCCACATCAAAGCGACCGCCAGAACGAATCGCAGGGAACTGTCTCTGAAGCCTAATCAGATATTACTGTTTTACGAATACATCCGGGAAGCACACCCCCGGCTGCTGAATGGGAAAACGGGTGAGCAGTTGCTGATCGGCCAGCGGGGAGAGCCCATGACGGCTGAAGATATTACCAAGCATGTGAAGCGGAGCTTTGCCGGCCTTTATCCTGGTCGAACCGTCAATGCGCAAACGATCCGGCAGAGCGTGATCGCCCACCTGCTGAAGCTGGGCCATGACCTGAGCGTGGTACAGGTGTTTGCGGGGCACAAATATCCATCTTCGACGGAACGTTACCGACAGAGCGCCATCGATACGCTGAAGGCAGCGGTAGAGGCCCATCACCCCATGAAGTAACCTACGCACAAGTCCTGCGCTTCTTACAGGGAGATAGGTGGGCAGTCTTCGCACCCTGGTTGAGAAAAACACGCGCCAGCCGGGCTACGCCGCGTCTGTCACGGTTTTGCCAGGGGCCCGCGAAGCTGCCCTCCGCGGCCACCTCTGCCGGGCTGGGGCCCGTCAGGGCCGCTCCACATTAAAGTCCGCCACCTGCCGGTGGCCGGCCGCTTGTCTAATGATGAAGGCCTCCGCAAAGCTCCGGCCGAACTCGAGGGTCGAACCGGCGGATAACCGAGCGGAGCGAAGGTTACGAGCGAGTCCTTGCCAGTGGCAAGGGCGAAGCTCTGCCCGGCGGCCTACCGGCCTTCCTCCGGGCAGCACGGCCGGCCACATGGCGGCGGTGGCGGCGACGGAACTTTTTTCTCTCATAGCCCCTCACGCTGGCAATGGATCAAGCTGCCGCCGGCGATCAGCAGCAGTATGATACCTGGCAGTAGGAACGCCGTTGGCGCCTTCGCCGGTCGCCATAAGCCTGGTAGCCCTTTGCCGGTGATCAGCTCTCTATGCGGCTTATAGCGCCCGTCGAAGGGATTGGCTTCCTCACCCGCCTGGATTAGCGATGCTGATCTTTTCTACCTGCCGTTCACCCTCTGTTTAAAATGAAAAAAGTAACCCCTATGGAGGGGTGAGGGGATTACTTTTTTCATTCATTTTAAAACAAATCGTATGACTTACATCGTTAGAGAATCGGGTCAGCTCAAGATCATCCAGGTACGGGCTGACCAGGAAGTCTACTTCCAGGCCGATTATGCCGGCAGGATCCTGGCATCCGGCAATAATACCATGGAGGCCCTGATCAGGTTCGGCGAGCTGCCCAACCTGATGGAGCTCAATGACGAGCTAAACAAAGCGCAGTCCCCCCAGTAGGGGACTTTTTTATTTAATGACAGGCCTCCGCCAGGGCTCCGGCCGAACAACCAGGGAACAGAAAAAGACCGCCTGCCTTCTAAGCAGGCGGTCAAACGAGCGAGGCGACACCTCGCTGGCCGCAGGTATAAAAGCTTATTCTACTGCTGAGCATGGGACTGCCGCTCCCGTGCTTTTATACTTGTGGCCGGCGCCGGCAACGGCGTTGCTGCAGCTGGGTTCTGCACGACTGTCCATCGCCGCGGCAGCTTGTTCGACGGTTGCCCCCAAGAGGTTTATCCGGTAAAAAGCTCCGGAAGTGCCCGGGGTTTGCAGCTCTGCTGCTTTACATAATGTCCTTCTATGATAAAAATGAGGAGACCTTCAGGAGTGGAGAGAATGCAAAGATACTTTTTATAACTGACTGACGCACGAACTTCCTTTCCCCTTAATATCCTAAAAAAACCGTTTCCCCCCGGAGGGGGGACGGAAGGGGGGCGAAAAGAGAAACCTATAAAATCATACTTCTATCAGCAGACATCCAGGAGATCCGGAGCTGCATAACCTCTCATTAGATTGTAAATAGGAAGGGACGCAATCTTATAGTAGCGGTCAGCCTGGATCGGCGCCGCATCACATTATAAGCGTTCCCTGATATCCTTAGTCCGATTTTTACAGGTTCTTCAATTTGCTATGCCACTACTCCCAACTCATAGGGCTTTTGGTTCTTCAGTACGTATCTAACGCGGTTAATCAGTTTGCGAACGATCCGGATGATAGCTTTGTTACCCTTCATCCGCTTGGTCAGCACCTGGTATTGCAACATCAGGGCAGGATCTCTCCTGACAGCCATCCAGGAGGCTTCCACTAACAGGCACTTTAACACGTCATGCCCTCTGTAGGTCATATGTCCCAACTTCTCTGTATCGCCGCTGGCATAAACGCATGGCACTAATCCGATGAAGCTATTAAGCCGATCCAATGTTTTAAAGCGGTTGATATCACCCAGCTCTGTTAGCAGCGTAATGGCCGCAATGCCCCCAATGCCCGGTATGCTGCGCAGCAGCTCCATATTCCTTTTGTACGTGTCTGTTTGTGATAAAACCTGTATCCTAATCGTAAGCTCTTTGATAAGCGCTTCTAATGCTTCCAGTTCCTTGATCAAAATATCCAACGCAGTCTTGCCGCTGGCATTACTCATGGGAAGGGCTTTAAGCCATCCAGTCAGTTTTTTTGACCACTTACCGGAATCCAGTTCTGGCGGTATATTGATGCCATAGTAACAGAGGGTTGCTTTAATCCGATTCTTGCAGCGAGTGCGGTTTTCTACCAGCTTAAAACGGTTACGAACCAGCATCCTGTCCTCCAGGTTGTCCCGGCTGGGTACGTAAATGGGCCGAAGCTGCTGGCTGCGCAGAGCCCGGGCAATCTTTTTGCAATCCACTTTGTCGCGTTTTTGGCTCTTCTCTTTAGCAGTTGTTGGGATGTCGGCGGCATTAACCACTATGCAGTTTACTCCCTCTTTCCTCAACTGGTCGTGAATCCAAAAGCCGCAAAACCCCGCCTCATAGGCACAATGGTAAGCGGCGCCGGGAAAGTTCTTTCTCAAATAGTGCACCAGGAGAGAAGGTTCCGGTGGCTGTGTGAATGCGCCATGTTCCACTGAGTCGCCGACGATGTGAACCGACCAACTCTTTTTGTGGACATCGATGCCGGCGTAAATGTTATAGCCGGAAAAATCTAATTTTGGTACTTGCATAAGCTTCAGGATTTTGAGTTAACTATTGTTTTGGAGAACACTAAGTTACCCTTCCTGAGGCTTATCGCTTTTATACATGGGGTCTTATAAGACCGAGCGATAGCGAGGTGCGCAGCGAACTTATAACTACACGTTATGTAAAAGCCGGGCAGGGGAAATCCCCTTGGGCCCGCTGACTCTTAACCAGCGAGTCTTGGATATGATTTTTTTCTTTCAATTGAAAAAAGAAAATCGATTATCTTGGGGCTTACAAAGTTCTTTGAATCTACGTTTATCCGAGCGCCAGCAAAAAAGGGTTTGGATGAAAAAGGGGATGGTAGTTACTATCCGTTTGGGCTCGCGATGGCGGGGATTTCGGATAAAGCCCTCCAGATGGGGTATACGGCGAACAAATACCTTTACAATGGAAAGGAATTGCAGAACAAGGAGTTCAGCGATGGAACGGGTTTGGAAGAATATGACTATGGAGCTAGGATGCAGGACCCGCAGTTGGGCGTTTGGCATCAGATTGATCCGCAAGCGGACAAGATGCGGCGGTTCTCTCCTTATAATTACGCCCTTGACAATCCAATTCGCTTTATTGATCCTGAGGGTATGGTGCCTGGCGATTTTATAGACGATAATGGAAAATATCTAGGGAATGATGGAAAGCAGGATGGTAAGGTATATGTACTCAAGACCACAGATAAACATTTTGATAGCGATGCCCCATCTGAAGGCAAGACCGAAACGAGGCAAGCTATGGTTGATATCGTTAATAAAGATGATGGGAAAGGCGGGACGTCGGACGCAAATAACAGAGAATATGGCGGAAGAATAAAAGGAAAGGGTGAAGTCGTTGAAGCGCCTCCCGGGCCAGTTTCGAATCCATTAGTTAACTCAGAAGCACATATAGAAATTCAAACTTTTGGCACTCAGTCCGAATTTCACTCGCATCCAAGCGGCACGAGGACTGAAGGTGGCGGAGGCAGTAATACAATTGGAGGCAGCACACGTACCGGGTCATTCCAGCATGCTCCATCTAATAATCCTGGCGATGTTATTAATAGCGGCAAGAGTACGAATTATGTTTTCTCTCGCGGTAATGGAACAGTATATATTTATAACAACACAGGTGTTATCGCAACTATTCCTCAAAAATATTTTGTAACCTCGAAACGATAATGGCATGAGATGGAAATCATTTGTGGTGCTTTTTTTATTTTCCATTAGGGGATATTCACAAGAACGAGCAAATGAATACAAGGCAATAATTGACTCTGCTATTAGTATTAAGTCTCGGGAGCTTCTAAAATCATATAAAAGCTCGTCTCAAAGTGGCATGCTGGAAAAGGAAGATCTGTACTTGATTGATGAAAATGATTTGCCCTATAAATATTCCGGAATATCGACGGGGTTACGATTTAAAGCAATCAATATCTTGGACCCTAAGAACAAAGGAGTTCTAAGAAAGGGAATTCGCGCTTGGAAGATTATCCCTGTTTTGCAAGGTGGTAAGCTTAAAATTAATATAATAAATTTTTTGGTCTAGTCCTGAAAAAGCTTGACACAAAAATGTCAAGATGGAAGGACAAAAGAAGGTAAAACGAAAGAAGGAGCCAAGGAGCCGGGATCCCTACCGGCGGCGGCAGGAGTCCGAAATGTT
>Ga0157372_10006855_pt1 | contig 12123 bp, 6 predicted proteins | sample C55metaG_FD_115307 | JGI IMG/M metagenome (GOLD analysis project Ga0157372, IMG submission 115307) | Corn rhizosphere microbial communities from Kellogg Biological Station, Michigan, USA - C5-5 metaG | ecosystem: Host-associated > Plants > Roots > Rhizosphere > Soil | place: USA: Michigan... | reverse complement strand
CGCGGCGGTGCCAAGCAGCAGCAACGCCACAGTGGCGCGATTGGCGAGAGACGAAGACATGCATGATCCGGGTGAGGGGATGCACGGAATGTATGGCTAGTGAATGCGAACGACAAAGCACGCAGGCGTGGCGACGACTACATCGCCTTTCCCACCCAGTCCGCCACCCGGCGCCAGAAGCCGCTCGGCGGTGGCAGGAGCTGATTCAGCTCGGCCTGCGAGCTCACCCACGTGCTGCGCGCCATCACGTAGTAGAGATCCACCAGCCCCGCCGCCGCGGGCAGGCCGGAGACGACGAAGGTCGCTTCCCCGTCCAGGAGCATGCCGCGCGGGTCCTCGTTGTGGGTGCCGAGGGTGAAATAGAAGCTCACCCGCTTCCGTTCCGCTTCGGGAATGTCGGCCTCCCAGCCGCGGAGCAGCGTGTCGGTGGAGCGCGTCGCAAGCGTGTCCACGTCGGGCGTGACGTAGCCGAGCTGCTCGGCGAAGTTCGCCGACTGGGCGGCCTGCACCTCCATCGAGCGGGCGACCACCTGATCCCACCCGGGTCGGCGCACGAGGGCTGCAATGGCGCCGGGCCGCGCGATGACCTGCGTCTTCTGGTGCAGCTGCGGCGGACGATTGCGCTCGTCCTCGGCGATGGCGGGAGAGCGGTTCAGCGTCCTCGCCGTCTGCGCTTCGGCCTGGTTGAGCACGGTCCGCGTCCGTGCGTCGAAGGGAATCAGGTTGCTGATCCACGGCGCGCGGTCGAGTCCTTCGCGGACCTCGCGAGCCTTGCCGGCGGCATCGTCAGCGTGTGCCTTCGCGGCGAAGATGCCGACGCGGAGCTCGCCGCCGCTCGCGCGCAGGCGGTCGGCGAGCGTGGCATGAAGCTCGAACAGGCGCGACATGATGTCGTGCGCGCGAGCCATGAGCGGCGGCTGCGGGCTCGGCGCGTTCTCCAGCGATGGTGCAATGACGTTCACCCGCGCGCCACGCGCGGCAGCGGCGGCGAGCATTCCTGCCCACTGCTCGCTCAGCCAGAGCGGATCGGGGACGATGACGGCGCTTCCTGGTTGCGCGAGGTCGTACAGCAGGGCGCGCGCGACGGACGACTGCTTGGAGCCGAAGCCGACCTCGTTCTGGACCTGAAGCGCGCGGCCGATGTAGTCGCCGTTGGCCGCGCGCTGTTCCACGGCACGGACACTCGCCACGGCCCGCAGCGGGAGCGGGATCTCGGACTCCTTGAAGCCGTTGGCGAGCAGCAGGCGGCGGAGTGCTGCACGCGCCTCGAGCGTGGCGGGGCCGCGCAGGCGGAAGCCGCGGTCCTCCCAGGTGTCGCTCGCGTAGTGCTCACCGATGCCGATGCCCGTCAGCAGCATCTCGCCGGCGTAGGGATTGGCTTCGTTCAGGTCATAGAGCACGATCTTGCGGTGATCGCGCATGATGTTGTCCGTCGTGAACGGAAGCGGCGGCACGATCGAGATGCTGCGATACGAGTAGTCGGCGGGATGCGTGATGCTGACGTTGACCTTGATCAGGTCGTGCAGCCACCGCTCGCCACCGTGGCGCCGCGCATCGGCCTGCAGGCGCTGTGAGGCCGCCACCGCCGCGCGCAACTCCGCCTGGCGCTCGCGCAGGTGCGCCACGCGCCCGGCGTTGTTGCCCGGGAGGTCCATGGAGGCGCCCAGTGGATCCTCGAGCATCGTCATGAACAGGCGACCGTCGCGCGGCTCGTAGAAGAACTGATCGAGCATGATCATGTAGACGGGGAGCTTGCCCGTCTGGTCGTAGCGCTTGACCGCTTCCGTGAGCGCGGGGAGGTAGGCGTTCGCCACCATCTCGTAACTCACGTTGTCCACCGTGCCGGTCTTCTCGCGCCGGCCGGTGAAGTCGTGGATCCAGAGCACGTGATAATCGCGCGTCGCGTAGATGGTCCGGGCGATCTCCAGCGCGAGGTCGGTGCTGCGCAGCATGGTGAGCGCGTTCTGGTCGGTGAACGGCCGTCCCACGATTCGCGTGAGGAGCGAGTCCACCTCCTCCTGGTCGTCGTACTGGTCGAGCGAGAGCGCGAGCTGGAGCGGGAGCCACACGCAGCGCGAGTCGCCATCCCAGCGGTCCAGCAGCTGGTCGTGCAACTGCTCCACCATGCCGAGCCAGCGCGCGTTCGCACCGAGGACGGCATCGCGCGCGGAGGGTGTCACGCCGGAAGAATCCCGCAGCCAGCGCTCCAGCGAGTGCTGCGCGTTGCCGGTGAGCCCGGCGATCTGCGGCTCGTCCTTCACCTGGCCGAACAGCGCGTCGTACGGGAGCAGCACTTCGTCCAGCAGGCCGGCGCGCGCGCGCGCGGCAATGCGCGCGCCCGTGGCCGAGTCGCTCACCGCACCGAAGGCGCGGGCGAGGCCACTTTCATAGTTGTGCTGCGCGTCGGCGAAGCTCGCGCTGGTGCGCAGTGCCTCGACGTCCTGCGCGAGATAGAGGTTGTCGTACGCACGCAGCGCATTCATCGCGTGCTTCACGTCGCCGAGTGCCGCCTCGGCCGTCGTCGGCAGCGATGCTCGCCGCGTGGCGCCCAGGTCCATCGGCGCAGGAAGCTCGGCGTCCGTATGCCGCGGGCGCGTGCGACCGGCAAAGGGCTGCAGGAACGGCACCTTGATGCCCGCGGCAAAGGAGCGTCCGCGCGTGGGGAGCCAGTCGAGCCGCAGCATGGTGCCGTGGCCGAGCAGCCCGCCGCGGAGGATCGCGGTCTGGTAGCTGAGCATGAAGTCCACGCGCCGGCGCTCGATGTTCCAGTCGACTCCTGCGCCGAGCGCGAGGACGCGCGAGTCGGCGCGGAGGCGCAGCCCTTCGCCGGCGAATCCGCCGCCGCTCATGCCATATGCCTCGCCGGACACGCCGAGGAGCCCGATGACCGGGTTCAAGATCGGGTGGTGCACACCGAGCAGGGCGCTCACCGCGGGTCCGTTGCGCGTGCGGTCGCCGACGGCGAGCGCCGCACCGTAGAGTTGCCAGCGTGGGGGCTGCCCCATGGACATCACCGGCTGGGTGACGTCGGCAGCTGGCGGGAATGCTTGCTGGGCGCGAGCCGCGGGTACGAAGAGGGCGAGCGCGCTCACGAGGAGTGTGGCGCGCGTCACACGTGATACCACTGTCATGAGCCCCTGCATCGCAGAGGCAGTGCCACGCCAGAGTCGGCCAGCGCGGGCGGCGCTCAGCCGCCGCTGCCCATCGAAACCTACTGCGCCGCGGACGCGGCGCGGCGCTGGATGCCGTCGCCGCGGACGAAGAATCCAGGAAGCGACACCGGAATCCGTCCGGTGATCGGCGCACGGTCGAGCAGGGCGTCGGCGGCGGCGTCCTCGAGCACATCGGCCACGCCGTAGGTCACGAGATACGTGCCGACACTCGGGAACTGGCGGATGAGGTACGGGTTGCCGAACGACACCACGACGGCGCGCTCGAGGGCAGAGAGCGAATCGATGAACGTCGCAATCGGCGCGGGGATGGCGAAGCGTCCCTCGCCCTCGATGCGGCGCACGTAGGTGGCGACGATCACCCGGTCGACGCCGTGCACCGCCGCGGCGATGGCGGCGAGCGTGGTTGAATCGGTGGAGGGCGAGACGTCGAACGTCTTCATGCCGCGCATTGCTGAACGGAGGCGCGACGAGAAGACGCGACCGGCGCGCAGCTCGCTCGGCGGCATGTACTGCACGAGCACCGTGCGGCCGCGCGCCGAGTCGGGCGTGACGGGTACGAGCTGGTCACGGTCGCGCAGGAGCGTGAGCGACCGGCGCGCGATGTCGGCGGCGAGGGCGACGTGCTCGGGCGCGTGCACGACCTCACGCAGGCGCTCGAGCGACACCGTCGGCTGGAACGCCACGCGGGTGCGCGCCTTGACCTCGAGCACGCGCCGCGCGCTGGAGTCGATCCGCGCACGGGAGATCTCGCCGCGCTCCACGGCCGCGAGCACCGCATTCACTGCCGCGGTGGGGTCACCCGGCTTGAGGAGGACGTCGGCACCCGCCTTCACCGCCAGCACGGAGCTCTCCTCGGTGGTATAGCCCTTCCCGATGCCGCCCATCGTCATCGCGTCGGTGATGGCGAGACCGTCAAAGCCGAGGCTGTCGCGCAGCAGGCCGGTGATGATGTGCGGCGCGAGGGTGGCGGGCGTGGTGCTGTCGCCCTGCACGGCCGGCAGCGCGATGTGCGCCGTCATCACCATCGATGCACCGGCATCGATGCCGGCGTGGAAGGGCACGAGCTCCACGGTGTCGAGCCGCGCCATCGAGGCGCTCACCATCGGAAGGCCGACGTGCGAATCGACGTCGGTGTCGCCGTGCCCCGGGAAGTGCTTGATCGTTGCCGCCGCACCAGCGTCCTGGGTGCCGCGCACGAACGCCGCCGAGAGCTCGGCGACGCGCTTCGGATCCTCGCCGAACGAGCGCGTGTTGATGACGGGATTCGATGGATTATTGTTGACGTCCACCACCGGCGCGAAGTTGACGAAGATGCCGCTCGCCTTCCCTTCCTCGGCGATGGCGCGGCCGACGTCGTAGGCGTCCTGCACGCGTCCCGTGGCGCCGATGGCCATCGCGTTCGGAAAGACCGTCGCGCCGCCGGCCTCCATGAGGTAGTGGTCGAACACGCCGCCCTCGAGCCGGCCAAGGTTGGGCTCGAGATCCGCGGCGACCATCAGTGGCACGCGTGCGGCGCGCTGCATCGCGTTCACCTTGGCCGCGACCTCGATGGGCGAGCCGAGCGACATGGAGACGCCGCCGACGTGATCGTCGCGGATCCAGCGCAGCACCTCGGCGAAGCTCGAGTCACGCACGTTGGTGTAGTCGCCGAGCACCCAGACGTTGACCATCTGGCCGACGCGCTCGCGAAGGGAGAGCGAGGCGAGCGTGCTGTCCACCCAGTGGCGCTGGGCCGCGGTGAGCGGCGTGCGCGGATCGAGGTTTGTGGGCGCAGCGGCGACGCTCGCCGGCAGCGCCACGTCGACGAGCAGCGGGCGGTGGTCGGAGAGCTGCGTATCCGGAACGCGCGCCGAGCTGCAGCTCGTCGCGCCGGTGAGGAAGAGGAAGTCGATGCGCTTCGCGGGCGTGCTGGCGGGGAAGGTGTGTCCGTCACCGCTGCCGCACACCGTCCAGGCATCGCGGAGGCCGGCGTTTCGGAGAGTCTGCTGTGCCGCGCTCTCCGGCGTGGAGTTGAAGTCGCCGCCGACGATGATCGTCTCACCCGCGTTGCGGGCGCGCACGACGAGCTGCACGAGCGAATCCGCTTCCTGCTCGCGCCACGCGTCGCCACCGAACGCATCGAGGTGGGTGTCGAAGACGGTGATGCGTCCCTGCGGCGTCGCGACGACGACGCGCAGGGCGCCGCGCGGCTCGTGGCGTCCGTTGTCGGCGGCCGGCGCGCGGCCATCGAGCGGGATCATCCGTGCGTCGACGATCGGCCAGCGAGAGAGCACGGCGATGCCGAACCGGCCTCCATCGTAATCGATCGTCCGGCCGAAGGAGGAGACGAAGCCGGTGCGGCGCGCGAGCTCGGCGGGCTGGTCCACGCCACCCGATCGACGAGTGCCGACGTCGACCTCCTGCATCAGCACGATGTCCGCACCCGTCTGTCCGACGAAACTGGCCAGTTCGGCGATGCGCGCCACCCCCGCGGCGTCCTTGCCGGCGTGAATGTTGTAGACGAGCACCCGCACCGGGCCAGCGAGAGACGGAGCGGCCGCGGGCGAGGGAGCGGTTCGCGGCCCGGAGCAGGCGGCAGCGAGAGCGACGAGCGTAAGCCGCGCGAGCAGTGGCGCGCGGCGCGTCAGCAAGGCAAAGTTGCGCATCGTTGCAGCTTGGCACCGGCATCGCCGCTTCGCAACCAATGCGCGGCCGGTGATACTTCCCGTCATCCTCACTTCTGGTCGCGCCTCATGAAGAAGCTCGTCGCATCCGCCTGTGCCTTCGCGCTCATCCTGTCGGCAACACGCAGCGCCGGCGCCCAGGAGCGCCACGCGTACACTCACGCCGACACGCTGCGCGGCTCCATCGGACCGGCGCGCGCGTGGTGGGACGTGAGCTTCTACGACCTGCACGTGCGCGTGAATCCGAGCGACAGCAGCATCTCGGGGATGAATCGCGTTACCTATCGCGTGCTCGCGCCGGCAACGGAGATGCAGGTCGACCTGCAACAGCCGCTCGTCATCGACAGCGTGCTGCAGGATGGCCGCCGGCTGGTGGCACGCCGCGACGGCAATGCCTTCTTCGTCACGCTCGCGGCGCCACAGGCGGCCGGGAGCATGAAGACGGTGACCATTCACTACCACGGCAAGCCTCGCGTGGCGACGCATGCGCCGTGGGACGGCGGCTACGTGTGGACGCGCGACAGCCTCGGCCACCGGTGGATCGCGACGGCGAACCAGGGACTCGGCGCCAGCGTCTGGTGGCCGAACAAGGACACGCAGGCCGACGAGCCGGACAGCCAGCGCGTGGCCATCACCGTTCCTGATTCCGTCATGGACGTCTCGAACGGCCGCCTGCGCAGTGTCACCCATCACGGTGACGGCACAACCACATGGGAGTGGTTCGTCACCAACCCGATCAACAACTACGATGTGGCCGTGAACGCCGCACGCTACGCACACCTGGGCGGCGTCTATCACGGCGAGGAAGGTCCGCTCACCCTGGACTTCTACCCACTCGAGTACCACGCCGACACGGCGCGCGTGCAGTTCGCGCAGGTGCGGCCGATGCTCGCCTGCTTCGAGCACTGGTTCGGCCCGTACCCGTGGTACGAGGACGGCTACAAGCTCGTCGAGACGCCGCACCTCGGGATGGAGCACCAGAGCGCGGTGGCGTACGGCAACCACTACCAGAACGGCTATCTGGGCCGCGATCTCTCCGGCACGGGGCTCGGGCTCAAGTGGGACTTCATCATCGTGCACGAGAGCGCGCACGAGTGGTTCGGCAACAGCCTCACGTCGAAGGATCTCGCCGACATGTGGGTGCACGAGAGCTTCGCGAACTACGCCGAGGCACTGTACACCGAGTGCCAGCAGGGGAAGGAGGCGGGCGCGACGTACGTGATCGGCACGCGCCGAAACGTGCGGAATGACCAGCCGATCGTCGCCCCGTTCGGCGTGAACGCCGAAGGCTCCGGCGACATGTACTACAAGGGCGGCAACATGCTGCACACCATCCGCCAGCTCGTGAACGACGACGAGAAGTGGCGGAGCATCCTGCGCGGGCTGCAGTCCACCTTCCGGCACCAGGTCGTCACCGGGCAGCAGGTGGAGGACTACATCAGCCGGCAGTCGGGGATGGACCTGAGCAAGGTGTTCGCGCAGTACCTCACGACGACGAAGATTCCCGTGCTCGAGTACCGCGTGAACGGCACGACGCTGTCGTATCGCTGGACGGACGTGGTGCCGGGCTTCGACATGCCGGTGCGGGTGACGGTGGGTGGCGAGTCGCGGATGCTGCGCCCGACCGGGTCGTGGCAGACGCTCACCGTGCCGGCGGGAGCCTCGCTCGCGGTGGATCGCAATTTCTACGTACTGGCGCGGCAGACCGGTGCGTAAGAGGCGGGTGAGCGGGCGACGGCTGCGTCGCGGACGGAGAGCGCCGCCTCGATGACCGCGCCTGACGCACTGCTGCTGCTCCTGCTCGTCACGCTGGCCGCGGCGGCGCTGGCGCAGCGGGCGCGCACGCCGGCGCCGGTGATTCTCGCGATTGCCGGGGTGATCATCGGCATCGCGTGGCGATACCTGCCCTTCCTGCCGCCGCTGCAGTTTCCGCCGCGGCTGGTGCTGCTCGTCTTCCTCCCCCCGCTGCTGCTGGGCGCCGCCTACTCGCTCCCACTCGGCGCCTTCCGCGCCAACATCCGCTCCATCCTGCTGCTCGCGGTAGGCCTCGTGGTCGCCACCACGTTCGTCACGGCAGTCGCCGCGCGCGTGGCGCTACCCACACTGCCGTGGGTGGCGGCAATCGCGCTCGGCGCCATCGTCGCGCCGCCGGACCCGGTGGCGGCGACCTCCGTGGCGCAGCAGACCGGATTGTCGCACCGGCTCGTGACGATCATGGAAGGCGAGGGGCTCATCAACGACGCCATCGCCATCGTGCTCTATCAGCTTGCCGTGCAGGCGACCGTGACGGGGCAGGTCACGTGGGGCGAGGCCGCACTCGCGTTCGTGCGCGCGGCGCCACTCGGCGTGATCAGCGGCCTCGCGCTCGGCTGGGTCGTGGTCCAGGTGCGCCGGCGGCTTGACGACAGCGCGCTGGAGAGCGGCATCTCCCTTCTGGCGCCGTTCGTCACGTACCAGCTCGCCGATCGCGTGGGCGGTTCCGGGGTGCTCGCCGTCGTCACGCTGGGTTTCGTGCTCCGCCGGCACGACCTGGAGATCTCCAGTCCCGAGACGCGGCTCACCACGCGTGCCGTCTGGCGGGCGGTGGATTTCGTGGGCACGACGCTGGTGTTCATGCTGATCGGAATCCAGATCGGCGCCGCCACCGCGCTGCCGGAGTGGCGATCGCTCATCTTCGCCGCCGCGCTCGTGGCGGGCAGCGCCATCGGACTCCGGCTCGGGTGGATGCTCGTCGTGCCGCACCTGGCGCGTGCGGTGCATTTCCATGATCCGGGCGCAAGGGAAGCGCCGTCCTGGCGCGAGCTCACGGTGCTCGGCTGGTCGGGCATGCGCGGCGTGGTTTCGCTCGCGCTGGCCCTCGCCCTGCCCGTCACGACGAACAGCGGCCAGCCGTTCCCCGGACGTACCGTGGTGATCCTGCTTTCCTTTGCGGTGATCACGGCGACGCTGGTACTGCAGGGGCTCACCCTGGTGCCGCTCACGCGGCTCCTCGGAGTCGGCGATCCCGGTGCGGAGCAGCGCGACGAACGTCGGGTCCGGGAGCGGGCGCGTCGCGCGGCCCATGCCTCGTTGATGCGTGCCGCGCCCGAAGGCCGGCTCGCTCCTGGTGAGTGCGAGCGGCTCGCCAGGGCCATCGACACCGGCGAGATCGGCGTCGCGGTCGGCGGAACGCCGGCGTCGCGCGAGGCGCTGGAGCGCGCGATCGCCGTGCAGCGCTCCATCGTGAATCACGCGCGCGACGGCGGCCGCATTGGCGACCCGCTGGCGGAGGAACTGGAAAGTCAGCTCGACCGTGACCTGCTGCGGCTGTACGGGCAGGAGCACAGCCGGAAGCTGCGTTCGTCAGATCAGGACTGATCTCCCCGAATCCCTGACGTTCACAGAGCTGCAGCCGACCGTGAGGCGGAGCAGGTGACCGAGCAGAGCGCGGACGCGGCGAGCGCGACTTTCCGCCGAGTGCTGGTTACGGCGCGACGGCGCACGTTGTCGTGGTCGTTGCGGCGGATCGCAACGTGAATGCCCTGATACACCGCCGCGGCGACCGCCACGGAACGGCGGAAGGGCGCCGGCAGGTATCGCATCGCCTCGCGTCCGGCGGCGTAGTCGGCGTCGGCGACGGCCATGACCTCCTCGAGGAGCTGACGATAGGCGCCATCGAGAGGCCGCTCGCCACGGCGCATCGCACCGATGTCTAGCGGCGCGAGTCCGTGGCGGCGCATCATGGAGAGCGGCAGGTAGACGCGTCCGCGGTCCCAGTCCTCGCCTACGTCGCGCAGGATGTTGGTCACCTGCATGGCGGCGCCAAGCCCGGAGGCGCGCTCGAGCAGCCACGGATCACGACCGCCGTGCAGCTCCGTGAGCCAGCAGCCCACGACGCCGGCCACTCGGCGCGCATACAGCCGGAGCGCCGGCAGATCGGTGAACGGCGTGAACGCGAGATCGCTCCGCACGCCGAGGGCGAGGTCGGCGGCGTAGGCGAAGGGAATGTCGCGCTCGGCCATCTCGCCCATCACGCGATCCACCAGCGGCACGCCGCACGGCCGTCCCTCGTACGCATCGCGCGAACAGGCGAGCCATGCGTCGAGGCGCTGCAGCGTCAGCACCGTGCTGGCGGATGAAACGTCAACCAGGTCGTCGGTGAAGCGGCACCACGCATAGACGCGCGCGATGCGCTCGCGGTCGGCACCACGCAGCAGCGCCGCGGCAAAGCGGAAGGAGTGCGAGTGCCGCGCCAGGTACGCCTGCGGCTCGCTGAGCTCTCGCAGCGCCGGCACGCCGCGCAGGATGTCGAGTGCATCACGCGTCGGCTCGGCGGCCGGCATCAGGTCAGCGTGCGACATGGCCCAGTTCCGCCGATGACGGACGCGTAAGCATCCAGCACGCAGCGAGCGCGACACCAGTCGCCGCGATCGCGCCCCACAGTCCTGCCACCATGCTCATCCCGAGCGGAAGGAGCAGGTTGGCGCCGTAGAAGCCGGCGAGCCAGGGCGTTGAGAGCCGAGCGATCCACTCGTCGGCGCGCAGCCACGCGAGCGCGATCATGAGGACCACGCCGGTCACGTACCAGCCGGCGAGGTTGAGCAGCGGCATGCCGTAGTACGGGCCGCCCGTGCCCCACACCCAGAAGCTGGTGACGAGACTCATCGCCGGGTCGAGGGACAGATCCCAGCTCAGGAGGAGGAGCGAGCCGGCCAGCACGCGCTCGACGACGGCCGTGCTCGCGGCGAAGCGGCGACGCGCGATGGCGTACGACGGCAGCGCCATGAAGAACCACGAGAGTGGAATGAGCAGCGGCACGTGACCGAACCACTTCGCGCCGAGCGCGGGGGTGTAGTGGTAGGGACCGAATGGGAGCCCCACCGTGGTGCCCGACAGTTCACTGGCGAGTGACAGGACGTAGAGCGCCACGAAGGCGGCGAGCCACCGGGCGCCCACATGGCGCACGAGGACGAGCGCGAGCACGACGAAGGCGGCGATGATCTGCACGCGCGGCGCGAGGAGCAGCATCCAGCCGTAGACCGCGGCCGCCTGCGGCTGGCCGGCGAGGCGCTCCGGATGCCGCCCGAAGGTGGCGAAGCCGGCGAGCGAAAAGGCGGACACCGCGTAGACGAGCGCGAGCCCCGCGCGGTCCATCCAGTCGCTGCGCGCGCTCGCGCGGGCGGCGCGCAGGCGTTCGCCGCTGGTGGACGGCGCAGCAGCGGCGCTGGTACTGTCGCGCGATGCCGGGCCGGCGGCAGTCGCGGCGGGGATGGTCGAGAGCTCGTCCATGGCGAATGGTTGTCCAGTGTTATGACGTTAATTCTGGACATAATCTTGACAGTGCGCCAGCATTTGTCCAGCTTTCGCCCAGGATCCGGGAGGATACGCATGGGGAGAGCCGTGGTGATCGGCGCGGGGTTCGGCGGGCTGGCCGCGGCCGTGCGCCTGCGCCGGATGGGGTGGGAGGTGACGGTGCTGGAGGCACTCGACCAGCCCGGTGGACGCGCGCGGGTATTCCATCGCGACGGCTTCACCTTCGACGCGGGCCCGACCGTCATCACGGCGCCGCACCTGATCGCCGAGCTGTTCGAGCTCGTGGGGCGCGATCCCCGCGACTACTACGCGACCGTGCCGGTGGATCCGTTCTACCGGATCCTGTTCGACGACGGGAGCACGCTCGACTACACCGGCGACGAGGAGCGGCTGCTCGAGCAGATCGCCCGCTTCGACGCGCGCGACGTGGACGGCTACCGGCAGCTCGCGCGAATGGCGGAGCGGATCTTCGACGTCGGCTTTACCCAGCTCGCCGACCAGCCGTTCGACCGGCTCTCCGACATGCTGCGCGTGCTGCCGGCCATGCTGCGGCTGCAGAGCTGGCGCAGCGTGCACGGCCTCGTCGCGCGCTACATCCACGATCCGCGCCTTCGCCAGGCCTTCACCTTCGAGCCGCTGCTCGTCGGGGGCAACCCGTTCCGCACGCCGTCCATCTACCTGCTCATCCACTGGCTCGAGCGGAAGTGGGGCGTGCACTTCGCGATGGGCGGCACCACAACTGTGGTGCACGCGCTCGTCCGCCTGCTGGAGGAGCTCGACGTCGAGGTGCGCCTGAACGCACCGGTGGAGGAGATCATCCTCGACCGCGGACGCGTTTCGGCGGTGGTGACCGCGGACGGCACGCGCCTGCCCTGCGAGCTGGTGGTGAGCAACGCCGACCCGTCGTACGTCTACAGCCGCATGCTCGCGCCGACGTCGCGGCGCCGGCGACACACGCCGCAATCAGTGTCGCGCGTGCGACAGTCGATGAGCCT
>Ga0157372_10006853_pt1 | contig 12125 bp, 12 predicted proteins | sample C55metaG_FD_115307 | JGI IMG/M metagenome (GOLD analysis project Ga0157372, IMG submission 115307) | Corn rhizosphere microbial communities from Kellogg Biological Station, Michigan, USA - C5-5 metaG | ecosystem: Host-associated > Plants > Roots > Rhizosphere > Soil | place: USA: Michigan... | reverse complement strand
CAGCCGCTCGAAGTCGTTTCGGATTCACAGCCGGCAGGACTGTTCACCGGCTACTACGAACCCGAACTGTCGGGCAGCCGCACGCCTCGTGGCGCGTATCAGACCCCGGTGTTTGGGCCGCCTTCCAATCTCGTCAGCGCCGATCTCGGCCTCTTCCGTCCGCAGTGGAGCGGTCAAAAGCTTTACGGCTGTCTCACCGCAAAACGCCTCGCTCCTTGTGCCAGCCGCGGGGCGATCGCCGCGCACGGTTTGCCGGATGCACCGGTTCTCTTTTATGTGAATGATCCTGTGGCTCTGTTCTTCCTGCACATCCAGGGATCGGGGCGTGTTCGCCTGGATAACGGCGGCACGGTGCGCGCTGTTTATGCGGGGCAAAACGGCCGTCCTTACAGGCCGATCGGCCGCACGCTGATCGAACATCGCTGGCTCGATCGCGCGCAGATGTCGATGCAATCCATTCGCGCCTGGCTGAAAGCGCATCCGCAGCAGGCGCGGGGGGTGATGGAGACCGATCCGTCCTATGTGTTCTTTGACGAGCAGCCGCTGGGCGATCCCGACAAAGGGGCGGTGGGCAGCGAGGGCGTGCCGCTCACCGCCGGAGCGAGTCTGGCGGTCGACGTGCGCGTCCATCCGCTTGGTGTTCCCGTCTACGTCGCGACGAGCCGTCCGGATGCAAAGCCGTCCCGTCCCGATCATCCCTTCAGCCAACTGCTCATCGCGCAGGACACCGGCGGCGCGATCCGCGGGCCCGCGCGCGGCGATGTCTACTGGGGGTGGGGGAGTGCCGCGGAGTCCATCGCCGGCCGGATGAAAGCCAGGGGCCGGTTTTTCGTGCTGGTGCCCAAAGCGGTCGCCGCGCGGCTTGGCCGGCGCCGCACTGTCCCGCTGTCATGACCCGCCGCCGGCCCGTGACCGAAGACGAGGTGGCGCTGTTCGAGGCGGCGATGGGTCGCCGCAAACTGCCGGAGGAAACGCCCCCCGCCGGGGAGCGGAGCGCCGGCAGCAAGACACCGCAACCGCGCCCCTATTCGCAGCCGCGCCCAAGGCCCACCGGCATTGATGGCCGCACGGCCGAGAAGCTGCGCAAGGGCGCACTCGAGCCGGACGCCACCATCGACCTGCACGGGCTTACCGAAAGCGCGGCGCACAGCGCGCTGGTGGCCTTCGTGCGAAATGCCTCCCGCGGCGGCGCGCGGCTGCTGCTGGTGGTCATCGGCAAGGGCCTCAAACCGGCCGCGCCCGACGAGCCGTTCGATCTCGAACTCGACCGGCGCACGCGCGGCGTGCTCAAGGTCATGACGCCGCGCTGGCTGCGCGAGGCGGAGCTTGCCCGCTTTGTCGCCGATGTGCGCACCGCGCATCGCCGGCACGGCGGCTCCGGCGCGCTGTATGTTTACCTGCGAAAGGAACGGCGCCACGCCTAGCGCCGCGTTCAACAATCGTCCCTACATCAGCCCCAGTGCCCTGAAGCTGGCGTGACCGCCGCGGCCCACCACGATGTGATCGTGCACCGCGATGCGCAGCGCTTTGGCGGCCGCCACGATCTCCCGCGTCATCTCGATATCGGCGCGGCTTGGCGTCGGGTCGCCGCTCGGATGGTTATGCACCAGGATGATGGCGGAGGCGGAAAGCTCCAGCGCCCGCTTGACGATCTCGCGCGGATAGACCGGCGGTGTGATCCACCGTGCCCTGCCCCTGCACTTCGTCGGCGATCAGCGCGTTCTTGCGATCGAGAAACAGGATGCGGAATTCCTCGTGCGTCGCGCGCGCCATGGCGGCCGTGCAGTAGTCGAGCAGCGCCGCCCAGGAGGTGAGCGCTGCGCGCCGCAGCACCCGCGTTTTCGAAAGCCGCAGGGCGGCGGCTTCCACGATCTTCAGCTGCGCCACCACATTGTCGCCGATCCCCTCCACCTCCAGCAGGCGCTCGCGCGGCGCGGCGATCGCGTCCGCGAAGCTGCCGAACCGCGCGAGCAGCGCCTTCGCCAGCGGCTTCACATCGCGGCGCGGGATGGCGGCGAACAGCACCAGCTCGAGCAGCTCGTAATCCGGCAGCGCCCCGGCGCCGCCCGCGAGAAAGCGTTCCCGCAGCCGCTCGCGATGGCCGGTGTAGTGCGGCTCGGGCGCAAGCTCCGCAGCGAAATGCAGCGCGGCTTCCGCCACGCCGGCGCCGTTGCCGTCCATGCCGCGCCGCGCACGCTTCGCCACGATCCCCCCTGAAACCCGCGTCGGGGGAATATTGCCAGCGCCACACGCTCCGGCAAGCCGCATTGTAAGCGGGATCTTCGGTTTCACGCTGCGAAATAGGACGGCTCCGCTCAGGTCCGCGGGGGTTTCAGGCGGCCGGCGTACTGCTCCGCCATGTGCTGCCAGTCCTCGGCGATGGATTCCCACAGCGCGCGGTTTTCCGGGCTCTTGATCGCGTTCGCCGTCCGGCGCGCTTCTTCCGCCCGCGCCAGGTAAATCAGCATGCGTTCCTCTACGGGATTGTCGGCGGCCATTTGTTGGGAGTCGCCAGAGCCGGTTCAGGTTCCTGAACGCCCCTGGATTTTTTTCACCCTATCTTTTCGAAATGTCAGTATGCGGAGAAAAAGCGGCCGGCCGCTATCATTCTTCGTCCGGCGCTTCGAGCGGACGCGTGTCGTGCAGGAAGAAGTTCGCGTCCTTTTTGGCGGGGATGGTTTTATAGGCCCGCGGCGCCGCCGTGAGATCGTAGAACTGGTGCAGGTTGCGGGTGGTGCGCGCGTCCGCAAAGGTCAGCGCGCCTTCGGGAATGGCGTAGTTGTATTCCACGAAGCGCGCGACGCTGCCGAATTCCTGCAGATTGTTGTTGATGTAGCCGGCCGGCGTGTAGGCGGAGATGAAAATCAGCGGCACGCGGAAGCCATACTGGTAGCCACCCTGCGGATAGCCAAGGAAAGTGGGCTTCTCGTGATCGTACCAGCCGCCCCAATCGTCCCAGGTGAGCACGATGGCGGTGCTGTTCCAGTAGGATGAGCCGTCCGGATTGGCGCAGGGGCTGTTGCCGATGGCGTTGACGATGGAGGCTACCCACGAGGGGCCGCCGCCGTCGTTGGTGCCGGCGTGGTCGGAATTGGCGGCCGTGGGGATTATCCAGCTGACGCCGGAAAGCTTGCATTTGCCAATGTCGCGCAGCGCGTCGGCCGGGTCGAGATCGAGATGCTTTCGCCACTCGGCGCCGGTGCAGGTGCCGCTCACCGGCTTGCAGATATGGGCTATGGCGTCGGGCGCGCTCCACAAATCGCCGGCGCCGGGGGTGTAATAGCGCCAGCTCACGTTCACACGGTCGAGCAGGTCGCCGATGGTCCGGTGCTCGAAGCAGGGGAAGATTTTGTTGTCGGGGTCTTCCACGCCGTTGGCGTCGATCAGCTGAATTCTGGAGGCGGGATCGGCGATACAGCCGTTGATCGGGTCGCTCAGGTTTTCCGCGGCGAAGGTGCCGCGGTGATCGTCTGTTTTGCTCGGCGCGGAGGTGGCGCCGAACAGGTACTGGTGTGCCGGGAAGCTGGGGCCTTGGTTTGTCTGATACATCTGGTTGGCCCAGCCATACTGCGCGGCCAGAGCCAGATAGGGATCGAGGGTGCCGTCAGAATTGTCCACGTAGCGGAACTGCGCCTTGTCCGGGCATTGCTTTCTGGGCGTGCAATTCACATCGCCTGCGCCGTCCATGCGGCAGGCATGACTGTCAGGATCGAGATCGCACATGGCCAGGAAGTCGCCGTGCGAATGCTTCACCTTGTAATCGTTGGCAAGCGCAATCGGCAGAGGCTGCGTGACGCCGCTTTTGGAATGCTTGTCGAGCCAGTTGCTGGTCTGAATGTCGTAGGTCTTGTTGTCTCCTACTGCGTTGCAGGCATGGGCTGCGCACAGCGCGTAGAACAGGTCATCCGGCGTGCGGTTCTCCTGGACAATGAACACGATGTGCTGGAAGTTGGCGGGCGCCTGCGCCTGTGCGGAAACGGCGCTCGCCCACACAACGCCAGCCGCCGCAAAGAGCCTCCACGCGACCTGACTCATATGCCCGCTTCAGGCCGAGGCACGGGTGGATTCCATCATGGCTGGACGGTGTAGACGGTGCCACCGTTGAAATTGCCGCCAAAGACGGTCGTCCCGTAAAGCGCGCCGGTGGTGCGGTCCACGATCGGGCGCGATTGCGGGTTGGCGCCATCGGTCCCGCCGGCAAAGCTGTGCAGAATCGTCTCGGTCCAGCTGCCTCCGCTTTTCGCAAGCCGAAAAACGGTCCCCCTCCCGCCTGTGCCACCCATATAGGTTGCGCCATAGAGATAGCCGGTGGCGGAGTCGAAATTGATTCCGACGCCCTCGCTGCCGTCGGTGCCCCCCCGGAAGTCATAGATCACGCTGTAGGTCCATTGCCTAAGATTGGGCGTCAGCTGAAAAACGACTCCCTGACCGTATGCGCCGCCCGACACCGTCACGCCGTAAATTGTGCCGTTGCCGTCCGCATCCAGATCGTATGGTTCACCGCCGTCGCTGCCGCCTGTGAAGCTATAGACGACAGATTCGCTCCACGCGCCGCGCCGTTCTTTGAGTTGAAAGAGCCTGCCATAATTATCGTTATCATCCGTGGATCCGATGAGTATGCCCGATTTTCCCGTCTGCTTGAGCTGCGTAAATGGATGACAGCCGTGGCTGCTGCCGCCCTGGAAGCTGTAGAGATTGCTGAAGGTCCAATTGCCGTTGCTCTGGGCCAGCTGAAAAAATGTGCCGCAGCCGGCGCTACCCCCATCGTGTGTGGTGCCGTAAAGATTGCCGGAGGCTTTGTCCTTCAGCAGCAGCGGATAGGGTTGATAGCCGTCGGAGCCGTTAAAGCTGTGCAGCACAGTCTGATTCCAGCCGCGTCCGACGGGCGCGAGGCTGTACACCGTTCCATCATTCGAATTTCCGCCGCTGAGGGTCGCGCCGTAAAGGATCGAGGTCGAGCGGTCGACGAGGACGCCGGAAAACGGATATGCACCGCGGCTGCCGCTGAGGTTGAACACGGTTTTGTAGCCCCACTGTCCGTTCTTCTGTTTGAGGCGATAAATTGCACCAGTACCGCTCAATTGGTACCCCGTGCCATAGATTGCCCCCTTGCTGTCCTGATCCGGGCGGCCATAGGGGTACGAATTGGCAGGAAAGCTGTAGAGAACCTTTTCCGTGGCCGCATTCGTGGCGGCCGCCGGCAGCGTGCCGATTGCGAGCACACTCGCTGCTGCCAAAATAAATGAACGGTATGTCATGTTATCCCCCTGTCTTGGCCGCCGGTATGGAAAAGAAGAAAACATAGACCTCGCCACCGTTTAAATAAAGAGCAGCAAAATATCTCGATTTATTGAGAACGAGTCGCGCTCATCGTACCTGGGGAGAACGGGCGGGCCGGATTACCCCGCACGCGGTATCGCGGCCCGTTTCAGAGATACGGCGGTTTGTCGTAGCCGTTCGGCGAGCGGGTGAAGATTTCCACCCCGTCTTCGGTTACGCCCACCGTATGCTCGAATTGCGCGGAGAGAGAGCGGTCGCGGGTCACCGCCGTCCAGCCGTCGTTCAGCACCTTCACGCCAAAGCCGCCCAGATTGATCATCGGCTCCACCGTGAAGAACATGCCGGTCCGCAAACCCAGCCCATAGCCGGCCCGGCCGTAATGCACGATGTTGGGCAGCGAATGGAACGCGCGCCCCACCCCGTGGCCGCAGAAATCGCGCACCACCGAGCAGCGCTCCTCGCCTTCCGCATAGGCCTGAATGGCGTGGCCGATGTCGCCGGTGGTGGCGCCCGGCTTCACCGCCGCGATGCCGCGCATCATGGATTCGTAGGTGACGTCCACCAGCCGCCGCGCCTTCAGCTTGACGTCGCCCACCAGGTACATCCGGCTTGTGTCGCCATGCCAGCCATCGGCGATCACGGTGACGTCGATGTTGAGGATATCGCCTTCGCGCAGCGGCTTGTTATTCGGGATGCCGTGGCAGACGACGTGGTTGATCGAGGTGCAGAGCGTATGGCGGTAGCCGCGGTAGCCCAAGCAGGCGGGCGTTGCGCCATGATCCAGCACGTATTCAAACGCGAGCCGATCCAGATGCTCGGTGGTTGCGCCGGGTACCACTTCCGGCACCATCAAATCCAGCACCTCAGCGGCCAGCCTTCCCGCGCGCCGCATGCCTTCGAAATCGGCCGTGCCATGGAGCGCCACGCCGAGATTGGCCTTGCGGGCGGCCTCGAAGACCTGCGGATCGGGAATGTGGGACATGCGCCTTACCTAAGCTCTATCGCGGCAATCTCAACGATGTCTTACACCTCTGGCCCGCGCGGGGGTCAAGCGAGGAGAGATTCATGGGCAAGATCGATGTGAAAACCGTGCCGGAACGCAAAGGCTCCGGCTACCCCGCGCCCTTCCATGAGCCGTGCGTCGGCCGGGTTCGCCAGCGGCTGGGCGACGCCGGCGGCCTGACGCAGTTCGGCGTCAACCTGCTGCGGCTTCCGCCTGGCGCGTGGTCCAGCCAGCGGCACTGGCATTCGGGCGAAGACGAATTCGTCTACGTGCTTTCCGGCGAGGTGACACTGGTGACCGACGCCGGCGAGCAGCTGCTGCATGCCGGCGACTGCGCCGGTTTTCCCATCAACGATGGTAACGGGCACCAACTGGTGAACACATCTGCAGGTGTTGCCATGTGCCTCGAAATCGGCACGCGCTCAAATGGGGACGTCTGCACCTATTCGGATATCGACATGAAGATCGATTCGAAGGTGGGCCGCTACACACGCAAGGACGGCACGCCCTATCCGGAACGCGAACCGTCTTGAGCGCCGTTGTGCGGTGCGGCGCGCTACTCTAGCTTCGTGCCGGCATGCAGCGACTCCGCGAATTCCTTTACGTCACGATGCGCCTTGTCAGCCTGGTGCTGATCTGCATTGCGCTGATGCTGCTGGGCGCCGACCTGATCAGCACGCTCGAGCATGGTGGGGCCGTGGTTATCCGCTCGCTCGACCATGTGTGGACGGCGGTGAACAGCGCCAGCATCGACGGCATAAAAAGCTGGCTTGAGCACCACGCGCCGCCGGCGCTCACGCACGGCATTGAATCCTTCCTGCTGACCCCGGGCTGGGCGTTTTTCGGGGTGATCGGGGTGGTGCTGGCGTTCCTCTTCGGCCGCCGCACCGGGCTGGAGGTTTAACGGTTGGCGCCCGGTTTCCAGAGCACGTCTTTCGCGCCGCGGTCGTTGACGTAGCGCGCCATGACGAACAGGTGGTCCGACAGCCGGTTGATGTATTTGATGGCAGCCGCGCCAACCTGTTCCTGCTCCGACAATTCCACCATCAGCCGCTCGGCGCGGCGCACGATGGTGCGGCCGAGATGCAGGTGAGCAGCGGCCGGCGTGCCACCCGGCAGCACGAAGGAATTGAGCGGGGCAAGCTCCGCATTCATCGCATCGATTTCGTTCTCCAGCCGCTCCACCTGCGTGTCGACAATGCGCAGCGCGCCTTCGCTGCGGCGGCCGCCCCCCGGCACGCACAAATCGGCGCCGAGATCGAAGAGGTCGTTCTGGATGCGCGCCAACATTGCATCGGACTCGCCGCTGGTGTGAAGCCGCGCAAGGCCGACCGCCGCGTTGGCTTCATCCACCGTGCCGTAGGCGGCGATACGCAGCGCGTGCTTGGGCAGGCGGGTGCCGTCGCCCAGCGCTGTTTGCCCCTTGTCGCCTGCTTTCGTGTAGATGCGGTTCAGCGTGACCATTGGCGTTGAATCTACAGCGACAAACGCGTATCTGCCAGCACTGGCCAGGCGGAATAAAACCATGCCCGTTGAAGTGCCTGAAATCATCGAATGCGACGACACACACGTCTCCTGCGACGGCGGCGGCGTGCTGGGCCATCCCAAGGTGTACCTGGAGATGGGCGACCAGACTTACGTGGAGTGCCCCTATTGCGACCGCCGCTTCGTGCTGCGCGCGGGAGCGCAGGCGCATTGAGCGCTGCGCCCAAGGCCGCCGCCAAAGGCCGCCCGATTGCGAAGGGCGACCATCTCTACCTGATCGACGGCTCAGGCTACATCTTCCGCGCCTATCACGCGCTGCCGCCGCTGTCGCGCAAATCCGACGGGCTGCCCACCGGCGCCGTCTCCGGCTACTGCAACATGCTGTGGAAGCTGCTGCAGGACATGAAGGGCTGGGAGAAGCCCACGCATCTCGCCGTGATTTTCGATGCCGGCGCGCGCACCTTCCGCAACGACATCTACAAAGAATACAAAGCGAACCGCTCCGCGCCGCCCGACGATCTCATTCCGCAATTCCCGCTGGTGCGCGAGGCCACGCGCGCCTTCGGCGTCGCCTGCGTGGAGGAGCCGGGTTTCGAGGCCGACGATTTGATCGCCACTTACACGCGGCTGGCGCGCGAGGCCGGTGCGCGCGTTACCATCGTATCGTCGGACAAGGATCTGATGCAGCTGGTGTTCGACGGCACGGTGGAATTGCTCGACACTATGAAGAACAAGCGCATCGGCGGCGCCGATGTGATAGAGCGCTTCGGCGTGCCGCCCGAGAAGGTGCGCGAGGTGCAGGCGCTGGCGGGCGATTCCATTGACAACGTGCCCGGCGTACCAGGCGTGGGCGTGAAGACGGCGGCCGAACTGCTGAACACCTACGGCGACCTCGAAACGCTGCTTCAGCGCGCCGGCGAGATCAAACAGCCGAAGCGGCGCGAAACCATTCTGGCGAACGCGGAGAACGCGCGCATTTCGCTGAAGCTCGTCACTCTCGACGACAACGCGAAATTCTCCTGCCCCATCGAAGAGATGGAGGTGCAGCAGCCGGAGCCTGTGCGGCTGCTCGGATTTCTGAACGCGCTCGAACTGACAGCGCTCGCAAGGCGCGCCGCGTCGCGGCTGGGGATTGACGATCCGGATTCAATCAAGGCCAACGATCCGGTGCAGCGGGATTTGCCTGCGCCGGGGGACGTTACGCCGCTGCGGCCCGAACCGGTTGCCGAGCAGAAGGCGCTCACCACCAAAGCGGAACCGGGGGTGGTGGTCGACCGCGAGGCGGTGCATCGCAAGCTCGACCTCGGCACATACGAGACGATCACCAGGCTCGAACGCCTGCATCACTGGATTGCGCGGGCGCATGAAACTGGGCGTCTGGCGATCAAGTGCGAAAGCGCATCCGCCGATCCGATGCGCACCAGGCTGTGCGGCATCGCATTGGCCGTTGCGCCGGGCGAAGCGGCGTACGTGCCGTGCGGCCATCGCGCGGGCGAAGGCCTCGATCTGGCAGACAACAAAGGCAGTATCTCGCAGCTCACCGAAGCCAAAGTGCTGCAGCGGCTCGGGCCGCTATTCGAAGACGAAAGCGTGCTCAAAATCGGCCACGATCTGAAGCGCGATTACCTGATGCTGCTTCAGCGCGGCGTCCGCATGGCCGCCGTCGATGACACCATGCTGATGTCCTACGTGCTGGAATCCACCTTGCACGCACACGACTACGGCGAACTGAGCGTCGTGCATCTCAATCACACCCGCATGACCCTGGACGAGCTCACCGGCAAAGGCCGCGACCGCAAAGCCTTCGACTGCACCGATGTGACGCTCGCAACGCGCTACTCGGCGGAGGATGCGGATCTGGCTCTCCGGCTGCACGCCATTCTGAAGCCGCGGCTCACCGCCGAGCGCAAGCGCACGGTGTACGAAACGCTGGAGCGGCCGATGGTGCGCGTGCTCTCCGACATGGAGCGCGAAGGCATCACCATCGATCCCGATTTCCTGCGCAAGCTCTCCAACGATTTCGCGCAAAGCATGTCGCGGCTGGAGCAGGACATCTACAAAGCGGCTGGCGGCGAGTTCAACATCGGCTCGCCCAAGCAACTGGGCGATTATTTCTTCGGCACCCTGAAGTTGCCGGGCGGCCGCAAAACCAAAACGGGCGCGTGGTCCACCGATTCCGATGTGCTGGAGGAACTGGCGGCGCAGGGGCACACAATCGCGCGCAACGCGCTTGACTGGCGCGGGCTCGCCAAGCTGCGCGGCACCTACACCGATGCGCTCCCCACGTACGTGAACCCCGACACCGGCCGCGTGCACACCTCGTTTGCGCTTGCGGCGGCGAGCACCGGGCGGCTCGCCTCAGTCGATCCCAACCTGCAGAACATCCCCATCCGCACCGAGGAAGGCCGCCGCATCCGCCGCGCCTTTATCGCGCCCCTGGGGCGCAAGCTGGTCAGCGCCGATTATTCGCAGATCGAATTGCGCCTGCTGGCGCACATCGCCAATGTGCCGGCGCTGAAGCAGGCGTTCGAGGACGGCATCGACATCCACGCGCTCACCGCGTCTGAAATGTTCAACGTGCCGGTAGCCGGTATGCCGAGCGAAATCCGCCGCCGCGCCAAGGCCATCAATTTCGGCATCGTCTACGGCATTTCCGCTTTCGGGCTTGCCAACCAGCTCGGCATCGGCCGCGACGAGGCCGGTGACTACATCAAGAAATACTTCCAGAAATTCCCCGGCATTCGCGACTACATGGAAGAAACCAAGGCGTTCGCGCGCAAGCACGGGTTTGTGGAAACGCTGTTCGGGCGCCGCGTGCACATCCGCGAAATCAATTCCAAAATTCCCGGCCATCGCGGCGGAGCGGAGCGCGCCGCCATCAACGCGCCGATCCAGGGCGCCGCCGCAGACATCATTCGCCGCGCCATGATTCGCGTGCCGGATGCGCTGCTGGCGGCAAAGCTCAGCGCCAAGATGCTTCTCCAGGTGCACGACGAACTGATCTTCGAAGCGCCGGATGCCGAAACCGATGCCGTCTGCGCCACCGCGCGCGCGGTGATGGAGAAGGCCGCGTTGCCGGCCGTGGAATTGTCCGTGCCGCTGGTGGTCGATGCCCGCGCCGCCCAGAACTGGGACGAAGCGCATTAGATATGGCGGAACTCCACGCTACAATGGAACCGACGAACCCGCCCGATAAGCGCGGGCTGCAGAAGAAGGCGGCGTGAGTTGGGCGAATACACGTATCGGCTATCGCTCGTCATTCGTCACGCAGACGCAGACTTATCAGCCGTTCCGAAGAACCTTGGTTTGGCCGCTGACTCCATATGGCGGAAGGGCGATCTGTGCGTTGCGCCTAACGGTCGTGTAATTGGTGGGTTTCGTCCCAGTTCCGTATGTACGATTCAGTTCGGGAAGGACTACGAAAAGGGACTACCTGAAGGGCTGAGAGCTGCGCTTGCTATCCTGAAGCCACATCGAGAGTTTATCCGCGAGTTGGCTTCAACTGGCGCAGAGCTGAGCTTTTTCATTGGGTGGTTTTCGGATTTCAACTCGGGCGACGTCTTGAACTGGCGGACATTGAGAGAGTTGGCGGACCTTCATATTTCTCTTGATCTGGACATCTACGGACCGGATCAGAACGATGAAATTTCGAACTGAAAAGCTGCCCCACTTTCGTCATGGCCGCGCTCGACCCGGCCATCCAGCGCGCGAGCGTCCGCGAGCGCAAGCGACTTTCCTCGACGCGCAGACGCGCGCCGGATGGATGGCCGCCACAAGGGCGGCCATGACGGAGTGGGAGTTTGTTCAGGCCTCTTCATACACGAACTCGATCAGGTAGACCTTTTCGCCCGCGCCGTGCTTGGCGGTTTTGAGCAGATCGACCACCCCCGCGAATCCGGAGCGCCGGGCGAGCTCCGGCGTGATGTCAGCAATCATGATCTGCCGCATGCGCGTGACGCGGATGAAGCCATGCTCCATTTGATACCGGCCGCCGACCTTCACCTGAGGCCGCTGCCAGATGCGGATGGTGCAGTCGATCTCGCCGCGCGCGATCGGCGCGCGCAGCCCCTTCAGGAAGCTGATGCCCATGACAGATCGCGAATGGAAGGGTACTTGCCGCACAGAGCGCATGCCGGATCGCGGCGGACCCGCACGGTGCGGAAGCGGGTGGACAGCGCGTCATAGATCAGCAGCTGCCCGGCGAAGCTGTCGCCGATGCCGAGGATCTCCTTCATCACCTCCAGCGCCTGCAAGGTGCCCATCACGCCGGCCGCGGCGCCGAGAATGCCGGTTTCCGAACAGGACGGTGCGGTGCCGGGCGGTGGCGGCTCGGGAAACAGGCAGCGGTAGCAGGGAT
>Ga0157372_10006850_pt1 | contig 12126 bp, 7 predicted proteins | sample C55metaG_FD_115307 | JGI IMG/M metagenome (GOLD analysis project Ga0157372, IMG submission 115307) | Corn rhizosphere microbial communities from Kellogg Biological Station, Michigan, USA - C5-5 metaG | ecosystem: Host-associated > Plants > Roots > Rhizosphere > Soil | place: USA: Michigan... | reverse complement strand
CATCGTCCACCGTGCAGAGCCCCACAATCGGTAATTGCCCCGTCTTCCCCACCGACAACGTCTGGAACGCTCCCGTCGATCAACTTCCACTCAACTCCTATTCCGCAAGCTGGGTAGGTACGATCGGCAGCACTGCGCCGCTGCATCCTGACTTCGGCTCGGACCCCGCCAACGGCATTCCGTTCATCACTGTTTCCGGAACGCAGACAAAGTATCCCGTTACGTTTGGTTATGCGGACGAGAGCGATCCCGGTCCTTACGCGACTCCGCTGAATGCGCCGATTGAGGGTGGCAGCACGAGCAGTGGCGATCGGCATGCGATCTCGATCGACACCGACAACTGCATTCTGTACGAGATGTGGGCCGCATATCCGCAAGCAGCCAGTTGGAGTGCCGGCTCGGGCGCGATCTACAGTCTCACCTCCGACGCGCTGCGCACTTCAGGATGGACCTCTGCCGATGCTGCGGGCCTTCCTGTCTTTCCGGGCCTCGTCCGCTACGACGAAGTTGCCTCCGGGCAGATCAATCACGCGCTGCGATTCACCGTGCCACACACGCAGGACACGTTCCTGTGGCCGGCGCGCCACTTCGCTTCCAGCCTCACCGGGTATCAGTATCCGCCGATGGGCGCGCGGTTTCGCCTTCGCGCGGACTTCGATATCTCCGGCTTCTCGCCAACCAATCAGGTCATCCTGACCGCGCTCAAGAAGTACGGCATGATCATTGCTGACAACGGCACGTCGTGGTTCATCAGCGGCGCGCCCGATCCGCGCTGGGACGACACCGACCTGCATGCGCTGACCACGATCACCGGCAGCAACTTCGAAGCGGTGGACGAGTCCAGCCTGATGGTCAACGTCGACTCCGGCCAGACCACCGCGGGCACAGCCACGTTGACGGTCAGCATCAATCCGCCGTCGGCTAGCGTCACTGCCGGGAACAGCGTGCAGTTCGCTGCCACTGTCACCAATGCCACCAGCCAGACGGTTACCTGGAGCGTCAACGGCGTCGCCGGCGGCAACTCGACGGTAGGCACGATCACTTCGAGCGGCCTCTACACCGCGCCGGCCACTGTGCCCTCTGGGGGATCGGTTACCGTTCAGGCCACCAGCACCGTGGACACCAGCGTTTCCGCGTCGGCAACTGTGACGGTCACGGCTCCCGTGGTCGCGCCGGTGCTCAGCTCCATTTCGCCGAGCAGCGGGACGCAGGGCACCAGCGTGACGGCCACACTGAATGGATCGAACTTCCAGTCCGGTGCGGCGATCGGTGTTAGCGGCTCTGGTGTTACCGTCAGCAGCGTTAACGTCCTGAGCGTCTCACAGATTCAGGCGGTGTTCTCGGTCGGCTCTGGTGCTGGCACGGGCGCTCACGGCGTCACCGTTACGACTGGCGCTGGTACAAGCGCGGCGCAGGCTTTCACGGTGAATGCGTCCGCACCGGTCGCGTCAACGCCTACGATTACCGGAATCTCGCCAAGCACTACAGTGCGCGGCACAACCACAATCGTCACGTTTAGCGGAACGAACTTCGCCGCGGGAGCGACGATCGGGATCGCCGGCAGCCGGATCTCGGCTCGAAGGATCACGGTCCTCAACTCGAACACGCTGACCGCACAGATCGCCGTCGCAAAGAATGCGCCACGCCAGACGGCGAGCTTTACGGTCACTACTTCAGGCGGGACGAGTAATCCAGTCTCGTTCATCGTGCAGTAGTCCTCGTTCGCATCAGGAGCGGCCGCCCTGCCGGGCGGCCGTATTTTTCTGCGCGGCAAAATCGCTTTCGTAGGTCTGAGACCAGGCGCGCTTCATCCTGCGAGGTGATGCGGGCGCTGGGCGCGGTAGGCTAGAAGAATGGCCGCAGTGAATCGGACTACGGAAGCAACAGACCTGCTCGTTATTGGCGCCGGCCCTACGGGCCTCGCATGTGCCATTGAGGCGCAGCGCGCCGGCTTCTCCGCGGTCCTGGTGGACAAGGGATGTCTTTGCAATTCGCTGTTCCACTATCCGGCGAACATGACATTTTTCACCACGCCGGAGTTGCTCGAGATCGGCGACATGCCGTTCTCCAGTCCGAACCAGAAGCCCACCCGGCCGGAGGCGCTCGAGTACTATCGCAAGGTTGCGGAGCACTATAGCCTCGATGTCCGGCAGTACCAGAAGGTCGACAGCGTGACGGGAGCGGACGGCAATTTTGCTGTCCATACGGTAGACCGCTTCGGCCGCAATGTTCGCCACATTGCGCGCAAGCTCGTTCTGGCTACGGGATATTACGACCTGCCCAATTACCTCGGAATCCCCGGCGAGGATCTGCCCAAGGTCAATCACTACTACCACGAGCCGCATCCGTACTTTGGGCTAGACGTTTTGGTGATCGGCGGGAAGAACTCTGCCGCGATCGCGGCGCTGGATCTGTGGCGCCATGGAGCGCGCGTTACGCTCGTCCACCGCGGCTCCGACATGCACCGGCACGTGAAGTACTGGATACTGCCGGACATCAATAACCGAATCAAGAACGGGGAGATCGCCGCTTACTTCAGCTCGAGCGTCAGTCACATCGCCGAAGACGAGGTCACACTGGCCACCCCGTCCGGAGTGCTGACGATTCCGAACCACTTCGTGTTCGCGCTGACCGGATATCATCCCGACTTCAGCTTCATTGAGGGGCTGGGCGTGACGCTGGACGAATCGAATGCGCGGTGCCCGATGTGCGACCCGGGGACGCTGGAATCGAATGTTGCTGGAATTTATCTCGCTGGCGTCATCGTGGCAGGCGAGCGCACGAATGAAATCTTCATCGAGAATGGCCGATTTCATGGGAAGCTCATCGCCGAGGACCTGAAGCGAAAGCTACCGTAGGTGGAGAGGCGAATCACGAGAGCACGGAGAAGAAGAGAGAGCACAGAGGGTGAGCTGCCGTCCTCTGTGCTCTCTCTTTTCTTTCTGTGATTCGCTTTGGTACTTACTTGCTTACCGAGAACGCGAAGATGGTCTCGGAGTGCATTGTCTGTCCGGGTTTGAGTTCCGTGGTGGGGAAGTTCGGCTGGTTGGGCGAGTCGGGGAAGTGCTGGGTTTCGAGGCACAGGCCGGTATTTTTGGCATAGGGAACGCCAGCGGCATCCTTATAGCTGCCATCGAGGAAGTTGCCGGAGTAAAACTGCACGCCCGGCTCGGTCGTAGAGACGGTGAGCACTCGACCGGTCTTCGGATCGGTCACCTTCGCGGCGAGCTTCATTGTGCCGTTCGGGCCGTTCAGCACGAAGTTGTGGTCGTAGCCGCCGGCGATCTTCAGCTGCTCGTCGTTGTCGTGGATACGTTGGCCGATAGGTGTCGGCTTGGTGAAGTCGAACGGAGTGCCCGCAACCGGCTTGGGTCCGCCCACGGGGATGAGTCCGCGGTCTACGGGGGTGTATTTGTCGGCGTTGAGCGTCAGCACGTCGTCGAGAATTGTTCCGGAGCCTTCGCCACCGAGATTGAAGTAAGAGTGATTCGTGACGTTAACCACGGTCGGCTTGTCGGTTGTGGCGGAGTAGTTGATGTGAAGCGCAGAGCCGACCAGCGTGTAACGTACGTGGACGGTGAGGTTGCCAGGAAAGCCCATGTCGCCGTCGGGCGACACCAGCGTGAACTCGACGCCGTCGGGAAGCTGCTTCGCTGTCCATAGTTTCTCGTCGAAGCCGTGGGGCCCGCCATGCAGCGCGTTGCCGTTGTTATTTAGAGGTATGTGGTACTCGTGGCCGTCCAGGCTGAACTTGCCGCCACGGATCCGGTTGCCGTAGCGTCCGACGACCGCGCCGAAATAGGTTTTCTTTTGACCCTCGTTGACATAACCATCGACGGACTTGTATCCAAGCACCACATCGGCCATCTTGCCATTGCGGTCCTTGCTCATGATGGACACGATGCGTGCGCCATAGTTGGAGACCTGTACCTCGAGGTCGGAGTCCTTGAGCGTGTACAGCTCCGCTGCCTTACCGTCCGGTAGCTTGCCGAAATCCGCTTTGGTTACAGATACCGCGGCCGTTGCGCCCTGTGTTCCAGCCATCATCGTCATGGATAGCAGAATAACCCCAATAGAATGCATTGCCATTCAAACCCTCTCGTTACAGCGCCTTTTTTCCGCATCGACAAATATACGTGAAATCGGGACCGGTTTTCAGGAAGCAGGACACTGAGGAGTCTAGGCATGGTACTCTTCTCGGCGCTGCGAGGCGGCGTTCTCGCAGGTCTTTTGGGCCCTGTATCTGAATTCGGATCAATCAGAGGGAGGGTTTCAATGAAGAAGCTGACGATGTGTGTGTTCGCGGCGACGTTTTTGGTTGCCGCGACGGGAACGTCTTTTGCTGTTAACTCTGCATGGAGTGGAACCTGGAAGGAAAACCTTGCGAAGAGCAAGCACACGGGCCAACATCTCACGATTACCGAGATGCCTGGCGGGATGATGCACTTCTCAAACGGAGCGAACGCCTACGACTACAAATGCGATGGCAAGCCGTACACGACCATTCCGGGCCGGACGCTGACCTGCACCGGCAACCCGCAGGCGGGTTACGACATTACCGTGGTGCAGGATGGCCGCACCCTCAGCAAAGAGCACCGGACCATTTCTGCCGACGGCAAAGAGATGACGAACAAGGGTACCGAGTACCGGGGCGATGGCTCAACCTCAAGCTTCGAAGAGGTGCGCAGGCGCGAAGGCAGCGGCACAGGATTGGCCGGAACCTGGGTGGAAACCAAGATGCAGGACCAGAAGCCGGATGTGGAAACGTGGTCACTCAATGGCGAGACCGTGCAAATTCAGGACCCTGGAGAGAAGCTGAACGTCACTGTAAAGCTGGACGGTAGCGACACGAAAGTGATTGGACCCACCATCCCGAAAGGAGCCGTTTTAACCTTAAAATCCGAAGGCGACAACAAAATGCGGGTCGAACATAAGCTGAACGGGAAGGTGACCGGTGAGGGAACCTACGCGCTCAGCGCCGACGGCAAGGTATTGACCGAAGAGTTCTGGGTGCCCGGCCACGAGACGGAAAAACAGATAACCGTCTACGACAAGCAGTAGATCTGCGCGCCGGGCGCTGACTTTCGCCAGCGAAGATGCAATAAGATGGTGCGGCCTGCTATTTCATGGATTGAGGTAGACCGCACCGTGTCTTTTCGTTGGAATCCTGCTGCGTTCGCGCTCGCGACTGCATTGCTGTTTTCGCCGTGGGCGATGCCGACTGCCGATGCGGCGCCGCCTGCGCCGGACCACTGGGTGGGCACGTGGGCTGCGGCGCCAATGGCCGCCAACAATGGACGGGTGCCGCGCCCGACAGCGCCTCCTCCGGCGATTGCGCCACCTGCGGGATCGACCTCGCCTGCGCCGGCGGCCACACAGGCTCCAGCCACTCCGGCAACACCCGCTCCGCCGAATACCTCGTCGCAGCCGCGTCCCGCCCGCGTGATCTATGGGGCAGAGGACATGACCTTACGCGAGATCGTCCATGTCTCGATCGGTGGACCCCAGGTTCGGATAGTGTTCACGAACGAGTTTGGCGCCGAGCCGCTGACGATCGGGGCGGCCCATGTGGGAATCAGCCAGGGCGGGAGCAGCATCAACACGGCGACTGGGTCTGAAGCCGGACTCACCTTCGGCGGCCGCGCCTCGGTGACGATTCCCGCGGGCGCATTGGTGGTCAGCGACCCGGCGACGATTGCAGTTCCGGCGCAGGCTGACCTTGCCATCAGCTTCTTCCTGCCGCAGCAGGCGATCGAGCAGATATCGCAGCATGGCTATGCGGACCAGACGGGCTACGTTGCGGACGGGAATGTGGTCGGCGCGAAGTCGCTCGAATCACCAAAGGAGATCGAGCAGTGGCCGTTTCTCAAAGGTGTGGACATCAAAGCAGGTGCGCACGCGGGAGCCATAGTCGCGTTTGGAGACAGCATCACCGACGGCGCGTGGGCGACCCGCGACCAGAACGCCCGCTGGCCTGACGTGCTGGCGCGCCGTCTGCAGACGGACAAGCACACTGCCGAGCTAGGCGTGTTGAACCTGGGCATCGGTGGCAACCGCATTCTGCATGACAACACCGGCCCCAGCGCGCTGGCGCGCTTTGACCGTGACGTGATTGCACAGGCCGGCGTGAAGTACTGCATCATCCTGGAGGCTATCAACGATATTGGCCATGCGTACGATCCTGTGCGGCCTTATGACGTGGTCAGCGCCGACGACCTCATCACCGGGTACATCCAGTTGATCGAGCGGGCGCATATGCACGGCATCAAGGTCTATATGGCGACGCTCACCCCGTATGTCGGGGCGAAGTATCAGTCGCCGCAGGGCGAGGAGGTACGGAAGACGCTCAACAACTGGATCCGCACCAATAAAGTTGCCGACGGTTTTATCGACTTCGACAAGGTGACGCAGGACCCGGCGCATCCGGACATGTTTCTGCCGGCGTATGACCACGGCGACCACCTGCACCCTGGCGATGCTGGATACAAGGCGATGGGTGACGCGATCAATCTGGCGTTGTTTACGAAGTGAAGCCGGGTTGACGGGAGCGGATGTGAGTCGCACCGGACACTGCGTGTTTGCTCTGACGTTTGCAGTTCTGTTACAAGCTCCCGCCTGCGGTCAGGTGCAGTCCAGTGGAACCGCGGCGCTCTCGTTTGAGGTTGCCTCCATCCGGCTGTCGAGCGATAAGAGTGTCCGCGGATCGGAAGGAGGACCGGGAAGCAAAAGTCCGACACTGTATCGCTTCGGTAGAGCTACGCTACTCGACCTCATCTGTGTCGCCTGGAATGTGGATGCTTTCCAGGTTTCCAGTGCGACCCCGCTCGATCGGAAAAGCTTCGATCTGGAGGCCAGGATCCGAGAGAGCGCTACGAAAGAGCAATTCCGCACTATGCTGCAGAATCTTCTAGAAGAACGATTCGCGCTGAAAGCCCATCTGGAGACGCGTGAGTTTCCGGCCTATGCGCTGGTTGTCGCCAAGTCCGGCATAAAGCTGAAAGAGGCTGTGCCCGGTGAGTTGGCTCCAGCGCCTCCTGCGGTCACCTCTGGGCCGCCTTGGCCCGAACTTCCGAAAGGACGACCTACGGTTACCGCCAGGGTGTTCTTCGCAGACGGTTATCAGGTGTCTCGTTTGCGTATGCAGCTCGAACCGCTCTCGATGCTCTCGCGGCTGTTGCCGAAGGAGGATAGCCTCCCGGTCGTCGATATGACGGGTCTTAATGGAAGGTATAGCTTCAACCTCGAATACGCCACAACGGCGCCAAATGCGGAACAAACGGCTCCCGAACCCGCTCCCGATCTCTTCAACGCACTCAAGGATCAGCTCGGCATAGAGCTTCGCCCCCAGAAGCTTCCCTTCAACGTTGTTGTGGTTGATGCCGTGAACCCATTGCCAACGGCAAATTAACCCTGTGACGCACCTACCGGTCCCATGGCGACAGGAATCGTGAGGGACGCTTTTTACCAAATGGCGGAACGCTAGTTCCAGATGAGTGCGCTCAGCCGCTGGGGCTGAGCGTTCGGTTTTTATGGTGAAAATGCAGTCTCGAGCAAAACTGAAAATTATTGAGCGAAACCAAAAATAAAATGGTTGACAATCCTTAAATTAGTTTTTTATTGTCGCGCGTACTCTCGACATGCGTTTGGCGGCCGCTACCACGGCGCGTCCGGCTTCGAGCCCATTTTCCTGGGGAGATTGCGACATGACAAAACAAGTTTTTCGGTGTTCGTTCGTGATCCTCGCGCTGGTGCTGTGCGCGTCCGTGACGCAAGCGCAGTTTTCGAGCAGCTTGCAAGGCGTCGTAGAAGATCCGAGCGGTGCGGTTGTGGCGGGCGCAACGGTGACGCTAACGAACACGGCAACCAACGTCTCGCAGCAGACCACTTCGGGCAACAGCGGCGACTACCGGTTCGTCAGCGTGGCGCCGGGACCTTATGTCGTCGCGGCTGAGTCGAAGGGCTTTGCTCCGCACAAGATCAACGTGACGTTGCAGACGGACCAAACGATGAACGTGCGGATTCAGCTGGCGGTGTCTAGCCAGCTGCAGAGCGTCGAGGTGACCGACCGCGCGCCGGTGCTGGACACGGCTGAGACTCGCACGCAACTGACGATCGACACTGAGGCGCTCGATTCGCTGCCGCTGCCGGGACGCGATCTGCTGGCGCTGACGACGACCGCTCCGGGAGTAACTGGGCTGGGGGTTGCGGGATCAGGCGGCAATGGGCAGCTGAACGACAACTACGCGGCGGAGACGCAGGTTTCGGCCAGCGCGAATGGGCGCGGTAGTGTCGGCAATGTGTACGTGCTTGATGGTCTGGACATCACGAGCGACATTACGCCTGGAGTGCTGAACCTGGTACCGAATCCTGACACGGTACAGGAAGCCAGCGTGCAGGTGAATACTTACAACGTCGATTACGGCCGGAATAGCTCGATTGTGCAAGTGATGACGACGCGTGCGGGCACGAACAAGTACCACCTGATGGCGAGCGACTACTACTCGGCCGACTGGCTGCACGCGAGGACTGAGTTTCAGCCGAAGACGATTCCGTTTGCCAAATACCACCTGAACAACATGTCGTTCACCGCGGGCGGACCGATTCCGCTGCTGCACCAGGCGTACGTCTTTACCGGGTGGGAGCCGCTGATTCAGCAGGTCCCGGGCAGCTCGCAAACGACGTACGAGGACCCGGCGTTCACGACTTGGGCGAAGACAGCATGGCCGAACTCAATCGGCGTCAAGCTGCTGGCGCAGTATCCGGCTACGAACGCTTCGACAACCAGCGTCGCCAAGACCGGCAAGGATCTCTACCCGACGACCTGCGGCACGGCTTCGGCGGCGAACATTCCGTGCTCGCTGGCTGTGATCGATAACGGTGTCTTCAACTCATCGACGACGCGCGATGGTCTGCAGTACAACATCCGCGGCGACAAGTACTGGAGCAAGGACCGGTTCTACGCGAACTACTACCGTACCGGGCTGGATCTTGGCGGGCCTTCGATCCGCGTGGGGCATGATTCTCCACAGCACTACATCGTGCGCTCGATCCAGGCGAACGAGACCCATACTTTCGGAACCAACACGATCAATGAAGCAGCGTTCGGGTTCCTCCGGATGGAGGGTCATATTAATCCGACCGGGCCATTTCACGTGCCAATCATCTCGATCACAGGTGGGTGGGGAACGGGGCTTGGCGTCAGCAAAGCGGATGAGGATTACGTGCAACACCATTATGTGTGGCGCGATGCGGTCACCCGCGTCTACAGATCGCACAGCATTCAAGTCGGGTATCAGGGATTTCAAGGCGACAACCTGACGTTCTTCGGGCCGTGGTTCTCGCAGCCGGCGTTCACCTTCCAGTCCATCCCGGCGTTTCTGCAGGACCAGGTATTCAGCGAGACAGGTGTGTCGTATGACCCGCTGACGGGCAAACTGGCGGGCTTGACTGGCGGCAGTCTGCAGGCGCACGGCGGAACGATCGGCATCTTTGCGCAGGACACATGGAAGGTGAACAAGAAACTCACTCTCACGTACGGTCTGCGCTGGGATAACTTCGGAAATCCTGCTCCGAACAAGGGCTTCGTCGAAGCGAACTTCTTCTACGGCCAGGGCTCGACGATCGAGCAGCAAGTGGCGAACGGCTACGTGAAGCAGGTTCCGCACGCCTTCAATACGAGCCCGAAGGCGTGGAGCCCGCGTATCGGAGCTGCGTTTGATCCGACGGGCAATGCCAAATGGCTCATCCGCGGCGGATTCGGCCTGTACCACGACTGGATCACGCTGGGGAACGTGCAGAACGAGTTCAGCAATCCGCCGGCACCGACGACTCAGACGTTTCAAGTCAACTCCAGCACTCCGGCCCCGATCTATAGCGTCGGCACATCGGATAGTTATCCGTTCGGCTTTACGTATCCCACGCTTCCGGCTGCGGGACTAAACAGCGCGGGCGGCATTGCAGGATCTTCGTCCTCGAACATTTCAGGCAACGATCCAAACCTGCACGCCTCAAACACGCTGAATTACAACGTGACGCTGGAGCGCGCGCTTGGCCTTAACTTCTCGCTGGCCGCGGGCTACTCGGGCTCGCACTCGAACGAGTTGTTCACGGATTTCGCCGGCCACACGACGAACGCATTCTATGGGGTGGATATCAACAACTTCCCTGGCAGCCTCGTCCAGAACAACGGCAAGTTCGTTCGATTGAATCCGAACTTCCAATCGATTCGGTATACGGTGAACGGACCAACGTCGACGTATAACGCATTTATCGCGGAGTTCAAAGGAAGGTTCCTGGGCAAGGGGTCCATCGACCTGTCGTACACGCGGTCCAGCTCGTATGACGACGCGGGGACATATCCTACGGTGCAGTCGAACAGTGGTAACTACAAGCAGTACTGGGCTCCGTCCTACTGGGATGCTCCGAACCGGCTCTCGATGGCGGTGGCGTATGAGTTGCCGCATGTGCATGGCGGACCCGACTTCCTACACCTTCTGACGAACGGTTGGAAACCGAGCGCCATTACGATTCTGCAGAGTGGAACGCCGTTTACGGTGCTGAATGGCAATGCGTGGAAATCGGGCGAAGTGGCAGGTGCGCCGCTAAGCCAGACTGCACCGGGTGACTATAACGCCGACGGCCTCAACAGCGATCTGCCGAACGTTCCCGCCTACGGCTACAACATCCCGAGTGACCGCAACCACCAGCTTGGGCGCACGTCGGTGAGCGGCGGATTTCAGACAGGCCCGGGCGTGTTTACGCAGAGTGATTTCACGGCCCCTTCAGCGCTTCCCGGCGAAGGCAATGAGGTCATCAATGGCTATCGCAATCCGGGCTATGCCAACACCGACTTCGCTCTGCTGAAGAACACGCGGATCCGTGAACGCGCGAACCTGCAACTCCGTATGGAGGTATATAACCTGTTCAACCGGGCCAGCCTGAGCGGGATTAACGGCAGCACAAACAGTTCGTCGTTCGGCAGATCGACCGGCCAGTTCAATTCGCGGTTCTTGCAACTCGGAGCGCGCGTGGAGTTTTAGGCGCTGCAGTGAGCAGTACGACTCTCAATGAGCGTTGGCGAGGGCTCGCTCCCAGGGCTGGAGTACCTTGACGGCGGCCATGCCCGCGGCGGTTGCGGCCTGGATACCCATCTCGGTGTCTTCGAAGACGAGGCAGTCGGCGGGAGCGACGTTGAGGCGGTGGGCTGCGACGAGGAAGGGCTCGGGATCGGGTTTGGAGCGGGTGTAGTCGCCGGCGCAGACCAGCGTGTCGAATTTGTCGAGCAGCCCTAGAAGCTCTAACGACTTCGTTACCGACTCGCGTGTACTGCCGGAGACGACGGCCATCGGGATGCGGCCGTGATTGAGATCGATGTGCTCGAGAACTTCGGGGACTGCTTCGAGCTTCGGCAGGAGGTCGTAGTAGAGCTGTTCCTTCCGGTGCTCGACTTCATCGACCGGCATATTCAGCCCTTGCTGCTCCGCCAGCGTGCGAATGATTTCGGCCGCGGGCATGCCGCCCCACTTGTAGAAGATGTCTTCTGGGAACTCGGCGCCGTGCTCGCCCAGTGCTTTGCGCCACGCAATGTAGTGCAGCGGCATCGAGTCCGCGATGGTGCCGTCGCAGTCGAACAGGTAGGCTTTGAACGTTCCGGCGGGGAGGTGGAGTTTCATGTTTCTCCTCACGTGAAACGGCGGCAGCCGCATGGGCCACCGCCGCAAATCGTGTAACTTACTTCAGCTCGATGCCGGCGAAGAAATATCCGATCTCGAACGCGGCGGTATCCTCGGCGTCGGAGCCGTGGATCGCGTTCTCGCCGATCGAAGCGGCGAACTTCTTGCGAATCGTGCCTTCCTCGGCCTGGGCTGGGTTGGTGGCGCCCATCAGCTTGCGGAGGTCGGCAATGGCGTTGTCCTTCTCAAGCACCATGGGGAAGATGGGGCCGGAGGACATGAACTCGGTGAGCTCGCCGAAAAAAGGGCGGGCAGCGTGCACGTAGTAGAAGCCCTCGGCCTGCGCCTTGGAGATGGACATCCGCTTGATGGCAACGATCTTGAAGCCGGCCTTTTCTATATCGGCCAAAATGGCGCCGGTATGGCCTTTGCGGACAGCGTCCGGCTTGATGAT
>Ga0157372_10006849_pt1 | contig 12126 bp, 8 predicted proteins | sample C55metaG_FD_115307 | JGI IMG/M metagenome (GOLD analysis project Ga0157372, IMG submission 115307) | Corn rhizosphere microbial communities from Kellogg Biological Station, Michigan, USA - C5-5 metaG | ecosystem: Host-associated > Plants > Roots > Rhizosphere > Soil | place: USA: Michigan... | reverse complement strand
GACCTATCTGGTATTTGTCCAGGGCATTACGGACCGGGGACAGCCGGGGAGCAGGATGATGACCTTTACGGTGCATTGAGCTCCATCTGGAAGCTGACCGCTAAATGAGTGGCCGGCATCCATTACGCATAAAGTGCCGAGCGCATGACCGTGATAGGAACGCAAAGGGAAGCCCGCATAAAACCGGACACCGGCCTGTCCTGCGAAAGGAGAACTCCGGAACAGTTCATGCCCTTGCGCATCCTTTACAATGAATATCTTCTCTCCAAGGATCGTATGGGTGCAAAATGAATGGTTCCTTTCTGTTTGGGGGACATCGAAACCATAACGCGCTTTGAACCACTGCCGGTCGATGTCGATAAAACCAATGGCGGCAAACCCTGATTTCCATCCGGCTGGAGAAGGCGGAAAGGATGATTACACTATCCATCAAAGACAATGGACAGGGATTCGATCCCGCCACCAAAAACTCAGGCATCGGACTGGAGAATATTCGTCGTAGAGTGGCAGCGCTGGAAGGAGAGATGAAGATCGTCTCTTCGGTGGGGAATGGCTGCGAGCTGTTGTTACAGGCCCCTTCGTAATGGCTGCTAACAGCGCCGCCGGTTGGGTGGCCCACCCGTGCGGGCAGCCTTATACCTCGATGGTTTCCCCGATCCCGGGCAGCAGCAGCGTCAGTCCATTCTTGGTGAACTCCTGCACCGCCGCAACCTTATCGATACAGATGCCTCCCCATGTATCATAATGGACGCCCACTACTTTGGTGGTCTTCACAAATTGCGCCGCCCCAACGGCATCTTCCACGCCCATCGTCAGCCTGTCCCCTATCGGCAGCACGGCAAAGTCGATGTCGGCCCACCTTGGTATCAATGTCATGTCCAGGGTCAGTCCTGTGTCTCCGCTGTAATAAAAATTACCATCTCCCGTCCTGAATACAAATCCGCTTGCCACTCCCGCATAGCTGCCATCCTGGAAGCTGCTGGAATGTATGGCGCCTACAGCCTTTACGGTCCCAAAATCAAAATTGGCCTTGCCACCCGGATTCAACGCCTGTACATTCTTCACTCCCTGCCGCTCACCGAAATGAGTATACAGCTCCCAGCTTCCGACAACCATCGCGCCTGTACTATCCGCAATAGCCACCACATCTTTTACATGATCGAAATGGCCATGGGATAAAAAGATATAGTCGGCCCTGACATCCTCCAACCGGATGTTCTTCGCCAGCTCATTTCCAGTAATAAAAGGATCGAAGAGAATGTGCTTTCCACCCGCCACCACTGCAAAGCAGGAATGTCCGTAATAAGTAAGATTCATTCTTTTTGATTGCAATTTAGGGCAATCCCGGTTAAGCCCGGCAGGCGCCGTTTTATTGTAATCTCACCGTCTGCGTGAACGCCCCATCCGCCGCCACATCCCACACCTCCAGCCGCACCCATCTGCGCCCGGAAAGATCAGCCGGCATGTGAAAGGTCCGGGCGCCAAAAGATCCATAGGAAGAAAGATCGATCCGCTGCCGGTATACCTTCTCCCCATCACCCGACACCAGCTCGGCGAAATTTAAAGGGAAGGTCCATTCCACCCGAAAGTCCACAATGGCCTGGCTTCTCAGCCGCCCAGCGCTGGTCCGGCCCACAGTTACGGTATCTCCGGGCATCCCTCCATTCACTTCAAAAGAAGGGATCAATACCTCACCGGTCGTAGAAAAGAACCGGCCCCGCCGCAATGTATCCAGCACGGCCCCCCACCCCTTATCAAATGCCGGCAGCACACCCATTCGCAGATAATTTACATTCATATGCCCATACATCTCATTCGCCCGGTCGATCGTGAAAAGATCGGCCTCCGCCAGCACCCGATGGTCCAATCCCCAATTATTCATATCATCCATCAGGTCCAGTACCCGCCGGCCCAGCCTGGGCTGTGACAGGTCCGCCGGTAACGCCTTCCAGGCCGCACCCAGCCAATGTTCCGACAGGAAGAACGGCTCCTTCCTGTACGCATCCGGGTAGCCGGTCGAACCCTTCGTCCTGGGATGCGCCGTCCATGCCAGCCCCTGCTCCCGCTGCAGCAGGTCCAGCATCTCAGCAGCACTGCCCACCCTATACACCTTTCCCCGCACAGGGTCATCCGTTACAAAGGCGTCACCAGGCTTGTGCGACATGATCCAATATACAGGCCGGGGAAAAAAGGCCAGCCAATGCCCTCCAAAAAATTCATTCGGCTCCTCACCGGGCAGCAGCAGGAAATCATCACCCGATAGCTGCCGGCATTGGGCAAACAACGCATCCAGCTCCTTTAGCCGCTGCTCATCCGGCCCCCTCGGATGTCCCACTCCATGGAACTCCGCCAGATGGACAATATTGATCCCCGCATCACGGAAATACCGGACAAATTCAGGAGTGTCGGGGACGGGCTTACCGGCCAGCACGACCTTCGTAACAAATTCATTGTGGAAATGACTGGAGAATGTCTTGTATCCCGGCAGCGGCTTATACCGATCGTCATGCGTATACGCTTTCACCGCATTCATAACCCCCGCCACGCTCTCCCCCGGCAGACAGAAGAAGTTAAGCCGCTGCTCCGTTCCCGGCGGCGCATTGAACCAGGGCACATAGCGATGATCCCCTTCGGGGTCCTGCCGGATGCCGATGCCATGCGCGCTCCACCAGACAAAACGCAGATTGAAAGCCTCATCCAAGGGATAAAAATATTGATGCGGCGCGGGGAAGACGGCCAACCAGCCGGCGGCTGACCTGTTGGAAGCATTGGCAGTTCCTCCTCGGGCGACAATGGTCCTGTATTTTACAGCTTCGGCATGAGCGCTGTCTGCTCTCTCGACCAGCCTGTCATTGATCCGGGCCATGGGCCACCTCTTCATCTGGCCGCCTACCTCGCACCACCCCAGAGAATCCCACCCCGCGCCTCTGCTCACCAGCCCGGCATCATACAGGATGGCAGTAGAATCCTGCTGTGTCGTCACCACGGCGGCTATATTCATCAGCAATGACCCATGATACAAGGTTATTTCAATGCGACCCGTAAAACCCGGCGCACTTACTCCATCCACCGCTATCACCGTCCGCGCAGCCGACCGCCCGACAGCGATACGCTTCTTCTCCAGCCTGACCTCATAGGACTTATATCCCTTCAACGGTACCTTATCAAAAAATATATTCCAACCATTCTGTGATATCAGATCCCGACGACCCACCCGCAGTAAAAAGGTCGGGTCAACATCGCTCACCACTTTTTTAACCACACCCCGCGTCACCACCGACAGCTCCCGGATCAAACTGCTGTCTTTCTTTAAAGACAACACTAGTTTGCCCGTCCGGCGCCCACCCGCCGGCCACTCGACCACCCGCTCTGTAGCGGCCTTTGTCCTCTGCCCCATCACTGACTGCAGCCAGCAACAGATCATTAGTAGTACCGGGCCGAGTCGGACAGCTATTGGAGTAAGGAATTTCATTGTCCATTCCCCTGGGGGTATTTTACGCTGGACCCGCGACAGATCACCTGCGGCTTCAGCACCAGCTTCCGCGGATGCATATGAAAAGGCTCTCCGCTACGCAGCCCCTCGAACAGCAGCCGCGCCGCCTCCTCGCCCATCGTCACCGTCTGTTGATTGACGGTAGACAGCGAAGGGGTCAGGTATTCCCCAAACGCCTCGTTGGCAAATCCGATAATGGCTATATCCTCCGGTATCCTTAGCCCGGCCGCCTTGATAGCCTGTATCGCTCCCAGGGCCGTAAAATCCTCCACGGCAAACACCGCATCCGGAACCACCGGCCTGGACAGCAGCTGCTTCATACACTCCCTGCCACTCTCGATGCTCACCTTCCCATATACGATAAGATCTTCATTCAGCGGAATGTTATGAACGTTCAGCGCTTCTATATATCCCTTCAGCCGGAGATTGAAAATATTCACGTGCTGCTGACCCGCGATATGGGCCACCCTGCGACACCCCTCTTCGATGAGATGACTGGTAGCCTGAAAGGCGCCAGCATAGTCGTCCACCACCACGGAAGAAACGCCCAATTTGTCATCCGTCCGGTCGAACAAGACAAGAGGAATACCCCTGTTGCGTATCTCGCTGTAATGATCCAGGTTGATCGTCTCCTTTGAAATAGAGGCCAGCACTCCATCCACCCGGGATTGCAAAAATGTCTGGACCCCCTTCTTCTCGAACTCATACAGCTCATTCGACTGGTAGATCAGCACGGTGTAATTATTCTCGGCCGCAACCTTCTCGATACCATGCACGACGGAGCCAAAGAAATTGATCTCCGCCGAGGGAATGATGACCCCCACTATATTGGACTTGCCCAGCCTCAAAGAGGAGGCGATCTTGTTATGCTTGTAATTCAGCCGGGTCGCCGTCTCCCGCACCGCCTTCTTGGTAGATTCACGGATGCCGGGATGATCATTCAACGCACGCGACACCGTAGCCGCGGTAATATTCAGCTCCCGGGCAATGTCAAGAATGGTCACTTTGGATATCCGGTTGCTCATGGGTTAATTTACCCCATTTAACTTTTTTATCAGGTTCACTTCATCCTGGCGGTAAGGCGTTCCATCCTTATGAAAGATATCATGAAACCATTCGACAGGCTGGCTCCCATCCGGCAGGGGCGTATCCCATGCATAGATAGTGTTTGTTTTTCCATCTACAAAGCCCCAGTTGATAGCCGCCACATTTTCTTTCTTCAGCATCGGCAGTATCGTGGAAAAACGGCTGTTCCGGGTTCGGGCCATATATTCCGTACAGATCAATGGCTTGCCATAGGCCTTTAACAGCTCCACCACCCGGTGATGCATCGGCAGCTCTTCATAGTCATGATAGGTGATCACATCCGAATTGGCCACCTGAAAGGCATTCAGCTTTTCAAAGTTCCAATCCCAAAGACCTGCGCTGATGGGCTGATCAGGGTTTACCGCCCTGGCCCATTCAAATACCTTGGTCAGCAGTGGCAGGGATGAATCCTTCTTTCCGCTGTTGCCCGGCTCATTGTACAGGTCCCACAGCAATATCCGCTTGTCATGGGCAAAGGTCGTGAGAACATCCTTTACATACTTCTCCAGCCCGGGAAAATTTGCCGGATCGGTAGAAGCAGGCTGCCCAGGGTCCTGTACCCAGCCGGAATTGTGTACGCCGGGTTTGGGAGCGGGCTGTACCCCGGCCTTGGGAACCTTGTTCCAGCAGTCGTCAAAAAACACGAACAGAGGTTGAATATGATGCTTATCGGCGATGGTCAGGAACTGATCCATTCTTTTCTTAAAGCCTGCCGGATCCTCCTTCCAGGCCACGGAATGCAGGAATACCCGCATGGTATTGAACCCGATGCTCTCGGCCCAGCCCAGCTCCTTATCGATAGTGGCCGGATCAAATGTTTCCGCCTGCCACATCTCCAGCTGATTGATGGCATTGGCAGGAATATAATTGGCGCCCGTCAGCCATTTATGCTGACTGTACCATGCATTGGCCTTTTCCGCAGACCAGGCCTTACCTTGACCAAGAGTCCTTCCCACGGTCAGTGTCAGCAATAACACGCCGACACTCAAAAAAATACATTTCTTCATAATACTTATCATTAATTTTTATCGATAGCCTGTATCAATGCTACCAAATCATCATTGTTTGAAAAATCAGTGTGATGGTCCTTAACCCAGTGGTTGATAAATTCTTTTTTGGCAGGGAATATATTGTTCAGCTGGCGGGCGCTGTTCGCGGAACGGTACTGCCCGCCGGAAAATATCAAATGTTCGCGTTTGGGAATGACCTGGACCCCATCGGGCAGCTTCAGATTGTAGGCGCCGCCGCTTTGGATCAGCGATCGTAACGAGTGTGTGGCAGTCGTATTCGACGTCATCCCATATCCTACACTGGCGCCTTCCTCCCTGATCGTGGAACGATGTTCTTCCAGCAGCGGAGACGAACACCGGCACAACAATTCATAGAATTTCTTATCTCCGGGAACAAATACTCTTTTGAGGATCACTACGGAATCCACCTTCTCAGGCTCTGCCATCGCCAGGTACTGCCCGCCCCCTTTATCAAAAACCATTTCAGCCGTCAGCGTATTGTAATTCAAGTCCACATCCTGTGTCGAGCCGTCCTTTAAAAAGACCTTCCCTTTCTCGAACTTGTCGAACAGATAATGTGCAATGGTAGTCCCTGTCGTATCCTGGGCGATCGAACGCATTCCCAGGAACATGAGGATGCATAAACAGATAAGGTTTCGCATGGAATTATTTTTTTAGTTTCTCTTCCAGCACTTTGATAAAATAGCCGCCTACGACACTACGGGCCTGGAACCCTACCTGCTTCGCATCGTCGGTCTCATGCCAGTCGCTCAACGGCACCCGGCTGGGCGTCTCGGTGGCATAGAGGTACACAGGGTCCGCGATGGTCTCGAAATCATGCCGGTCATTCGCCAGCGTCGCAGTCCACATGATCCAGTCCGACTTGGTGTATTTGCGGCGGCTGTCCAGGGGAAGGCCGTATTTATTTTGTTTCGTCAGGTAGTAGGCCACTTCCTTTTCATAAACTTCTTTAGGGAAAAGGTCCAGTCCCAATAGCTTGTCCCATACCATATTGTATTTCTGGCTCCAGGTGCCCTTGCCTCCAAATGTCAGCGCATAATGGTCGCCGTCACCAGCCATGCCCATCCACTTTATGGCCATATTCTTTGCCAGGGCGCCATACTTGTCAGCCGTATCCTTCAGTCCTATCTGAGCCGCCAGCTGGGCATAGCCGCCCAATGCTACGATGGCCTTTACGGAAAGGTTAGCGTTCCGGGCAAGATGTCCCGCAAAGTCGTCGGTGCACAGCTGATTGGCCGGGTCAAATCCTTCCTTCGCCAGATACGCCGCCCAGGTGCTTAACGTCTGCCAATGCTTTTTCGCATAATCCGCATTACCCTCGACCTTTCCGATGGCAGCCGATAGAATGACCATATTGCCGGATTCTTCCACGGGCATGCCCTCTCCGTATGTCTGTCCATTGGCCAGGGGATAGGTGCCCAGATCATGCGCCGCATAAGGCTTTGTCCACTTGCCGCTCTCGCTGAAATAAAAGACGCCATTCAACATGCCTTTCAGCAGGTCCGGGTTATAGACAAGGAACAGGGGCGCAGAAGGATAGGTGACATCCACGGTATTGATGGACCCATTGCTGAAATTTTCCTTGGAAAGGAAAAGTATCTCGCCCTGGGGACTCTTCAATAGCTTGTGCGCAGCTACACTTTGTCGATAGGTCAGCTCGCAAAGCCGGGCATATTTCTCACCGCCTGCCTTCAGGGCATCGGAGTAAACCTGCCGATTAAAAGATACGCATTTCCGGACGACATCCTCATAGCCGGCAGCAGCGGCAGCCAGTTCTTTCTCGATGGTGGCGCCGGGCTTGTCCCTCCACCAGGCGCGGAGGTTCTGGTGAAAATACTGTATGGCATAGATATCGTCATATCCGACAAGAAATACCTGCTCCTTCGCCGAAGTACCCACGGAACCCATATTGGCCACGGTATTCAGCCAAAGATGCTTCCCCTGCATGCTGGCGGCGGAACCTGCACCTGCAAATAGACCGGCAGGTGACACCGATGTTGCAATGGATTGAGTAATATTTTTTCCCGCCGCGGCGACATACATATATCCCCAGTCTATCCGGAGATCATCGCCCTTCTTTTTCAACACGGGCTGCTCCACGGTGCCGGCCTTCAAAATAGCAAGACCTTCAGCGGAGTACTTGTCCGCTTTGACGGGCTGTGCAGCGGTATTCACGGCAATATCCGTCGACGCTCCGAAATATACCTGCACGGCATGCTTGGTTCCATCGTTGGACTGCACGCTCACCGATACATAAGATACGGGCCTGGACAGCTGATCCAGGTCGTTCGGCAGCAAGGGGGACGTAAAGGTCAGCGAGAGATCCACCTTGCCACAGGTAAAAGCATATTTTGTCTGCGTCGCCTGGATGGTGACGCTTTTTTGATCGGCTTCCTTCACGGCCACGGCAGTTGGATCCACTACCTTCTCAACAAGCCCCGCGTCAAGCCATGCCCCACCTGCCGTATTGGCGACATGAATGGCCAGGATATTGCTGCCCGTTTTTAATAATGTCTGTCCTTCGGACAACGAGCCTCCGGCCCGTTCTGCCGCCCTTTTCTCTCCTTCCAGAGGGATATAGATGAATTTGCCGGTCCAGCCTTCACGCTGATAGATCAGTGTTCCATTGAGATAGACTTCCACATTGTCGTCATGCTGCAGTTTCAGGAACAGGGGCTGGGAACGCCTGCCTGCAATATTGAAGGTCCTGCGGACCCACAGGTCCTTTGATTTCCACAAGGTGCCGGCCGAACTTTCGTTGTCGGTAAAAGGCGCCTTGCCTCTTTTCCAGTCGCCGTCGTTAAAGTCAATGGACTTCCATTCTCCTGCAGGAGCAGCCTCGGTGTAGGCCATCTCATAAGGTTTCTCATCGGCGGCTGGCAGCACAGTCTTATATCCCATGTCTTCCGCCCCCAGAAATCTGTAGGTGAGACCATCCACCTTTACGATGCCCAGCAGCGGCTGATCCGTACCGGTCCAGTGTTTGGTAGGTGAAGCCGTAAGCCGGTCGCTTGTAGACCAGATGCTGAAATAAGGATCATGTGTGATAAGAGGATAAGCCGGGGCGCGAAAATCCTGGGCCCATACAAAACTGACCATTAAGCACAAAGCCGTCAGCATACAAGTTTTTTTCATCCGATACTTTTGTTTTTAGTTATTTCTACCGACCCGGGCACGGTGGGCCGGACATTTCCTATCCGCCCGGGCCGTGTCCACGGCCCCGGGCCGGCCAAATTCTATCTCGAAGGCACAGGCAAAGCCACGCCATCCTTTACAGGTTCACCAAAGACAGGCTCTCCCGCTGCATTCCAGGTAAACTTTTGCGCCCTGGGAGCCCGCGTATTCCCACAACCCTGGCCAGGCTGCGAATTGGCATGATACAGGATCCAGCTCTCCTTCCCATCCGGTGAAAGGAAGAAGGAGTTATGGCCGGTGGCATATATCCCATTGGCGGGCGACTGTTTAAAAACAGGGCTGTCTGATTTTTTCCAGGACTTGGCATCGAGGATATCCCCCGTCCCATTGTAGCATAACATTCCCAGCGCATAATTGTCCGTCCAGCAGGCGCTGGCCGAGTAGATGACAAACAGGTCGTCGCCATGCACCAGCCCCTGCGGTCCCTCATTGACATTGATATGCGGAGGATCATCCTTGGGGTTCTTGATATCTCCTAACTGCTCCCAGCCATATTGCGGACTGCTGATCTTAACCCGCTGGCTCCCGATGTTCAATGGGTCTTTCATTCGGGCGATATAGATGTCTTGTTGCCCATTCTCGTCCCCTTCCCATCCTGACCATACCATATACAGCTGGCCTTTGTATTTGAACACATCGCCGTCTATCGCCCACTTGTCGGTGGCATCCGTGATCTTTCCCTTAAAGATCCATTCCCCGGTCATGGGATCTGGCGAGTCGCACTGCAGCACATACAGCCGGTGTGTCTTGTTATGTCCGTTGTCCGCGGCATAGTATGCATACCATTTTCCATCCAGGAACATGATCTCGGGCGCCCACAGATCGCTCGACCAGGCAGTACCGGCAGGAGGCGTATAAATAGTCTTATGCTCGGCATGACGCAGGTCTGTAATATCCTTTGTTTTCCAGAGATCCAGTCTGTTGCCCATGGTATGGGTATAGTAATAGTATCCGTCGTGATAGCAGCTATAAGGATCGGGACCCGAAGGCAATAAAGGGTTCGTATATGTTCCAGCCGGCGCAGGCTCTACAACAGGAAATGCGGATATCCGCAGCCTTGCTCCGCCCATCGGCACCAGCGTCAGCTCTTTCAGCGGCTCGCCCGAAGACACAGGACTCTGTGGAAGCAACCCGCAAAGCCCATACTGATCGATGTTCCAGGAAAGTATCTGCCGGCCTTTTGCCTCCAGGACAATAGGAGCCGCAGCATTTGTAAAAGGATTGTTGTCAGCCGGCCACGGTCTCTTAACAACTTTAAAAGATTTTGAAAGATCACCGGAAGGGTCCAGCTGCAGCCCATAGTTCCAGGCGGAGCCCGCATGTATCTCATAGGAAGGCCATTTGCTGGCATCGGCATCCTGCTGCCATCCGGCATCACCCTGCGCGGTGGTCCTGCTATCCTTCTGGCTGTATTTCTCATCGATCTTTTCAGAGAACCCCAGCGGTCCGTAGCTGACGCTGACACTATTCTTATTCCTTTTCCAGGTCACCAATTTCAACGCCATGGGCAGTGTCAGCCTGATCTTATCCCCATTCTTCCAGACACGGGACAGCCGTATGTAAGCGCCGTCGCCGCTGAGCTGGGCGGGTTGGCCGTTCACCTCTACCCTGGCGCCCGTACACCAGCCGGGTACACGCAGATACAAGGGGAAATTGACGGGCGCCTTCGCGGCCACAGTGAACTCGATGGCCTCTTCAAAAGGATAATGTGTCTTTGCCGCGATCGTCACGCTCTGCCCACCGGCTCCCACCTTCCCCGTCACCCTACCCTCCACATATAGCTGTGCCGCCAGTCCATTGTCGGATGTCGCCATCCAGGCATTCTCCGCATAATACACCCATCCAGCCGCATGATTGTGCTGACAGCAACGGCTGCTGAAAGGGTTCATCATCAGAAAAGGTCCTTCGTTGGCAATACCCGGCGCATGGTTCCGGCTGTCGCTGACAACCATATTGGGGGCAGTGAGATAACGCAAGCTGCGGTAGTCGGGCATAAAGGCGGCGGGAAAAGTATTGAAGGCCACATCCTCGCAGTTCTCCGCCCATTTGGTATCTCCCGTCATCTGCAGCAGGAACTCATCGGAGGTCATCTGCTCCACCATGCCGCAGGTCTCCACAGCCTGACGTGGATCGTCATAACCCTTACGGGCATTCTCATCGGCTCCGAACATACCCCCCGGCACCTGTCCGTAGATATTTCTTACAAGGGCAAAATCATTGTAGGTAGCATCCAGATCGCCCTGCTGATGACTTTGCAAATAATAAGTAGCAGGCTCACGGAAACATTGGGCGATATTTACATTGTGCCAGTTGGGCAGATTATTCTTCTGACGCCAGTCGGCCGTGTTACGGTCTATCTTCGTAGCAAGGTCCAGCAGCCAGGGCTCGCCCGTGCGGTTGTAGAGCCAGTATACGCTCAGCATATTGTCCCCTCCCCTGCTCTTCTCCCAGTAATCTTCCAGGAAATGTTCATCGGGTATTGAAAGCTCCCATTTGAAGTATTTGCTCATGAACTTCAATACACGGGCATCATGGGAGTACTCATAATAAGATTGAAGGCACCACAGCATCGGCATATTCGTCCACAGGTCACGATTGCCGTTCCTCAGCACGGCAGGGCCAAAGTCCCCATCGGCACGTTGATTGCGCAGCACGGTATTGATCCAGAACAAAGACTCTTTGATCATGCCGGAGTCTCGTAGCATATACCCGATGTTGGCATAGCCCTTGAGCCAGTAAGGCAGCTCCTCCCATCCGTACTTGCCTTTTCCGTCCTTTGTCAGCCAGGCATTATCCTTTTTCGTCAGCCAGATGCTGATCTCTCCCAGATGCCCCGTAAGGCCGTCCCGCTGCAGCTCCAGCTGCTTCCTCAGCCAGCCCCCCGGCTGGAAGGCGGTGACAGGCAGCTTGCTGAACGGCTCCTTCAATAGCGGCGCTCTGTTCCCCGCATAATATTTGTTGGAAACATCCGCCGGAGGCTTCTGCACCAGCTCCACAGCTGTCCCCTGCGCCATCGGAACAGCGGGTATGGATAAAAAACAACAGAGGGCAAAACCCCATCCTTTGATTGCCGGGCTCGCTTTCATAAACTAAAATTATAAGGTCACCTATCCCTTTCAAAACAGGTGACCTTTTAGAAATACAATATAAGACTTTAATAGGTTACCTTCACCACCGGCGAGAAGATCATATCCTCTACACCTGCGATCTTCAATCCCACCCTCGCATATACGTAGCTCTGCGCCGGATAGGTTGCCGGTACGGTCACATTCAACGAGATATTGCTGGGATCCGTAATGCCTGCACCGGCCAGATCCGTTT
>Ga0157372_10006847_pt1 | contig 12127 bp, 7 predicted proteins | sample C55metaG_FD_115307 | JGI IMG/M metagenome (GOLD analysis project Ga0157372, IMG submission 115307) | Corn rhizosphere microbial communities from Kellogg Biological Station, Michigan, USA - C5-5 metaG | ecosystem: Host-associated > Plants > Roots > Rhizosphere > Soil | place: USA: Michigan... | reverse complement strand
GACTTCGCCGATCTTGTGGGACTTGCCGGTGTAGTAGAGGATGCGTTCGGTCGTCGTCGTCTTGCCGGCGTCGATATGCGCCATGATACCGAAATTACGGTAGTCTTCGATTTTGTATTCGCGAGCCATTTCGGACTCCTTTCGAGACGTTAGTTTCGGTTACCAGCGGTAGTGCGAGAATGCACGGTTGGCGTCGGCCATCTTGTGCGTGTCTTCGCGCTTCTTCACCGCGCTTCCGCGATTGTTGGCAGCATCCAGCAATTCGCCTGAAAGCCGGCCCGTCATAGTCGGTTCGTTGCGTGACCGTGCAGCATTGATAAGCCAGCGAATGGCCAGCGCGCGGCTTCTGTCCGTCCGCACTTCCACCGGGACCTGATAGGTGGCCCCACCGACGCGCCGCGATCTCACTTCCAGCGCCGGGCTGACGTTGCGCAGCGCTTCGTGGAACAGCTGCAGCGGATCCTGCTTCGTCTTCTGCTGCATGACATCGAACGCGCCATAAACGATGCCTTCGGCTGCAGATTTCTTGCCGTCGTACATCAGGCTGTTCATGAACTTGGCGAGCACCAGATCGCCAAACTTGGCGTCCGGATTGATTTCCCGTTTTTCTGCGCGGCGGCGGCGGGCCATGATTTCGCTTCCTTCTCGCTTCGCTCAGATCACTTCGGACGCTTGGCGCCGTAGAGCGAACGGCGTTTCTTGCGATCCTTCACACCCTGCGTGTCGAGCACGCCACGGACGATGTGATAGCGGACGCCCGGCAAATCCTTCACGCGGCCGCCTCGGATCAGCACCACCGAATGTTCCTGCAGATTGTGACCCTCGCCCGGGATGTAGCTCACGACCTCATAGCCGCCTTTCCCAGTGAGGCGAACCTTTGCAACTTTTCGCAGCGCAGAGTTCGGCTTCTTCGGCGTCGTGGTGTAGACGCGTGTGCAGACACCACGCTTTTGCGGACTTCCCTGCAAGGCCGGAACCTTGTTGCGCTTCGGCTTTTCGCCACGCGGCTTTCTGATCAGCTGGTTGATCGTTGGCATTCTGCTTTCCGTTCGACATCATCCGCCGCTCGCGCGGCACAAAACAAATCGGGGCTGCCACCCTTTCGGGCTGCCCCAGCTCGCGGAGGACCGAGGGCAAACCCTAGGTCGCGCACGCTGAACCTTCCTAACTAGCTTCCCGGCAGCGTTTCCCAGCCAAAACACGGAGGACGGCCTGCCTGCGGAGTGCGGCTATATAAAAGTGGGACTCAGGGGGGTCAAGAGTTTTCGCGGGGAGATTTCGCAGGCGCGAAAAGCATATCAGATTGCTCAAGCAACAAAAATACTCGGCTGCGACACCTTGTTGCGAGTAATTCTCATTGACAATATTCGCACAGTGAGCAGGTTGTTCGGGCAATTGGAGGGCGTGGAGATGCGGGTGGACCAGAAGATCGGCTGGGCCATGGTCCTGGTGCTCGCCTTCGCGTCTCCGGCCAGTGCCGATGATCAACCGTTCATCACCCTCTACACCACCGACATCGACACGCAATACGAGAAGGAGATCGAGCAGTCGCTCTCCTGGTCGCACCAGAAACCGCACCAGGCCTTCAACGGCTGGCTTTCCCGCACCGAGATCGAATACGGGATCACCGATGATCTCCAGGTTTCGGGTTACTTCAACTACGAGTGGGAACGCAGCGCCCCGCATCCGCCCGTTGGGCCGGATGAGACATTCGACGCGACCAGTGTATCCGGCGAAGTGATCTATCGGCTGCTCAATCCATATTTCGATCCATTCGGTCTTGCCGTCTATTTCGAGCCGACCTACGGCGACAACACGCGGGAACTCGAGGGCAAGATTCTCCTTCAGAAGAACTTTATGAACGACAAGCTTCGCCTGGCCGCGAACATCAATTTCGAAGACAGGTGGGAGCGGGAAGATGGCCAGTGGAACAAGGGCAGCGCCATCGAGTTTTTCGCAGGCGCCGCCTACAACGTTACGCCAGAGTTCTCGATCGGTGCTGAGTTCAACAACGAGAACGATTTCGACGGACTGTTTGGCAATTCCCGCATTGCCACCAATGCCTACTATCTCGGGCCAACGATTTCCTACGTGGCCGCGCCGTTCGTGATTGATCTGGGAGTTCAGTTCCAGATGCCATGCTCAAGCGACCATTCAGGCCTACCCGGTTCTGTCTCGAATGGCTTTCTGATGGATGCCGAGCGCACCCGTGTCGGATTGCGGGTCAGCATGGATGTGCCGTAGCTCACCGGGACATATAACTTTACTTAATAGTGCCTGCATTTGTCTTCCGCGCCGAATTGTGTAAGGATTCCGGATAGATGCAGGGCGAGCCCTGCGGCTTCCACAGGTGTCGGAGTATTCTCATGGGGCGTGTACGCGCGGCTACGGCGCGAGCTTTGTTGTTCTGCGCCGCAAGCCTGGCGCTTGCATCCTGCGCCACGCCTCCTCCTCCACCGCCCCCTCCTCCTCCGAAGCCGGCCGTCATGTGGCCGACGAACGGTTGGCAAACCTCGGCGCCGGAGGCGCAAGGGATCGACTCAGGTTGGCTGGCCTACGCCATACAGACGATCCAGTGGAAGCATTTGCCTGTACATAGCCTGCTTATCGAGCGCCATGGTTCAATCGTTCTCGACGCCTACTTTCATCCTTTCGCGGACAACCAGCTGCACGATGTCGCCTCCGTCACAAAAAGTGTGGTCTCGACGCTGGTCGGTATTGCGCAGTCCAAGCAACAGATCGCGGATCTCGATACACCTGTGTTTCCGTTGCTTTCGGCCGCCACGGCAGCAAGCGATGCTCGTAAGGCGCATCTCACGCTTGCGCATCTCTTGAGCATGACGTCGGGCCTCGATTGCAGCGACAAGGATGGACAAAATTTTCTGCAGCAGATGGAGAGCAGCCCGCATTGGACTACCTTCGCTCTGGATCGACAGGAGGTCGCTGACCCTGGCGCGCAATTCAACTATTGCGCAGTAAATATGGAACTGGTTTCGGCTCTATTGAGCCGAAAGACCGGAACCAGCGCGGGAGATTTTGCCCAGCGCGAATTGTTTTGGCCGCTGGGCATCCACTACCTCTATTGGCCGGTGGACAGCGACGGCATCAGCCACGGTTTTGCCGATCTCAGGCTGCAGCCGCGCGACATGGCAAAGCTCGGCTACCTCTGGCTTCATCACGGCGTATGGGAAGACAAACAGCTTGTGCCCGCGTCATATGTCGATGCGGCATTGAGCCCGCAGGCTAATGTCAGCACGAACGTAAAGTATGGCTATGGCATGTGGCTGTATCCGAATGGCCGTGCTGGATGCCCTGCCGATTTCGAAGCGAACGGCAACGGCGGTCAACGAATCGCGGTCATGCCCAGCAAAGACATGGTGGTGGTAATCACAGGTGCTGGACTCAATGCAGACGACGTGGCTTCGCTGATCGCTCCGGCATGGCGGTGGGACCGGCCGCTGACGCCAAATCCACAAGGCGATGCGAAACTTGCGGCGCTCGTAGCACAAGCCGCCGCCCCTGCGGATGCGCAATGGGCCGCGACCGCTGCACAGCCTGCCGCGCCTCAGGCCACCCAGACACCGACGCCCCAACTGTCACAGACGCACTCTTAAGCCACCGTCAGGCGAACAGGTCGAATGGACGACCTGAAACGCGGGCTTCGTGTTCCAACAGGGCACGCTTAAGCGGCAGGCCGCCGCCATATCCCGTGAGGCTGCCGTCGCTGCCGATCACCCGATGACAGGGCACAATTAGCGCAATCGGATTAGAACCGTTGGCAACGCCAACCGCCCGGGCAGCATTCGGCTGACCAACTCTGCGGGCGATGGTGCCATAACTTGTCGTTTCGCCGAAGGGGATTTCGAGCAGGGCGGCCCATACCTGCTTGTGAAATTCAGGACCGTCGGGAGCAAGGTCGAAATCGAAGTCGCGGCGCTTGCCTTCATCGTACTCGCTAACTTGACGCTGCACGTCCGCGAGTTTCTCGTCGTTGCGCTCAGCTTCCGGATCGACCTTCTCCGCACCCTTCGTGCGCAGATGGAAACGCAAAAGTCTGCCCTCGTCATCGACCCAGGCTGCAAAGTTTCCGAATCTGGACTTGATCGGCGCCCAGTACCGCTTTCTGTTTTTCATGCTGCGTCCCTGTAGCTCGCCCAAAGGTGACATGTCGCAAGGCTGCGATGTGGGGCGAAATCCTGCATCAGTGTTTCGACATGTTCGGCGTTTGGCCGCTCGGCGAGTTTGTGCACGCGCTGAAGTACGGTGGCGAGCGCGGTATCGCCTGCGGGTGCCGCGTCGGCAAAGCCGCCGCGAAGCATGGTGTAGCGTGCCGTCCATTTGCCGATGCCGCGGATGGAAGTGAGTTTCTTCTCGGCTGCGACTGCGGACGTTTCCGGCAAGCTTTCGATGTCGAGCCTGCCTTCCGCCGCTTCGCGTGCCGCGCCGACCAGGTACTCCGCTTTAGCGCGCGAATAGCGCAGCTTGGCCAGCCGCGGAGCACCTAAATCGACGACCTTTTCGGAAGTTGGATGTGCACGCATTTCGCCGATGGGTTCACCGGCGAGATTAAGAATCTCCCGCCGCAGGGCGCTGGCGAATTTCACATTCACCTGCTGTCCGATTATCGCCCAGCACAGACCGTCAAACCCGGTCGGGATCGACGGCACACGCAACCCCCGCCGCTTTGCGATCAGCGAGGCAAATCGTCCATGCTTCGTCATGCGCGTCTCGAATGTCGTCACTTCATTGTTGAGGCCCAGCATGCGTAGCGCGGATTTGTGTAGCAGCGCGGCCGTCTCCCGGCTCATTTTCTCAACGCCGTGCACTTTGGCCCATGCGCCTTCACCCTCCAGTGACAATTCCAGCGCCACCGGTCCCTGCGGCGTACACAGCGCCTTGAAAATCCGGTTACCGTCCACCCGCTCGCATGGGCTTTCAGGGTCCCGGGCGTGATAGGCGAGGATTTCCTGCGCGCGATATCCACCCGGCAAGTGCAGCAGAAAAACGGACCCGCCGTTCATCGCTCGATAGGCACCCGGTGTCATACGTGTGAGCGCGAGGAACTGGCGGTGAAACACGGACTCGCTTTCGAAGCCCGCAGCGTAGCCCACTTCGAGCACGCGATCGGATGTTTCGAGCAGTTGCCTCGAGGCATTGTGCACCCGCTCGCGCCGTAGCCACGCGGCAGGAGCCAGATGCGCGTGCTCGCGAAACAAATCACCGAGTTTGGTAAGACTTACGCCGGCCGCTTTGGCGAGTGCCGGCGCGTCGGGAAATTCGTACGGTGCGGTACGAACCCGCGCTGCCAGGCCGTCGAACAGCGAAATGTTTTCGTCTTCGCCGCGATAGAAGAGGTCAGGACGGCACCGCTTGCAGGCGCGCAGGCCCAAAGTCTTCGCCTCCTCCTCCGTACGGACAATCCGCACGTTTTCGGATTTGGGTTGCCGCGCCGTGCAGGAGGGGAGGCAATAAATACCCGTGGTCAGCACCCCAATGAGGAACTTCCCGTTGAACTTCCCGGCACGGGCTTCGGACCGGTCCCAGGAGAATGGCTTCGGCGTTGTCATGAGGGGAATATAGGGTGCGGTGTCTCTCCGCGCCTCTCATTTTCCCCGTTGGATATCTGCGCTTCCTGTGCGACGGACGCCAAAGAAAAGGGCCGGTGGTGATACCGGCCCTTTGTCTCTTCTACCTGGTATGGAGCAGATTACTCCGCGGCCACCTGCGGGGCTTCGAGCTGCGGAGGCTGTTCCTTCGCAAGCTCCTCCTGGATCGCCTTGTCGCGCTCGGCCGCCACGTGCCGCAACCGCGCGACCGCGCCGCCGGTGCCTGCCGGAATAAGCCGGCCGACAATGACGTTCTCCTTGAGCCCTTCCAATGTATCCACCTTGCCCTGCACCGCTGCTTCGGTGAGCACACGAGTGGTTTCCTGGAACGATGCCGCAGAGAACACCGAACGCGTCTGGAGGCTGGCCTTGGTAATGCCGAGTAGAACGGGCCGACCCTCGGCAGGCTTGAGGTCCTGATCGACAGCCTTCTTGTTCGCCTCCTGGAATTCCAGAAGATCGACCTGCTCGTTGAGGAGAAGGGTTGTATCGCCGCCGTCGGTGATTTCCATCTTCTGCATCATCTGACGGACGATCACCTCGATGTGCTTGTCGTTGATCTTCACGCCCTGCAGCCGATAGACGTCCTGGATCTCCTTGACCAGGTACACGGCCAGTTCCTCGACGCCCTTGATCCGCAGGATATCGTGCGGCGACGGATTGCCTTCCACGATGTAGTCGCCCTTCTCCACATAGTCCCCTTCGCGCACGCCGATGTGCTTGCCCTTGGGGACCAGGAACTCGAACGGTTCCAGCTTTTCGTTCTTCGGGCGAATGATGACGCGCCGCTTGTTCTTGTAGTCCTTACCGAACTCGATGAAGCCATCCACTTCCGCAAGCACCGCCGATTCCTTCGGCTTGCGCGCCTCGAACAGCTCCGCCACGCGCGGCAGACCGCCCGTGATGTCGCGTGTCTTGGCGCCCTCCGTTGGAAGGCGCGCAAGAACGTCGCCCGCCTTTACCTCGGCACCATCCTCGACCGAGAGAATGGCATCCACGGACAGCGGATAACGGGCTTCACCGCCCGCGATCTGCACCGGTTTGCCGTTCTTATCGACGATGAGCATCGTCGGCCGCAGGTCCTGGTTCTTGGAGCCGGTGCCGCGCGTGTCGATCACGACACGGTTGGTGACGCCGGTCTTCTCGTCCGCCACCTCCTTCACCGAGATGCCGGCGACGAGGTCTTCGTACTTCACGATGCCGTCTGTGTCGGTGAGAACGGGCAGCGCGTTCGGGTTCCACTCCGCGAGACGATCGCCGCGCTTCACCGATGCGCCTTCATCCACCCGCAGCTTGGCGCCATAGACAATTCGGTAGCTCGCGCGCTCAAGCCCTTTCGAGTCGACGATCACCATCTGCATGTTGCGTCCCATGGCCACGAGTTCGCCATCGGAGTTCTTCACCACATTGCGGTTGTTGACCTTGATCTTGCCGTCGTAGGACGCTTCGATCTTCGACTGACCGGCAACCTGCGCAGCGCCGCCGATATGGAAGGTGCGCATGGTGAGCTGAGTGCCCGGCTCGCCGATCGACTGCGCAGCGATCACGCCGACCGCTTCGCCGATATTCACCGGCGTGCCGCGGGCAAGATCGCGGCCGTAGCATTTGCCGCAGACGCCGTCCGTCAACTCGCATGCGAGCACGGAGCGCACGCGCACCTTCTGGACATGCCCATTCTCGATCCGCTCAGCAGTATCTTCGCCGATTTCCTTGCCGCGCTTGACAATGATCTCGCCGGTCTCCGAGTGCTTTATATCTTCCGCCGCGGTGCGGCCGAGTATGCGCTCGGACAGCGAGGACACCACCTGCCCGCCATCAATCTCCGCCTGAACGGTGACACCCCTCTTCGTGCCGCAATCCTCGGTGGTGATGATGCAGTCATTCGCCACGTCCACCAGACGGCGGGTCAGGTAACCTGAGTTCGCCGTCTTGAGTGCCGTGTCGGCCAGACCCTTGCGTGCGCCGTGCGTCGAGTTGAAGTACTCAAGCACGGTCAGCCCTTCCTTGAAGTTGGAAAGGATCGGGGTCTCGATGATCGAGCCGTCAGGACGCGCCATCAGGCCGCGCATGCCGGCCAGCTGCTTCATCTGCTGTGGCGAACCGCGCGCGCCGGAGTGACTCATCATGTAGATCGAATTCATCTCCATGATCCGCTTCGACTTGGGATCGATTTTTGGTTCGGAGATTTCCTTCATCATTTCAGCCGCGACCTGATCGGTGCACTTCGACCAGGTATCGACCACAAGGTTGTACTTTTCCTTGTCGGTGGTCAGACCGTCCAGATATTGCTGTTCGAATTCGCGCACCTTATGGCGCGTTTCGTCGATGAGCTTCACCTTCGTATCAGGCACCACCATGTCGTCCTTGCCGAACGAAATGCCAGCCTTACAGGCCTCGCGGAAGCCGAGGCCCATGATGGCGTCGGCGAACAGCACCGTCTCCTTCTGGCCGCAGTGCCGATAAACCTCGTCGATGATGTGGCTGATCTCCTGCTTGCGCAGCAGACGGTTCACCAATTCGAACGGGATCTTCGGGTTGCGCGGCAGATGCTCGGCAATCAGCATGCGGCCAGGCGTACTTTTCACGCGCCGGATAATGGGCTTGCCGTTTTCATCCACCGTATGGAAGCGCACCTCGATTTTGGCATGGAGCGTCACGGCGCCGGAGAAGAGCGCATGCTCGATCTCGCCGATGTCGTTGAACTTCATGCCTTCGCCAGGTTCGTTGTCACGCTCCTGGCTCAGGTAATAGAGTCCAAGCACGATATCCTGCGTCGGCACGATGATTGGCTTGCCGTTCGCGGGGCTGAGAATGTTGTTGGTCGACATCATCAGCACGCGCGCTTCGAGCTGTGCTTCCAGCGACAGCGGGATATGAACGGCCATCTGATCGCCGTCGAAGTCCGCGTTAAAGGCGGTGCAGACGAGCGGATGCAGCTGAATTGCCTTGCCCTCGATCAGCACGGGCTCGAATGCCTGGATGCCGAGGCGATGCAGGGTGGGCGCGCGGTTGAGCAGAACGGGGTGTTCGCGGATCACCTCTTCGAGGATATCCCATACCTCGGGCTTCTCCTTTTCCACCAGCTTCTTCGACTGCTTGACCGTCTGACTGAAACCCTTTGCCTCCAGCCGCGAATAGATGAACGGCTTGAACAGCTCGAGCGCCATTTTTTTCGGCAGCCCACATTGATGCAGCTTGAGCTCCGGGCCGACCACGATCACCGAACGCCCTGAATAGTCGACACGCTTGCCCAGCAAGTTTTGCCGGAAGCGGCCCTGTTTGCCTTTCAGCATGTCGGCGAGCGACTTCAGCGGGCGCTTGTTGGCGCCTGTGATGACACGGCCGCGACGGCCGTTGTCGAACAGCGCGTCAACGGATTCCTGCAGCATGCGCTTTTCGTTACGGACGATGATGTCCGGCGCCTTCAGCTCCATCAGCCGCTTTAAACGGTTGTTGCGATTGATAACGCGGCGATAGAGGTCGTTGAGGTCCGAGGTCGCAAAACGCCCGCCATCCAGCGGAACCAGAGGACGCAGCTCCGGCGGGATCACCGGCACCTGAGTCAGAATCATCCACTCCGGGCGGTTGCCGGATTCCATGAACGCTTCAACCAGCTTGAGGCGCTTCACCATCTTCTTCGGCTTTTCGCCGACGCCGCTGGTTTCCGAGATATCCTTGCGCAGATCGTCGCGCAGTTTCTCGAGATCGATGGCGATCAGCAAATCGCGAATGGCTTCGGCGCCAATTTTCGCGGTGAAGCTGTCCTCGCCATAATCGTCCTGCGCCTTATAGTACTCGTCCTCGGTCAGGAGCTGACGCTCTTTCAAAGGCGTCAGGCCCGGTTCGATGGTGACGTAGTTCTCGAAGTAAAGAACGCGCTCGAGATCCTTTAACGTCATGTCGAGCATCAGGCCGATGCGCGACGGCAACGATTTGAGAAACCAGATATGCGCGACTGGCGACGCCAGTTCGATATGCGCCATGCGGTCGCGGCGGACCTTCTGCACTGTGACTTCGACGCCGCATTTCTCGCAGACGATACCTTTGTACTTCATGCGCTTGTACTTGCCGCACAAGCACTCGTAGTCCTTCACCGGTCCGAAAATGCGCGCGCAGAACAGCCCGTCGCGCTCGGGCTTGAAGGTGCGATAGTTGATCGTCTCCGGCTTTTTCACTTCGCCATGCGACCAGCGCAGAATCTGGTCGGGGCTGGCGAGGGAAATGCGAATCCGATCGAAAGCCGGAATCTCCTTCCCGGCCTGGAAGACGTTGATCAGGTCTTGATTCATTCTTGATTCCCTACGGGGGGTTCTGGGTTCGAAATCAGCCATTGACGAGCTCCACGTTCAGGCCGAGTGAGCGCATTTCCTTGACGAGCACGTTGAAGGATTCCGGAATACCGGCCTCAAACGTGTCTTCGCCGCGGACAATGGCCTCGTAGACTTTGGTGCGGCCGGCCACGTCGTCGGATTTCACCGTCAGGATTTCCTGCAGCGTGTATGCCGCGCCGTAAGCCTCAAGTGCCCACACCTCCATTTCGCCGAAGCGTTGTCCGCCGAACTGTGCCTTGCCGCCCAGCGGCTGCTGGGTGACGAGACTGTACGGCCCAATGGATCGGGCGTGGATCTTGTCGTCCACGAGGTGGTGCAGCTTCAGCATGTAGATGTAGCCGACGGTCACCGGACGCTTGAACGCCTCACCGGTGCGGCCATCGTACAGCGTCACCTGACCGGTCTCGTTGAGGCCTGCCTGATGCAGCATCTCGACGATGTCCTTCTCTTTGGCGCCGTCGAACACTGGCGTCGCCACCGGTACACCCTCGCGAAGGTTTTCGCCGAGTTCGACCAAGCTCTGGTCGTCGAGTTCACCAAGTCGCGCATCGTTGCCGTAGATGTGTTTCAGCGTCTTGCGCAGCGCACCGTCGGCTTTGCCGCCGTCGCGCTTCACCTTGTCCACCACATCCCCGATCTGCCGGCCGAGACCTGCGCAAGCCCAGCCCAAATGCGTCTCCAGAATCTGGCCGACATTCATGCGGCTGGGCACGCCAAGCGGATTGAGCACGATGTCAACGGGCGTGCCGTCTTCCAGATGGGGCATGTCCTCCATCGGAAGAATACGGCTGATCACGCCCTTGTTGCCGTGACGGCCGGCCATCTTGTCGCCCGGCTGCAGCTTGCGCTTCACCGCGACGAACACCTTGACCATCTTCATCACGCCCGGCGCCAGTTCGTCGCCCCGGCGAAGCTTTTCGACCTTGTCCGCGAAGCGCTTGTCGAGACGCTGTTTGGATTCGTCGTACTGCTTCTTCAGAGCTTCGATCTCGCCCTGTGCCTTCTCGTTGCGGAGACCGATCTGCCACCACTGATGGCGCGGGATCGTGTCCAGCACGTGCTGCGTGACCTTTGAGTCCGCCGCCATTCCCTTCGGGCCATGCGCCACTGTCTTGTGCAGCAGAAGCTCCGAAAGCCGCGAGAAGATATTGCGCTCGAGGATGGCGAGCTCATCATCGCGGTCCTCGGCGAGACGCTCCTCCTCAGCCTTCTCGATCGACATGGCGCGCTGGTCCTTATCGACGCCGTGGCGATTGAATACCCGCACTTCGACAATGGTGCCGGTAACACCCGGCGGAACGCGGAGCGAGGTGTCGCGCACATCGGCCGCCTTTTCGCCGAAGATAGCGCGCAGCAGCTTCTCTTCCGGCGTCATCGGGGTTTCGCCTTTCGGCGTCACCTTGCCGACGAGGATGTCGCCGGCCACCACTTCGGCACCGATATAGACGATACCCGCTTCGTCGAGGTTCTTCAGATTCTCCTCGCCGACATTCGGAATGTCGCGGGTAATCTCCTCGGGGCCGAGTTTGGTATCGCGCGCCATCGTCTCGAATTCCTCGATATGGATCGAGGTGAAGACGTCGTCGCGCACGATGCGCTCGGAGATGAGGATGGAGTCCTCGAAGTTGTAGCCGTTCCACGGCATGAAGGCGACCAGCGCGTTCTTGCCGAGTGCGAGTTCGCCGAGCTGCGTCGAAGGTCCATCGGCGATGATGTCGCCCTTCTGAAGCAGGTCACCGATCTTCACCAGCGGAGTCTGCGTGATGCAGGTCGATTGATTCGACCGCTGGAACTTCTTCAGACGGTAGATGTCGATTCCCGGCTTGGTGGGATCCGTTTCTTCCGTGGCACGAATGACGATACGTGTCGCGTCAACCTGGTCGACCACGCCGGCGCGGCGCGCCGCAATGGCCGAACCAGAGTCGCTGGCGACAACGCCTTCCAGACCCGTGCCCACCAGCGGCGCTTCGGGACGCAGAAGCGGCACCGCCTGGCGCTGCATGTTGGAACCCATGAGTGCACGATTGGCGTCGTCGTTCTCGAGGAACGGCACCAATGCCGCGGCCACCGACACGAGCTGCTTAGGCGACACGTCGATGAACTCGATCTGGTCTGGTGTAGTCATGACGAAGTTGCCGCCCGTACGGCAGGAGACCAGCTCATCGGTAATACGGCCACGGCCGTCGATCG
>Ga0157372_10006846_pt1 | contig 12127 bp, 11 predicted proteins | sample C55metaG_FD_115307 | JGI IMG/M metagenome (GOLD analysis project Ga0157372, IMG submission 115307) | Corn rhizosphere microbial communities from Kellogg Biological Station, Michigan, USA - C5-5 metaG | ecosystem: Host-associated > Plants > Roots > Rhizosphere > Soil | place: USA: Michigan... | reverse complement strand
CAGTTCCACCTTGCCACCGGCAGGAGTGTACTTGATCGCGTTCGTCACGAGATTGAGAAAGAGCTGCCTCAGGCGAGTCCTGTCACCCATGACGATGGCGTCGGCCGTGAATGGAAGATTCACGGTGACCCCCTGCGCTTCGCCCAATATGAGCGCCGTCTCGTAGACCTCCTGGACGAGCGGGCCAAGCTCCACCGGTTCCCGATGCAGATCGAAGCGCCCTTCGTCGGCCCGAGCGAGCGTGAGCAGGCTCTCGACCAGGTCGGTCATTCTTCTCACTTCCTGCAGCGCTTCCTCGAGCGCGATCATGCGCTCCGTCTGGTGCCCCGACTCCATCATCGCTCGCTCGACATCAGCGCGCAGCACCGCGAGCGGAGTCTTGAGCTCGTGGCTGGCGTCCGCCGTGAATCGACGCAATCCGGCGAACGATGTCTCGAGCCGGGAGATCATCGCGTTGAGCGTCGTCACGAGATCCGCGAAGTCCGTGGACTCATCGCTCAGCGCGAGACGTCGGTGCAGGCTGCGTCCATCGGTGATCGCGGCAACCTCTGTCGTTATTTCACTCAGCTGCCGCTGCGTTCTTCCCAGAATCAGGAATGCGCCGACTCCTGCCGCCCCGATGATGAGAGGCACTATAAGGAGCGCGTCGAGCAGGTACTCGCGCGGAATCGTGCTGGCTCGGGTCGCAACCGCCCCGGAAGCAATTCGGCTCAGGCCGGATGCGTTTCCGGCCAGCGAATGCGAGACAAACAGGACCTTCTCCTGCAGTGAGTCGAGGGTGAAGATGAGCGCCTCCCCCGACGCTGGCAGCCCCGCGAGCTGGGTCTGGAGCGTTGCCATGTCACTTCCCTGCAGTCGCATCACATCACTCGAGCGGTAGACCGCGCGCCCCATGGTATCGACTACGACTATGTATCCCGGGAGTGCTTGAAGCCGGTTGACGACGTTCGGCGACAGCAGGGCAATCAGTGCCGTGTCGCTGGTCGCCATCACCTTCCCCTCCGACCTCTCCGCGTCTGTGATGACGCGCGCCGCCAGGTCGCCTTGCGCGGCTGCGTAAAGCGCTATGTCGTGATAGACGGCGTCGTTGCGCGCTGCGAGCACGGCGAGGAACAGCGTGACGGTAACCGCGACCAGGCCGGCCACGAACGCCGCGGTGAGCGTCACGCGCGTCGAGATCATTGCGCCGAGCCGCCCCTGCCGGCGTTGGTTTCTTCGCGGATCACGTAACCCACGCCGCGGATGGTGTGGATGAGTTTTTTCGCGCTATTCGCGTCTATCTTCTTGCGCAGATGGTTTATCACTACGTCCACGATGTTGGTCCCCGGGTCGAAGTGATATCCCCACGCGTACTCGGTGATCAGAGTTCTGCTCATGACGCGTCCCGCATGTCGCATGAGATACTCGATAACCGTGTATTCCTTGGGCGTCAGCTCGATGGCGTGTCCACCTCGACTGACTTCTCTCGTATCGAGGTTGATGCTCAGGTCCGCGACCTTGAGTACCGGCGTCATGCGCGCTCTCGGCCGGCGCGACAGAGCTTCCACGCGCGCCAACAGCTCCTCGAACGCGAACGGCTTGGTGACGTAGTCGTCTGCGCCGGCACGGAGGGTCTCGACCTTCGAGTCGATTGCGTCTTGCGCGGTGAGAATGAGCACCGGGCGCTCGAACCCCCGTGCCCTGAGGTCGTGCAGCACTTGCGCGCCGGATTTGCCAGGCAGCCGCATGTCGAGGATGACGACGTCGTACTCCTCGGATATCGCTCGCGCCTCCCCGTCGTCGCCGTTGGCGACGAGATCTACGCCCCAGCGCTGCTCCTCAAAGCCCCGCTTGACGAACTGTCCAACGGTGGGATCGTCTTCGATTACGAGGATTTTCATCGGGGCGGGATGGACATCTTGTGTTGAAAGCAAAAGGCGGAACTGCGTTTCCGCCTTTCCGCCTAAGTTACTTCTGCGCTATCTGTGGTTCAACGACCGAGGATGACGAACTCCGTCAGCGAATGAAGCCCCTGTCAGGTCTCTCGACCGAGCGCTGTGCTTTCTGTCTTTTCGCCAGCAGCGCCATCGACGCTGAATCAGTCCGCGGCTTGAGCACCGCACCCTCTGAAGTATCCCTGGTCACGACGGTATCCTTGCATTCACGCTGGTCGAAAACAGAGCGTGTCGCGCAGCCGGACCGAAGGAGCTTGGACGGACCACCGACAACCGGCGCGGCCGGAACGCACTTCCCGATCGCGGCGGCACTGGCCGCGCAATCGGTCTCCGCGTGCGCCGTTGGGCGACGGGAGACCGAGTACATGAGAGCAGCTAAAGAAGACACAGCAACTGCGAGCAGTAGCAACGCGATCAGCAGCTCGCCGATCACGAAGCCGCGACGAAGACCCTGTCTGGGTCTGTGGTCGCCCGGCATTAGTACTCTACCCAGTTGTCGACCCACGTATTACGAAGCGTGACAAGGGCTCCCATGGTGGTCGTAGACTTCGCGACCTCGCACGAGTCGTAGTTGTACTGCTTGGTACCGTTCGCGGTTGAGCCGGGCACGTAGGTCCCGAGCTTCACGTTCAATCCGCTCACGGTGGCTCCCGCAATTGTGTTGTTTCCGTTTGAGGTGATATCGTTGCCCACCAGGAGTACGCCTCTCCAGCCGACAGATCCGTTGAGTGTTAACGTACCGGTCACGATGAGCATTCCTGTGCCCGAAGATGGCAGAGCAAAGTCACCGTTGATGCGAATGATCGGATAGTAGGTCGAATTCGTGTCAGCGAAGGACGCCGTCATCGCGGCTGTGGGCCACGACGCTGGGGGAATAGTGAGCGTCGGCGCAATCAAGCCGCCGTTCACAATGCCATTCCAGTCGATGGCTACCGAATCCGGAGCAATGGAATCGACCGGTGGGTCGCCTACGGCCACTGTCTTACCGCTGTAGCCGGGGTTCTCGGGGACGCCCACGCCCGCCACCGTTGCCGAGTCTCCGCGCAGGTCAATGCCACCCCGCGTACCGGCGCCACCATTCTTCTGAAGGCCCGAAAGCGCCGTCCAGCCGGCCAAGACCTGCATGGGAGCGGGCTCCCACAACACGTATTGCGCGACAGTACGCACACCTTGGGGCGTACCGGCGTATGCGCCGACTGTCTCGACACCTCTAGAGCGGGCGACATAGAGTCCCGACTGTGAGCCCCTAACCGGACGGAGACGCGTAAGCGTCACGGTTGCGACGCCTCCGGTCATGGGAATGACGGCAGTGTCAGGGGTCAACCCTGGAACATGGCTGAAGCCCGGATGGCCCGCCATCAACGAATCCCGCTTGACGAGAAAGAGCTCGAGTCCCTGCTCCGCGATTCTGAACGCATTGATCTGGGATTTCTGGTCGGCGACCGATCTGCGCTCCGCGCTCACCAGGGAAAAGCCCCCAGCGACCATGATCGTCAGCGCCGCTATGATTAGAAGCGCGGTTGGAATCGCAAACCCACGGCGTTCGTTTTTGCTCAGCATATAAGTCACGCCTCTTCGGCTAGTTTGTGCGGTTTTTGAAGTACACCGCGGTTGTGAATGGGGCTGATTCATTCGATATCTGGCCTGGAGCAATATTTTCACTGATGCCATCTAGATGGAGCTCGAGTCCGCGCAGATCCGCCAGGTTTGCCGGCGGAGCTGCTTGCGCTACCGTGCCACCATTGACCGAGAAGAACTTCCAGCCTGCTGTATTGGCAAACGGCGCCACCAGCTCCTCGGTGGCGAGCGCTCCACTAGGAGCGATGACCGTGCGCCAGAGACCCAATTTTCCAGGAACGGCGGTCGAAGCCTTGAACTCGTATTTGATCTTGTTGTAGAGGAACACTGGCGTTCCAAGTCCCGCGACGGCGGGAACCACAGGGCTCACCTGTACCGTCTTTCCATTGGGCACCATTGTGATGTTGACGCCCGTGCAACGGGAGGCATCGCCATTGGCTTCTGTAGCGGGGTTCTCCACGTACGCATACACGCCCGTACTGAAGTTTCTCCACGCATAGCCGTAGAACTGGTTGTTCTCCGTGGCTTTGGCATAGGTTGTCGAGTCGACCGGAAGCAGGCTCAGCACCGTCGCGTTTCCGGCGCCGTTGTTCTGGCACACGACACCGATCGCGAATGGAATGCGAATCGTAAGCGAGGTCGAGGTCGCGGCAACAACGCCGCCGGTCGCCTCGATCATGCGGAAGTCGGATACGACCCGGTTCAGTGATGCACGCGACACGTTGCGCGCCGCGTTGCCCATGCCCTGCCGGTCAAAGAATCTGCCCTGCACGGTCATAAGCCTGGTGAAAAGCGCGCCGACAATGCCGAACAGCACCAGCGCAACCATGAGCTCGATGAGAGTGAAGCCGCGGCGAGCGCGGCCGGAATTGTGGTATGTCATTTGGTCACCCCGCCGGGCAATCGGTGCAAAGAGCGCGTGATGTCCGCGCCTTCGTCCGGATAAAGCTTGCCGTATCTGGTTTGAACTTGGTGTTCTTGGGGACAATGATTACCTGCACTGTTTTGAGCAGGTTGAGTTGAGGCTCGGCTATCGTGATTTTTTTCGTGTAGAGATACGGGCCCGTGAGGACGTCGACCGAAGTTGCGCCCGTGCGGACAGAGTCGTACGGGCTCATTTCGAGGCGATTGACCTCCTGCATCAGAACGCCGTTTCTGTACGCGTTGGCAGTCGCGGTCATCGCGCTCTGAGACACCGAGTACGTGAGTGCTGCCAGCGAAGAGACGGCGATTGCAAGAAGCACCATGGCTACGATGACCTCGACGACCGAGAAACCTTTGCGCTCGGTCGAAACGGTCCTCGCGGCGGCGGCGCGATCGGATTTGCGAAGTGATATTCTCATTGTGGTACGAGCCTCACGAATCCAGCTGTACTGGCGGTGATCCGTCTGGCGTAATCGCCGTTAGCCAGGTCGATGGTGACCGGGGCGGACGAAACGCCGTTCGGGAAAACGTCGAACGTCGCTGGAGTGAATAGGAGCGTACTGAGCTTGTATTCTGAGGTGTCGCCGTAGAACGCTCTGATACGGAGCACGGCACCGGTCTTTCTATCGACGAACTGATAGCTGCGACTGGCGGCGTCGGCCTGGACACGCACTGGCTCGCGTTGGCGTGCGGCCACCGCAAAGGCGTTTTGAAGATCCGACACGATTATCATTGAAGCGCGATTGACACGCTGGTGACGCACGATGCGCGACATTGCGGGACCCATCATTGTTGCTGCTATACCGAGGATCACAACGACGATAAGGAGCTCAAAGAGGGTGAATCCCTTGAGCCCTTGCGTTGTGGCGTATTTTCTGGAGCCTGTCGCCATTCTGGAATGCCTCCATCGGGTGCGCCGAGCATGAACCTGGCGCCCCTGAGAACCGTGACCTTCTATCAAGAGATGGACGAATAGGGCACAGGCTTGCAACCCAAAAACGCCATGAATCGCGAGTTAAGCCCGCCTAATGCGGCTTAACCCCCAAAACCCTAGCTCAGCAGTTCGATCGCGGCCAGGATTTCAGAATTCTCTCTTCGATCGCCGTTTTTGCGCTCGACATGGGACCATTGGACCCGCCCATTCTTGTCTATCAGGAAGTACGCGCGATTGGAGTAGAACTTCTCTTCATTGAGGACGCCGTAAGCCCTCGAAACGTCCCGCCTGAAGTCGCTCAATAGCTCCGTCTTCATCTGCAGCTTGTTCTTGAACTCCTTCAACGACGGCGTCGCGTCGACAGAGATGGGGAGGATCTCCACCCCCTTTCCTGCAAACTGATCGAAGTCGTCGGTGAAGCAAATCAGCTCCTTTGTGCAGGTCCCCGTGAAGGCGAGGGGAAAGAACGCAAGGAGGACGTTTCGCTTTCCGCGAAAGGATGAAAGTGATACATCGCTTCCGGAGGTCGACGGTACGGTAAAATCGGGGGCGAGCTCGCCGACCTGCGGCGAATCTTGCAACTCTGTATTCGTCATCGTTGGAAACTAAACGACTTTGAGGATTTGATGGAAACTGATGCGAAAGCCGTTACCCAGAAGCTCACGGTGCGTTGCCAGTTTTGCAACACATGGAACCGCATCGACGCGACGAAGGTCACTGCCGGACCCAAGTGCGGAAAATGCGCCAAGCCGATCCTGCTGGAGCGACCCATAGCGCTGGATGACGAGACTTTCGCCCGCACTATCAACGAGAGCGACATTCCCGTCGCGGTGGACTTCTACGCCGATTGGTGCGGCCCCTGTCGGATGATGGCACCCGCGGTCGATGCCCTCGCGGCGCACCTACAGGGCAAGGCACTCATCGGCAAGCTGAACACCGACCATTCCTCGAGGACGGCTTCCGGATTCAACATCCGCGGCATCCCGACCACTATTGTATTCAGGAGTGGCAAGGAGGTCGCACGGCAGTCTGGTGCCATACCGCTCGAAGGGCTCAAAGAACTCGTGGCAAAGGCCGGCGTTACTGTCTGACCGGCGCGCCCGATTCTAATCCTTTAGAGCGGCGGACCCTTCAGCACCTTCTCCACGGCACTCGCCAGCTCCTGACCCGAAAAAGGCTTGTTCAGAAAATTCGCTCCGCCCGGAACGCCGGTTCGCGCATCCTGATCTGCGTACCCTGAAATGAAGAGCGCGCGCAACCCAGGGCGGGTGGGCGCCAGGCGCTCAACAACCTCTCGACCGCGCAGTCCTGGCATGTACATGTCCGTTATCACCAGATCGATCTTGCCGGGATGCGCTTCGGCGATTCGCAGCGCCGCCTCGCCATTCTCGGCCTCGAGAACATTGTAGCGCGCACGGCGCAGAATCTTCAGCACGATGGTGCGAACGGATTGTTCGTCGTCCACGAGAAGGATTGTTTCTTTTAGTCCGGTTTCGGACTCAGTCATCGCTTGAATGCTTTGGCCGGTTTGGGGAAGCACTCAAGCTACCCACGCTACGAGCATTATTGCTAGACACTTGTTCAAGGCACCCTTTTTACACGATCAAATTGAGGTTGCCGACCGACTCATGGGCGCTCGACCTCGATTGTTGCGGTGGCGTCATTTGTATGTTGCGGACCGTCTCCCGATTGCTCTTGCCGACAATCCAATGTGTTGCGGACCCGCCCAACGGTGTTGACCGGCACCGGCAAGTTACTGGGCATCGTCTGGCGCCAGTTCGGTGTCGCGCGCGGTCTTGCACGCCGCTGGTCGACTGCCCCGGTGTTGCATACTCGCCACAGTTTTGTTGCAAACAGGGTTCGCTGGGACTCACCTGCTGAGGTTAAACAGACGTTACGTGCCATTAAGTGGGGTTAACGCCGCCGACTTCAGTTTGTGACCTTCGGGAAGTGTCCCAAACCTCCTATTGCTGAACAAAACAGTTTTGCTACGTTGTGTCGCTCGCATCACGAAGTTTCGCGCAGCACCTTTGTCCACATTGCACAACACTACGGGACTGAAATGACTAGCGCCTTGGCCAGAAAAGACTTCCGCGCAGCCTCCGACTCACCATCCCCCTACAATCCCGTGACCGAAAAAATGAGAGCACTAATCGTCGACGACGATCGCACCCTCAGGGAAGGATGCGCGAGCGTTCTCCGTAGCGAAGGGTTCGTGGTCGACGTTACGGCCCGCGGCGACGAGGCCATCGAGATGGTCCGACGCTCCAGGTTCGACATCATGTTCGTAGACGTGTACATGACCCCTGTTTCGGGAATCGACGTCCTGAAGGCTGTCATGGCCACGGCCCCGAACACTCTGGTCGTTCTGATGACCGGCAATCCAAGCGTGGACTCGAGCATCGAAGCCATGCAAATCGGCGCTTGGGACTACCTCTCGAAGCCTTACTCAGGTACTCAGCTGCAGCTCCTCCTCGGGCGCGCGGCGCATACAGTGTCCGTGAGGCGTCAGTCCGAAGGCCCTGCCACAGATGCGCAGGAAGGTGGGGCGGGTGGCCTGTTGGTCGGCACCTCGGCAGCCTTCCGCCGGGCGACCGAGCTCGCGAAGAGAGCAGCGCCAACGAACGCCGCCGTGATGATCGTTGGAGAGACCGGAACCGGGAAAGAAGTTCTCGCCCAATACATTCACCAGCACAGTCGGCGCTCTAGACGCCGGATTGTTCCTATCAATTGCGCCGCCATACCCGAACAGCTGCTCGAGTCAGAGATGTTCGGGCATCGCAAAGGCGCTTTTACCGGCGCTGATCGCGAGAAAATGGGACTGCTCGAGCTTGCTGACGGGGGTACGCTCTTCCTCGACGAGCTGAGCGAGATGTCAATGCCCCTTCAGGCCAAAATGCTTCGCGTGCTTCAGGATGGAATTGTCCGTCGCGTCGGTAGTGAACAGGAAGATGCCGTCGTGGACGTCCGATTTGTTTCGGCCACGAACAGGGATCCACGCGAGGCGATCAGAAGCAAGCAGCTGCGCGAGGATCTCTACTATCGGTTGAACGTCGTGCAGATAGTCATTCCGCCGCTGCGCGAGCGGGCGGAAGATATCCCACTGTTGGCGAACCACTTTCTCCGGGTTTTCTGGGCGCGCCACCGCTCGGCGAAGGACGCTATTCCGGAGTTCAGCGAAGACACTCTAGATTTTCTCGTGTCTCGTCCGTGGCGCGGTAATGTGCGCGAGCTCCAGAACTTTGTTGAGCACGTGACGATCCTCGCGCAGCCTGGCTCGAAGATCCAGATCCACCAGCTGCCGCTCGATCAGGAAGTCGACCTCGGATCGGCAATCACCGGATTGCCTTCCCTCCCGTCAAGCGACGCGTACCACGTTGCCAAAGAGCAGGTGCTGGCAAGCTTTGAAAAGACGTACGTCACGCGTCTGGTGGCTCGTGCATCCGGGAACATGTCGCGCGCAGCGCGACTTGCCAGTGTTGATCGCACCACGCTCTATCGCCTGCTGGAGCGGCATGGATTCCGCCGCGATCTTGCGGAGCCGGCAGCCCTGGGTCAGGCAGGCGACGACACACCGGCTGACGCGGATCGACTGACGACGGGATTTCCCGCCCTCGCAGACTAGGAATTACCCATTAGCACACTCACGACTCAGCCCCTTGTACCGAGGGGCTGATTTTTTTCAAAGCCGACGGCAAAGAGCCGTTGCTCGAAGAGTTGTTCGCAGCCCTCCCGATCCACCTGTGTAGGCGGCCCTACTACGACGTTGCATCCTCGCAACACTTCTGCCCGCAGTTTCGCCGTAAGTTATTGCAACCACAAGAGTTGACTATGGGCAGTGAATTGCGTCAGTGCGTCGCGCGCGACTGAATCATCATAGGCAATCTCGCTTCCCTTTTTTGCACCCATTTCATGTCCGTCCGCCTTCGTCATTCCGTATCGTCTGGACAAACCGTAGAGCCAGTCCCCTACGCCGAAACTCCTGGCCCCTCCGCCTGGTCGGGGGCTGCGAACTCGAGTGAGCCGGAGGGGGTTCCTTGGGGACGCTACATCGAAGCGCTCAAACGACACATACTCTTGATCCTTGCGATCGTCGGAATGGGGACGGCGATTGGACTCTTTGCTGCTCGAAGAGTTCAACCGGTCTATGATGTCCAGTCGACCGTGTGGATTGCCTCGGGCTCGTCTCAGCAGACCGGACCAATCCGACCGCAACAACTGCTTCCGGCGACGTCATGGATCGAGCTTTTGCGCAGCTTCTCGATCGTCGATCCGGTCGTCAAGAACCTCCATCTGAATGTCGGCTATAAGCTTCCCGGCGATTCGATTTTCTTCGCCGGGTTCGAGTCACTGCCGTCGCTGCGTCCGGGTGCATATATCCTCAAGAGTGAGCCGGGCGGTCGCTATGTGTTGTCCGATGCCAAGGAAGTCCCCATCGAGCGTGGAGTAGCAGGAGACTCGATCGGTCGCAAAGTCGGTTTTGCATGGGCACCCGACGCGCGGCTCTTCAAACCTGGGCGGGTGTTGGCATTTTCAGTGTCTGCACCACGAAGCACATCGATCGGTCTCCTCTCGACACTGCGCAGCTCGCTTCCCGATGACGGCCAGTTTCTAACGATTACGCTCAGCGGCTCTGATCCGAACCGTACCGCGAATACACTCAACGCCTGGGTTGCGCAGTTCGTCGCATCATCGGGAGATCTGAAAAAAGTTCACCTCCTTGAATTCAAGAAAATCCTCGGTGAACAAGTGGGCGTGGCCGAGAGCCAACTCCGGGCCTCCGAATCCCAGCTCGAACGCTTCCGGGTCAGCACGATCACGCTGCCCTCGGGCGGAGCGACTGGCGGTGCCGTTGCCCAGGCGGCCGATCCATCGGTGGCCGGCTACTTCGCCCAGAAGGGCGCCCTGAGCGATGTGCAGAATGAGCGGATTGCTCTCGAGCAGATGATCGCTGACGCGCGAGGCGGTCCGCTCAATCCGCAAGCGTTCCTGATGATCCCTGCGATTCTGAACAACACGCCGCAGCTTCGCGCCGCGCTCGAGGAGCTGTCATCGCGCCAGGCTTCGCTCCGTACTGAAAAACAATTCCTCACGGATGCCAACCCGAGAATCAAGCAGCTCAACGAAACAGTGCGCGTGCTGCAGTACGAAACGATTCCTCAGATCGTTCAGAGTGTTCTTCAAACCCTCCGGACGCGCGAGCAGAGCCTGAACGCAAGCCTGGAGAGTAAGTCGCTCGAGCTGAGAGCAATTCCATCGCGCGCGATAGAGGAAGCCAGGCTCGCAAGGCAAGTCGCCGCGAGCGAAAACCTCTATAGCGTGTTGAAGGCGCGGTACGAGGAGGTGTCGCTCGCGGAAGCGCAAACGAGTCCCGACTTGAGCGTTCTCGATTTCGCGGTTCCACCAACGCATCCAAACTCGAACGACGCTCCGCGTTTGCTGCTGCTCGCGATTGTGGCGAGCATTGGCCTCGCCGTAGGTATCGCCCTCCTCCACGATCGTATCGATCGCCGCTTCCGGTATCCCGAACAGGCGACCCATGAGTTGGGTCTCACCATCGCCGGCACGGTCCCCCGGCTCAGAGCGAGTCGCAGTGGACAATTTCAGGTCGAGCTGATGTCGCAGGTGGTCGAGTCCTTCAGGACCCTTCGACTCGCTGTGCGATATGAGTTCCCGCCGAATGGGCCGGTCGTGCTTTCGGTTTCAAGCCCGAGCGCCAACGATGGAAAATCGTTGGTCTCATCAAACCTCGCGATCGCTTTCGCCAGCGCGGGTCACCGGACATTGCTGATTGATGGCGATGTCAGGCGCGGTAGCCTCCACGGCACGTTTGACATCCCGGTGACACCCGGACTCGTAGAGTATCTCTCCAACGGCGTGGGTCTCGACACAGTCGTGAAATCCACGGCTACCGAGAACCTGTTTCTTCTCCCGCGTGGAACACGCGCCAACCGCGCTCCAGAGCTTCTGGTCTCCGACCGAATGGCCGCGCTGATCCAGATCGCCCGACAGAAGTTCGACGTCGTAATCATTGATTCACCGCCGTTCATCGCTGGCGTGGACGCGTACGCCCTCGCGGCTGCGGCGGGGAACATTCTCGTCGTATTGCGTCAGGGAGTGTCCGATCGAAAGCTCACGGCTGCCAAGCTGTCGATCGTTGATCGACTGCCGATACGGTTCCTTGGGGCCGTTATAAACGGTGTGTCCACCGGAGGGATGTATCGGTATTACGGGACCGACTATTCCCACGACGGCGCTCACAAAGATCCAGTCGGCAGTCTCGCGACGCCGCGAGGTCTCGTTGTCGGCGCGTGAACGCGAGTCGTTTCAAGGCCTGTACAGTCTCAGCGAAGTTCGCCTAGTCGAGGGTATCATGAGCATTTCTTCACGTCTTTCAAGCTTTCCTTCCTGCCTTCGCTCGACCGGACGTCATCTCCTGGTCGCGGGGTTCCTATGCTCTTCCACCTTGGCAGCGGCAGCGGCGCACGCTCAGTCCGCGTCCGGACTTCTGGTCACCCGCGCAGAACTTGTTGCTGCGGCGACACGGGCAGAGGCCGCCGCGACGACTGGCGATCCCGCCCAGCGGACGCAAAACGCGATGATCGCCGCCGCGATTCGCCAACGCCTTCACGACGGCGATCTCCAGGTTGGTGACAGGGTTGTAGTCACGATCATATCTGACGCTGTGCACCGGGATACCGTCGTCGTTCGGTCTGAGCGCACGCTGGAGTTGCCAGGGATGATCGTGGTTCCGGTT
>Ga0157372_10006845_pt1 | contig 12127 bp, 11 predicted proteins | sample C55metaG_FD_115307 | JGI IMG/M metagenome (GOLD analysis project Ga0157372, IMG submission 115307) | Corn rhizosphere microbial communities from Kellogg Biological Station, Michigan, USA - C5-5 metaG | ecosystem: Host-associated > Plants > Roots > Rhizosphere > Soil | place: USA: Michigan... | reverse complement strand
CTCGACTGGTGGATCTTCGCGTCGGCAGCGGTGTTTGCCATCGGCGTGGCGGTGTGCACGGTGAGCGTGCAGGCGGTCAAGGCGGCGCGGGCCAACCCGGCGAGGACGTTGAAAAGTGAATGATTCTAAAAAAACGTCCGAAAGGACTGTTTTACCTAAAAAAATTAGTACATTTGAAATGGAAAGCCGGGGGCTGCTATCCCCGACTATCTCCATCAGCGCTGATACAGCTGCAGGATGGAAATCGCTAACTTGATTATCATCAAGATCTTGATGACGTAGCCCAGTGTTGAAGCACTGGGCTTTCTTATTCTGATCATAAGCGAAAAACCAGGATTTTACAGCCTGGAAAAACTTCACGAGCCGCAACCGGTGCGGCGTCGCTCGTTTTTTTCACGACCAGATAGCAGCAGGAGCAACAATTCCTGAACCATTGTCAAGAGCGGCTACGAATATACGAAAAGTCGAAGGGGGAAATAAAAAAACCAACGCTCATCGGATCAGGATAACCGTCCCCTTCCGAAACACCGGCTGCTTCGTCACCGGGTTGAAATAACGCGCCATCCAGACATACGTACCCGCCTCGGCCTTCCCACCGCGGTAGCTACCATCCCAGGCCGCATCGGGGCTCAGGCTGCGGAAGACCAGGTCGCCATAGCGGTTGTAGACACTCATTTCAAAGTGGCTCATCTCACAGGCGTGAAGAGGGCGGAAATTGTCGTTGCGGCCGTCGCCATCGGGCGTGAACGCGTTCGGCAGCAGCAGCTGGCAGCTGCAGGTGGCGAAATTAATATTGGCCGTGAGGGTGTCCCGGCCGCAGCCGTTGGCGGTAATGACGGTGTAGATGCCCGGCTGGCTGGGGTAATAGACGTTCCCGAGGGACCCGTCCTGCCAGATCAGGGTGTCCGCGTTGCCCTTCACGGTGAGCATGAAATCTTCCCCAAAACATAAGGTGGTGTCTTTGATCATTGACACGGCCAGGCTGTCGTCGAAGCGCACGGTGAGCGTGTCGGTATAGACACAGTTGCCCACCTGTGCAAGGACGGCATATTTGCCCGGCTCATAGACGAAATAAGTGGATTGGCCGGTCTGGTTCTGGTCATTCCGCTGTGGAGGAATGGCGGTCCATTTATAGGTGCCCTGACCAAAGTCGGCGTTCAATACCAGGGTGCTGCCCTTACAGATGGCGGTATCGTGGAAGTCCAGCGGCCGGTCGTTGCGATAGCTGACCAGCACGCTGTCGGTGACCTGGCAGGTATTCTTGTAGGTGACGAAGACGTAATAATTGCCGGGGTCGGTGATGGTGATCAGGCTGTCGCGGGACCCCGTGCTCCAGTCGTAGGCCGTGGCGCCGGGGATGGAAGCGTTGAGGGTATACACCTGTTTGGGACAGAGCAGGGTGTCCGGCCCCAGATCGAAGAGCGGAGCCAGCGGCTGCGAATAGGTGATCGAGACGGTATCGCTGTACACCCCGCAGCCGGGCACCGTGGCCACGGCGACATAAGTGCCACCGGGATAGTGGGTGATGAGTTGCCCCGAGGTCTCCGGCAGCGGGTTGCCGTTGAGCAGCCAGGTGTACGTCCCATTCTGCGCCGCCGCGGTGAGCTGCAGGTTGGCGCTGTCGCACATGATGTGGTCCTTGCCCAGGTCCACCTTCGGCGTATCGCTGGCGAAAATGCCGATGCTGTCGGCGACCGCGCAGCCATTGACCGCGACGGTATAGATGCCCGATGCTTTGATCCGGATCGTGTCGGTGTGGGTGGTGTCGGCATCATTCCAGGTGTAGGTCGCGCCGGGGATGACGGGCCCCTGGATCAGCGTGTCCGGCTTCTTGCCGCAGACATAGATATCCGGGCCGAAGTTATAGGCCATGGGGGTGACGATCGTGATCGTATCCCGGATCCTGATCGTGTCGCTGCCGGCATACCAGACGTCGAGCTCGATGGGGTAATCGCCGGTCGTGGCGAAGACGTGACGGGGTTTGCCGGCGCCGGAACTGTCGTTGTAGCCCGACGCCGGATCGCTGAAATGCCAGCGGATATAGTCCGGCCGGAAGAAGGTATCGAGCAGCGGCGAGGCGAAGACGACGATGGAGTTGACACACGTGGAAGTGTGGCTGATGGTGTCGACCCCACGCTGCTGGGCAGCCGCAGTCGGAGGCGCAAGGAGCGCCGAAACCAAGAATAACAAACTGATAATCAATACATGTCTGCTCATCCGACAAGCTTAATGGTGGACTTTTAACAGGGTCCGCACCTGTTGTACCGACTGATTCTGGAACCGCGCATAGTAGACACCGTCAGCCATCCGGCTGGTGTCGACCGTCACCGACCAGGTGCCCTGCACGTAGTCCTGGTCGACGGGCACGAGCAGCAGGCGACCGGCGGCGTCGAAGATCTGTACCAGCGTGTGGCCTCCATTGGTCTTGAAGGTGATGGTGGTGCTGGTCGTAAAGGGGTTGGGCGTATTGGAGATAAGCCGGTCGCCGAGATCGTTCAGAGAAGTATAAGTATTGTTGCAGGCGGTGTTCTTGATAAAAGGAAGATATTGGTAGTTCTTGAGCAGCATGTTCGAGACGACGTCGGGGGAAACGCAGAACCAGTCCCGGAGGATCGAGGAGTATACCGAGCGGAAGTCATATTGCATATACAGGTTGCTCTGCGAGTTGAGCCCGGAGAGGTCCTGGTTGATGCCGAGGACGCCGGTCTCCGCCGCGCTGCCGAATACGAAGACCGACTGGGCCGCCCCATGGTCGGTGCCGACGCTGCCGTTGGAAGCGATACGGCGGCCGAATTCGGAGAAGGTCATGCCGAGGACCTGCTTGTCTATGCCGAGGAATTTACAGTCGTTCATGAAGGCCCCGATGGAGTCGCCCAGTTGCTTCAGCAGGTTGGCATGGTTTCCCGAGGTGGGGTCACCGGGGTTGACCTGGCCGCCGTGTGTGTCGAAGAAGCCGTCCGCCGTCACGAAGTAGACCTTGGTCTTGAGGCCGCCGGCGACCAGCCGGGCGACGGTCTTCAGCTGGGCGCCGAGGCTGGTATCGGGATAGGGCTGCTGGTTGGTGACCTTTTTGGCGGCGCTTTCGATGGCCGCCGCATATTTGTTCGTCTGCCGGGCGATCGCCCGCAGGTAGGTCAGCTCGTTGCCCATGGGAGTATCGGGCGCCGGTTCGGTGATGCCATTGATCAGATCGTAAAACGCGGTGTCTGCGGGCACCGCCATCCCGGTGGAACCGACGGTGGCCTGGAAGACGGGAGATACGACCGAGCCGATCTGGATGCCGAGCGGATCGGGCATATCGGCATTGGGATACCCCGCGGGAAAATTCGAGTAGGTGGTGGACAGGAAGCGCCCTACCCAACCCGTGGTGAGATACTGGTCTTCGTCCGCGCCTTCGAGCCAGACGTCCGTTGCGCGGAAATGGGAGCCGTCGGCATCGGGATAGCCCACCGACTGGAGGATGGCCAGCTGATCGTTGTTGTATAGGGCCTGGAGCCCCGTCAATGAAGGATGCAACCCGTTCTTTAGGTTTTTGGCCAGGGGCAGGACCTTGCCCTGCGGAATGGCGATATTGGAGCGGGCGGCCACATAATCCCCATAATGTTCGAGGGGGATGACGGTATTGAGGCTGTCGTTGCCGCCGATCAGCTGCACCAGCACGAGTATATGATCGTTATCGATCGCGCCCTGCAGGGCGCCCATAAAGGGCAGCTTCGTGAGGGCGTCGATGCGAAACCCACCCAACATCGTTACCGGCGCCACGGCCCTGATAAAGTCTCTTCTGCGCATAGTCTGCTTATTGTGGGTTTTAGGATAGGTGATATTCCGGGAGATCCATCAAATATTTGTACAGGGACCGGAGCCGGGCATCGACGGTGGCGTAGGCCGACATATCGGTTGGCGCGGCCTCATAGGCGAGCCAGGCATTGGTCCAGTAAATATCGGTCGAGCCGCCGCCCAGCAGGATCGTCTGCTTGAGCAGGGTGATATCGCCGTCCGTGAGCGGGGGTCGCAACAGGACGGCCAGCGCGTCGGTGATCAGCCGGTTGGGATCCTGTGGAGCGGGCAGGCCGGCGGTGAAGGCGACGGCGTCGATACGAATCGTTGTGCCATTGCGCATGTTGCCGGCGCCGATCAGCAGGTCGGTGATGAAATTCCGTTGCGAATAGGTCACGGAATTGATCCACAGCTCGTGGAATTGCGGGGCCTGGTAATAGGCTGCCCAACCGGCCACGACGGGAATGCAAAGAATTTCCTGTTGCAGATCGGCGGCGTTCTGCGCCAGCATCGTCCAGGCGTCGTATTGTCCTTTTGCATCGGTGGGAGTCGCCAGCTGGTATTCCCGGCACAGGCCGATCATCATGTCGAGCGGGCTCTTGATCACACAGGCGCCGGAATTCACCAAATCGTAGAAATGTTGGCTCTTGAAGAGTACGGACAGAACCGCGCTGATGTTATACCCGCTCTGCCGGAGGACATTGGCCAGGGGAGTGATGATATTGTTCTCGATGGTGTCGTCTATAACATAGTAGACAAAAAAATTATAGAGCTTCCGGCAAAGGAATTTGGCCGATTCCTGCGTCGAGAAGAGCATATTGAGCAGGATGTCCAGCTCGCCCGCGCCGTTCGCGCCGGAATACCCGGTAACGATTGCGTTACCGTAAAACGCCGAGAAGGTTTTATTCGTGTCATCATGATCGCCCGCCTGGAAGAGATAGTTGTAGCTGAGATCGAGCGTGTGACCCGTCAATACCCGCGCGGCCGCGGCGACATCGCCCTGTGTATACCCGGAGCCGGTACCATCGGGTCCCTTCCCGATGCAATACAGTTCCTGCAGTTCGCGCCCGAAGTTCTCATTGGGCGAGGTCTTGGTGTTGGTGCTGCCGTTGAGCATCAGCAGCATGGCCGGATCGAGGGTGATCGCCTTCATCAGCTGCGGAAAATTGCCCAGGGCGAATTTACGCAGCGTGAGATACTGGTTAAACCAGAGCTCGCACGGGATGCTGAGATTGGGCAGCGCATTGGGTGCAAAATGATTGTGCCAGAACAGCGTCATCTTCTCGTGGATGGATCTCCCGCAGCCCAGCAACTGGCCGGTCCACCAGGCCTGCAGAGACCGCAGGCGATTGGTATTCATCCCTTCATCGACATAGGTGAGATCGGCGCCGATCCAGGTCTGATATGGGGCGATGCCCATCGGGTCGGAGCCGTAATTGTTGAGCGGTTTTGTAGCCGGGGCCGCCGTAGGCTGCAGCAACTGATCGACCGCCTGGGACATCGTGAGCCCCTTGAAATAGCCGATGTCGGATACGGTCGCGCCAAAGAGCGTTCTTTTCAGTAGGTGGACTACCTGGGGCGTGTCCCAGACACCGGCATATGGATCGAGGCCCAGCGGGCTTCCCGGGAGCTTCATAATAGTGTATTCGAATTTTAGCGTTGCGGCTTTTCGAAAGCCGGTTTATTTTTGATACAAGGCGATAATGCTGCCGTTGGAAAAGGTCAGGCTTCCCGCACTGCCGGTGGCCATAAACGAGAACTGCCCGCTCACCACGCCATTATAGGTCTTGGGATACTTATCCAACTGCACATAATTGGTCGTGTCGGTCGTGTTGTAATATAGATTGCCTTTCCCGTCGGTATAGGTGATATGGAGACTGGCCCCGGTCCACCGGCCGGTAGTGTCGCCGGGCAGGCGGATGGCGAGGCTTCCTTTCTTACCGGAGGTGTCGGCATACTCACCCGAGATGAGGGTGGTACGTGTGCTGTTGACGTCCTGTATATAGACAAGATTGACGGTGTAATGGAGGGCGGAATCGCCCGCAGTGACGGAGATGGTGGTGGCCGCCGTTGCCGGGATGGTGGGCCCATGGCTGCTTTTACCGCAGGCGGCAAGCAGGCTGGAGACCAGGACAAAGGATCTTCGCAGGGTGCTCTTCATAGTGTTGTTTTGGTCCACGAGCTCACGCCTGAATTGCAATTTTCAGGCCAAGTTCGGCACGCTATGAGAAGTAGTAATTTATTCTTATTTTAGGTTGTCCAATTTTAAAACCAAACCTCTTTTTATGAATGTTTTCGATCGTTTCTCCAATGGCTGGAACATCGCCAGCAACAGCTGGGCCGTTCTGAAGGAAAACCGTAAGCTGATCCTCTTCCCCATCCTCTCGGGTCTTTCGATGCTGCTGGTGATCCTGTCCTTTGTATTCGTCGCGCTGGCATCCGTCGGCTGGGACTTCGGCGCCTTCAACGATATCAAGGAACAGGGTACGGTCGTCCACTATCTCTTCGTCTTCGGCTATTATCTCATCAACTATTTCATCATCGTCTTTTTCAATACCGCGCTGATCCACTGCACACACCTTTATTTTCATGGCGAGAAGCCGACCATCCGCCAGGGTTTGCAATTTGCAGCGAGCCGCATCGGGGTGATCCTGAGCTGGGCGGCCTTTGCCGCGACGGTAGGCACCGCGCTGCGCCTTCTGCAGGACAACCTGGGGTCGATCGGTAAATTCGTTACCGGGTTGATCGGCATCGTGTGGAGCATCGCCACCTTTTTTGTTGTCCCGGTGATCGCTTATGAGAACCTGGGACCCATTGCGGCGTTCAAACGTTCGGCCGAGCTGATGAAGCAGAAATGGGGTGAAAGGCTCGGGGCTGGCTTCAGCTTCTTCCTGATCCAATTCCTGGGCTTTATCGCGTTGGCGTTGGTGGGAGCGTTGCTGGGATATATCATCCACCCGGTGGTGGGCATCGCATTCTTCGTGCTGGGGGTTTTCGCCCTGCTGACGCTGGTCAGCGCCGTAAGGACCATCTTTATCAGCGCGGTCTATCATAACCTGAATGGCGATCCGGTGAAGCATTTCAACCAGGAGTTTGCCGATAATCTGTTTATTCAGAAATAGGAAACCACCGAACTTCTTCGCGGCCGCCGGGGTGACCCGGCGGCCTTTTTTTGTGCCCTCTGCCAACTTGTCATTGCAAAAAGGTTTATCCGTATCTTTGCCGTCTAAATCACGAAAGAGAAATGCTTGAATCGTTGAGTAGCAAGGTTCATGATGAGGCGCGGCAGGGAGAGGCCTATCAACCCCAGGGCGCAGGCCGTAAGGAATTCCGGAAGAAGTTCTATATAGAAAGCTATGGCTGTCAGATGAATTTTTCGGACAGCGAGATCGTGGCGTCGATCCTGAACGACAACGGGTTTGGCGCCACCGGCAACTATGCCGAAGCCGACCTGGTGTTGTTGAATACCTGTTCGATCCGCGAAAAGGCGGAGCAGACGGTGCGCAACCGGCTCCAGTTGTTCCGGCAGGTAAAGGAAAGCCGGCCGGGGATGCTCATCGGGGTGCTGGGTTGTATGGCCGAGCGGTTGAAAAGCAAGTTCCTGGAAGAAGAGCGGCTGGTCGACATGGTCGTCGGACCGGATGCCTACCGGACCTTGCCGGGACTGATCGAAGAAGCGGAGGGTGGGCAAAGATCCGTCAATGTCCTGCTGAGCCGCGACGAGACCTATGCGGATATCTCGCCGGTGCGGCTGGACAGCAATGGGGTGACGGCCTTTGTCAGCATCATGCGCGGCTGTAATAATATGTGCGCTTTCTGCGTGGTTCCCTTTACCCGGGGCCGGGAGCGGAGCCGGGATGCGGGCTCCATCGTCCGGGAGTGTGCGGATCTCTTCCAAAACGGCTTCCGGGAGGTGACCCTGCTGGGCCAGAACGTCGACAGCTATTACTGGATGGATGAGGCCACGGATCAAACCGTGACCTTTGCCCGGCTTTTGGAAAAGGTAGCCCTGATCGATCCGCTGCTGCGGGTGAGGTTCTCTACGTCCCATCCCAAAGACATCACCGATGAGGTGCTGGAGACGATGGCGCGGTATGAGAATATCTGCCGGTATATTCATTTGCCCGTGCAAAGCGGCAGCACCCGTATCCTGCAGCTGATGAACCGGACCTATACCCGGGAATGGTACCAGGCGAAGGTGGATCGCATCCTGTCCATCCTGCCCGAATGCGGACTGAGCACGGACGTGATCACGGGGTTCTGCAGTGAGACCGAGGAAGATCACCAGGACACTTTGAGCCTGATGGAATATGCCCGTTACGATATGAGCTATATGTTTTTTTACAGTGAACGGCCGGGGACGCTGGCTGCCCGCCGGTATTCCGACGATGTGCCGGAAGACGTGAAGAAGCGGCGGTTGGATGAGGTTGTCAAATTGCAGAACCGCCTTTCACTTCAAAAGAATAAGGAGGATGTGGGAAAAACATTCACCGTGTTGATCGAGGGGGATTCGAAGAAGAGCGCCGCCGACTGGCGGGGCCGCAACAGCCAGAACAAGGTGGTGGTGTTCCCCAAGGGAGGACCGGCGCGCCGCAAGGGCGACTATGTCCGGGTATCTATTGAAGATTGTACCGGCGCGACGTTGATCGGCCGGATAGTAGAATAAAAGAATATGGAAATTCAATCAATAAAGAACCGGTTTGGCATCATCGGCAATTCGCCGGGCCTCAATTTCGCCCTGCAGGTTGCCGTACAGGTAGCCGCCACGGATCTTACGGTGCTTATCTCCGGTGAGAGTGGAGTTGGGAAGGAGGCGTTCTCAATGATCATTCATGCCTTATCAGGCCGTAAACATAATCCTTTCATTGCCGTCAACTGCGGAGCCATTCCCGAGGGGACGATCGATTCCGAGCTGTTTGGTCATGAAAAGGGTTCCTTCACCGGTGCGGTGGATTCGAGAAAAGGGTATTTCGAAACGGTGAACGGCGGAACGATCTTCCTCGATGAGATCGGGGAGATGCCGTTGGGAACCCAGGCCCGGCTGTTGCGGGTGCTGGAGGCGGGGGAATTCATCCGCGTGGGTTCGTCGAAGGTGCAGAAGACCGACGTGCGGGTGATCGCTGCGACCAATAAAGATCTGCTGGAGCTAACGGAGAAGAACAAGTTCCGCGAGGACCTTTATTACCGCCTGAGCACCGTCCCCATCCGCGTGCCGTCGCTGCGGGACCGGAAGGAGGATATTCCGCTGCTATTCCGTAAGTTCGCCGTGGACTTTGCCGAGCGGTACAAGACGGCGCCGGTGCAACTTGACGAGGACGCGAAAAATCTGTTAATTAACTACTTCTGGCCGGGGAATGTGCGGGAATTGAAAAATATTGCAGAGCAGGTTTCCGTTCTTTCCGAGGACAAGCATATCACGGCGACGGCCTTGCGGCGGTTCATACCGGAAACGGGGTCGCGGCTGCCGATGGTGATCCCTACCAATGGCGTGAGTGCGGGCAACGGGGCGCCGGAGTTTGCCAACGAACGGGAGATCCTGTACAAGCTGTTCTTCGACATGAAAAAGGATGTGACCGAGCTGAAGAAGATGTTCGTGGAGATCGCGCAGAACCCATCGATGGTGTCGCAGCAGCATGCCGCCTATTTGAACGATCTGAAGGAGCTGAAGCCGGCGGACACCATCTACCAGCCTCCGGCCATCGCGACATCGCAGCCGGTGGTGTTGCATAACAATGTCAATGGGCACGAGGACATCCACCACCATGAGGAAGTGGAAGAGTCGCTGAACATCATGGACAAGGAAAAGGAGCTGATCGTTAAAGCGCTGAAGAAGCACAAGGGCAAGCGCAAGGATGCCGCCTCGGACCTGGGCATCAGTGAGCGGACCTTGTATCGTAAATTAAAGGAATACGACATTAATGAATAAAATTTTCGGATTTGCCGTCATCGCGGGTCTTTGTATCGGGATCTCCTCCTGTAAGATCTATTCTTTCAAGGATGTGTCGATCCCGGCCGAGGTGAAGAGCATTCATCTCTCCTATATTGAGAACCGGGCCCCGCTGGTGAATCCGCAGCTGGCGCCACAGCTGAACGATGCGTTGAGGCAGAAGATAAATAACCAGGCGTCGCGGCTGGCGCAGATCCAGACCTCGGACGCCGACTATGAAGTCAGCGGGTGGGTGTCGGGCTACAGTTATTCCACCTCGGGCGTGTCCAATCAGCAGGCTGCTTCAACGCGATTGACGGTAACGGTGCATATCGTCTTCAAGAATCATCTCGATCCGACGGGGAAGAAGGTGGCGCCGGCGGACTTCGAGTCGGACGTGACCCGGAGCTTCGATTTTTCCGCGCAGACGACCATCACCGAGGCTGAGCCGCAGCTGATGCCGACGATAATCAGCAATCTGACCGACGAAATATTTAACAAGCTTTTCTCCAACTGGTAAAATGCAGCAATCCATGCAGCCGATCCTCCAGCATCTGTTCCAGGTCTCGTCCCTGGATGAAGTTTCCCGTCAGCGGCTTGAATCTTTTGTAGAGGAACATCCGTCTTTCGGGATGGGGCATTACCTGCTGTCGCGCAAGCTGCGGGCAGAGGGTTCCGATCGTTTCGCGGCGGAGACGCAGAAGACCAGTCTTTATTTTACGAATCCCTTCTGGCTGCAATGGCAGTTGGATCATGGGGCGCCGACGACCTTTGCGGCGGCGGCCTTTGTTGCGCCGGATTTTGCTCCGGAAGAACCGGTTGCGGCTCCGCCTGTGGAAGAGACATATGTGGCTGCTCCTGCGGAGGAACCGGTCCAATCGACAAATGTGGTGACCGTAGCGGAGGAAAGCGTTGAGTTGCCCGAGGGCGATGATCTGGTAGAGGCGGTGAGCACCCCTCAACCGGAGGAGCATTCGGCGGCCGATGACCTGCTGAGAAGCATCGAAGAGGCAAAGGGACTGCGGGACACGCTCCATAAGATCAATAATGATTTTGAGGTGGAAACCGGGTTGGCGGGTGAAACGGCGAATATTGAGGAGCCTGAGGTGGCGCATGAGGAACCCATTCATGATGAAGAGGCGCCGTTTGTGCTGGACGAGGCCGCACAGGCAATGCCGGAGGCGACATCCGAGCCGATACATGATGAGGAACCGCCGTTCGTGCTGGATGAACCGGATGCGGTTTTTGCAGCGGCGGTAGCCGCCGAACCGGAACCGGTGGCAGCCGCAGCGCCGGTTCCAGCACCTGAGCCAGTGGGCGCTCCGCCAAGCCCTACCCCGCCCGAACAGCAACCCGTGGACAGCGGCCTGGTCTTCGAGCCCTATCACACCATCGACTATTTCGCCTCACAGGGCATCAAGCTGACGCTGGATGAAAACCCCAAGGATAAGCTGGGCAAACAACTGAAGAGCTTCACAGAATGGCTGAAGGGGATGCGCCGGCTGCCGCAGAAGGACCGGGAAGTGATCCCCGACCGGGTGGCGGAAGAGGCCGTGCAGAACATCGCCGCCCATTCCATCCAGAGCAAGGACGTAGTGACCGAGACGATGGCGGAGGTGCTGGCCATGCAGGGGATGCGCGAGCGCGCAAGGGTGGTGTATGAGAAATTAAGTTTGCTCAATCCCGAGAAGAGGGCTTATTTTGCAGCCAAAATCGAACAATTAAATATTCCCTGATATGATCTTCTTTGTGATCCTGATCGTTCTTGCCTGTGTGATTCTCGGATTGATCATCCTCGTGCAGAACCCCAAGGGGGGTGGATTGGCAGGAACCGTGGGCGGCTTCAGCAACCAGCTGATGGGTGTGAAGCAAACTACCGACGTACTGGAAAAAGGCACCTGGGCGCTTGCCATCGTCGTTGCCCTGCTCTGTCTTTTCTCCGCAATGTTCGTTCCGAAGGCTTCGAACAACAACCGCGCCATCCCCGAGAAGGTGAATGCACCCGCCAACCCCGCCAAGTAGGCAATAAAATAATCACATAATTTGTTACTGCGGCCATCTTTTTCAGGTGGCCGCTTTTTTATATATTAGACGCGAATATCAATATTCCTATGAAGAAATTCATTTTGGGCATTTTGCTTCTCATTCTGGTCGCCGCCGTTTTCATTCTGTTCCGCCTTTTCGGTCCGGCAACGGCTTTCGACAGCGATAGCTATTTCCTGTATATCCGCACCGGGGCCACCTATGACCAGGTGCTCGACACGCTGAAAGCGGAAAATGTCCTGCGAAGCCCGGCCTTTTTCGATTTTATGGCGGGAAGAATGGACTATCCGAAGAACGTACGCGCGGGGAAATACGAGATCAAAAAAGGCATGAGCCTGACCGGTATCCTGCGGATGCTGCATAACGGCCGGCAGGCGCCGG
>Ga0157372_10006844_pt1 | contig 12127 bp, 7 predicted proteins | sample C55metaG_FD_115307 | JGI IMG/M metagenome (GOLD analysis project Ga0157372, IMG submission 115307) | Corn rhizosphere microbial communities from Kellogg Biological Station, Michigan, USA - C5-5 metaG | ecosystem: Host-associated > Plants > Roots > Rhizosphere > Soil | place: USA: Michigan... | reverse complement strand
TTAGTCTTCAGCCGTTCGCGATCTCACGAACTGCTACGACCAATGCAGAATACCTGGCCTTCGTAGACGATGCTGGTTACAAACGACGTGAACTATGGTCCGCCGATGGGTGGCAATGGCGGGAACGCGTTGATGCAAGTCATCCGGTCTATTGGAAATTTGAAGGGGGCGAATGGTGGCGTCGCAATTTTGACGAGCTAGTTCGGCTCGAAGCTAACCTGCCGGTGTTGCATGTTAACTGGTACGAGGCTGACGCATACTGCCGCTGGGCTGGACGACGCTTACCAACAGAAGCTGAATGGGAAATGGCAGCCAGTACCGAACCCGGTTCGAGTCGCAAGCTCAAATTCCCGTGGGGTGATGACACACCGGCAACGAGTCAAGCAAACTTAGACTCACGGGCTGTGGGTTGCGTCGCTGTTGATGCTTTGGCTGGGGGCGACAGTGCGCATGGATGTCGCCAGATGATCGGTAACACATGGGAATGGACGTCGACTGACTTCCTGCCGTATCCGGGTTTCGTCGCTGGTCCATATAAAGAGTATTCGGCGCCGTGGTTCGGCAATCACAAAGTGCTGCGCGGAGGTTGTTGGGCAACACGTTCGCGTCTGATTCATAACACTTACCGCAATTTCTACACTCCTGATCGAAGGGATGTCTGGGCAGGCTTTCGCACCTGCGCTCTGTAACCGGCGAATGCGAATCCAAATCGTCACTCCGGCGAGGGCCGGGTCAACCCATGGTAACAGGATCACCGCAATTCGTTGGGCCGGTATTTTGAAGCAGCTCGGACATCGCGTCAGTGTTACACAAACCTACGACGGCGAAACCACGGAGATGCTGGTCGCCCTGCACGCGCGCCGGAGTTATCAATCGATAAAGCGCTTTCATCAGAAACACCCCAGCTTACCGATCGTTGTTGCTCTTACTGGAACCGACGTCTATCGCGATTTAAAAACTGATCGGCGAACGATGGAATCTTTGGAGATCGCAGCCGGGATCGTTGCGCTGCAACCAAAAGCATTGGAACAGTTGAAGCGTAATGTCAGGGCAAAAGCCCGGGTTATCTACCAGTCAGCCGAGCAGGTTAAGCAAACACAAGCAAGGTCGGATAACTTCGATGTGTGCGTGATCGCACATCTCAGACCCGTAAAGGATCCTTTTCGGGCGGCGCTTGCGACGAGATTGTTGCCGGCTTCCTCCCGAATTCGAATCCTTCAGATTGGAAAGGCCATGACTGACTCGATGCTCAAGCGTGCGCAGGCAGAGGCAATCAGGAATCGGCGGTATCGTCGGCTGGGGGAACTTTCCAGGTCGAAGGCTCAGAAGTACCTGGTTAGAAGTCGAATCTGCGTTCTCTCTTCTCGGATTGAGGGAGGTGCAAATGTGCTTTCAGAGGCAATCGTAGCCGGAGTTCCCGTTTTAGCCTCGCGTATTGATGGCAATGTGAGCATTCTCGGCGACGATTATCCGGGCCTCTTTAACGTCGGGGATACTCGAGCACTGGCAAACCTGCTGGACCGTGCTGAAACGGACTCTACTTTTCTTCATGAGTTACGCAAACGAACTAAACGCCTAGCCCCTCTGTTCGATCGTGAACGTGAAATAAGAGCCTGGGCCGAGTTTATTAGCGGGTTAGATGCGCCGAAGGCGCGAAATAGGGAAGCCAGGGGCAAGCGCTGAGCGAAGCGAGGCGCGTCGCCCCTGGAAAGAAGATTAAACGGTGAAGCTCTGAAAGAGCGGAATAATGGTTAAAGGCCCATATGATATTTCGCACTTTCAGTGCTCCCTTGAATCACTCTGGCTAACCAGGGGCGACGCGCTTCGCTCCGCTCAGCGCTTGCCCCTGGCTATTCTATGTAGCGCCTTCGGCAGATGAACGCAGAATCTGCGTTCATCTGCGGCTAAACAGGCGTTAATTACCGAAGGGCTTGAAGATATTCGAGAACGCCCAGTTGCTCTGCGAGATGCCGCTGCAAGTGGGCGAAGCGAATCCCTGGTTCGGGCAACCGCCATTGTCGCGAGCCACAGACCACATCGAGAGTCTGGTGATGTAGCTGTTTGCATTCGCAAAGTTCAACAGCGATTGCGCATCGGCGAGTTGAAAGATCTCGGTGTTGACGTCGTTGATTCCAATCATGGGAGTCACTCCGATACTCGCGGTCAAGCCGGCGGCCACGACCTGGTTATGCGTGTTGCTCGCGGCTTGTTGAGCGCTCAGTCCCATCTGACCTCCATTATCGTTCGCTGAACCGTAGTCCATTGCCATGACGTTAACTACGTTCAGGTTGAGTCCAGAAGCTTTCACGCTGTTCAGAATATTCACACCACTCGCCACCAATCCCGTCGGCAGAACCGGCAGCGTGTAGGAAATCACCAAACCTGGATTCGCGTTCTTTAGTCCAACCAGCGCCTGGTTGCGACGATTGATCGAGGTCTGATCCGTAGTCGCTCCACCTTCGATATCGAAATCCAGCCTCACCGGTGTACTGCTATTCACACTGTATTTATTGATCACCGACTGGTAAGCCGCCTGAAGACTCGACACCGTGCTGCATCCCAGTGCGAGTTCAGTTCCCGAAGCACCGCCAAAGGAGATGATCACATCGCCGCCTGCGGCACGTACGCCCTGGACCAGCGAAAGTATTGTGGTGCCGTTGGGCAGCGTGTCATTCGCAACCGTCGCTCCCACACCGCCCCAGGTCGGCGTGCAGCCGCCGTTACCGACGACGAATCCCAGCGTGAAGACCTTGATTCCGGATTGCTGTTGAATAGTTGTGAGTTGCCAGTCAGCAGTGAGGCCCATGTCTATGTAAGGCGCGAACACCTTCGCGCCTGGTGGTGGCGGTGGTGGACCACTCAGCGTGGTCACATTTATCGCTGCGCTTTGTGCGGAGCTTCCCGCCGCGTCAGTGGCTGCAACCCTGAAGCTATAAGTTGTCACCGGAGACAATCCGGTTATCGTTGCGTTCGGACTACTTGTAGTGGCGACCGCGACACCGTTTCTAAAGATCGTGTAGCCGGTTAGAACACAGTTGACGGCGACGGTCGAAGCGGTCCAACTCAGATTCGTGCTGTTACTTGTGGTTCCAGAAGCTTGTAGTCCTGTAGGCACGCTGGGAACTGTAGTACAAGCACTACAGGTTCCGATGATGGTCCATGGTTGACCACTGCCTGGTCCACCGTTGTTTGTAGCAGGGTTTTGGTTCTGCGTCCAAAAGTTTGCCTGATAGTTCACACCGTTGAGACTTGCCGTCATGCCGGCGGTGTAAACACTAGTAGAGTTCCACGTTGCTGCGCATGAGCCACCGCCGCCGCCACCTCCTGATCCACTACACGATCCGTTGCTGGTCCATGGTTGACCACTGCCTGGTCCACCGTTGTTTGTAGCAGGGTTTTGGTTCTGCGTCCAAAAATTTGCCGTGTAGTTGATTCCGTTAAGGCTCGCCTGCATGCCGGCCGTATAGACCGAGGTGGAGTTCCACGGCGAAGCGCAAGTCTGTGCAGCGCCCACGCGCGCTGTGCACAGCAACAAAAACACGAGTCCGACACCACATTGGATTTTCCGCGCTGAATTCATAAAAACTCCTTGGTGATTTAGGAGGTGTGATCCGGCGCGGGAAGGGAAGACTCGTCAATGCCGGGGGTGATTAAACGAGAATGTGAGTAGCTTCTGCCTAATATTAACGGTTGTCAATACGTGCTCGGAACGCGTTAGTCCCTTTCATGTAACGCCGAAGGCGTTCGCTAATTGGATCCCAGGGTTGGAGCGCAGCGACAACCCTGGGGATCACACTTGCGCTCGGCATCGGTGCGAATACTGCCATCTTTAGCCTGGTCAGAGGCGTGCTTTTGCGTCCACTGCCGTTTAGTGAGCCGGAGCGTTTGATCGGCATACGCGAAAGCAAAGTCGGCGAAGGCCACAATAACCCGATGGCATGGCGCACGTTTGCCGAAATCCGCGATAAAGCTCAGACGTTAGAATCCATCGCCGCTTACTTCAACATAAACCCAACCGTCGAAAACGTGGAAGGCACCGTGAGTGTGCAAGGCGCGCGTGTGTCGCACAGCTACTTCAAAGTGTTGGGTGTGCATCCGATACTCGGCCGTGACTTCACGCCGGAAGATGACAAACCGGGAGCGCCACTCACGGCAATACTCGGCTACGAGTTGTGGCAGCAGCTTTATGGCGGCGACCGGGAAGTTGTAGGCAAGTCGCTGAGGATGGACGGACAGAGTGTTCCGATTATCGGCGTCATGGGTCCGATCAGTGTCGGCGGACAGGTGGGTTGGCGCAGTCTATGGCTGCCGTTGCGCACCAATGAGGCAAGACAACTGAACAACGCGGGACGTTGGGTGCAAGCTTCCGCTCGGTTGAAACCGGGCGTGACGATCGAGCAGGCGCGAGCTGAATTGGCAAACTTGATGAAGGGCGTCAAGCAGGCTTATCCCGCAACGCATACTCGTGAGCTCGGCATCAGGCTTGCGCTCGGCGCGCAAACTAGCGATATGCTGACGTTGGTAGCGGTACAAGGAATGAAACTGGCGTTCATCGGAGTCGCGCTCGGGCTGTTGGGTTCGTTTGTGCTAACGCGTCTGATGAAGAGTTTGTTGTTTGGTGTCGATACAACCGATCCGGTGACCTTCTCACTTATCCCGCTGTTGCTGGTCGTTGTCAGCTTAATCGCCTGCTACATCCCAGCACGTCGCGCGACAAGAGTCGATCCGCTGGTAGCGCTACGAAGCGAGTGAGTGCCTAATGGAAGTCATGAAAACGCCAGTTCATCTCTGCGTATCTCTGCGTTCCTCTGCGCCTCTGCGGTAAATATATACGTAAAAAGCACTAACCGCAGAGGCGCAGAGGAACGCAGAGATTAAACCCAACAGCGGGTAGTGACCTAATTTGACATTTCTTCTCTGTGCAGCCTCTGTGTTCTCTGTGTCTCTGTGGTTGTTGTATCGCACATTCCTTATAACCACAGAGACACAGAGAACACAGAGGTTGCACAGAGAAATCCGAAATTAGGGCACTACCCAACAGCGAATCATCTTGTTTTGTATTTGTTTGAGGCGCACAATACGCCAATCACACGGGCACGCATATCCACGACTGGTCCACAACCAAGGAGAACTCCCAATGAAAAGAATATCTGTTTGTGCAACTGCGTTTCTTATACTCGTCGCTTGCACCATACCAGTGGTGAACGCGCGAAGACCAAAACACAGAACGAGCTTTTCGAAACCCACCGTCACACTTGTTCTTCGAGGATTGATGGTTTTCCATCCCGATCCGGCGCGCGAATACTTTGAAGCCGGAATTCTACCGGCTCCAGGACACCGGTTTCGGGTTGAAGTGCGGGAAAAAACTAATGCTGGTGTCTCAACATACTCGGTACCACTGCCACCGGCTACTAATTTAGTGAATGATTCGTGGTCGCTTGAATTTACGAGTCCAACGAAACAAGGCATCAGCTTCTATCAAGGCGGTGCTTTCGATAGAAAAGCCGGAGTCGGAGACCCCAGAGATTTTCGCTGGGCAGTCGATATAGAAGGAACTGAGTTTTACAACCAGCAGGTAACGATCAAGGAAAATCAACTTGGTCCGATTTTACGCATGACTAGCGGAGAGTTTTACACGAGGGCCAAATCGCGTCCGACGATGCGCAGACAAGGTGACGGCACTTTCGAATACTTCGGAAGCGTGGCCGAGGAAATCGCCGCTGACTTCCGCGTTACAGGAGGCGACGTCGTTCTGCGATCTGCGAAGTCAGGGAAAGAGATTCTAAGGTTCCCGAAGAAGCCGGCTACGACCTACGAGATCATTCTCGAAAACCAACCTGAAACCGAAGGGCACATGGCGAGCATGGCGTCCAACTCGGACCACTTTCAATACTATTACCAGGTAATCGCCAAACCAAAAACTGAATGGTTTGAGTTTAAAATCGCCGGCGATTCAAACCAGTTCAGTCACGTGTCTTCGCCTCCCGGCACGCCTACGATTCCGTGCCAGCCGACAGGAGTGAGCAAAAGAAAGAAGTCGTTAAACTATGCTCATGCGCCGTGTCCTTATGAACCAGCACCCGATCCGGCGCTCTGTGGACTAGTGGGTTTACTCAAGAGGCTCGTCGGCTTGAGATGAAATTCTGACGTCTGAAGCTGTTCATCGTGGCCGGCGTAGAGCCGGCCACATCCTTTATTGTCCCCGTAGTCTCATTCTCCCCAAGCTTTAGCTTGGGGTTTCGTTGCGCAATTCTCTTGAAAAGCCATTTAAATGGTTTTTCGCGGCGGCGATGTCCACCCCAAGCTAAAGCTTGGGGAGAATAAGATATGCATATTTCGCGGCGAAAGTTCATCGAGTTGGCGGCGTCATTCGGCGCCTCGCTCGCTTTCCGATCAGGTTACGTGCACGCGTCAAGCATTCAATGGCGCGAGCAGCGGGATTTTTATCCCCAGGGCGTAGCTTCAGGCGATCCGCGTCCCGACAGTGTAATTCTCTGGACCAGGCGTGCGCCGGCAAAAAACAGCACGGCGAAAAAGTTGATCGTGGAGGTTGCCTCCGATCCGGGTTTCCGTCGCGTAGTCGCCACTACCAGCGTAACACTCTCTTCCGAAGCGGATTGGACCACCCGCGTGCTGGCAGCCGGCCTTAAACCTCGAAGCGTTTACTGGTACCGCTTCACCGATGAATATGGTTTCGGCAGTCGAGTTGGTCGCACGATCACGGCTCCGGTTGAAAAAGACAATCGCCCGGTCAGCTTCGCGTTTGTAAGTTGCCAGAATATACAGATGGGCGGATCAAACGCGTATCGCCGAATGATCTGGGAAGATGAAAGGAAGTCTTTTGCCGATCAGTTGAGTTTCGTGCTGCACCTGGGCGATTTCGTATATGAAGTAGTGTGGTATCCGGAGGATCGGCCACAGGGTTATTACGCGCGCCGGCTGCGCGACGTTGTACGTTACCCGCATGGCGAAAAGATTAGAGACTTTCACGTGCCGGCCACCGTAGATGATTATCGTGCGTTGTACCGTGGTTATCTACTCGATCCTGATTTGCAGGATGCGCGCGCGCGTTGGCCCTTCGTCTGCATGTGGGACAATCACGAGTTTTCCTGGAAAGGTTGGCAAAGCCAGCAGGACTTCAGCGGCGTTCGTCCAGCGCAAACGCGCAAGGTGGCTGCGAACCAGGCCTGGTTTGAATATCAACCCAGCAGGGTAGTGAAAAGCAATCCTGACCGCGATAGTTTCACCTCACCGGCGGTTCGCGACACATCGATTCGCGAGTTCGATGATCATGGTTTGGGATTGGAACCAGGAAACCTCACTGCGATTAACAGCCTCAAGATTTATCGCACATTGCGTTGGGGCCGTAATGTCGAATTGATTCTTACCGACAATCGTTCATATCGATCTGAGCCGGTGATGCATCGCGCAGAGGCAGTTTCGTTTCAACCTAAACAGTTTCCTTACGTTCTTTCCGAGAATGTGGTTGAAGTGTTCGATGGCGGCCGCGAGTTCGATCACGGAAAACCACCGGACGAGATCTCATTCAACGGAAACGTCATTGCTAATCCTCGCAAACATTCATCACCGCAGTCTATGCTCGGTGCTGTGCAGAAAGCGTGGCTCCTTGAAAAGTTGCGTGCATCTTCTGTCACCTGGAAACTGTGGGGCAATTCAGTCGGGATGGGTGATTGGCGTATTGACTTTCAAAACCTGCCCGAAAGTGCAGGCACGAAATGGCCTGACGCTGGTTACGCGACCTTCATGGATGACGATTGGTCCGCGTATCGACAAGAGCGCTCAGAAGTTTTGGACTTCATCCGCAGCAAAGAGATCACGGGAGTGGTTGCACTTTGCGGCGATCGACACGCATTCGAAGCCGGGCTTGTTTCTCCGTCTCTACCGCCAAAGGCTTTCGAGCCGGTTATTGCAGAGTTCGTCACAGGTTCAATCTCGGCACCGGGGATATTCGAAGCCGCGGAATACTCGCTTCTTAAAGATCATCCTTTGCGTGCAATCTATCTATATCAGACGTCAAGGGAGGCGACGGTTCAGCCCGCGATAAACTTTTCGATCATGCATGGCGTGCGTGCGAGCCTCGCGCTCAAACGGACCGGCGATGCGCGTCGGGCGCTGGCTGAACGAAATCCGCAACTCGCACCGCATCTTTCTTTCATCGACCTGGGTGGGCATGGGTATTCAGTAGTGCGTGCTGGCAGCGCTGAGTTGGAAGTGGAATTTGTCTGTATCGTGCGACCGCTCGAGCGCAGCGAGCGAGCGGATGGCGGACCTTTGGCTTATCGGGTTGTGCATCGTGTAAAGCGATGGATGCATGGAGCTGGTCCACAGATTGAACGTACCAGGGTTGAAGGTGCGTTACCGCTCGTTCTGTGATGAGATATCAAAGTGTCTGTCATTTGTTTTGTTAAGCGGATGAATCAAGGCTTTGTTGCTGTACGTCGCCTTGTCAATGTCCTGTATGTTGATTGAAAGAACCGTCATATCGGGAAACAAGTCGTTCAGTCGTTGAATTATCTTCCTGGAAAGGTTGGCTTTTTGTTCGGCGCTTCTGCCTTCCATGATATGCGCGAAAATGTGAATGAAATCCGTCTTGCCTGTGGCAACCATAAAATATTGATACGGACGAAGCCGAACTTTAATGTCGCCCACCGCAAATAACCCTGTCGCTTCGGCTACGTCATACACTGCCTGCATTATTTCGCCGGGCGATTTTTGGTGAATGACGTTTTCTGAACAGTCAATTATGAAGTGTGGCATTTGTGCACCGACTTTCTCGTGGTCTGATTTAATGGTAGTTGAAGCATTCGGGTATTGGGCTGAAATTAGCGAACGCCTTCGGCGTTATTTGGTTAAATCCTTCCTTCACTCATATCGGAGCGCCACGAGCGGATCGACTTTCGTTGCGCGGCGAGCCGGAATGTATGACGCGAGTAGAGCCACTATCACCAGTAACGCAGCGACGCCCACGAACGTCAGCGGGTCAGTCGCACTCACGCCAAACAACAGATTTGACATCAGCCTCGTCAACCCAAACGCGCCCGCCACGCCAAGGATTATTCCAATTAACGTCAGCCTAAGTCCTCGCCCTAAAACCATCTGGAAAAGGTCACGCCTTTGCGCACCCAACGCGACGCGAATGCCGATCTCGCGTGTGCCTTGTGCAACTGTGTATGACATGATGCCGTAAATGCCGATCGCTGCCAGCAGAACCGCCACGCCTGCAAACAGAACGAGCAAAAATGTCAGAAACCGCGGCCGGGCTGTCGCCGTGTAGAGCACCTGGTCCATCGTCTTCACGTTGTACAACGGAAGCTGAGGATCGAGTTGCCGCATCTCCTGTCGCACAGCCGCAGCCACGCTGCCTTGATCGTTCGCACTACGAAATACGAACACGAGCGGCAATGACGACTGGTATTGCGTGTATGGCAGAAACATTCCCGGTTGCGGATCCGCTTGCAATCCAGTCTGCCTGACGTCAGCCGTGACTCCGACGATCTCCAGCGGCACACCGCTGCGAAATCCCATGTCGAGCCGTTTGCCGACCGGATTTTCAGACCCGAAGTACCTCAGTGCCAGATCGCTATTGATAATGACAACGCCAGGTGCGTCATGAGTGTCTGAACGAGCGAAATCGCGTCCCTGCAAGATTGAAATGCCCAGCGTCTGAAAATAGCCGGGACTGACAATGCTCACTTGCGTATGAGGGACGTTCTCGGCATCGACCGGTTGACCTTCGATCTTGAACTCAGTGCCTTGTAATCCGACATCGAGCGGCACGTTGCTACCGAAGGCTACGGATTTCAAACCGGGCAGTGTAGCCAGTCTCGGCATAAGTCGATCGATGAAAGACAGGCGTGCTTGCATGTCGGGGTACGACGCGCGCGGTAAATTGAGCGACATTGTCACGAGCTGCTCTGGCTGAAACCCTACGGAGACGTTCTGCAAACGAATGAAACTGTTGACGAGCAAACCCGCGCCGGTTAACAGGACCAACGCGAGTGCAACTTCAGTGATCACGAACACCGATCGAGTCGCTTGTCTGCCGGTTATCGTCGCACTATCGCCTTTGAGTGCGTTCACCAAATTGATTCGTGAGACTTGCAGCGCCGGAATCGATCCAAACAACAAAGAGGTGAGAAACGAAACAAGCACCGTGTAAATTACCACGCGGCTGTCGATGCGTAATGCGTCGAGACGATAGATGTTTTGCGGCGCCAGTGCTGAGATCAGTTTCAACACCCAAACTGCAAGGACCAATCCGATCGCACCTCCAATCACCGCAAGCAAAACATTCTCAGCGAGCATTTGACGGATCAACGTGAAGCGTCCGGCACCGAGCGAGGCACGTATTGCCATCTCACGCTGCCGCCGCATTGCTCGGACCAAAAGCAGGTTGGCCACATTCGCACACGCGATCAGGAGCACGAAACCAACCGCGATCGGCAAGATCCACAACGCTGTCTTCACGTCTCCGATCACCTGCTCATGCAGCGGAACGAGGTAAGCATCCCAGCCGTTGTTTGTTTCCGGAAATTCGTTGGCGAGGCGTTCGGTGATGTTGTGCAAATCAGCCTCGGCGTGTGTTGGTGTGACTCCATCCTTGAGACGCGCCAACACAAATAAGTTATGCGCGCCGCGTTGGTCCAGTTCGAGTGAGTATCGCAACGGCGTCCACAAATGAACCTTCACCGCACGCGCTTCACCGCGAAACGCGATCGGCGGAGGAAAATCGAAATCAGCGGGCATCACGCCAACGATCGTCGCGCTCTCCGAACCGAGCGTGATGCTTTGCCCGATGATGGCGGGATTTGCTTGAAAGCGACTTCGCCAAAAATCGTTACTAATAATGACTGTCGCCGGCTTGCCTGGTTGGTCTTCATCAGGTTGAAAATCGCGTCCCAATGCCGGTTGCACACCGAGCAACGAAAACATCGTGGCTGAGACGCGCAGACCACGTACCAGTTCGGGTTCGTTTGTAGTGAGTACGTTGAAATCCTGTAGCCGGTAAGCAGCCACATCCTGAAAGACCTGATTTTGGTTGCGCCAGTCTGCGAAGTTCGGCGGCGAAACGACCATGCGCGGCAAGCCTTGTTTGACGCAACGTTCCCAAAGCACAACCAGTCGTTCTGGATTGTGAAAAGAAAACGGCTTGAGCAAGACGGCGTTGACGACGGTGAACATCGCACTGTTCGCGCCGATACCCAGCGCGAGCGTTGCGACAGCGATGAGGGTAAAACCGGGATTCTTCAGGAGCACACGAATTCCATAGCGCACGTCTTGCATCAGATTTCGCATCGGCGTTGTCCTCTTAGAAATTTCTTTTAAACCACCCGGATTCTAATCCTCATCCTAATTTAGTTAAATGCTGAAGCCTCAAAAGTCAGGATTCAGACTTGGAGGAGGTCAGTACCCCAACGCGGTAGCGTCGGGTCGGTCTCAACCAAACGATATTCTTAGCAAATTCAAGGCTCACGTACGACCCGACGCTACCGCGTTACGGTACTGACTGTATCCAAGAATGATTTCGACTTTTGAGGCAAAGCTCACGAGCGATAACAGTCGAAAGGAAAACCATATGGCAGTAAAAGTTGCGGATCTTTTGGTCCAGGTTCTTGCCGAAGCAGGAGTTCAGCGGATCTATGGCGTTTCCGGCGATTCGCTAAACGGCATAACAGACGCAATTCGCGCGACTGAGAATCTCCAGTGGGTTCATGTCAGACATGAAGAAACGGCAGCTTTCGCAGCCGGAGCGGAAGCTCACCTCACGGGAGAATTGGCGGTTTGCGCCGGAAGTTGTGGTCCGGGAAATCTGCACTTAATCAATGGGCTTTACGATTGCCATCGCAGCCGCGTTCCCGTGCTGGCGATTGCGGCACAGATTCCAAGTCATGAAATCGGAAGTGGGTATTTTCAGGAGACCGATCCGAAGCATCTTTTCGCGCAGTGCAGCCACTATTGTGAACTAGTGTCACATCCCGAACAGATGCCGCGCGTACTCGAGATTGCCATGCAAACCGCACTCTCCAGACCCGGAGTTGCGGTTGTCGCACTGCCCGGCGATGTGGCGTTGCCTGACGCAGTAGAGCGAGTACCACGCCTGCATTTT
>Ga0157372_10006842_pt1 | contig 12129 bp, 10 predicted proteins | sample C55metaG_FD_115307 | JGI IMG/M metagenome (GOLD analysis project Ga0157372, IMG submission 115307) | Corn rhizosphere microbial communities from Kellogg Biological Station, Michigan, USA - C5-5 metaG | ecosystem: Host-associated > Plants > Roots > Rhizosphere > Soil | place: USA: Michigan... | reverse complement strand
GGTGGTTCGGAAAGCCGAATTGGGCTGGGAAGTCGCCGTAATCGAGCCTACGCGCGAGGGGGGTACCTCAAGTTCAGCCAAGCGCAAAGCAGGGAAGCAGGGCCAAGTCTTAGCGCTGCCGAAAGGGATTGTCGATCCGGGGGAAGAGGCGGCGCAGACGGCTCTGCGCGAGGTATTCGAGGAAACCGGTATCAAAGCCTTGATGGTTACCAAACTCACCGACATCAAGTATGTCTATGTGCGTTCCTGGGGTGACAAGCAGCGGGTGTTCAAGATTGTGAGTTTTTTCCTGCTGCGGTATGAGTCAGGGGAAATTGACGATGTCACGCGGGAGATGCGGATTGAAGTCAAGCAGGCGCTATGGATTCCGCTCGAGGGCGCGGACAGGCGACTGAGCTACCGCGGAGAACGGGATGTGATTCGCAAAGCGCAAGATTGGCTGAAGGCGCATCCAGAGGAGGTGAAGTGATGGCCAGAATTCTTCATCGTGAGCAGCACTTCACGTCCAGCAATTTCGTTCGCGACGTGGTGATTGGGATGTCGGACGGACTGACCGTGCCCTTTGCCCTGGCGGCGGGACTTTCGGGAGCGCTGTCGAATAACAGGTTCATCGTCATTGGCGGTCTGGCGGAGATTGCGGCTGGTTCAATAGCGATGGGGCTTGGCGGATATCTCGCGGCGCGTGGCGATGCCGAACATTACGCGCAGGAAAAAGAGCGCGAGTATCGCGAGATTGAGGAGATTCCGGAAGAGGAGAAGGCCGAGGTCAGCAAAGTGTTCCGCAATTACGGCCTGACGGCCGAGGAAGCCGATCCCGTCGTGGAAGCACTGAGCAAGCGTCCCGATGCCTGGGTGGATTTCATGATGCGATTCGAACTCGGATTGGAGGAGCCCGATCCGAAGCGCGCCGTGACCAGCGCAGGAACGATTGCGGCGTCCTACGTGGCGGGCGGGTTGATTCCGTTGTCACCGTACATTGTGCTCACGAATTCGTATCACGGATTGATTGTGTCGGCTATCGTGACCTTAATTGCGCTGGGGGTCTTTGGGTATATCAAAGGCAAGTACACCGGCGCTCGCGCCTTGCGAAGCGCGATGCAAACGGTGCTGATTGGCGGCGTGGCTGCGGGAGTGGCGTTCGCGCTCGCCAAGTGGATCGCCTAAGGCATCTCCCGATTTTGATCACGCACACTCTTTCGCCCTTTCAGGGTTCGCGGGTGCTTCCGGGAGCCCGGGCTTACGCCCCGGGCTTTATTCTTATGCCGCTGCGCGGCTTCTAGCGCTTGTCGTCAGCAGCCACTCTTATTTCCAAATGCTGCGCAGTTTCCAAGCGCTTGCTTTCGCGGCCAGCAGCTTTCCGCTTTTGCTGAACAACTCAAGTCTGCTGCGGCCAGAGGCAGGGAAGATCAGATTCGTCATCGCGACAGTCCCGTCTTGTGCGTACGCCTCGATCGACGAGCGATCGACAATCAATGTGAGATCAAGAGGGCGGTCGGCGGCGATCGGCGCCGTAGTTCGGGAGTCGAAATCGTCACTGATGATGCTGCCCGACTTGGTTCGATCCATGTAGAACTGATGGTGCTCGCGATCGAATCCGATTTCCGCCCAGTGCGTTGCGTCGCTGTACAGGCGGATTCCGAAGACTTGTTCGTCTCCAGGAGCGAACTTTATTTCGAGTTCGAATGGAGCTTCGAGAATCGTCTTCGCTGAATTGCCAGAAAACGACAAGGCTACTTTCTCTCCCCGAAGCGATGCCACAATTGGATCCTGCTTTGCGGCGAGGCCCTCTTTATCGCTGACCAACGACAGCCGTCTAGGCAAGCTCATCTGCCCCCGCCAGGGCGAAGTCGGCAGCTTCGACGCGTATTGCCAATTATTCATCCAGCCGAGGAGAACCGGTTCGGAGCCGCGCGGCAGGTGATTGAAGCTTATCGCGCAATAATCGTCTTTGCCGTAGTTGGTCCAGCCGTGTGCTCCTGGTTTGCTCGATGGAGTGAACCGCTTGCCATCAAAATCCCCAAGGAAGTACTGCTCGCCCGAACCGCCCTGAGGGGCACCGGGATTCAGGCCCACTTTCAGCATCCACATTCCAGCGGTTCCGTGCTCGCCGGGAATATGAAGAAGATTGGGACACTCCCAAACGCCGTCAACATCTCCTGCCGGGCCGAAGTCGCTCAGATCTGCCCACTGTTTCAGGTTTGGCGAGGAATAGAACCGCACCGTATGTTCCGTGGGCAGCGAAACTGCCATGACCCAATGCTTTTCTCTGTCGTCCCAAAAAACGCTTGGATCGCGGAAGTCTGCCATGTGCAGGTCAATCACAGGATTGCCGCTGTACCGGGTCCAAGTGTGGCCATTGTCGAGGCTGTAGGCAAGATTCTGAGTTTGCCGCGTCTGCTCGGGCGTGCTCCTATGACCCGTATAGATCGCGACCATGCATTCCGGTTGGGTTCCGCAAAGGCCACTCGTGTTTTTGTCAATGACGACGCTGCCGGTGAAAACCATTTCGCCATCCTGCTCAGGAATGGCAACGGGAAGTTCGCGCCAGTGCAAAAGGTCAGTGCTTACGGCGTGGCCCCAACTCATGTGTCCCCATTGGTCGCCGAACGGGTTGTATTGGAAGAACAGGTGGTACTCGCCGTGAAAGAAAACGAGTCCGTTCGGATCGTTGGTCCAATGTTGGCGCGGTGAGAAGTGCACCTGGGGCCGGAACGGCTGGTCGTAAGCACCACTTTGACCGCTCGTGGCCCGATCGTCCGAAAAGGCAAGCAGAGAGAGAAGCAATCCGCTAAGCAGAATCGCTCTTAAGAGGTTTGTCATTGGGATGCAGACGGGAAGTATAGCCGCTTCGATCCAGTATTATTTTGTCATGGCATTTCCCATCAAGACTTGCAGCATCTGCGGAGAGGAATTCGAACTCAAGCCAGGCAAGCCGGGCTTCGCGAATCGCTGCCCGGACTGTAGTGCCGGCGACGAAAACAAGTCCAAGAACTCCACCGGCGAAGCGCGAACGGATAGCGAACTGAACGCAGCGCGCCGGAAAGCTATGCGCGATCTTCTCTATCGGAAGGACAGCTAGTTGGGAAGGTGTAGCTGATCTATAGCGTGCTCGATCGCGACCTCACCCCCCCTGCGCCATTCTCATCGTGCATGAGCGTAGAGAGAGAGTTGATCATTCGCGGTCCCTGGGCGTTGAGTTCTCCGAGACTCCTCAGAGCGATGTCCTGCAGCAGCAATTTCCCTTTGGCGGTCAGGGTGAGAATCACGGATCGGCGGTCCCTCTCATTACGGTCGGTCGAGACCAATTCCTTTTCTGAAAGCCTGGTGACCGCGCCCGCCGCAACGTGATGCTGGGAGAGGAGTCGCTCCGAGAGTATCGCGATGCTCGAGCAGGTCCCACGCGGATAAGCGCTGAGGGCCAGCAATAGGTCGTATTCAAGCGGATTCAGTCCCGCTTCTCCGGCAAAACGTTCGCTCGCACGTAGAAATCGCTGCACCGCCAGACAGAACTCGGCGATGGCGAGTCCATGGCGTTTGCTTGCAGTAGCCATCTTGAAAACCTTTCGATTAGCGCCCTGTCGCACAACCGAAATAGGCTGTGAGGTGCGGTGAAAACATCTATGAAGTGGTGAGTCGGCGGAAAAATTCAGCCGCTTACTGCGGAAAGGGCATAGTCTCCGCGCTCAGGACAGGGAGATCAGACGAGCGGTGGCGGGCGGTTGCAGAGAGCGGTATTGCATTCGCGAGCTTTTGAACCAGGGTGAGGGTGAAAAAGATCGAATTCGGAGAGCACTGGCGCAACGCTGGTCTCGCTGCCACTGCTATCGAATTCTGTATCGGAGCGTTGGACGCACGGCCTCTTGTCATGAGCCGCGCTCTGTTTCACGACTTCGTGCGCTTGTACAAGAGTTAAGTCCGGAGGAGTAGAACGTAAAGCCAGCAAGGCAACTACGAGCGCAAACCGTACGAGTGTATGCCACGTCCTAGTGCGGCCGCGTTGACTGTCAGATTGAGCACGACCCATGCGTTTTACCGAATCGCTGGTTGCGACATCCGGACCCACAAAAAACGCACAAAAGCTACTCACAGCTTACGTGCATTTCGAGCAACTCACAATACAACTTAGGGGTTACCTTCGGGTGACTTGCAACAGCGGCGAAGGTGAGTATCAGGCGATTCGGCGAGCTTCCGTTGCAGCCGGATCGACTGTGCAACCGGGGCGAGCTGCGGCTACATCCGACTAAGCAGGATTCGTGGTATTTCTTACTATGGGCCTTCAGCTTCCGCACGATTGATTTCAAAGCTAAAATCCCAGGTTATAAGGCTTGATGCGCTATCGGTTCCGCAGCATCGTGGTTATTTCGGTCGTTCTCGCGACCAATCTTTTCGGTCAGACGCTGAAAACACGGCCAGCAGAACCGCCCAAAACTCCATCCCGTGAGCCTGCTTCCATTCCTTTAACTATTCCGGTGGGGACGCCGCTAAAGGTGGTCCTCGATCGCGAACTTCGAGTGCGCGCGGCAGGTCAGCCGATCCATGGCAAAACGGTCGAGCCCATTTACTCATTTGACCAACTGCTGATACCAGCGGGCAGCGAGGTCACAGGTAAAGTCGCAGAGATCGAGAGCGTCTCGAAGAAGACTCGGACCCTCTCCGCCCTGAACGCCGACTTTTCACCTCGTCATCAGGTGCAAGTTGAGTTGGACGACGTTCGGCTCCCGGATGGAAGGAACTTAGTGATCCACACAGTGGTCTCGCCGGGTACAAACGGCGTGCTGCAATTCGTTTCGGCGAATCGGTCCAAGGAAGGAAAGATCGCGGCGGGGAAGGCGGCGGCCAAGGGCAAATTGGCGCAGGCCGAAGCGGACGCGAAGCGGCAGCTGGCTGCGTTGAAAGCGCAGGTCATCTCACCGAACAAGGTGCACCGGTTGGAGCGCTACGTCATGGCGCAGTCCCCATACCAGCCGCAGTATCTCGATCCAGGTACAAGCTTCAATGCTTCGGTGCCGCAACCGCTCGAGTTCGGTACCGAGCAGTTGAACGCTGCGATGGTCGAGCATATCGGCGAACTGCCGGATTCCGGCGGAGTCGTGCACGCCTGGCTAACCACCCCTTTAAACTCGGCGACGGCGAAACGTGGCGATCCGGTGGAGGCACGCATCAGCCAGCCGCTGATTGTGGACAATCACTTATACCTGCCCGAAGGCAGCATCCTGAAGGGCACCATTTCACAGGTGCGCGCGGCGCGTCGGTTCGGGCGCAACGGGCAACTGAGAATCTCCTTCCACCAGGTTGCGCCTCCGGAGGGGCTGGATCAGCCGATCCAGTCGACCCTCGAGGGAATGGACGTCTCGAAGGGCGAAAATCTGGCGCTTGATTCCGAGGGTGGAGCCCAAGTCAAAACCTCGAAAACGAGATATCTCACGACAGGGATCGCGGTCATGCTTGCTGCCTCTTCGGCATCGCCGGATTCGGATGCGGGACGGGGCGACGCTGCCGGGCCCGCTGGTCCGAACGCAGCGAACGGGTTTTCAGGGTTCAAGCTCGTCGGCCTGCTGGTTGGCACCTTTGCACGATCCAGAGCGGTCGCGACCGGAATGGGGGCTTATGGGGCCGCAACCTCGATTTACAGCCACTTCCTGGCTCGCGGGCGCAACGTCAACTATCCAAAAAACATGTCTATGGTCCTGGCGCTGGGACCTCGGGACAGGAAGTCCATCACGCCCGTGACGGCAGCGCTGAACCGGGCTCCGGAAATCGACAAAGCTTTGTTGATTGCAGTCGTTTCGGGGACAAATTGATCTGAAGTCGTTGATCGCTAATGATTTCAGCTGCATCTATCCATATGTCGACTAACCTGTAACAATAGATTCTGGGAACCCCCGCCTGTGGCTTTCCGTACTACGGTGTAACTCGTGAGGACATTGCTGGACATTTTTGCGCAAATTTTCCGGAACTTGTGGGCCCACAAGCTGCGGTCCTTCCTGACTATGTTCGGAATCGCCTGGGGCGTGGGCTCTCTCCTGCTGCTCGTGGGAGTTGGCGAAGGCTTCCGCTCGGGCAACAAGCGCGAGATGGCGGAGTTCGGCAAGGACATTATGTTCATCTTTCCAGGTCGAGCCCCTGCGCTGGCCGGAAGCATGAACTCGGCGCGCTGGTATCGACTGCATTACGAGGATTACACCGCCATCTTGCAAGCGCCCCATGTGCGCCGCGCCTGCCCCATCATCTCGCGCAATGATTTGCACGAAGTCAGCGAGTTCGCAACCGGCAGCGGGACGATTCTCGGGGTCGAGCCGCAAATGAATGAGATCAGCTACCTGCCTCTGAAAGACGGACGCTGGCTGAATGAACTTGACAGTTCTCAAAGACGTAATGTCATTGTCCTCAGCAGCGAGCTGCAGAAGACTCTGTTCCCTGGACGACCGGCGCTCGGCTCCACCGTTTTGATCAATGGCCAGAGCTTTCACGTGATCGGCACGCTGCCTCACTTAGGGAGGGGCGACAACCTGTGGCTCAATATGCGCGGGTACATTCCGTTTTCGGTGATGCAGGCATCGTTCCCGATCAAAGGCGACAACGAGCAGGGCGCAATCTCGTTTATGGAATATCAACCCACCAAGACCGATGATCATCTGCTGGCGCAAGCAGAGGTGCACAAGATCGTCGCTCGTAATCACCAGTTCGATCCTAACGATCTGGACGCTTTCGACGAGTGGGATTCCATACAGTCTTCCAAGATGGTGAACACGATCTTCGACGTGATGAATATGTTCCTGGGCACAGTGGGAATGGTGACGCTGGCGCTGGGCGCGATTGGGGTCATTAACATCATGCTGGTTGCGGTCACCGAGCGTACCCGCGAGATCGGGCTGCGCAAAGCTCTGGGCGCGACGAATCGCAGCATTCTTACTCACTTCTTCCTGGAAGGATTGCTGCTCACACTGGGCAGCGGATTGATTGGAATGGCGCTGGCGGGAGGATTGATGGCGGCACTGGATACAGTTCGAGGCCCTGGTGGCTTCGACCCACCGAAACTGGTGCCCATGTCGGCGATCTTGGCAATAGGCAGTCTCACGTTGGCCGGAGTTGTTGCCGGCTTGTACCCCGCCAGAAAGGCAGCGCTGCTGCAGCCCGTCGAAGCGTTGCGGCAGGAATAGTCATGTTTAGAGATCTTCTCCAGGAAGCCTACACGGCGATGCGCCACAACCGGCGCCGCACTGCGCTGACCATGCTTGGTATGGCGTGGGGTATCGCCACCGTGGTGATGCTGCTCGCCTACGGCAATGGTTTTGGGCAGGCTTGCGAAAACATCTTTGCGAATTTTGGCACTAAGCTCGTGATCGTGGTGCCGAACCGGACATCCATGCAGGCAGGCGGAGAGAAGTCCGGCACTCTTATCCGGTTTACGCTGGACGATGTCGAAACTCTAGCTACGAACCTTCCTCAGATCACGCACATCACTCCGGAAGTGAGCAAGCCCGCGAATGTGCAATACGACACGCGCACTTTCACATGGACCGTCACCGGCGAATATCCAGTGGCGGAGTCGGTGCGCTCGCTCGATGTCGATGAGGGGCGCTTCTACAACGGCGAGGACCAGAACCAGCGGGCTCGCGTTGCCGTGATCGGATCAGAAGCGAAGGAGAAATTGTTTTCGGGCCGGAACGCACTTGGCGAACGCATTCGGGTTGACGGACTGAGCTTCGAGGTGATCGGCATCCTGAAGCCGAAGATGCAGGAAGGGAACGATGACATCAATCGCATCGTCTACATCCCCTTCACCACTATGAGCGATCTGAAGGACACGCACTATCTCGATTCGATCTGGTTCACCTATTCGACGCCCGCATATGAGCAACTGGAGCAGCAAGTGCGGAGCATTCTTGCCGTGCCGCACAGGTTCAACCAGGCGGACCGTCAGGCTGTGCGAGTGTTCAACCTGATGATGCAAGTGCACCAGTTCGAGATCATCACCACGGGGCTAAAGATCCTGATGGGGTTCATCGGGACATTGACACTCGGCATTGGTGGCGTGGGGCTGATGAACATCATGCTGGTTTCGGTAACGCAACGGACGAAAGAGATTGGCGTGCAAAAGGCCCTCGGAGCGAGGCGGCGATACATTCTGACGCAGTTTCTGGCAGAGGCTTTGACTATCACCGCAATGGGCGGCGCATTGGGAATCATATTGGCGTACGTGGTGGCGCTCTCAGTAGGCCGGCTGACTCTTTATAGCGCATTCGCCAAGAATGGAGAGGCCGGGGACATTCGCCTGATGATTGCGCCGGGAACTCTCATTGCCGCGACGATCATTTTGGGAGCAGTCGGCCTCATCAGCGGGATGATTCCCGCGGTGCGCGCTTCGCGGCTCGATCCCATCGAGGCGTTGAGACACGAGTAGTGTGTTCCTCGTGGTGTAGCGCAGTTCTTCTCGAACCTTCAACCGCAAAGATTACAAAGCACCGGAACCTGTCTTGTCTCTTTTGAGAATGCAATTCTTTTCCGAAAATCGGTTGTATGAAGTTTCGATGCTTCGTTCTATTGTGCTGCCTTCTTTCAATCCCTTCGGTTTCCTTCGCACGTCCAGGCAGAGCACACGCGCGAACAATTGATCGTGCCTACAGTTCGGCACTCGCCGCAGCCAACCGATTTCTGCATGCGTGGCAGACCCAAGACCATGAGACCGGAATCATGATGCTGACGGATGCCGCCCGGCAACAGGTATCCTCCGACAAACTCCAGCAGTTCTTTTCTCCTGGCGACCATGCCGCCTATGAAATTGAGCGCGGCAGGCGCATAAATGGCGGTGAGTACGTTTTTCCCGTGGTGTTGTTTGGAGCCGCGCAGAATTCGCAGCCGCACGCGTGCAGGCTGGTGATTATGCAGACCGGCAAGGATGAGTGGGCGGTAAACCGGCTGCCGTAGCCGCGATGTCCTTAACGGCCTGTGTTGCGAGTTAGGCGGACTTCCGTCGTCGAATCTCGATTATCTTGCCTCGATTCTCCACGGGAACCCACTTCGCGTTCTTCCGATGTCTGTTGGGAACGTAAAACCTGATTAGCTTTGCCATAGCCCCTCCGCGACCCCACAAATTGTTCTCAAGTATATCAACACTGCTTCGGTACGGAAGTCGCGCCCCTCGCGATTGGCCTACGACCTCACCTCGTTACAAATTCTGCCGATCTTCTAGTGGGAGAGGCCCTGGTGTATGAATATCCTGATCGTGGAAGACAGCCGGTTTCTGCGGCTGTCCAATGAACGTGCGTTGACCAAGGCGGGACATAACGTGATCAGCGCTTCCGACGGCGAAGAAGGTCTTCGTCTCGCGGTGGAGCGCCAGCCCGATCTGATCATTCTCGACATGTTGTTGCCGAAGATGTCAGGCCGAGACGTATTGCGCGCGATCCGTGCGAATTCGGACATCAGGAAAACTCCGGTTATGGTTCTGACCAGCCTCCCCCAAGCAAACGAAGACAGACTGCTGAAAGAAGGCGCGACGGCCTACTTTGAGAAATCGCTGCTCACAATCGACAAAGAATCTGCTCCCTTCGTCGCGGCGGTGGAGAAGTTGCTGGCGCGGGCGGCGCGGGCCAATGCTGCCGCCACGAGTCGGTAATCACCTTCCAACCCGAGCTGCCAAGCTGTGGTAGATTCGATTTCTGCCATGAAAGAGCTTGCGGCCTGGGCACTCAACATAGCCAATCAACGCGGCGCGACCTACGCCGACGTGCGTGTCATTGACGATCGCAGCCGCGCGCTTGCCACTAAGAACGGCAAAATTGGCAATGCGTCAGATTCCCGCTCGCAAGGGTTCAACATACGCGTGCTGATGGACGGAGCGTGGGGCTTCGCCTCTTCCGCCGAGTTGGATCGTTCTTCTGTGGAATCCACTGCCGCGCGGGCTGTGGATATCGCCAAAGCATCAGCGAAGGTGAAGCAGAGCGATGTCCAACTTGCTCCCGAGAAAGCTGTAACCGTGGAGTGGACCACGCCCCATCAGATCGATCCGTTCACGATCTCTATCGAACACAATTTGGCTCTGCTGCAAAAAATCGATGCCGAACTCCGTTCCATTGCGGGCGTGACACTCGCCGAGGCGAATATGAACTTCCGGCGCGAGGAGCAGTGGTTCTTCTCCTCGGAAGGATCGGATATCCACCAGACCAAATACACGACCGGCGCGGGATACGTAGCGTATGCGTTTGCGGGAAGCGAGATCCAGAAGCGGTCGTATCCCAATTCCTTTGGCGGGCAATGGCAGAACAAGGGATACGAGCTCATTGACGAATTGAAGTTGGTGGAGAATGCCCGACGCATCGGTGAAGAGGCGGTCGCATTGCACAGCGCTGAGCAGTGCCCAAAAGGTGTGTTCGACATCATCTTGGAAAGCTCCCAGCTGGGACTTCAGATCCATGAGTCAGTCGGTCATCCTATCGAATTGGACCGCGTCCTCGGCATGGAGGCGAACTTTGCTGGCACGTCGTTCCTGACGCTGGAGAAACTGCGCAACTTGAAATATGGCAGCGAACTGGTGAACGTGGTTGCCGATGCCAGACAGGAACATGGACCCGGCCTGGGCACCTTTGCGTTTGACGATGAAGGCGTAGCGGCACAGTGCACGCCGATTATCTCGAATGGCTTGTTCACGGGATATCTGAGCTCGCGCGACACGGCGTCGCTCATCGGGCTACAGCGTTCGGGCGGAACACTGCGCGCCGAGAGTTGGAATCGGCTGCCGATTATCCGGATGACCAACATCAGCATTTTGCCCGGCGAGAAGCCGCTGACCCTGGAGCAACTGATCGCGTCGACTGACCACGCCATTCTGTTCCAAACCAATCGCTCCTGGTCGATCGATGACAAGCGATACAACTTTCAGTTCGGCACTGAAATTGGGTGGGAAATCAGGAATGGCAAGCGCGTGCGCATGCTGAAGAATCCCTCGTATTCGGGAATCACGACCGAGTTCTGGAATTCTATGGATGCGATCTGTTCGCGAGATGAGTGGACGCTGTGGGGTACTCCGAATTGCGGCAAAGGGCAACCGATGCAGACAATGGGAACTGGTCACGGAGCAAGTCCGGCAAGATTCAGGAAGGTGAAGGTGGGAAGTGCGTATTCCTAGCACTCAGCCGTCAGCACTCAGCATTCAGTCAGATCGAGGCTGCGGACTGTATTCAGTTCCTTGCGGCTTTCCGGCGGGCTGAATGCTGAATGCTGAGTGCTGAATGCTGACTCACGACCAAGCCTCTGACATTTTCTCTCGCATTCGCAAGTACGCGACGGCGGATGAGGTGGAGTGTCTTTTCTACGGCGGCAAATCTGCGCTGACGCGGTTCGCCAACAACACCATTCATCAGAACATGGCCGAGGAGAATTACGGAGTCTCCGTCCGGACGGTCTTCGGCGGGCGGACGGCGCGAGCCACGACGAACAAGTTCGATGAGAACAGCTTGAAAGACGTGGTACGCGCGTCGGAGAGTTTGGCGCGAGTGCAGGAAGCCGATCCGGATCTATTGCCGGTGGCGAGTCAAGATGAGTTGTCGAGCACGGGCGAGGGCGCACGTGCCTCCACGCCCACCTCACGCCACTTCGGAGAAACGGCTGCGCTTGCGCCGGGGCAACGCGCCGATGCTGTTGGGCAGATCGTCGCTATCGCCCAGAAACACAAGCTGACGGCGGCGGGAATTTTCGCTAGTGCCGAGAGCATTGAAGGTATCTTCAACTCGCGCGGCTTGAGTGCCTGGCACACGCAGACCTCAGCGGAAATATCCATCACTATGCTGGCGGCGGATTCGTCCGGGTGGCAGAAGGCGAACTTTCCTGACGTGGCTCGACTCGATCCCGCACATCTGGCGCAGGTTGCAGCGGAGAAAGCACGAAAATCGGCAGCGCCACGGGAGATCGCGCCCGGCAAGTATACGGTCATCCTGGAGCCAGCTGCGGTTCTCGATACGGTCGGGTTCGCGTTCTACGATTTTGGCGGACTTGCCATTCTTGATCAACGGTCATTTCTGAACAACCGCATTGGCACGAAATTGTTTGGCGAGAATATTTCCATCTGGGACGATGTATCTCATCCTCTGCAGTCTGGCTCGCCATTTGACGGCGAGGGTATGCCGCGCC
>Ga0157372_10006838_pt1 | contig 12130 bp, 9 predicted proteins | sample C55metaG_FD_115307 | JGI IMG/M metagenome (GOLD analysis project Ga0157372, IMG submission 115307) | Corn rhizosphere microbial communities from Kellogg Biological Station, Michigan, USA - C5-5 metaG | ecosystem: Host-associated > Plants > Roots > Rhizosphere > Soil | place: USA: Michigan... | reverse complement strand
GGGTCTGGCGCTGAGCCATGTCGGTACCTGGATGAAGTAGCGCTGCCGGGAGTCGGGGAGCGCTCGCGGCGGGCGGGCATGGGCCCGGGGATGGGCAGAGGAGCACACTCCATTCCATGCCGCCCCGGACAGCACGGCAGGGTTTGACACTTCTGGCGGCCATCGTGACGTAGTGTCCCTGCCGCCGTGGCCGTCTTTCCCGCGTCGCGCCGTCGTGCTACTATGTCCGCGTCACGCCTCACTCTGACCCATCGCCGTCGCTTGGCCCCTCCCGATCCGCTCGCCACCACCGCGGATGACGAGCTCCGTGCTCACGTCCAGCGTGCGCTTGCGGCCCACTACGAGCTCGACTGCGAGATCGGGCGGGGCGGCATGGGCATTGTCTACCGCGCGCGCGACCGTCGCCTCAAGCGGACGGTCGCCATCAAGGTGCTGCCCCCCGAGCTGGCCTTCCGCAGCGAGATCCGCTCGCGCTTCCTGCGCGAGGCCGAGACTGCCGCGCAGCTCTCGCATCCGCACATCGTCCCCATCTACACCGTCGATGAGCAGGAGCAGCTCGTCTTCTTCGTGATGGCCTACGTCGCTGGCGACAACCTCGCCAAGCGACTGCACGAGCGTGGCGTGCTCACCATCGACGAGACGCGGCGCATTCTGCGCGACGTGGCCGACGCGCTCGCCTACGCCCACGAACGCGGCGTGGTGCACCGCGACATCAAGCCGGACAACATCCTGCTCGATGCGTCCACCGGGCGTCCGATGGTGACCGACTTCGGTATCGCGCGCGCCATGGATTCCACTGGCGACAGCCGGCTCACCGCCACGGGGATGGCGATCGGCACGCCGGCGTACATGTCGCCGGAGCAGGCCGCCGGCGAGCGCGAGATCGATGGCCGCAGCGACCTCTACTCGGTCGGAATCCTTGGCTACCAGATGCTCACCGGCGAGCCGCCCTTCACGGCGACCAGTACGCCGGCGATGCTGGTGAAGCACATCTCCGAGCGCCCCGTGCCGGTGGAGCAGCGTCGTGCCGACGTGCCGACCGACCTGGCGCGCTCGATCATGACGCTGCTGGAGAAGGAGCCGCAGAACCGCTTCCCGAACGCCACGGCGCTCGTCGCCGCGCTCGACACGCGCTCCGCGCCTGCGCCGCGCGCCGCGGCGCCCCCAGCGCCCGCGCCGCGACCGGCCGAGCCGGCGTCAGCCGCTGCGCCGCCCACGATGGCGCCTTCCGGCGTGAACGCCGGTGCGCCCGCGTACGAGCTGCCGCAGCCGTCGTACGCACCGATGCCGTTCGCCGGTTCGGCACAGCCGCTGGCGATGCAGGGCGTGACGACGGACGAGCTCCGCCGCTGGGAAGCGCCGCCGGTCGCGCACTTCCGACGGAAGATCGCGCCGTACCTGTTCGTGAACGGCGTCATCGTCCTCTTTGCACTGTTCGGCAGCTCCGATTTCTTCCCGATCACCGTCATCTGGAGCATCTACATCGCGCTCAAGTACGCGAAGCTCTGGAGCGATGGCTACGACTGGCGTGACGTCTTCCGCCAGCCGCGCGATCGTGAGTTGATGGAGGTGTTCGAGGAGGCCGCGGAGTACGTGCGCGCGATGTTCGACTCTCGGACGCGGGCGCGTCTGCGTGAGGAGCGCCGGCAGCGCAAGCTCGCGGCGCGCATGGCACCGGCGGCGCCGTCGGGGTTCGCTCCGGGCAACTACGCGCAGTCGCAGGCGGCGCGCTCGTACGCTGCCTCGCAGATCAGCGGCCCCCAGGGCGATCGCGTGCGCCAGGCGCTCGCCGACCGCGACGAGATCCTGCGCCGTCTGAACGACCTCCCCAAGACGCAGCGCGAGCAGCTGGGGGACGTCGGTCGCTCGGCGAGCGCGCTTGCCGACAAGGTGCAGGGGCTCGCGCTCGCCTACGAGGAGCTGGCACGCCAGGACTTCAGCGCGGCGCGCGACCAGCTCGAGCGTGAGATCACCACGCTGGAGAACGCTGCGAACCCGCTCGAGCGCGGGAGCGAGGAGCGCGTGCGGCGGCTCGCGTATCTCAAGCGCCAGCGCCGGGCGCTCGTGGACGCGAGCCAGCGCAAGGAGAGCCTCGCGGCCAAGATCGAGACTTGCGCCATCGCGCTGCAGAACATGCGCTTCGACCTGCTGCGCCTCGGCGCAACGCCGCAGTCGCAGCAGCACATCACGGCGCTGGCGAACCAGGCGATCAAGCTCACCGAGAACGTCGACGACGCGCTGTTCGTCGCCGACCAGATGGGCCGGCTCGGCAGCGAGCGGAACGCGGACCCGCGCCGCGCCGGCGAGCGCGGGTGACCGACCACCTGCTCGACCGCCTCATCGTCGCGGTCGGGACCCAGTACCTGGTCGACCGTGAGATCGGACGCGGCGGAATGGCTGTCGTCTACCGTGCCACCGACATCCGCCTCCATCGGCACGTGGCGATCAAGGTGCTCCCGCCGGAGCTCGCCTTCAACGCCGATGTTCGCGAGCGCTTCCTGCGCGAGGCACAGACTGCGGCGCAGCTCTCGCACCCGGGCATCGTTCCGATCTACACGGTCGATGAGGCGGAAGGCCTCGTGTACTTCGTCATGGCGCTCGTCGAGGGCGAGAGCCTCGCCGAACGGCTCGCCCGCGACGTGCGGCTCCCGGTGGAGGAGACGCGACAGATCCTGATGGGTGTCGCGGACGCACTCGCCTACGCTGGCGCGCACGGCGTGGTGCATCGCGACGTGAAGCCCGACAACATCATGCTCGACCGCAAGTCCGGTCGTCCCATGGTGACGGACTTCGGCATCGCGCGCGCGGCGGCTGGGGACAGTCGCCTCACCGTCACCGGCATCGCCATCGGCACGCCGGCGTACATGTCCCCCGAGCAGGCGCTGGGCGAGCGCGAGCTCGATGCGCGAAGCGACGTGTACTCGCTCGGGGTGATCGGCTACCAGATGCTGGCCGGCGAGACGCCGTTCAAGGCGTCCAACACGCCGGCGATGCTCGTGAAGCACGTGTCGGAAACTCCACGCCCGCTGCTGTCGCTGCGTCCGGACGTCCCGCCCTCGCTGGCGTACGCGATCTCCCGTGCGCTCGAGAAGAAGCCGGAACAGCGCTGGCCGGATGCGGGCGATTTTCGCGACGCGCTCGCTGCCGCGTCGATGGACGTGGCGCCGCGAAGCGCGCGTGCTCCGCTCGCGCCCGCGATGGCTCCGCTGCCGGCAGCACCCCCGCCGCCGCCGGTCGCGCTCCGCCAGGAGGACGCAGCGCCACGCGCTGCGCCGTATCCCGATGCGGCGCCGATGCCGGCCATGCCGGTGTGGGGCACGCGCACCGAATGGCGCGAGTGGCGGCATCGCCAGCGCCAGTGGGAGCGCGAACAGCACTTCCGCCGGCGAGGACGTCGCGACCGCAGCGACGAGTTCGATGCCACGCGGCCGGTGGAGGAGCGCATCACGCGCTTTCGCCGTCGCAGCGTTGGCGCGCTCGGCACGGTTGCCTCGCTTGCCCTCGTGAACGGGCTCACGTCGCCGCACGTTCCGTGGTTCATCTTCCCGAGCGCATTCATTCTCATCGGTACCGTGACGCACGCCGGAAAGTTGTGGGCGGACGGTATTCCGCTGGGCCGACTGTTTCATCGCGGCAGCGCCGCACTTCCGTCCGCGGCGTCGGCCGCGCGGCTGCCGGCCGTCAATCTCGACCAGGCAGCACTCACGCTCGCGCCGGCCGACGTGCTTGCCGGCAGCCATGGTGAAGCGGTGCGACGCGCCGCCGCTGATCGTGCAGCGGCGAAGGATACGCTCGCGAGGCTCGCACCGGCGGAACGGGAGATGATTCCGGACGTCGCTCCCACGCTCGATGCGCTGGCCGAGCGCGTGGGCGCGCTCGCCATCACGCTGCACCGGCTGGATGCTGACCTCGGCGGCGCATCGCTCGAAACCCTGGAGCGACGACTGGGTGCGCTGCGCGCGGAGGCGGGCCCGGAGCCCACTGCGGAGCAGGAGCGCCGCATCACGCTCCTCGAGCGACAGCGCATGTCGATCGCCGAGCTGGCGGAACGGCGCGGAACGCTCGCCGCCCAGCTCGAGAGCGCGGGGCTCGCCCTGCAGAACCTCCGGCTCGATCTGCTCAAGCTGCGCTCGTCGGGCCTTGGCTCGGCGATGTCCGACGTGACGAACGCCACGCAGGAAGCGCGTGCGCTCTCACGTGAAATCGGTCACGCGGTGGAAGCCGCGAAGGAAGTGCGGGGGCTCTGACCACCGTCGCCGCGGCTCATTCGGCGTCGTCGGGGTAGTAGGTTGCATCATGCGATCCGCCCTCTTCATCGCCACCGTGGCGAGCCTGCTCGCCGCTGCGCCCGGCCACGCCCAGAGTGCTGCGCCATCCGCTCAGCCCGTCGATTCCACACCCAAGCCATTCGTCGCGCGGCCCGCGGTGGTGCGCGGTCTGTACGTCAATCGCTGGGCGGCGATCGGTGACCGAATGTGGGACCTGATCGACATCGCGAAGCGCACGGAAGTGAACGCACTCGTCATCGACGTGAAGGACGATCGTGGCTACGTGCTGTACGAGTCGGGAGTGCCGCTGGCGCACGCCATCGGCGCCGACACGACCAACCCGATGCCGCTGTCGCGAATGCGTGCCGTGCTCGACACCATGCGTGCCCACGACATCCTGCCCATCGCGCGCATCGTCGTGGCCAAGGATCCGCTCCTCGCCAATGCGAAGCGCGAATGGGCCGTGAAGCGTCGCAGCGACGGCACGCCGTGGCTGGATGCCAGCGGCAACCCGTGGCTCGACCCGCATCAGCGCGGCGTGTGGGAGTATGCCGCCGATCTTGCCGCCGAAGCGGTGAAGTACGGCTTCAGCGAAGTGCAGTTCGATTACGTGCGCTTTCCCGATGATCCGCGTCTCATTCGCCAGGCGCGGTTCGACCTCGCCAATGGCCGCGCACGCGATCAGGTGATCCGCGAGCAACTCGGTTACCTGCGTTCACGCGTCGAGCCACTCGGCGTGCCGATGGCGATCGACGTGTTCGGACTCACGACGTCCGACAGCACCGACATGGGAATCGGCCAGCGCTGGGAGCAGTTCGCCGACCAGACCGACATCGTGCTGCCGATGACGTATCCGTCTCACTACTCGCGCGGCACGTACGGCATCGCGCGTCCGAACGCAAATCCCTACGACGTGCTGGATCACGCCCTGACGGACGGCATCGCGCGAAATGCCAACGTGCCCGATGCGGCGGAGATCGTACCATGGTACCAGGACTTCACCCTGGGCGCGCCGCGCTACGGAGCGAAGCAGGTACGCGCGCAGATGCAGGCCGGCTACGATCACGGCATTCGGAGCTGGATGCTCTGGAACGCCAGCAGTCGCTACACGGTGAGCGCGCTGAAGCCGGCGATCCTCAGCGAAGCGGAAGAAGCGCCGAATCGCCGGCCCGCGACGGCCAGCAGCCCGACGCGCGCTAACCGTCCAGTAAAGCCGTAAGCGAGTCTGCCACCTGGCGTGGCGCGTCTTCCGGAAGGAAGTGGCGCGCGTCGGGAATGACGTCCAGCGTTGCGCCGGGAATGGCATCCGCGAGTCGCTGCCCGAGCGGGAGCGGGAGGAAGGGATCCTGCGCGCCCCAGATCACGCGAACCGGTATCGCGAGCTCTCCGAGGCGCGTGCCGAGCGCGCTGCTCTCGCGGGTGTCGAGCGCGGCGATGTGCCGCACGAGCGCGTCGCGACCCGGCTCGGTCGCGAAGGGACGCGCGTAACGATCGATCGCGTGCGTTGCGCGCACCGGATCGGCGTAGCCACGCTCGAGCTCCGCGCGAACCATGGATAGAAGCCACGCCGGTGGCAGGTGTCGCATGATGGGCAGTGTGGCGCGCGCGATTCGTACGTCGCGCGAGGTCCAGCGATCGAAGGCCACGCTCGCCACGAGGGCGAGGCGCGACACGCGCGCGGGCTGGCGCAGCGCGAGCGCCTGCGCCACGCCCCCGCCCACGCCGTGCCCCACGATGCACGCGCTGGTGATGCCAAGTGCGTCGAGCAGCGCCACGAGGCGCTCGGCGTGCGCGCCAAGACCGAGCGGTCGCCTGCCCGGTGGATCACTGCGTCCGTGACCGAGAAGGTCGAACACGACGAGGCGCCGGCCGGCCGGCATCAGGGATACGACGTCGCGCCAAAGGTGGCCCGAGGTGGCGAAGCCGTGCACGAATACCACCGGCTCGCCCGCGCCGCGCGAACCGGCCGCGTAGTAATAGAGACGCGCGCCGTCGAGGTCGATGAACTCACCTCGCACGGCGCGCGTCTCCAGTGTGGATCAGTGCGATAGTCCCGCTCAGAGCGACGGCGGGCCCTGCTGCTGGCGCTGCTGCATGCGCGCGCGCTGCTCAGCGAGGTTCTTGTCGAACACTACCTGCTGATCCGGGGTAAGGATTGCACGGATATCCTTGGCGGACTTCTCGCGCAGGTCGGCTGCCTTCTTCATCAGCTCGGCGCGGTCACCACCGTTCATCATCTCGTTGCGGAGCGACATCATCTCGGGCTGATACTTCTTCTGGATGGCGTCGAGCTGAACCTTCTGCGCATCGGTGAGCTCGATGCCATTGAGCTCCATGTTGCGGCCGCCACGCCGCTCGCCCTGCTGCTGGGTCCCGCCGGCCTGCGCCTGCGCGAGCGTAGCGCCACCAACGAGAAGCGCGGCGCCGAGCGCCGCCATGCGAAGTGCCTTCTTCATGTTACCCTCGGGGAGAATGGAGAGACTGCCAGGAAAGGAGAGACGTGTAGGAAAATTCAAGTCGTTGGCACGTAACAACTTATATAAACCCCTCTAGCGAGAGCGGGTGAATCTGCTATGCTTACCCGCCTCGTGCCGGGCCGTTCCGCCCGGTGCCACGCTGCGTCGTCTGGATCTACTGCCTGCTCCGCGAGCCATCCGTGACCCTGCCGCCGCCGTCGAATAGCCCCGCTGCCGCCCCCGCCACTCCACAGGGAGAGACGGGAACCGTTACCGGACCCCTCGTACCCCCCGTTACGCCACCGGCGACGCCTCCGCCTCCGCCGAGTCCGGTAACGTTTCCGCTGGAATGGCTGCTCGCGCACGCTGCAGCGCCGGTCCAGTATCGCTCACTCACCGAGGTCGCTCGCCTCACACCGGAAGAAGCGCAGCAGGTGAGCGCTCTCCCGTTTACGCACCGCCCCGCGCTCCTGTTGGCTACCCAGCAGGGAGCCGACGGCACGTGGAGCGGAGGGATGCTCGGCATTCCCTCCCAGCGTGCCGAGCACTTCGAGGGAATCGGGACCATTCCCGCAGTGAGACGACTGATCGAGTACGGGTGGCACAGGGATACGCCGCCACTGCTCCACGCGCGACGCGTGCTCTTCCGTCTTCTGGCCGAGGACCAGGATCCGGCGTTCCTCTACGAGCTGGGTGGAAAGCACGCGCCCGACGAGGAAGCGGTGCGTCAGGGCCGCGCGCTGCTGCGCGAGGCGGCGGCAGCGACGCTCGCCCAGGCGGGCTACGAGGGAGATCCTCGGCTGCGCGGCGCCGCACGACGGATCGTGGTGCGGATGGCGGACTACCTGCGTTCGCCACTGGCCCAGAAGCCGTTCGTGCGCCAGGGGAACCAGCACATGCTGGCCGCGGAAGCTGCGCCGCCATCCATCCACACGGTGATGATGCTGGCCTACATGCCGCTGTTTCGCGCCGAGCATCATCGCGAGATGGACGCGCTGTATGCCCACCTCACCCAGCCGCAGCCCCGGCAGGAGGCAGTGCAGCTCGTGGCTGGTCGAGCCGTTCCGGCGCCGCATCTCATCCTTGGCGATCCGCTGCCGCATCGCAATGCCGCCGACGCGGACGTTCCCTTCGCGCTCTTCTGGCTGGAGCTGATGGCGCGATTCGGCTTCCTGAAGCGGAACGAGAACTGGTGCAAGCTGTTCGAGCGCTTTCTCGACGATCGCGATCGCGACGGCGTGTGGCATCCGCACAAGGGGATGGCCGTGGCGCGCAGCAGCAATCCATACGTGTGGCCCACCTATCCGCTGGAGACGCAGCTCTCCGGCGAGGAGCGGTGGACCGACATCACCTTCCGCCTCGGGCTGATCGCGCGGCTCGCCGGCCGGCCGATCGAGATCGCCTGAGCGAGTTGCACTCCGGCGGCGAGCAGCGGCTCGGTGGCCGGTTGCCGCCGTCGGAAATGTTTCCCGCCGGCGTGAGCGGCATTCGCACACGCATGGTAACGCTGCGCAGTGGACTCCGGCTGCGCGTCGCCGACTCCGGCGAAGTGGACGCACCCGCCGTGCTGCTGCTGCATGGCTGGGGCGCCTCCATCTACATGTGGCGCGACTGGTTCGCGCCTCTCGCGGCGTCGGGTTACCGGGCGATGGCGGTGGACCTGCCGGGTCATGGTCTTTCCGACAAACCTGCGGACGCGTCGGCCTACCGGCTCGTGCCGATGATGCAGGTCGTGCGTGAGCTGCTGGACGTCGAGCGCCTCGAGCGCGTGGACGTGGTGGCGCAGTCGATGGCGGGGACGATCGCTCTCGAGCTGGTGCTCGCGGGAGAGCGACGCATCACGCGGCTTGCGCTGGTGAACCCGGCGTGCTTCGGCCGAGTGCCGCTGCTGCGCCTTGCTCCCCTGGTTCGATTCGAATGGGTGGGACGCGTGATGCCGTACCTGTTGACGCGCGGCAGCGTGGCGCGCGCGCATCGGCTGGTGTACGGCGATCCGTCGCGCATCACCCAGGAGAACATCGATCAGTACTGGGCGCCGTCGCAGTTTCCCGCCTACGCGCGCGCGCTCTGGCGGCTGGCGATCGGATTCGAGTGGGATCGGCAGCCGGTGGCGCTGATGGCGCAACGGCTCGGGACGATGCCGCGCTCCGCGCAGGTGGTGCTTGGCGGACGCGACCGGCTGGTATGCGACTCGACTCCGTACGTGAGCGCGCTCGTCGTCGCCGGCGCGCCGCTCGAGGCGAGCGTGGTGGAGGCGGGTGGTCACGCGGTGAACGAGGAGCTGCCGCGTGAGGTGTTGAGTCTCGTGACGCTCTCGCGCTGACTGCGTCGAGAGCAGGTACGCTGTCAGGGCAGCACCGCGCCACGTAGACGCCAGCGCCCGAACCGATTAGCTTTCACGCATCAAGCGAATGACGACAAGGCCGCAAACGGCGGCCCACACACTCCCTGGCGATCGCAACGCGCGATCGCATCCTTCTTCATCAGCGCACCGGTCGAGCGACGGCAACAGCCGCCAAGGTCCGGTGCATGCGCCGGTCCCGGAAGTTCCGGGATCGCGGCCCCGGCGCGACGCATCAGGACGAATGACCGACGACACACAACTGACACTCGCCGAACGCGAGGCGGCCGCTGGGCCGGCCCTCGCCTTCGATGCTCTCGAGCTTCATCCGGCGCTGCTCGACGCCATCCGTGACGCGGGCTACGTGAGCCCGACGCCGATCCAGCGCGAAGCCATCCCGCTCGCCCGCAAGGGACGCGATCTCATGGGACTCGCGCAGACCGGCACCGGCAAGACCGCCGCGTTCACCCTGCCCATCCTCGATCGCCTGATCGGCGGTCCGCGTCGCACGCGCGCGCTCATCCTCACCCCGACGCGTGAGCTGTGCGTGCAGGTGGAGGAGAGCTTCAGGAACTACGCGAAGCACACGGAGATCGAGGTGGTCGCCGTGTACGGCGGCGTGCCGCTCGAGCCGCAGGAAAAGAAGCTGCGCGCGGGCGTCGACGTCGTCGTCGCCACGCCGGGCCGGCTGCTCGATCACCTCGAGCGCCAGAACGTGGTGTTCGACGATCTGGAAGTGCTCGTGCTCGACGAGGCGGACCGCATGCTCGACATGGGTTTCGCACCGCAGATCAATCGCGTGGTGAGCGAGATCCCGCCGTACCGTCAGACGCTGTTGTTCAGCGCCACCATGCCGCCCGAAGTGGAAGCGCTGGCGAGGAAGTACCTGCGCAAGCCGGTGGTGGTGCAGGTCGGCGTGCGGTCCGCTGCGGCAAGCACCGTGACGCACGCGGTGTATCCGGTGCCTCGCGAGAAGAAGAATGCGCTGCTGGTGGAGCTGCTCACCGGCAAGCCGCACGAGTCGGTGCTCGTGTTCACGCGCACCAAGCACGGCGCGGACCGCGTGGTGCGGGACCTGGAAAAGGCCGGCGTTCGCGCGACGGCGATGCACGCCGACAAGAGCCAGTCGCAGCGCACGCGCGCCCTGCAGGATTTCAAGGACGGCAAGACGCACGTCCTCGTCGCGACGGACATCGCGCAGCGCGGGCTGGACATCGAGAACATCAGCCACGTCATCAACTACGACGTGCCGCAGCAGGCGGAAGACTACGTCCACCGCATCGGCCGCACTGGCCGCGCCGCGAAGGAGGGCGATGCCTACACCTTCATGGCGCCGGACGAGATCGCGATGGTGCGCACCATCGAGCGCGTGATCGGCCAGCCGATTCCCCGCGTGTCGGTGCCGGGATACGATTTCGGGACAGTCGCGGCGGACTGAGGGCCGATGGACCGATGGACCGATGGACCGGAACGGCGAAGGGCACACGAAACTTATTTCGGTGTGCCCTTCTCGGTCCTCCGGTCCTCTGGTCCTCACCTCCCCAGTCTCACCCTCCCCAACCTCGACACCACCAGCGTCTCGGCGGCGCGGCCTCGCTTCGCGATGAGCGTCAGGTTCGAGGCGCCGTAGCCGAGTCCACGCACGTCGAAGGCGAGGGAGTCCCGGGTGGAGGAGAGCGTCACGCGGTGCGCGTGGCCCAGCGCGTGAACGGCGAGCGCGGTGCCTCGTTCGCGCAGGGCGAGCTGGGCGCTGGCCGTGTCGATCCGCACGCTGACCACGGCATGGCGCGCCAGTGCCTCGTCACGGGCCTGCTGGATCACCTCCGCCGCCTCGGCCACCGCGGAGCGCGCGGCGATGCGGTCGAGGTAATGACCCGTCTCGCGGACGACGATGATGGAGAGGAGGCCGATGATCATCAGCACGATGATCAGCTCGAGCAGGGTGAGCGCGGGGCGCGCCGCAGGTCGGTGTCTCATGCGCGCATGATGCGTCGTCGGGCTGGCGACGCGTCACCGAATGGATGCGAACGGTAGCGATGCCACGCACGTAGAGAGACGTTGACGATGACGGCGCGCGCGGCATCTTCTGTCTCGTCGCCGTCCCGAATCCCTTCTCTCCCGCCGATGCGATCCCGCCTCGTCTCCGCCCTCGCGCTCCTCGCCCTCGGCGCGCCCGTCGCCGTCGCGCAGCAGCCCATCGACTCCGCCTACACGGCGCGCATCCGTGAGCTGACGCCCACCGATTCCGTCTGGAAGTTCACGACCGAGCTGGTGGACCACCTGCCAGCGTCGGCAACAGTGCCGTCGCCGCTCAAGGTGCTCGGCTATGTGCCCGGCACCCTCGGACGCCTTGCCTACGTGGACGAGCTGAATCGCTACTTCCGCGCGCTGGATGCGGCGTCGCCGCGGGTGAAGGTGTTCTCGCTCGGCATGAGCGACGAAGGGCGCGAGATGATTGCCGTTGCCGTGGCCGATTCGGCCACGATCGCGCGGCTGGACGACTACCGCGCCATGGCGGCCAAGCTCGCCGACCCGCGCACGACGACGCCGGCCGAGCGCGCACGGCTGGTGAAGGAGGCGAAGCCGATCTATTGGCTCACGGGCAGTATCCACAGCCCCGAAACGGGGAGTCCGGAGATGCTGATGGAGCTCGGCTATCGTCTCGCGGTGGAGGAGACGCCGTTCGTGCAGGACATCCGTGATCACGTGATCACGCTCATCACGCCGGTGACCGAAGTGGATGGGCGCGACCGCGCGGTGGACGCGGCCAAGCTCTCGCGTTCGCTGGGACTCGGTCCGCAGGGCGTGTCGCTCACGTACTGGGGCAAGTACACGGCGCACGACAACAACCGCGACGGAATGGTGCTGTCACAGAAGCTGACGCAGCACGTGATGGACGGCTTCATCCACTGGCACCCGACGGTGATGCACGACCTGCACGAGTCGGTGGCGTTCCTGCACACCAGCACCGGCACCGGTCCGTACAACGACGAGTTCGACCCGATCGTGATCGACGAGTGGCACACGCTCGCCTACCAGGAGATCACCGAGCTCACCAAGCGCGG
>Ga0157372_10006837_pt1 | contig 12130 bp, 6 predicted proteins | sample C55metaG_FD_115307 | JGI IMG/M metagenome (GOLD analysis project Ga0157372, IMG submission 115307) | Corn rhizosphere microbial communities from Kellogg Biological Station, Michigan, USA - C5-5 metaG | ecosystem: Host-associated > Plants > Roots > Rhizosphere > Soil | place: USA: Michigan... | reverse complement strand
GGGCTGTATCTCGGGGCGGCGTGGTATCCGGAGCAATGGCCGGAGGCGCAGTGGGATCGCGATCTGGAGCTGATGGAGGCGGCGCACTTCAATGTGGTGCGCGTGGGCGAGTTTGCGTGGTCCACGATGGAGCCGCGGGAGGGCGTGTATGAGCTGGACTGGCTGGAGCGGGCTATTGCGCTTGCGGCGAAGCACCATATTGCGGTGGTGATTGGGACGCCGACGGATGCGCCGCCGGCGTGGATGACGGCGAAGTATCCCGATGTGCTGGGGATGAATGCCGATGGGCGTTGGCGTGAGCATGGCGGGCGGCGGCAGTTCAATTACGCGAGTGAGCGGTATCGGCGGTTTTGCGCGGAGATTGTGGCGCAGCTGGCGCGGCGGTTTGGGCATAACCCGGACGTGATTGGGTGGCAGATTGGGAATGAGTACACGGACGAGTCGTTCGACCCGGCGACGCGCGCGATGTATCAGGAGTATTTGCGGGCGAAGTTTGGGACGCTGGAGAATTTGAACCGAGCGTGGGCCGCGGACTGCGGGCCGCAACCGTTTACGGATTGGTCGCAGGTGCCGCTCGATCCGGCAGGCGGTGGGCCGGGACAGTTGTTGGAGCACAAGCATTTTGTGACGGCGACGTGGCGGAGTTTTCAGAAGAACCAGATCGATGTGCTGCGTCCGCTGATTGCGCCGACGCAGTTCATTACGACGAATATTGGCGGGCTGGCCTGGTCGGATAACTGGGACCACTATGCTGTGACGGCGGATCTCGACCTGGCGAGCTGGGATGACTATGTGGGGCAGGGGCATCTGGACGCCGCGAAGAATGCGATGCTGAACGACTTTGTTCGCGGATGGAAGCGGCAGAACTTCTGGGTAATGGAGACGGAGCCGGCGTCGGTGAACTGGGCGCCGATTAACAACGAGCTGTGGCCGGGAGAGACGCGGGCGCTTGCCTGGCAGACGATTGGGCACGGAGCGGATGCGGTTCTGTACTGGCAGTGGCGCGATGCGCTGAATGGGCAGGAGCAGTACCATGGCGCGATTGTTGGACCCGATGGGCAGCCGCTGCCGGTGTATGAGGAGATTGCGCGGCTTGGGCGCGATTTGGAGGCGACACGGGCGGCGATTTCGGGGACGAGTCCGGAGGCGAAAATCGCGATCCTGCATGACTACGATTCGCGGTGGGCGATTGATTTTCAGCCATTCACAAAGTTGTATGACCAGCAGCAGGTGCTGTTGCGGTTCTATGCTCCGCTGGAGCAGATTGCGGAGCGGGGCGGTGACGCGGTGGACATCGTGGACCCGAACGTTGCTCCGCTGGACGGATACAGGCTGATCGTCGCGCCGGAGCTGAATGTGATCTCCGCGACGCTTGCTGAGAGGCTAGTGGCGTTTGTGCGGGGCGGCGGGCATCTTCTGCTTGGGCCGCGGTCGGGGATGAAGGATGAGAACAACGCACTGAATACGCAGCGTCAGCCTGGGCCTCTGGTGGAGGCGCTTGGTGGGCGGGTGGAGCAGTACTATGCGCTCGATGGTGCGATTGACATTGCGGGCACGAACGGTAGCGCGGATGTTTGGGCGGAGAGCCTCTCTGCTTTGTCACCGGCGACGGCGGTGGTTCTGCGGTATGGCAGGGGCAATGGTTGGCTCGAGGGTAAGGCGGCGATGATTCGGCGTGACGTTGGGAAGGGAAGCATTGCGTATCTGGGGACGCTTCCGGATGCGGCGTTGATGTCGGAGCTGATGACGAAGGCGGCGACGGATGCGGGTGCGCTCGATCCGCCAATCGTCGAGGGGGTGCCTGACGGAGTCGAGGTTTGCGTACGGGTTGCTGGCGGGCGCCGCCTGCTCGTGCTGATCAATCATGCGAACTCGACGCGGACGGTTCAGTTGAAGGGTTCCTACCGGACTCTGGTTTCGCCTGATGGAGGAGTGGGCAGCGCGACTTCGATCACGCTGCCCGCGCAGGGTGTTGCGGTGCTGGAGCAGGAAGGCGGGCGGTGATGGATCGGCGGCGTTTTGTGGCGGGATCGGCTGCGTGGTGTTTTGCGCGCTCCGCATCTGCGCTGGCGGATCCCGTTGCACTGTATAGAACGCCGTACAAGTACCCGGAGTTGGTGCTTCGCGGGACCGGCAATAAGCGTGACTTCGATGGCATCAGTGTGGACGACCCGATTGTGTTCCGCGACGGCGGACGGTTTTACATGCTGTACATCGGGTTCGATGGAACGGGATATCAGACGGGTTTGGCGAACTCGGACGATCTGCTGCGCTGGACGCGGGTAGCGCTTGTTGGGCCGCGCGATCCGGCGTCGAAGTACACGAAGTACAACCTGGCGATTAGCTCGATTCTGCGCGATAAGAACCTGCATGGTCGCGGGGAGGCTTTGAAGATCCGCGGAGAGTATCTTGCCGCGTGGAACGCGTATCCTTCCGCCGGATACGAGGAGGGAGCGGCGGTGATCGGCCTGGCGCGGTCGCGCGACCTGAGGCATTGGACGCTGACCGACCCGATTCTGCGGCCCGAGGACGGAGCTGCGTGGGAGCATGGCGGGCTTTATCGGCCGGATTTGCTGCTCGATGGCGGTACGTACTACCTGTATTACAACGCGAAGACCGACCCGCTGCCGAAGTCCGAGGGCGGCGGCTGGCATGAGCAGACAGGGGTTGCCACCAGCCGCGATTTGAAGGCGTGGACGCGCTTCAGCGGGAATCCGATTCTGCGGAATGGCCCACGCGGAACGGCGACGTACCCGGAAATGAATCCGCTCCATAGTGCGAACCCGGCGGTTCCAGATGCGCGCGACAGCCGATTTGCCTCGAATCCGTTCGTGGTGAAGAACGGCGCTGAATATGCGATGTTTTATTTCGGTTTCGGCTATCAGCGGCCTGGACGAGCGTGCGAATTGCTGGCGCTGGGGCGGGACCCCTTCCACTTCACAAAGTCGTCGGAGGTGCTGATCGACGTTGGTCCGCCCGGCAGCATCGACGAGACGTTTGCGCACAAACCGTCGGTGATCTATCACGAAAGCGCGCTGTATCACTTTTACTGCGCGGTTTCCGGAAAATATCCGAATGAGGTTCGCGGCATCGCCGTTGCGCGCTCGCGTCCATGGTAGGTCCGCAAGGCGGAAGCGGCTCCTCTTTGTTGCGGATTCAATCATGGCCGGTCTGCTAAGGTTTGGCTCATGCGATTTGTTGCTCTTGTTGCCGCTGTCTTCGTGAGCTGCGTTGCAGTTGCTCAACCTCACCCGCAGCAGGACTACACGCGAAACATCGCTCTGCAAGTCGACAAAGTGCATGCGGAGACTGGCTCGTCGAAGGCGCCGTTCCGCGCCGATTGGAACTCACTGGCAGCGTATCGTGCGCCGGACTGGTTTCGAGACGCCAAGTTTGGGATTTTTCTGCACTGGGGTGTGTACTCGATGCCCGCGTTCGCGAATGAGTGGTATTCGCGCAACATGTACATTCCCACGAATCCTGCGTATAAGCACCACGTTGAGACGTACGGGCCGCCGGACAAGTTTGGCTACAAGGATTTCATTCCAATGTTCCGCGCCGAGCATTTCGATGCAAACGCCTGGGTCGATCTGTTCCAGCGTGCAGGCGCCCGATATGTGGTGCCCGTGGCGGAGCACTGCGATGGGTTTGCAATGTATGCCTCCGACATTACGCCGTGGAACGCGGTTGCCATGGGGCCGCATCGTGACGTGGTTGGCGAGCTTGCCCGTGCCGCGCGTTCGCATGGGATGCACTTCGGTGTGTCCTCGCATACCGCGGAGCATTGGTGGTGGTACGGAGTGGGGCGGGCGATTCCTTCGGATGTGCACGCCGCGATGGATGCGGCGGCAGCTCCGCGCGAGGCGCTGCTTTACGGGCCGGCGGCGTCGATGACCATGGCGAAGGCGGATGGCTCGTTCGATTACGGTGCCAAAGAGCCGAATTCCTCGCATCTCGAACTGTGGCAGCCGCCGGACCATCGATGGATCGATAACTGGCTTGCACGATCGACGGAGCTCGTCGATAAGTATTATCCTGATTTTTTCTACTTCGATTGGTGGATTGGGCAGCCGGCGTATAAGCCTGCGCTGCAGCAGTTCGCGGCGTACTACTACGACCGCTCCGCCGAGCACGGGGGGCATCCCGTGCTTACGTACAAAGAAGAGTCGATGCCGGCCAACACGGCCACGCTCGACATTGAACGCGGCAAGCTGGATACGTTGCGTCTGCTGCCGTGGCAGACCGACACCTCCATCTCGATCCACTCCTGGGGCTACGTGGAGCACGACGAGTATCGCACCGCGAAATCGCTGGTTCACCAGCTCGTCGATACTGTCTCAAAGAATGGCAATCTACTGCTCAATGTTGGTCCGAAGTCGGATGGCACGATTCCGGAAGAGGCCAGGACGGTGTTGCTGCAGATTGGCGAGTGGCTGCGGGTGAACGGCGCGGCGATCTACGGCTCGCGACCATTCGCGGTTTTCGGCGAAGGCCCGACGACTGCGCCAAAGAACCCGACCGCGAAGAACTCCGACATTCAGACGTACACCGCTGAGGACATCCGCTTCACCGCGTCAGCAGATGGCACAGTGCTGTACGCTACTGCGCTGGGATGGCCGGCTTCCGGGGAATTGATCATTCATACGCTGTTCGAAGGCAATCCATACCAGCGAGGACGAATATGCGGTGTTCGCCTGCTCGGGTCGGAATCGCAAATCTCGTTTCGGCAGATGCCCGATGGACTGCATTTGAAGCTTCCGGCGCAGGCTCCTGGCGACATCGCCTTTGTGTTCCAGATAACGAAGTGTCCGGCGTGATCGGAATGCTCGCGTCAGCCGTTCCAAGAGGCGGAACAAAATGTGTCCGATTTCCCCGGTTTTTCGGGCGTTTTTAGCCGACGTGGGCCCCTCCTGTGTTCCATATTGACAGTCTTCGGCAGTGGTCCTAGCTTGACCATTCGATAGATCCCGGTACGAGTCAATTTTGGAGGCGCATTATGCTGAACGGACATTTTCGGCACGGTTTCCTGCGACTGCTCGCCCTTACGGTATTGGGCGGAGTTGCGGCCTATGGTCAAAACACAACCGCCGGCGCGCTTACCGGCACCGTCACAGACCCCACCGGCGCAGTGATCGAGGGCGTTCAGGTCACCGTGATGAACCAGGCGACCCATCAGGAATCTGTGAAGACCACCAATGCCACTGGCCTTTACGACTTCGAGAACCTGCAGAACGGCGACTACACAATTTCATTTTCGAAGCAGGGATTCCAGGTGGCGAGTGTCACCAACATCCACCTCGATCCGGGCCAACGGCGGGGGCAGGACATCAAACTGAGCGTAGGCAGTGTGGAAGCCAAGGTGACGGTCGAAGCGGACACGCTGGCGGTGCAAACTGAATCCGCGGAGAGTGGCGGAACCATCTCGGCCAAGGAGGTTGCGAACCTGATGCTCAATGGGCGGAACTTCCAGCAGCTTGCAACCCTGGTGCCGGGCGTCAGCAGTGTGGTGGGCGCCAACTCGCAAGTGAACGCGGGCTACCTAGGGCAGACGGACTTGATCATCGGCGGCGCTTCGTCGGAGGAGACAACCTACACGATCGACGGCGTCTACAACATGACGCCGACATCTTTGATCAACATCAACATCACGCCATCGATTGATGCCATCAACGAGGTGCGCGTGCTGAAGAACGCGTATTCGGCGAAATATGGCTACGCGGGATCGGGTCAAGTGGTGATGCAGACGAAGAGTGGGACCAGCCAGTTTCACGGATCTGCCTACGAGTTTCACCGCGAGAACTCGTTAGCCGTCGCAAAGCCCTATTCGTTGAGTGGGTTGCCTGTGACGCTCAGCGGGCTGCATTACAACATCTTCGGATTTTCATTTGGCGGGCCGATCTTTATTCCGAAGGTGTATGACACGCATCGGGACAAGACCTTCTTCTTTGTCGGCGGAGAGTGGAAGATCAGCCACGCGGCGCAGTCGCTGAATAGCCGGTCGGAGTTCACGCCGGCCATTCGCAATGGCGACCTTAGCTCCAGCTTCACGGGTACGGTCGGGGCTGTGGGAGCGAAGGTGTTGACGTGCGATGCGGTTTGCCAGTCACTGCTGGCGGCTCGCAACCTGACTGTGGCGCAGTGCTTCGGCAAAAACGCCAATGGAGTTCAGAATCAGATCAATCCAGTATGTTTCGATCCGGCGTCGAAGTACTTCATCGATCCGAACAACCTGTTCATGCCGCTACCGAATCTGCCGCAGAATAACAACACCAGCTTCGCGAACTACATCAACAACAACCCTGAGATGGACAGTCAGAACGACACGATTTACAGGATCGACGAGAAGATCAACGACAAGCATGCCTTGCTTGTCCGCTACATGCATGAAGAGGTTAACGACGTTCGACCGGCGCGGAACTTCAATGATCCGGCGCCGAATCCAGGTGCTACTGTGTACACGCCAGCACTGAATGCGCTGGTGCGGTGGACCTATAACCTAACTCCGAATATCTCGAACTCCGCTGGGGTCGCTTACACGTATCAAAAGGTGCAGCTGAACGTGACGGGCAAGTACACAACTCCTTCCGGGTTGTTCAATCAGGCATTCAATAATGGGGACGTCCGGCTGCCGGCGGTGCAGATCGGCGGATACTGGTCGTGGTTGGGCGTTGGTTCGCAACCGAACTTCTCGAAGACCGGAGACGGAATTTTCTCCGACGACGCGATCTGGATACGTGGGAATCACTCGATCCAGTTCGGCGGGCTGTATATGTGGAACATCGTGCGGCTGAACTCGAATGCGTTCTCGCAAGGAAACTTCAGCTTCTCGGGTCTGCACACCAACGATGTGGCGGCGGATTTTCTCCTTGGACTGCTCTCAAGCTATTCGCAGTCTAATGTGCAGCGAAGCGGGGCATTCCACCAGCACTGGTTTGAACTTTATGCGCAAGATGACTGGAAGGCCACACAGCGGCTGACCCTCAGCTACGGTGCGCGGTATAGCTTCTACTCGCCGTCAACTAAAGAGGGGAACGACATTACCGACTTCAATGCGGCAACGTTCAATCCGGCGGTTGCTCCTGCGGTGGATGCAAAAGGAAGCTTCACGTACAACGCGGCTGGTCAGCCATTGACTGCCTCCGGTACGGTCGCGAACTATCTGACGAATGGGCTTGTGTTCGCGTGCCAGAACGGGACTCCATGCGGATTCACGCATCCGAAAAGAGGGCTCATTGCTCCACGAATCGGATTTGCGTATCGGCTGAACGATGCTGGGACCCAATCCATTCATGGCGGCTATGGAGTGGGTTATACACAGGTCGGCATGTTCCAGACATCCGGCTTGATCAGCAACAATCCGTATGTTTCCACTTCGTCGTACACCAACTCGCAGTTCAGTAGTCCTGCCGGAGGGGCGGCGTCCAAGCCTGGTCTGCAGGCAGTGTCCGGTCTGGATGATACGTATCGGCCCGCGATGCTGCAGTCCTGGTCGCTAACTTGGGAGGCACAGTTGATCCCGAAGAGCGTGCTGCAGATTGCGTATGCAGGCGACAAGATCGATCACATTTTCTCCAGCAATGTCGACCGTAATTTTCCGCTCAATGGGACGTCGGCGAATTCGGCGAGTTGCAACGTAACGAGCAGCAACCCCAATCCATTGCCATCGACTGCCTGGCAATACGATCCTTGCATCAACACCGGAGCGGTGGTCTCCAACTTCTATCGTCCATATACCGGGTACACCGCGATCAACACCGGGGCGTCGATAGGTGGCTCCAACTACCATGGCTTGCAGACCGGGTTCATTTACCGGTTGACGGACCTGCAATTGAATGTTGCCTATACCTTCTCGAAGGCACTCGGAAACCAGAATCAGACGGCGCAGGGCAATGCGAACGTAAACTCGGGCTACGGTTTCGACTCCAACATTGGGTTTCAGAATCCGCGGAACCCGTCGGCCGATTACGGACGGCCAAGTTACGACAGGCCGCACGTATTCACGGCAGCCTATGTTTACGAGATTCCGTTCTTCCGCCACTCGAACCTGATTGCACGGGAGCTGTTGTCGCACTGGGGAACGTCGGGCCTGCTTACTGCGGAGAGCGGCTTCGCAGCGACTGTGGGTCTTAGTTCTTCAGTCGCCGGACTGGCCAATAGGCCCAATCAGGTCGCGCCGCTGAATCGGCGATCGGGAAGCGGCAAGAAGGCACTAGGGCAGCCAGCGTTGTACGACTACACTTCGTTCGCCGCGCCGTCGTTCGGCACATTCGGCAATTCGGAGCCTGGTGTGCTGCGGGGACCACGCGAGGTGTCGTTCGCAACGGCAGTCAACAAGACGTTTCCAATAACGGAGCGTGTCGGACTACAACTGCGGACAGAAGCGTTCAACGTTTTCAACCATCCGAATGTGAACGCCATTAACTCTACTTTTTCGCAATCGAGCACGACGAATGCGAGTGCCTTCGGGTATGCGAACAGTGTTGGCGATATGCGGCAGATGGAGTTTTCCGGCCGGATCACGTTTTAGTACAGCCTCCGAAACGGGGCCGGCCGGTTTGGCGGCCCCTCTTTTTTCTGAGGCGGAGCCCGGTACGCGTACCGCCGATTCACATCTGCACGGGCTCTCCGCCTCGTTCGCTTGAGCGATACGCGGCTTCTACCAGGGCCATGGTCTCGTAGGCCGACTCGAATCCGATTGGCAGATCGTTCTCGGATCCCTCCACGAACGCCTGCAGGGCGCCCATGCTTCCCATGAAGGCGTGAGGGAACCAGTTTCCGCCGATCGTCACGTTGTGCCAGGTTCCCTCCCCGCGCACTGCGTACGCCAGCGTGTCGGGTTTGCCCTTCGGATAGTCCAGGTTCACGCCGAGCTGCATGCGGATGGCGCCTCCGGTGCCTTCCAGTTGGACGAAGCTCTCCTGGGTCTCGGGAAACTGGTATCCGTGATTCGTCGCGACGAGTACGCGCTTCCAGTCTCCGTAATCCAGAATCATGGATGTCTTTGTAGCGGCCAGCTCGGGGCATTGCGGGTTCCGCACCGTTTTGGCATGGATGCTTCGTGGCGTTCCCATCCATGAGCGAATGAGATCCAGATAGTGAATGCTGTGGTAGAGGATCTCGAGCCGAGGCGCCTTCGCTAAGAACGTCCATAACTGCCACGGTGTATAGGTGCGAACCTGCACCTCGACATCGTGCAACTCGCCCAGTACGCCTGCTTGCGAGAGGGCAACGGCTCCAAAATTGTTTGGTGCGTACCGGAGCTGGAAGTTCACAGCCGCCACGAGGCCGTGGCTCCTGCAAAGGTCGCGAATTGCGCGCGCTTCCTCAAGCGTCTCGCCCATTGGTTTCTGAATCAGCACCGGCGCGCCGCGGGGCAGGTGGGGCAGGATGCTCAGGATCTGTGACGCAGGAACCGCTACATCGAACACGGCGTCGCCGGGTGCAAACCGTATCGCATCGGCCACAGAGTCAAACGCGCGTGCGATGCCGAATTCGGCAGCGACGCTGGCTGCTTTGCCCGGGACAGAGTCGGCGATGGCCACAAGGGGAAAGCCAGCTTTGACATACGCCGGCAGATGAGCCGCTGAAACGATGCCCCCCGCGCCTACGATGACGATCGGTCGCGGCTGCCGGGGGCTTGGCGGTCCTGCCTGGTGCACTTGTTTCTGAAGGGCTTCGTGATCCATCGCACACACAGTGTCACCTTACCGGATTGGCGCCGATTTTCGCAGCCGCACGGACCCGGAATACCTTTCTCGCACGCGAATGACACCAGTGAAGCATGAAGGTACATTGGCTGAGATGCAATCGCAGCGAATCTATGTGTGGTGGATTGCTTCCGTCGCGGCGCTCGGAGGTTTGTTGTTTGGCTACGACTGGGTGGTGATCGGTGGGGCCAAGCCGTTTTATGAGGCTCACTTCGGACTCACGTCGCCATCGCAGCAGGGTTGGGCCATGAGCTGCGCACTCATCGGATGCCTTCTCGGCGCGCTCCTCTCGGGCGTGCTGAGTGAGAAATTTGGACGCAAGCCTGCGCTTATTGCCGCTGCGCTTGTTTTCACGGTATCCAGCATCGCGACAGGCATGGCCGGTACATTCGAGCAGTTTGTTGCCGCGCGAGTTTTTGGCGGCCTCGCCATCGGCCTGGCCTCCAGCCTCAGCCCCATGTACATTGCCGAGGTTTCACCCGCCGCTCTGCGCGGCCGTCTGGTCACTCTCAATGAGCTGACGATCGTGATCGGCATCCTCATGGCCCAGATCACCAATTGGCTTATTGGAAAAGGGCATTGCACTGCCGCGGATTTCCAGACTGCACAAGGCCTCGCACAGTGCAATGCCGCCTTGCTGGCTCACGATGCTGCTGTCGGCTGGCGCTGGATGTTCGGAGCTACCGCAGTTCCGGCGGCGGTCTTCCTGCTCGGCATGTTCTCTGTCCCAGAGAGTCCGCGCTGGCTTGCCTTGCGCGATCGCGAGGATGAGGCGCGCCGGACCCTAGAGCGGCTGGGCGGCCCGGAGAATGCGGCCAGCGTCCTCGCCGAAATCGAGAGCAGCGTCCATGCCGGGGAGCATCGCAATCAGTTGTCGGTTGAGCTCCGCATGCTGCTTGGCCCAGGTCTTCGCCGCGTCCTGCTGCTCGGAGTTGGACTCGCGGTCCTGCAGCAGTGGTGCGGCATCAACGTTATCTTCAATTACGCGCAGAATATCTTTTCGGCCGCCGGATACAGTCTCAGCGACATCCTGTTCAACATCGTCGTCACCGGAATCACGATGCTGCTGTTCACTTTCCTCGCCATCGCTACTGTGGATCGCAACGGCCGTCGTATTCTCATGCTCAGCGGCTGTGCGGCATTGGTGATCGTCTATGCGGCGTTGGGGTACTTCTTCCGGATCCACAGTACCGGTGTGCACATGCTGGTGCTGGTGGTTGCGGCTCTTGCCGCATATGCGATGACGCTCGCACCGGTAACCTGGGTCGTGCTCAGCGAAATCTTTCCTGGCCGGGTCCGCGGGACGGCGATGGCCCTCGCAACCGCCTCCCTGTGGGCTGCGTGCTTCGTGCTGACGTACACCTTTCCCTTGCTGAACGCGGCGCTTGGGACGGCAGGCACCTTCTGGGTTTACGCATGCGTGTGCCTGGTCGGCTTCTTCGGTGTGAGGCGATGGCTTCCTGAAACCAAGGGACGGACGCTCGAGGAGATCGAAGGCTTCTGGCGGTGATTACTCGCGGCCATAAGCCACGGTGCGCTCTGCCTGTTGAAAGCACTCCCGCGCGATGTTCGTTAAGACGAGCGACTGTTGCCAGCGGTCGGATTCTTCGGCGCCTGCCAAGGTTCGCGCGTAGTAGATTTCGGGAGCCAGCAGCTCTACCGCGAACGTGATGAACGGCTGCTGGGTCACCGGTTGGCGCAGATAGGCCGCGAAACACTCCGTCCATATTGTGCGGAAATGATCGATATACGGAGCCGACCCGTTGGGGTCGACGGGAACCTGCATGCAGCCGGGATTCCCGATCCGACCATGCAGAAACCGTACCCGCTCGATCACTGGCTGGATGAACGCAACCTTCTTCTCGAAGCCACCGTAGACCATCTCAAGTCCTGTGTACCAATGCGAGAAGTCGCCGTTGAATCGCAGCTCCGGGAACTGTCGCGTGAATTGCACGGCGCGGTACATATCCTGAAACAGCGTGGCGCGGTGTGTTTCAACGTACAGCGGAATGTGGTGACGTGCGCCGGCTTCCAGAATGCTCTCGATGAGCCGCGCGCCTTCATCTTCCGACTCCATCCCCCAGCCGACATGCAGCGTAAGACATTCGAGTCCGTAGTCGGCTGCGGCCAGGGCGATGGAGTCAGCTTCGTTGAGTTGGTTTACCCGCGCACTGCCACATACTCCGAGTCCAATGGCCCGCGCCTGTTCCAGCGCAGAGCGATCAACGGGGTCGATGAACTGAATGCCGTTGTAGCCTGCGCGTTGGATCGCATTCACCGGCCCGTCTGCGAATGGACCGAGGCCATCCAGAGCCAGCCAGTTAAAGTAGCAGCGCAGCTGACTCACCGCGTGTGCTGCAGCGACGTCGCGCTGACGTCTTTTCCCGTGTCGAGCCAGACGCTCTCGTCCGATTCAGCGAAGC
>Ga0157372_10006835_pt1 | contig 12131 bp, 6 predicted proteins | sample C55metaG_FD_115307 | JGI IMG/M metagenome (GOLD analysis project Ga0157372, IMG submission 115307) | Corn rhizosphere microbial communities from Kellogg Biological Station, Michigan, USA - C5-5 metaG | ecosystem: Host-associated > Plants > Roots > Rhizosphere > Soil | place: USA: Michigan... | reverse complement strand
TTGCCGCACGGTCATTTCCGTCAAGTGCGCAAGATAGCTGTCAAAACTGCTCGCAAAATGGCTCCGATACGTCATCGGCATATCAACGTCTATCCACGGTATCCACTGGTCCCAATGCTGACCGAGAAAACGGCCACTCAGGATCGGATTTTTGAAAACAGCGGCGGAGGTTTGAATTTTCGGATTTATCCTCTTTACGTTTTGGGCGACTTCGCGGACAAACGTCTCGATCTGGTGCGCGCGATAATCGTAAAAGAAATACCGCATATCGGGTGGCCCGCCGGGTATCGTTCGTCCGTTCAGAATGAAATTTGCCTTTTCGCGACGGTCCATCTTGTCCCAATCCGCAGGCAGCATTGTCGGATCGCTCCACCAGTTTGCTTCGATCCGCGGCTGCGCGGGATTTACGCGATAACGCTCTTCGGGTAAGGATTCATAGCTCAGCATCGCGTACCGCGGAATGTGTTTCAGGCAGTAATCGCAAAAGCAATAGCTGTCCGGCGCAACATCGCCGGGATAACGGACATAGTCGTGATGTACGGAATCGACATCGTAATTTGCCGCGATCTCTTCAAACATCGGCAGCAGCCATTGATCAACATAGCCTGGACGCCGCGCCGGACACATCCACACATAAGGATATGACCGGGTTTTGCCGAGTTTTTCGGACAGCATCGTCTCACCGTCAGGGTTGAGCTCGGCCCATTCGGGATGTTCGCGAAAAGCGGCGCCGTTAGCACCCTCGGAAAAATCGACAAGCCAGGCATCGACCTTTATCCCGACGGCGTGCGCTTCGCGAACCAAATTTCCGAGCAGGTCGAAATTTTCCCAGCCCTTTGCAATTGCCTGCGGAAAACGCTTGCTTTTCCAGTAGATCCCGCCGTCGCTGTCCTTGACATCCATCACGATCGTGTCGATATGAGCCCGTTTGCATTTCGCGACAAACGCGCGGACTGACTCAACATTTTTTTGCACATCCATTGGATGCGACCACAACGCATGAACCTCTTTCTTTTGCGGGGTCCCGGCAGGCTGATCTGCGGCGATCGGCATGGCCAAGCCGAGCGCTAAGAGAGCGGCCAAAATGTAGATGAAAAATAACCTGTGCGATAAATAATCTCCTAAAAATTTCATTATTCCTTAATATTCCTCAATGATTTCAGCAGCCTCGCCTTGTGCCCCAAGCGAGCGAAAGACGCCGCGTTTTGCCCATCGGAAAATGAACAGACCACCGCTAAATGCTCCGACCAAAAGCGAGATTCCAAGTATTGTCCAGTGCGCACCGAACGGACTGATGACCGCAAGTATCGCTGCCGAGCAAAACGCAATGCCAAGCACGCAGTCGATGATGTCGCGGATCGTTTCGTGCTTGATCTGTTTATGCTCGTCACCGCTGAACTCCGCAGTGACAGGCCCCCAAAATCCGGGCGGACGGCAGCGCCGATAAAATTCGCGTAATGTTTCAATTTTTTCGGCCGGCGTGATAAGACTAATGACAATGATCGAGACGAGACCCAATCCAAAGAGAAGCAAAAATCCCTGCCAGAATGGATAAACTTTTTCGTCGGAAAACCCGAGCGGGAACCAGACGATGTAGCTAAGCGGCAGGCCGATAACAAGCGCCGCCGCCTCGCCGTAAATATTCAACCGCCACCAGAAAAACCGTAGCCACGACAGCGGCAAAATAAATGCAAATACGACGGAATTAATGAACAAAAACCACGCCCGCAACCCCTCGACAAAGTAATATGAAACGATCAACGACAGGGCAAAGATCGCGACCGAACCGATGCGTCCGACCCAAACGTAATGTTTTTCGCTTGCGTCGGGCCGCACAAACGGTTTGTAAAAATCGTTGACGACGTATGACGCGCCCCAGTTCATTTGCGTGCTTATCGTTGACATATACGCCGCGAAAATTCCCGCAACGAGCAGCCCCAGCAGACCGGTCGGAGCATAAGCATTCACTATTCGTGCCCATATCTCGCCGGGTTCTGCAACGCTGCCTGGAGCGAACAGCGCGGCGCCGATCAAACCTAAAAAAATGAACGGCACGACGCGCACGATCAGTGTCAGGAGCGTATTAAAAAGCTGGCCCACCTGTGCGTGAAACTCGTTTCGCGCAGCCATAAACCGCTGTGCCGTAAAGCCCTCGCCACCGGTCGGCGACGCCGCAAAGAAAAGCCCCTGCACGACAAATGCCGTGATCGTCAATCCATCCAAACCCTTTGTCGGCAAAGTCACGCTGAAAAACGATGTCGTGTCCGCTCCGCGTGCGGCCTCTATCGCCTGATACACATGCGGCATACCGCCGACGGCCACAAGAACGATCGGGACGAGAATGATATTGCCGAGAAGAAAAATGCCGAACTGATACGCATCCGTATAGGCGACGCCGTACAGGCCGGAAGTTACGGTATAAACCGCAGTCACCGTCGCCGAAAAAAGAATCAGATTTATCGGCGCCCATCCCAGGATCGGCCCAAGTGCGGCTCCGAGCCAACCCGAGACATATCCCATTAACACGATGATAAAAATGCTCATAAACACCGCGTAAACTCCGCGATAAAGGTGAGCGAAATGGCCGCCGTAGCGGACGCCCAGCAACTCCGCCGACGTTACTGTACCAAGCCGCCGCCAATACTTTGACCACAGCACGGCGCCGAGAGGCATCCAGATAACGTAGGGTATCCACCAGACAGCGTTACCGAGCAGTCCGCCTTGCCAGGTGAGCATCGTTACAGCGGGTGCGAGGCCGGCGTCCGTGTATGTGGCCACCGCCGAAAGAGCGATGATCCACCACGGCATATTGCGGCCCGACACAAAATAATCGGCCATACTCCTGCCCGCCCGCCGCATAAAATAAAGCCCAACGACGAGCATAAAGAGAAAATAAAGACCGACTACTGCCCAATCTAATGTTTTCAATGCAGGCACCTCACGGTATTTTTTAAAGTTCCGACGCGTTCGATCTCGCAAACGATCTCATCTCCGTCCTGGAGTGTCGTTGATTTATCACCCAGCCCTGCCCCGGCCGGCGTTCCGGTCGAGATAATGTCTCCCGCCTCCAGCGTCATGATCGATGACGCATAGGCGATCTGCTCGGAAATGTTGAAGATCATGTCGCGCGTGTTGCCGTGCTGACGCAGGTCGCCGTTCAGGTAAAATTTGATATCAAGATCGTGCGGATCGGATATCTCATCCGCGGTCACAAGATATGGACCGCACGGTGCAAAACCGTCAAACCACTTGCCCGCAAGCCAGTCGCAGAAACCGTCCATTTCCCGCAGGTGGCGATTTTCGATCCGCGAGTTTAATCCGCGTTCGGATAGATCGTTGAGGATCGTGTACCCGAAAACGTGATCGAACGCATTTTCAACCGCGATATTTTTACCGGCTTTGCCGATAACGACCGCAAGTTCGGTTTCCCAACCGACTTTCACATTTTGGCCGCCCAAAACGATCTCGGAGTCGTGTCCAATGAGCGACGTCGAAGGTTTAAGAAAAAGCTGCTGGGTAAAATTTGCTCGTTTTTCAGGCTCGACATAACCGCTCTCGGTGATGTGCGCGCGGTAATTTCCAGCAAGACAAATAATTTTTCCGGGACGCTCGACGGGCGGCAGCAAATTGACATCCGATAGTTGGTCAGAGGCTTTCGTATCGGCGATCTTCTGCTCAACATCGGCGTAGTTTTCGATCAACGAGATCATACCTCGGCTATCACCAAGCGATGTCAGCTCAGCTATCTGACCGTCGGCATCAACTGCACCGATTTTTTTTTGCTCACCTTTTTTGTAGGCTATTAATTTCATTACTTATTCTGCTGCGACAGCCGGTTCGGGACTGAACTTTTCCGCCCGATCGATTTCGGCTCTGCGCATAAATCTCCGGTGTAGCTGATAAAGACAAATCGCCAAGACGAAAAGCGCTCCGCCGCTGCCAAAATTGATGTACTGCCCGATTCCGGTCGGCTGCGTAAACCCTGCGATAACCAGCATCGCACCCGTTCCAGCGGTCACCCAGCCAATGATCTTGAAGGGCGAGAAAACTTCGCCGGTGATCTTGGCGTGAGTTTTTGCGATGTTGACCGGTGTTGCTAATTTTAAAAAGAACGCGTCGATCCGCGCACGTTCCTCTATGGACGGTTTTTCCAGAAACGTCGTGACGGCCATCGCCCCGATCGTAACGGCAAAATTTGTCAATATGCTGATCGCCTCGTAATCGTAACGAAGCCAGTTCGCATCGATGCCCGGCTGGCTCGACAATACGAGTGATTTATAAAGGTAAAAGCTCAATCCGGAAACAAAACCGGTAGCGATCCCGGCGGCTGCGCCGCGCCACGTAACCTTGCGAATCAGCAGCCCCGCAAGCATCGGTATCAACATCGGCCCAACAAACAACCCGAACACCGTGACCATGACCTCGAACAAGCCTTTCTTCGCGGAGGCGATCAGGCTGATGCCGATCAAAACGGTGGCAATACCGATCAAAAGTGTGGCTGCGCGCCCGACGATCACCAGTCGTTTCTGCGTTGCGTTTTTGTCGAACAAACGCCGATAAATGTCCTCGGTTATCACGCTCGCCATCACATTGTAATCGCCGCTTAGCGTTGACATCGTCGCTGAAAACATCGCCGCAACCATCAGCCCCATTAACCCGACCGGCAAAAATTTCAGCGACAGCGCCGCGTACGTATATTGCGGAGAATTTGGCGGCGTCATCAGTTCCGGCAATAGCGTTCGCGCCGCCATAGCCGGCAGGATAAATAGCGGCGGCCCGATAATTTTTAACGCGACAGCGAGCATCCCAGCCTTGCGTGCGTCGCGTTCATCACGCGTGCTATAAAATTTTTGCGCAAAGGCCCAGTTACCGTTGTAACTGAGCGTTATCAGCAGGTAGAACGCGAAAACGTAGACTATCGAGAACGGTTCGCTGACCGCCGCGTTGAACCCGGGAGGGGTTGACGCGAGAAACGCGCCGAACGAATCGAACTGGGAAAAAACGATCGGAAATAGCACGATCACGCCTAGTGTCAGGATTATGAACTGCACAAAATCGGTAACGACAACTGCCCACAGTCCGCCCATGAACGTGTAGGCGAGCATCACAACACCGCTGATGATGATGCTCATCTTCAGGTCAAAGCCGAGCCCGACCGAGACAAAGACACCGGTCGCGTAGATCTTCAAACCGTCATCGACGACTTTTAGTGGAATGCCGAGCCAGGCGATCACCTGGCGTATAGGGCCGCTGTAACGCTCTTCAAGAAATTCGACCGGGCTTATCAACCCCGCTCGGCGCCAGCGGCCGGCGAGAAAGATCGTACCGATAACCATCGCAGCCGCCGAGCTCCAGGCAAGCGTTACCGAAACAAAGCCGAAACGGTACGCCATTTCGGAATATGCAACAAACGTAAACGCGCTAAAACCCGTCAGGTAAAACGAAACTCCCGCAAGCCACCACGGTATCGCGTTTCCACCCGTGAAGAAGTCGCGCACATGCTTCATCTTTCGCCAGAAATACAACCCGATCAGAGTCAGCAACAGGAAGTACCCGGCAACGATGAGATAGTCGGCTGTGTGGAGTCCTTCAGTCATTTAGCATTAAAAACGTTTCGCTGTTTGCGATTGCCAATTACGCCCGATTGAGGAGAGAAAGCCCGCAGTGGTCTGTCCGCGTGTTTTCGTGTCGGTTCGTGTTAGTTCGTGGTTCAACTCTTTTAAAACCGGACCACAATACAAGACGAAAAACCACGAACAAAACAGATCGATAATAAACACCAAGCCGAGGCGTCTATATGTTTTGCGACATCGACGAGCCCTGAACTGATTCGTTTGTGCCTGACGCTAGTGAGCGCGAAACCGCGTCCAGCACCGCCGTTACCTGTCGGCCGTCAAATGCCGTAACCTTTGGTTCGGTATCGTTTAAGATCGCATCAAGGAAATCTGAAAGGCATTCGACAAAGGCGCCCCTCAGCTTCCCAAAAATTTCCGAGGTCAAAAACACCTTGGGGTACGTGAACTGTTTCTCGGTGCTCATCTCGATCGATTCGCGCTTACGGTCGAAATGAATGTGTCCCGCGCTGCCGATCACCTCGACAAACGAATCGGTTATAGTCGGGAAAACATTCGGATAGATCCACGCCGATTCGATCGTCGCAAACGCGCCGCTTTCAAATTTCACCTGTGCCTGAACCAGATCGTATGTGTCGATGCCGCGCGAAGTGAGCACGCCCTTCGCCCCGTACGCGTGCACCTCAACCGGTTCGCTCGCAAAATACCAACGCAGCAGGTCGATGTCGTGTGCGCCTAAAAAATGTATCGGCGTCGTCTCGGCCGCCCAATTTATCATCTCGGTCGCAACCCAGATCGTGTCATTTTTTCGCGCGTATCCGGCGACCGGTTTTCCTATATCGCCATTTGAAATGCTGCGAAAACCTTGGTAATAAGACGACAGCCATCGATGGTTGAACGCAACCTGCAGCTTCTGTTCCGGGCAGCTTTGCGAGAGTTTTAGAAGCTCGTCTGCCTCATGCAGATCCGTTGTAAACGGCTTTTCGCAGAGTATGTGCTTGCCCGCTTCGAGCGCCGCCTTTACCGGTTCGTAATGGGCAAAATCTGGCGTCGCCACACAAACCGCATCGACCGATTTGTCGGCTAGAAGGTCGTGATAATCGGTGTAACGGTTGGCGACCTTGTATTTATCACCGATCTCGTCCAGGCGTTCTTTGCCGCGATTGCAGACGGCCGTCACCTCAGCCAGCGGATGCGCAGAATAAATGCGCGTGTACATCTCGCCCATTATGCCGAGCCCGATCACGCCGATTCTTACTTTGTCTGTCATAAAAAATCAAAGTTTCAATTTAAACCACGGATGACACGGAACAGGACGTCTGCGTAGTTCCGTATTGTTCTTCGGTAGTTCAATAATTCCATAAACAATGGGATCATTACACGGACACTGTTCCATCAGCCTTACTAAAAAGCCGCTGCTCCAGTTTTTTCGTCTCGTTATATAAGACCGATTCGGTTTCGGGCGAGACCTTTGATGAAACCACCTCGTAACCGCCGGCCGGATAAGACAAAGCTGTCGGCAAGTAGCCAATATATCCGTTGGCGATGCCTACGATGAATGTATTGTGTTCCGCACGTTTTTTGATCTCCAACCCGATCTCAACAAAAACCTCCGCAGGTATTGCAAGAAACTCGGCATTTTCGATACGAAGCGCCTGCAGCTCGACAGGCAATACACCATCAGAAAATTTCGATGTCTCGCGTGCGTAATAGTCGGTTATCGACGCATACAACAATCCTGATTTTGCACGCATTACCTGTTCGGACGATGCTCCGTTTGCCGACACATCGGCGAGATGTTTCTCGGCTGCCGCAAGCGATACCCCAGCTGCAGGAACATCCGGCAGAGCTTTGATCGGAAACCGCGCAGCAGCGACGGCGGTTTCGATCTTTGGCGAACCGGTCGTTTTAATCTCTTTCAATACATCAAGCGCCGCTCTGCCAAGTTTTTCGCCGAGCTCAGCCGCGTGCTCGAATGTCCGTCCCGGTGTTATTATGCCGATCGCACTTAACTCCGACGAATGCCCCATGCTTATATTTCCCTGCGTGCCGTTCACGAACATTGCAAAACTATCGCCGCCGAGTTCCTTCTCGATCGTGTCCACTGCAAAATAGGGGAAATCTCCTGTTGCAAGCAAATTGTCTGAGCCGAGCACCGTCGGGTGACACGAATAATTGATCAAAACGCCTTTTACGGTGCCTGTCGCGTCTTCAACCTTTATTATGCCGATCTCGTCGTCGATCGGTTTTTTGTCCTCGGTACGCCGGTTTACGCCGATGCCGTCAACGTATCCGCTGCCGACGCCGATGCGGGCTTCGAACCTGTTTTCCCACGCCGCGGAAACGCTGTTTTCGATCGCATCGGCGAGCGAGCGCATATAATCCGCATCGAGCGAACCGTCTGGGTTAAAAAATGTGCGAATGGTCACTGGCCCCGCATGGGTATGCGTCGCGGCGATCATTATCGCGTCCTTTTTTATACCTGTTTTGCTTTCGATGCTGCTGCGGACCTGTTCGACAAATTCGGCCGAAACGGCGAGCACGTCAAGGCTCACGATGGCGACTGATCTGTCATTGTTTTCGAGAACAAGAGCCCGGGAAAACAACTCGTCATGGATCCCTTCGCAAACTCCTTGCCTCGCGGCAAAACCGGCAAGCGGCGCACCTATGGGCGGTGAAATCGATTTTTTACCAAAACCTGCTTTTAACACGGTAGTCCCCTCTTTTGCAAAACAAACCCCTACCAGATGGAAGTTGCAAATGGCGCTTCAGGTTTGCGCCATTCGCAAATTGATCACAACCAGTTGCTCTAAAAAGTAAACTTCACTCCAAGCTGAAGCGTCTGCGGAAGAAAATAAATATTTCGTGCCGGGATGCTTCCCCTTAGCGGATTTGTCAAAGCATTTGCCCCGGCAACTTGGGTATGAAAGACTGTGTGATGCAGAACCTCTTGAGTGGCATTAAACACGTCCAGCCGAAGCTCCATTTTCGCGAATTCGCCAAAACTCGTTGTCTTTGCGAGCGACCAGTCGAGCCTCCGGGTATAGAGGTAACGAAATGCGTTACGCGGAATATTGCCGACACCTGTGTAATCCAGATCAATGGCGTCAGGCCTGATAATATACAGGCGCGACCCGTTATGCCATGCGTCTAATGCAGCTTTCCATTCTTCGTCCGTAAAAGGTTCCGTATTTCCGAAATTGCCGCGCTCGACCACCGAAACTCCTGTGTTCGTATGTCCAGCAGCGGTCAGCAGATACGGCGAGAACGGCTGGCCCGATTGCAGCGTGAAAATTCCCGACAAACGCCATCCGCCGAGCAACGCGTTGACGATTCCGCCCTGATCGAAAAACATTTTGCCCTTCCCAAACGGTAGCTCGACCGTTCCGCTCGTAACCCAACGGTGCGGGATGTCAAGGATCGACACGCCCTTTCCGGCGTTAAAGTCGCGGTTGTTCGGTAGGAATGCATGGTTCTGTCCCAAGCTGCCCGTCTCGGCGCCCTGATCGACCGAATGCGAATATGTATAGGTCGAAAGTAAGCTGTAGCCGCCGGAGAAGCGCTTGTCCACCTTGACGGTCAATGCGTCGTACCATGCCTTAAGCACATTCGCCACGATGTTCGATCCGATCGTGAAATTTTCATACGGCCGCCGCAGATACGGGTTTTCTTCTGCCACAAGACTTTGGTAATTAGCCGCTTTGTCGCTGAATGTCGGTTGGTTAAAGAACCATTGCACCGGCAGGTTTTTGGTTCTTGAGCCTTTGTAGCTGACATCGAGAACCATGTTTCGCATGATCTCGCGCTGGACCCCGACGCTCCACTCCTGGGACATCGGTGTCTTATAAGGCCCGAGCCCAGAAACTGAGATGACTGAACCATTCTTCAGCACGGCCGGGTTAACACCTGACGGGACGCCGATGAAAATGCCGCTGCTGCCCGGCGGGGTGAATTGATCCCTCGGAAACGGATCTGCGAACGTCGCCGCCGGTGAGGTGAACGATGCAGTATTTGATTCAAAGCTGCCAAGTCCGCTTAGCGGAGCGTAATACAGCCAATGATAAAACTGGTTGGTGTTCGTGTAGAAAATACCGTAGCCGGCCCTGACAACAGTATTGTCGCTCTTAAACGGACGCCATGCTACGCCAAGGCGAGGTGCAAAATCGTTCTTATCCGTTGGGACGACATTCGGACCGGTACAGCACACAACCCTTGGGTCGTTCGCCAGCCGGGCAACCTCGGGGTCGCGCACAAGAAGTCGCCCGTCGCCGGTCAGGTCAACCATGCGGCCGCCCAGATTCTTGTCGCTCCATGGCTGATGCAGCTCATAGCGAAAGCCTAGATTAACCGTCAGTTGCGGATTTATCTTCCAGTCGTCCTGAAAATAGATCGCCCACGGATCGCTGCTGATGATGGCCGGATTCGGCACATTCAGGACTTGGTTGCTGGCGTTGCCGAGCAGGAAGTCCGCTATTGAATTTGGGCGCGATGAGCTGCTGCTTAGACTGCTGTTGCCGATGCTGTAAAGCCCGCTGAAATCCAGCCGCCCGTTCGAATTGATATGATCGATATTTTCAAACCGGTTAAAGTCGATGTTGAAGCCGGCCTTCATACTGTGGCTGCCCCGGGTGAACGAGACGCTGTCTGAAAGCTGGTAGGTCGTCTGCGTAGTTTCAAGGATCGAGCCCGCATAACCGCCGTAGCTAAGTTGCCCGCCCGATGTGAGGAGCAAAACCGGCAGCGTATCCAGAAGTGTGTTGTTGATGCCGAACTGAGTCGGATCGACCTCAGTAATGCCCTGTCCGTAGTCGCCGTGCAGATAACCGAAACGAAATTCGTTGATCAGGGCAGGATTAATAATATGCGTCCATGCCGAGTTGAAAACACGTCCCTTTCCTTTCAGATCGACGGAGTTGTAAGGCAATACCCCCTCAGTGTCACGCTGGTTATTTTGCCAGGTGAACCGTCCGTATATCGAATCGTTGGGCGTTGCCTGGTGGTCGATGCGAATGGCGGTCTGATTGTTCAGGAAATTGCTGCCCGCCGTTCCGGCATAGTTCAGGTCCGATGTCGAAGTGAAATTCGGCAGGGGCTGAACGGCATTTATAAGGGCAAGTGCCGTCGAGCTAAGCCTCCCTACAGGTATCTTGTTACCGGCAAACGGCTGACGGATATACTGCGGGTTGAACGCGGACGGTGATGACCCGGTGTATAGCGGATTGGCAACTGTCGTATTTGGGTCGAAGATTTGCCCAGTATGAACGCAGGTACCCGAAGGCGTTCCGTCCGGGTTAAGCTGCGGCACGTCCACACCGCCCACCTTGACACATCCGCCAAGATTGGCCGAAAAATCGCCGCTCCGCTCGGCTGCCGTCAGCACTCTCGCAAACGCCGGCCCTCGGCCGTTGTTTCTCAGACCTTCATAACTAAAGAAGAAAAACGTTTTGTTCTTATCCAGGATCGGACCGCCCTCTCCGAAATGCGGCGTCCAGATCGGGCCGCCGACGCTGCCGCCGAACTGGTTGAACCGCAGCTTGGCTTTCCCGTGTTTTCCCTCAGAATTAATTGGCAGTCGCGGGTCCGTGGGCTGAAAGAAATCGTTCTGTGCAAATTCGAACAGCGAACCGTGAAAACGGTTTGTTCCGCTCTTTGTCGCCAGGTTGATCTGCGCAAAGCCCTCATACTCAGCCGAGTATGCATTGGTTTGGAGCTTAAATTCTTTCACCGTCTCCAAGGCAGGCGTGATCACCGGCGTCCCGAACGTCTGATCGTTGTTGGCCTGCCCGTCCACTTTAAAAGTGTTGGACGACGGCCGCCCGCCGGCTATCGACATCGTTCCGCCGCTTTCAAGACGAAACGATTCGGCGTTGCTCGAATTGTTACCCTGTCCGTTAACGGTCGAATCGATCGAGAGAAAATTGTAAACGTTGCGGTTGCTTGACGGCAGATCGTTCAGTTGCTGCGTCGAAATGACCTGGCCCACGTTTGCATTTTCGGTTTGCAGCAGCGGCGCCTGATCCGTAACCTGAACGGTCTCGCTGACCTCGCCAACCTTCAGTATAACGTTGACACTCTCACGCGATCCGACATTGACGGTAACGTCGCTCACGACGGTTTTCGCGAAACCCGGAGCAGTCACTAACACTTGGTAATTTCCGGGGATCACGAACGGCAAATTGTATATGCCGTCACTATTTGTCGTTAAGGTTTGGCTCGTTTTGTTGCCGATGTTAGTGATGGTGACGGATGCGCCCGAAACGACGCCTCCGCCGGGATCGGTCACCGTACCGACTATGGACCCGCGTTCGGTTTGCCCGAACGCTGTGGACAGGGATATTAGAAAAACTGTAAAGGCAAAAGCAATTGTTCCGGTTAGACTGCGTTTCATGATTCGACCTCCAGAGATTTCCAACGGATTTGGGTCCGATGGGGTTGAAAAATTAGTTTTTCTTCTTTGTCTGAGCGAATGTGAAACCGCACCATCTGGGGGAGGTTTTCTGCCTAGTAACGCTTTTTCTTGACCGCTTCAGACGTCTTTTCAATAAATTCGAGACATTT
>Ga0157372_10006829_pt1 | contig 12136 bp, 12 predicted proteins | sample C55metaG_FD_115307 | JGI IMG/M metagenome (GOLD analysis project Ga0157372, IMG submission 115307) | Corn rhizosphere microbial communities from Kellogg Biological Station, Michigan, USA - C5-5 metaG | ecosystem: Host-associated > Plants > Roots > Rhizosphere > Soil | place: USA: Michigan... | reverse complement strand
TTCGCGCTGGACCAATTTTCTAACAGAAGATGGTGAAAAAGAATGGCGCGAACGCGATGCTGAATTTGAAAAAGTAATCAACACAAAAGAAGAATTAATTATTAAATGGGATGAGGGTTGGGACTGTCTTTTTGCAGCATTAAAATCGTTAAAAGACGATGACCTGAATAAAACCATTTTCATCAGAAAGGAGCCACTAACCGTGATTGACGCAGTTAACAGGCAACTGGCGCATTATTCCTATCATGTGGGACAAATGGTTTACATCGGTAAAATGCAATTGAATGATCGTTGGATTTCTTTATCCATTCCCAAGGGAAATTCTAAAGAATTTAATGATAAAATGATGGGTGCTTAACTAGAAACTCATTGCTTCCTTATATTGTAAGAAACAAAGAAATAATACAGATTTTTGTTTTTGTAAACTACTATGTTCTAACTTATAAAATACGTTCTAATTCTTTCAAATGACGGATGATGTAAGTAGGTTCTTCGCCGCAGGCTGCATTAATATGATTTACAAAAACTGAATCCATTCCTGCATTTTTTGCGCCCAGAATATCGGCATTCAGGTTGTCACCAATCATGATGCTTTCCTCGATTTTACTATGTGCTTTATTTACTGCATATTCAAAAATCTCCTTTTTCGGTTTCACAGAATTGGAAATTTCTGAGGTAATAATATTCTTAAAATATTTTGTCAAACCGGAACTTTCTAATTTTATTCTTTGCGTTTTTTCAAACCCGTTTGTAATCAGGTGAAGCGCATATTTTTTATCTGTCAAATAGTCTAAAATTTCAAAAGTGTATTCAAAAACTTTCTTTTTTGTAGGAAGGACTTCCAGAAAATATTCGCTCATATCTTTCGCCAGTTTTTCATCAGCTATTTGAAAATCAAGCAAGGTGCGCCACATTCTTCTCCATTTCAATTCTTCGGTAGTAATGTATCCCTTTTCAAACCTGCTCCATAAGGTTAGATTGTGATTCAGATAAATAGAATAAAACTTGTTGAATGGACCAATGGCTTTCGCTTCCAATTTGAAAAAATCATACAATTCTGCAAGCGATTCTTCTGCGTTTGCATCGAAATCCCACAACGTATGATCGAGGTCGAAAAAAAGATGCTGGTATTTCAAAGTTGTATTTTTAAAAATGTCGGCTTTAGAATTTAGATTTGCTGTATTACAAAAACAACGAATTAAAATGCAAAATATTGTGATCACCGGCGGAAGCAAAGGTATGGGAAAAGCAATGGCAGAGAAATTTGCAGCCGCAAAAAATAACATTTTCATTTGTTCCAGGAACGAAAAAGAACTGGCAAAAACAGCCGGTGAAATCAATCAAAAACATCCCGGTTCTGTTGAATATTTCAGTGCGGACCTTTCTGATAAAAATGCGGTTTTAAAATTCGCTGATTGGCTTTTAAAAAAAAACATGCCCATAGATATTCTCATCAACAACGCCGGCAGCTTTGTTCCGGGAAGTGTTTATAATGAGGCTGAGGGAAATCTTGAAAAAATGATGAACGTTAATTTGTTTAGTGCTTATCATTTAACGCGCGCGTTGCTTCCAAATATGATGAAAAAAAAATCGGGTCATATTTTCAACATCTCTTCTATTGCCGCTTTGAAAGCTTACAACAATGGCGGTTCCTACAGTATCAGCAAATTTGCAATGATGGGTTTCAGCATCAATCTGAGAGAAGAAATGAAGCCGTACAATATAAAAGTTACCACTGTTTATCCGGGCGCTGTTTACACTTCATCCTGGGAAGGCGCAAATGTTTTACCGGAAAGAATTATGGAAGTAGAAGACATCGCCAATATGATACTTGCTGCCTCTTCCTTATCGCTTCAGGCATGTGTCGAGGATATTGTCATCAGGCCATTATTGGGCGATCTTCCTTAAAAGTTTTTTAACAGCTGCTCATTCTATTAACCTTTTTTTAAATTCAATTACGAGTATTTTTGTGACTCATCTTTTCTGAAGAAATGATTACATTTTTACGATCTTATTTAAAAAAAATCCCGTTCTTATTTATTTTTCTGGCAGCAAGTTTTTTTGTTCAACCTTCTTTTGCCCAGGTAAAATTTTCGGTGGTTTGTCCTGATAAAAAAATCGGGAAAAATGATTTGCTTCAGATTCAGTTCAAAGTGGAAGGCGCCTCCAATGTTGATAATATCACGCCGCCTTCTTTTAATAATTTCACCATTGTTTCCGGGCCCAATCAACAAAGAAGCGTTACAAATATTAATGGAAAAATAAACCAATCCGTTTCTATTGGTTTTTCGTTACAGCCCACGTCAACCGGAAAATTTACCATCGGATCTGCCACTGCTGTAGCGGATGGAAATGATTATAAAACCAACCCAATAACCATTCAAGTCGTTGCCGGGTCTGTTGTTCAGCAAAATAACAGCAATCAAAATTCTTCACCCTTTCCCAATTTGAATTTCGATTTTCCTTCGGCTCCGGTTACTCATCAGTTTGATGATTACATATTAAAGCCTGGACAAAATGTGGCGGAAAAAATCAAGAAAAATATTTTCCTAAAATTAGATGTTGATAAAAAAAGCTGCTATGTGGGCGAACCAATCATTGCAACTTATAAACTTTATACAAGGCTTCCCTCTGAAACAACGGTAACCGATGCGCCTTCTTTTAACGGTTTTTCTGTAAGCGATATTGACGTAAACAATAATGCCGTTCTTGAAAAATATGACGGCCGGTTGTATAATGTTTACACGATGCGAAAAGTGCAATTGTATCCTTTGCAACCCGGTAACATTACGCTTGATCCGGTGGTGGCAGATAATAAAATAACTTTCATCAAATCCCAATATGCCAATTCACAACAGAGCGATCCATTCTTCGATATGTTTGATAACATGGGACAGGCGGCGCTTCCGCCAGAGGCACAGATATCGCAAAACGTAACCTTAAAATCTGTTCCAATAACCGTTACCGTTCAGCCCTTACCAACAGAAAATAAGCCTGCGGATTTTCGTGGCGCCGTTGGCGATTTTACCATCACTTCTTCTTTAGAAAAAAATCAAATCACTACCGATGATGCAGGAACATTAAAACTGACCGTTTCAGGAAAAGGAAATATCCAATTGATAAATGCTCCATCTGTTAAGTGGCCGAAAGGCATTGATGGCTATGATGCAAAGGTGAAAGACAACGTAGATAAAACGAAAGTGCCGATGGAGGGAAGTAAAGTTTTTTCTTTTCCTTTTACCGTTTCAAAAGCCGGTAAATATACCATTGACTCAATCTCTTTTTCTTATTTTGATCCGGAGACTTCGTCTTATAAAACCTTGCATACAGCGCCATTGGAAGTAACAGTAGAAAAAGGGAAAGGAATTCCTACGAACCCTTTAGTTAAAAATGCCCAACAGAATTCTTCAGCAGATTTCTTTACAAAAAGAACGGAATTGATCGCAGGAATTGTTTTTGTTATTGGAATCATTTTCTTAATTATTTTTTTAGTGATCAAAAAAAACCGGAATAAAGATGACCTGGAAAGAGAAATAAAAGTGGACGATTTGAAAAATGAAGCCGGTGAAGTAGCAGAAGAATTCACCATTCCAGAAAGTCCTTTACTTGCTGCTCACGAAAAATTAATTCAGCAAGACAGCAAGGAGTTTTACCATACTTTGGATGCCTCTTTAAAAAATTATTTGTCTTTAAAATTGAAAGTGCCGGCAAGTGAATTATCTAAAAAAAGATTGACAGAAGAGTTGGATAAATGCAATGTAGGGCTGAATACATCACTGATGCTGACATCCCTTATGGATGAAATAGAAATCAATTTATACGCACCTCCATCTAATGCAAATGAATTAAATAATGTTTTTGAAAAAGCATCGGAAGTCGTGTCGCTACTGGATAAACAAGTGTGTTGAACGATTTAATTATTCTATTATCAGACTCTTCGGTTGTGCTGAAAAATGGAAATTGTCTCTATCTCTTTCTTTACTGTATCAAATGTTTAAAACTTCAACTTTGAACTTCCAAATCCACTCATCTCCTAAACAACCATTTTCCCATTTCTCTAAAAGTTACTTTTTTACCGTAGAGTAAAATTCCGGTTCGATAAATTTTTGCTGCCAGCATTGTAGTTAAAATAAAGCCTGCAATCAGCGAAAGCATCGAAACAAGCAGTTGCCAAAGTGGTACATTCCCTGAAGGAATCCGCGCCATCATTACGATTGGGGAAGAAAATGGAATGATGCTTCCCCATACAGAAATGGGCGCGTCTGGTTTGCCAACTGCTGTTGTCATAATGATAAATGACAAAAGAATGGGCATGGTGATTGGCAACATTAATGATTGTGCTTCCTGCGGATCTTCGTTCACCACACTTCCTACAGCAGCAAATAATGAAGCGTAAAATAAATAACCGGCGAGGAAATAAAATAAAAAACAAGGAATGATCAAAGCCCAGTTGGCCGACAAAAAAGTAGATTTCGCATTTAAAAAATTCATCGCGGCAGTGCTGTTACCGGTAGCGCCAATTCCCGCATTCATTGCCTGCGCATGTTGCAGCGCATCAGCGGAAAAAAAAGAGGTTGCTACTGACGATAATAGCACAATTAATACGATCCATATGAGCAATTGGGTAATGCCAACAGCAGCGATTCCCAAAATTTTTCCCATCATCAGTTGAAAAGGCCTTACCGAACTGATGATCACTTCCGCAATCCGGTTCATCTTTTCTTCCATCACACCGCGCATGACAGCAGCGCCATAAATAAACAAAGTCATGTAAATTAAAATTCCGCTTCCATAGCCTATGCCGTAAGAAAGTCCTGAATTAGACTGCTCCGTTTTATTGCCTTGTTTTATTACCGTTCTGAATTTATAGGATTCATCTTCATTCATTTTATTGATCGAATCCAGAATTTTTTTATCGATATTGTTTTTTAAAAATGCCTGGTTCCTGATCGCATCATTGATTTGATCTTTAATTTTATCTTCTGCATCCATTCCCAATTGTTTGGTTGAAATGAGTGAGATAGAATCGCCGCCCGAATTATAATCTTCAGGAATTTTCAAAAAAGCAGAATAACCTTTCTCTTTAAAATTACTTGCATTTACGTCAGCAGGAAATTCATAGGAAATCAAATCGCTGTTTTGAAAACTGTTCCTAAAAATTCCATTGCTATCGCTCACTGCCACCTTTTGTTTCTCGGTGCTGCTAATAGAAAAATAAGCAGAAGCGAAGATAAAGCCGATAAAAAATAAGGGAAGCAAAATGGTAGAAAGTATGAAGGTCCTGTTTCTTACTCTTGTCAGGTATTCGCGTTTAATTATCAACCAGATTTTATTCATGATAAATTTTTAATGCTTAATTCTTAATTTTTTCTCCCGGCTACTTTTATAAAAATCTCATTCAGCGAAGGCAGTACTTCATTGAATGAAACGATTGCTGCATTGTGATTTAAAAATTCCTGCAACACATTTGCGGGTTTATTTCCATCTTTTATTTTCACGCTATAAGAGTTTTCACGAGAAGCTACAATATCGAATGCGTTGCTGCTAAAGCTTGCGGGCAATTCATCAAAACCTACTTTAAAAACATGTTCCTTAAAATCGTCTTTGATCTGTTTCACGCTTCCATCCAGAATTTTCTTTCCATTATTTACTAAAACAATTTTATTGCAAATTTCTTCCACCTGTTCCATCCGGTGTGTACTGAAAATAATCGTCGTTCCTTTTTGTGCTAATTTAAAAATTTCGTCTTTTATCAGATTGCTGTTTACCGGATCCAGGCCGCTGAATGGTTCATCGAGGATGAGCAATTTCGGATCATGAAGAACAGTCGTTACAAATTGCAATTTCTGTCCCATTCCTTTGCTCAGATCATTCACCTTTTTATTCCACCAGCTTTCCATTTCAAATTTTACAAACCATTCTTTTATTTTTTTCATTGCATCGCGTTTGCTCATTCCTTTCAGCATCGCCAGGTACAAGGCCTGTTCACCGATTTTCATTTTTTTATACAACCCTCTTTCTTCCGGCATATAACCAATCTTAGGAATATCCTCTACCGGGTTAAATTTTTTTCCTTCAAACAAAATCTCGCCACTATCCGGATAAAATATGCCGGTGATCATTCTAAGCAAAGTCGTCTTGCCCGCACCATTGGGACCCAATAATCCGAATATACTTCCTTCCGGTATTGAGAAACTGATATCATCCACGGCTTTGTGTGTGGCATAATATTTTTTAAGATTTTGTAATTCAAGAATCGCCATTTGTAATTTTTAAAATGAAAACAGTTTTAGCGGTAAAAAACAGGAGCGAAGATATTAAAGGCACCTTAATGTCATTGGTTTTTTGGATGAATGGATTTGAATAAAATAAGAATCGTTGAAATTTCCTGCTTTACTGAAGCCCGGTTGAACGAAGAAAGCTTTTTAGCAGATGTGTTGAAAGTATTTTCAATTGTGATTAAACTTTACTTTTAAATTTTCATCCTAAAAGAAAAATCTCCAATGAAAAAGTTCCTTTTTTTAATAAGCACCCTTGCATTTATCGCGATATTTATTGCAGGTTGCGGACCATCTTCGGTTGTCGTTAGAGACCGGCCTTATCCACCACGATATTCTCAGCCATTAGCACCCGGTCCAAATTATATCTGGGTAAGCGGTGAATGGATTCCGCGTCATGGAAGGTATGTTTATCGCAAAGGCTATTGGTTTCGTGCAAGGCCAGGGCACTACAACTATGTGGAAGGGCACTGGCAAAGCAGAAGGCGCGGCTGGGTGTGGATTCCCGGACATTGGCGATGATTTTGCATAAAAATCAACCAATGCCGGATGAGATTTGCGGTTCATAACCGGCTTTAAAAGTATTTACGATTGACAATGGTGTAAGTACATTTACGTTCCCTTCGATGACTGAAGAATTTCGTTTCTTATAACCGTAAGGAGTCCATAAATACAAGTGTTTTTTAAACAATAAAAAGGCATTTTCTTCAAAAGAAACAAATGTTCCGTCGGGCAATTTATTTAATTCTTCCGGATACATTTTTTTCGTGCCATCCTTATTTATTCTTTGATTGTGCAATACTTGATCTATCTCCCGGATGCTTGTTTTACCAGAAAAATTATATTGGCGATTCCCCTCAATCCATAATTTTTTGAACCGGTTAAAATCTTCTCTTCTGCATTCAAAACAGGGCCTGTGACCAGCTGCAAAAGCAGTAGCCTCATCGAGAAAGAAAAGTTCAGTGTAGCTATTCGGCGCCATGATCTGCCGTTTTCTTCCTTTAAACTCTAGCTTACAAATGAGCCATGCAGGCAATTTGTACCGGGAACCGATTTGCTGGTGTTCATTATGAATCCTTCCCCGGTTTCCCATCCACGCACCACGTGCTTTGGTTTCAATGATTTCTCCAAAAGGATTTACGCGGTTTTGAATTTGATTAATTTTTGAATTTAACTTTCAATTATCCTGGTCGCGGTTCTATAACCTTTTATAATTTCAACCGCTTACTTTTGTTGTTTTATTGAATATAATTAGATTTTATTTTATGAAAATCAACAATGTTGAAAAGCTTTTCCGGTTACTATTTGTAATATCATTCCTCACTGTTAGTTCTAAAAGCTTTGCTCAAACCCAAACAGTAAAGGACCTTCAGAAAGATGCCAGCAGGAAAATTAAAAAAGGAGTTATTGACAGTTCAAAAATATGGAACACAGGAGGAATATTTACGTTAAACCTGGGGCAGGCGAGCCAGAATAATTGGGCTGCCGGTGGCGACAACTTTTCTTTTTCAGTAGCAGCTTATGTTGGCGTTTATGCTTTTTATAAAAAAGACCGCTGGAGCTGGGATAACACGCTTGATCTCAATTACGGAATGGTAAATACTTCCAGTCTGGGAACACGTAAGAATGACGACCGCATTGATTTTTTATCCAAAGGTGGTTATGGATTAACTCCAAAATTAGATCTCGCGGGAGTTTTCAATTTTCATTCCCAATTCACCAAAGGATATGATTACAAGTCGGATGGCAGCAAAACCCTTTTGTCTGATTTTATGGCGCCGGCATATATATTATTAGGAATAGGGCTCAATTACAAACCCGCAACAGGATTGTCCATTTTTATATCTCCACTTACTTCGCGCTGGATTATTGTAAATAACGATACCTTGTCTGCAAAAGGAGCGTATGGCGTAGCTCCCGGTAAAAAAGTAAAAAATGAAATCGGTGCTTATGCAAGTATTACCTATCTGAAAGATCTGAGTAAAACGATCACTTATAATGGGCGGCTGGATTTGTTTTCCAATTATGAACACAATCCACAAAATGTGGCGATAATGATGAATAATATGTTTACGGCAAAAATTTCTAAAATACTCTCTGCAAGTCTCGGTTTAAATCTTATTTATGATGATGACGTAAAACTTTTTGGGCCAAATCATGATTCACCCGGCTTACAGACGCAATCTTTGATTGCCGTAGGATTAAGTGTGAAATTGTAGTTAAGGACAACCGGTGACCAGTCATTGACAACAGTCTATTTCTCTGTCTTCCTGAGTTTGTCGAACGACACCTCAACATCAGCGTTCCACCGCCCATCTACCATATGCTGTTACGACATTTTGAAATGCATTTGGTCGTCGCTTACAAATTCTCAATAATTCCTGCAATGCCCTGCCCGCCGCCAACACAAGCCGTAACGATTCCGTATTTCTTATTCAGCCGCTTCATATCGTTGATAATTTGAACGGTAAGTTTTGCGCCGGTGCATCCAAGTGGATGGCCCAAAGCAATTGCGCCGCCGTTAATATTTACTTTTCCGGGATCCAGTTCAAGTGTCTTTATGACAGCCAGTGATTGCGAAGCAAATGCTTCATTCAGTTCTATCAGATCAATTTGTGAAAGATTCATTCCGGCTCTTTCCAAAACCTTTGGAACCGCTTCGATCGGCCCAACGCCCATTACTCTCGGATGTACGCCGGCGCTGACACAATTTACCAAACGGGCAATCGGTTTCAGGTTCAATTCATTCATCATTTTTTCACTCATCACGATTACGAAAGCGGCTCCATCACTGGTTTGTGATGAATTGCCTGCCGTAACAGTACCGCCTTGTGCAAATACCGGTTTCAGTTTTGCAAGCGCTTCCAGAGAAGTATCTGCCCGAACGCCTTCATCTGTATCAACGACAAAACTTCTCTTTTGCTTTTTGTTATTTTTATCAACATAAATTTCTTCCACAGGCATTGGAAGAATGCCGCTTTTGAAGAATCCGTTATCAATAGCGTTCTTCGCTTTTTGATGAGAATGCAGGCTAAATTCATCCTGTTGTTCACGGGTTACGTTATATTCTTTTGCAACTGCTTCGGCGGTTAATCCCATTCCTAAATAATAATCCGGTGTTTCAGATGCAACAGAATAAGCAGGCACGGTTTTCCAGCCGGAGGTAGGAACCATGGTCATGCTTTCTGTTCCCCCGGCAATAATGCAATCGGCCATTCCGGTTCTTATTTTTGCCGTTGCAATCGCAATTGTTTCTAACCCGCTGGCACAATAACGATTCACGGTCATTCCCGGAACGGAAACTCCCAAAGCTCTTACGCTGATCATTCTTCCGACCTGCAATCCCTGTTCTGCTTCCGGTACAGCATTTCCGACAATGAGGTCGTCTACTCTTTTTGGTTCTAATTCAGGTACCGTTGCCAGCAAACCTTTGATCACATCAACCGCTAAATCATCGGGACGATAAAAGCGAAATCCGCCCCGTTTTGCCTTGGTAACCGCCGTTCTGAAACCGGCTATAATATATGCTTCCATAAATGGTTATTTTTTAAAGGAAGTAAGCAATTTAAGTTTTATTCTTTTGAAAAATACGCAGTTAACAAAGAAATAAGTGGATTTTGTATTTTCTGATGTAGGATGTAGGATCGGGGATAGAAGACACCAGCAAACGAAGGAATGATGAGAAATGCTGTTTTCTTTAATTTCCGCGCCCCGGACCGTTATTTATAAAATCATTCAGGTGGCGGAAGAAACTGGTCTGATCGTATTGTAAACTATTCTAAACTTTTAACTATTAAAGAATTTTAAGCGCCTGTTATTTCACCAAAAAATAACCGATTACCAGCCAGACCAACCCTTTTAATAAAAAGAATAAAAATCCCCAAAACCCAATTCGCTTGATCCAGGTGATGATCGATCTTTTATTTTTTTCTGCAACCATAATTTATTTATCGGGCTATTACTTCATAAATTTAAAATGACAGTTCATCATGCTTCTTCCCTCAAATCGAATGCAATGTTTCCAAATAATTCTTCAATACTTTGGCAGTATTCGGGCTTGCAACCAGGAATTTATTGCTACAAAATTCTTCTCGCTCATTGTCATTTTTATATTACAAATATATTTACAGGAGTTGGCACGGCCTTTCAAAATCGGGAAAAGTATTTACGAATTGAGGAAATGGGTCGCGGATTGAATGGGTTGCGGATTTAAGGGCTCGTACTAGCATTTCACGGTTCGTTGCTTTGATATCGCTCAGGTTAGCTGCTCCCATTAATGGTTTTGTGCAGGTTGGGAATTCCATGTTCCTTCTGCCCTAATCGTCAGCCGAATGTAAAGGAAAAAGCTGATTATTTGTTCTTTTGCTGATAAGAATTCAGGAAACCAAACCCTTTTTCCGGAATAATGTTTATATTCTAAAACTATGTGTTCCATACGACCACGGTATATTTCTTCGTTTATTGTTGCCAAGCCTTTCACCGTTAAAATCTAACGCCGAGCCCTAATGTAAACCGCATTCCTCCCCATGGGCCGTCTAATTTTAAAGAAGCGCTATTGGCATTTACTTCTACTGTATTATTCGTTAATGGAATATCAATGCCCTCAAGTTGATTGCGTAAACCATTTTGCTCTGCTGCACTTAAAGGATGAGAAGGCGTTCCTTTAAATTCTCCCTTGCCTGAGCCGTAATGGGGACCAAAAAACCCAATGTCAAGCACAAGGTGTTTGCCCAAGGCGCTTTGAACGCCCATTGCCAGCCCAAATGTACTAGCAGTTAATTTGCCTGACATTTTTATACTTTGCTCTGCATTGTTTTGATCTGTAAAAAATATATCAAAATTGTTTGAAGCAAAGGATGCATACCGGTAAAAAGGAGCGATATAAAATCCACGTCCAAAGCCCTTTCTACTCAGGTAAATCCTTACTTCCGGAGTAATAGCGTAATTGCTTATTTTAAATTGATCTATTGTTTTCTTTGACTCCGCATCTTCATTATCTACTAATTTTAAGATGGACCTTTTAAAAGGCAGCCCTGTTTCCGGCATTACTCTGTATTGCAGTGCGACTGAAAATTTGCGGTTCAATATCCTTTCGTATTGAAGTGAATAGCTTTTAAAAAAAAGCGTCGCCAGGTTTGTTTTCATAAGATTTAATCCGGAAATCTGAGGCAGCCGGTTTGCTGTCTTTATATGTTTTGCAGGTGTAGCCGTTACTATATTTGTTTTTATCACGGAATCTGATACAGTAGCGGAATCTGTTTGCGCGCTTAGGTTTACAGAAATACAGATGAGCAACACTGTAATAAGAACGGTGAATTTTGATTTCATGTTTTTGTTTTTTAAGTTTTTATATTGATTGTGTTTAACAGGTTCGGATTTAGTTTTTTACGTTGAAAAGTTATAGGTAATTCCGATAAAACCAGCAGGCCGATATACATTTATCTCCTTATAGTCAGCATTTGAAAATTTGTACGTTTGTTTGCCCGAAATTTTTTCTGAAGCAGGATCTATTGACAGGTTATCAGTATTAAACATATGAATTTTATTATAAGCGATTCCTGCTGTTAGCACAAGGCGATTTTTCCCGAAGCCAAAGCATTCCCAACTATAAATACAGGGCCAAGAGCAATAACGTGAAGTCACTGAACCACCAATCCTCCAACTCCAAGGGCACCAGCGCCTGTCACCTGCCACCCTTACCCAAACTGGTGTGTTCTCACCGACCATCTTAGTGATGCATGAACAAAGCCGCCATTTCTCCTCCCTGATCAGTGTTTTCACAGACCCCCTGCTGCCCGGAATGGAAAATCCAAGTATTTCTCCATTTACTGCCTGATTTTTTCCATCTACCGCGTCTT
>Ga0157372_10006828_pt1 | contig 12136 bp, 11 predicted proteins | sample C55metaG_FD_115307 | JGI IMG/M metagenome (GOLD analysis project Ga0157372, IMG submission 115307) | Corn rhizosphere microbial communities from Kellogg Biological Station, Michigan, USA - C5-5 metaG | ecosystem: Host-associated > Plants > Roots > Rhizosphere > Soil | place: USA: Michigan... | reverse complement strand
TCTCCAGCGCCCCGCCGAGGGCCGCAAGACCGAGGGTCTTGTAGTCGGAGCGGCTGAACGGCGCCGGTCGGGCTGTGGATTGGGCAGTCATGGCAAAGAACTCTGGCAGGCAAAAAACCAAGGCGCCCATGGTCTACGCAAATCTGCCTGGGGACAACCCGTTAGACCATAGTCCCGGTTTCGCAAAACCAGCTCACAAAACAGCCTGGCTTGATTTACTGTTTAAGCCTGTCCGGAGGAACCTGGCCAACGCCGACTGACCGGAGCGAACCCCGTGTGGGAGCGAGCCTGCTCGCGAAGGCGTCAGCCCAGCCAACTTCGATGTTGAATGTGCCGACCTCTTCGCGAGCAGGCTCGCTCCCACAGGGATCTCTGTGTTGTCGAGATGGGCGACCGTTCCTGCAGACCCACAATAACCATAAAAATCCGAGGTACTCCCTGTGGCCGTTGATATCGAAGATAGCCGCTCTGCGCGCTTTGCCTTGCGCTGTTCAAGCTTTGCCGAACGCTGGTTCCCCGACTCCTGGGTGTTCGCCGCACTGGCGGTGATCATTGTCGCGCTGGCCACTTTGGCCATGGGCGCCAAACCCACCGATGCCGCGATGGCCTTCGGCGACGGGTTCTGGAGCCTGATCCCGTTCACCATGCAAATGGCCTTCGTGGTGATTGGCGGCTACGTCGTCGCCAGTTCGCCGCCAGCGGTCAAGCTGATCGACAAACTGGCGCGCATCCCGAAAAACGGCCGCTCCGCCGTAGCCTGGGTCGCGCTGATCTCGATGGTCGCCTCGCTGTTGAACTGGGGCCTGTCGCTGGTGTTCGGTGGTTTGCTGGTGCGCGCCCTCGCCCGCCGCACCGATCTGAAAATGGATTACCGCGCGGCCGGTGCAGCGGCGTATCTGGGCCTCGGCGCGGTCTGGGCGCTGGGCCTGTCCTCATCGGCGGCGCAGTTGCAGGCCAACCCGGCCAGCCTGCCGCCGGCGATCCTGTCGATCACCGGGGTGATTCCGTTCACCCAAACCATCTTCCTCTGGCAATCCGGCGCCATGCTGCTGGCGCTGATCGTGATTTCGATCATCGTTGCCTACGCCACCGCGCCCGGCCCGAACTCTGCGCGCGACGCCAAGGATTGTGGCATCGACCCGGCGTTCAACCTGCCACCGCTGCAACCACGCACCCGACCCGGCGAATGGCTGGAGCACAGTCCGCTGCTGATCATTCTGCTGGTGTTGCTGGCGGCCGGTTGGCTGTTCCACGAGTTCTCGAGCAAACCGGCGATCACCGCGATTTCCGGGCTCAACACCTATAACTTCCTGTTCATCATGCTCGGCGCCCTGCTGCACTGGCGGCCGCGCAGCTTCCTCGATGCGGTGGCCCGCGCGGTGCCGACCACCACCGGCGTACTGATCCAGTTCCCGCTCTACGGCTCGATCGCCGCGCTGCTGACCACGGTCAAAGGTGCCGACGCACAGACCCTGGCGCATCACATCTCGACCTTCTTCGTCAGCATCGCCTCCCACGACACCTACGCGTTGCTGATGGGCGTGTACTCGGCGATTCTCGGCTTCTTCATCCCGTCCGGCGGAGGCAAGTGGATCATCGAAGCGCCGTACGTGATGCAAGTCGCCAACGATCTGCAATGCCACCTCGGCTGGGCGGTACAGATCTACAACGCCGCCGAGGCCCTGCCGAACCTGATCAACCCGTTCTACATGCTGCCGCTGCTGGGCGTGCTCGGTCTGAAGGCGCGCGACCTGATCGGCTTCTCGTTCGTGCAATTGCTGGTGCACACGCCGCTGGTGCTGTTCTTGCTGTGGGCGCTGGGGACGACGTTGGCGTATACGCCGCCGGTTATTCCTTGAATCAGTGCGGGGCGAGGTCAATCGGTCGACGCCCCGCCTTCCCTTCCTGACAGCGCCGTGTCGACGCCGACATGGCTTTCTGTCGCAAATAATGGCTCAGCGCCATCATCGTCCTTTACCGCATCACAGCCTCGGTAATATCCTTGCGCGCCGAAAATATGTTTCATTTTTTTGCCAAGCGCCAAGGGAGTTGTTGCAATGATCGTAGGGATTGACCTGGGAACCACCAACAGCCTCGTCGCCGTCTGGCGTGGCGAATCCTCCGAATTGGTGCCCAATGCCCTCGGTCAGTTCCTGACACCGAGCGTGGTCGGGCTGGATGATGAAGGACGGATTCTGGTCGGCCAGGCTGCGCGCGAACGTCTGCACACGCATCCGCGCCTGACGGCGTCGCTGTTCAAGCGTCACATGGGCAGCGCCACGGAAGTCTATCTGGCAGACAAAGCGTTTCGTCCGGAAGAATTGTCCGCGCTGGTGCTGAAAAGTCTTAAAGAAGACGTCGAACGCGCCTATGGCGAAACCGTCACTGAAGCGGTGATCAGCGTGCCGGCCTACTTCAGTGACGCCCAGCGCAAAGCCACGCGGATCGCCGGCGAACTGGCCGGGCTGAAAGTCGAGAAGCTGATCAACGAACCGACTGCCGCCGCCCTCGCTTATGGGCTGCACCAACGCGACAAGGAAACCTCGTTCCTGGTGTTCGACCTCGGGGGTGGCACGTTCGACGTGTCGATTCTGGAGTTGTTCGAAGGGGTGATGGAGGTCCGCGCCAGCGCCGGCGACAACTTCCTCGGTGGCGAAGACTTCGACAGCGTGCTGCTGGAACACTTTATCGACCAGCACCGCTCAGTCGCCGACTTCCCTGACCGCAACAGCGTCATCCAGCCCCTGCGCCGCGAGGCTGAGCGTGTGCGCAAGGCTCTGGGTCAGGACAGCAGCGCCGAATTCCGACTGCAACTGGGTGACCGCCACTGGACCCACACCATCACCCAGCAAGAATTGGCGACGCTTTACATGCCACTGCTCGAGCGCCTGCGCGCGCCGATCGAACGGGCTCTGCGCGACGCACGCATCCGGGTCAGCGACCTCGACGAGATTCTGTTGGTCGGCGGTACTACCCGGATGCCGCTGGTGCGCAAACTTGCCGCCGGGTTGTTCGGCCGCTTTCCGTCGATCACCCTCGATCCGGATCAGGTGGTGGCGCAAGGCGCAGCCATTCAGGCAGCACTCAAGGCCCGCTCGGCCGCACTTGAAGAAGTGGTGCTGACCGACGTCTGCTCCTACACCCTAGGCATCGAAACTTCGACCCAGATTGGCCGCAATTATGAGGCCGGTCACTACCTGCCCATCATCGAGCGCAACAGCATCGTCCCGGTCAGCCGGGTCAAGACCGTGTACACCTTGCAGGACAATCAGGAGCAGGTGGTTGTGCGGATTTTCCAGGGCGAAAGCCGTCTGGTCAAAGACAACGTCGCGCTTGGCGAACTGGCGATCAAGGTGCCGAAACGCAAGGCCGGCGAAGTGTCCCTCGATGTGCGTTTCACCTATGACAACAACGGCCTGCTGGAGGCCCAGGTGAATATTCCGCTGACCGGGCAACAACATTCGCTGGTCATCGAAAACAACCCCGGCGTGCTCACGCCTGAAGAGATTCAGCAACGCTTGCAGAACCTCGCTCAGCTCAAGATTCACCCGCGCGAGCAACAGGTCAACACGCTGCTCAGTGCCCGTCTCGAACGGCTCTACCAGGAAAGCCTGGGCGACCTGCGCGATCAGATTGGCCATTGGGCCAAGCAATTCCAGATCGCGCTCGACTCGCAGGACGAGCGCCAGATTCGTGAAGTGCGCACCGAGCTGAGCAGGCACCTGAGCGAACTTGATCGCACGCCGTGGCAATAAGGGAGCGCTGACATGGATTGCTGGTCCTTCCTGCATTTGCCCGATGACGCTGACGTCCGCGATATCAAGCGCAGCTATGCACGCCTGCTGAAAACCTTCAGGCCCGATGAAGATCCCGAAGGCTTCCAGCGCTTGCGCGAAGCCTACGAACGCGCGCTGGCGATTGCCCAATGGCGCCTGGAAAACGCCGAACAGGAAGACGAGCAGGACGCCGACGTCGCTGTCGCCACGGCGTCCAGCGCCTTTGCTGCACTGGCGCTCGATAATGCCCTGGCCAACAGCTCCAGCCAGGCGCAAAACCAGGCGTGGGATTTCGCCTCTCTGGAGGTTTCGCCCGTCAGTCCGGCAGCCCCGGAGCCGTTTGTGCCGCCATCGAAGGACGACGCCCTGCGTGTCGAGCCGCTGGCGGCGGACGCGCAGAGTCTTGAAGCGCAGGCCGCATGGCGATTGCTTGAAGATCTGTCGCCAGACAACCTCGGCGAGCGCTGGGAGCAGGCGCAACAACAAGGCTGCGCCAAGGCATTCGAAAGGCTGTTGCTGCAATTATGTTTTGAGCATCCACAATTGCGCGGACCGGTACTGCACTGGGCCGTCGAGCAGTTGGGATGGTTGGGCCCCTGGCAAGAAGTGCTGATGAATGATCGCCAGCGCGGCATGCTCGCCGAGAGCCTGATGTCCGACTATCGAAACGCCTTGCAGGCGCTGCTCGAAAGCCAGAGCGAGCGCGAATTCCTCAACTTGCTCAAACACTACAGCGGCCAGCCGTGGCTCCAGGTATTCGATCGCCGCGAGCAATGGCAACAAAATCTGCTGCATCTGCTCAACGACCATGAGTGGAGCGTGCCGCTGTTCGACCGTATCGGCCAATTGTTCGGCTGGGATCACACCAAAGGTCTGCACCCGCAACCAGACTGGCTTTGGGAAAAATTGATCGAACGCTGCAATCAGGAAAGTTTCTACGACAACCTGCGGGCCAAGGCTGAAAGCGATCGTACGTGGGCGGCCGACGTGCAGGCAGCGCATCTGTTGATCAACCCGCTCAAACCGATGCAGCAGAAGAAGATCATCGACGGCTTTGGTCAGAATGAATGGCAGGCCTGCCACGATCTGTCGGAAAAGCTCAAATGGCGCTTCCCGGAGTTGCTCGCGCGGCTGCCCTACGCCGACGTTTTTTACTGGCGGCGGTTTTTGCCACGGCCCATCGCCGACGAAACCTGGGTGCGGGTCTGGGCGGCCATTGCCTTGGCGCTGTTCCTGTTCTATCTGGCTTCGCCACAAAAAGATGTGGCAACCCTGGCCTTCATTCCGCTGGTGTTAGCGTGTGTGCCGGTGTGGTTTTTTCGTTTTGCGCTGAGTTGGTGGGTGGTGCTGACGTCTCACGTAATCGTTGCGGATCTGTGGCTCACCGAAGGGCTGATTCCGCGTCGATGGAACCCTGACACCCGCTGGCTGGTAATACGCCACGGGCTACCGCAGGTGGTCATGGTGCTGCTGTTTTCGCTGCTGCTCGGGCCACTGGGCGCACTCACTTACGTGGGCGTGATCCTGATCGGACTGGTGCACAAACGACGAATCGGCTCGCTCGACCCGCAACTGAGCAATCGCCACCCTTGGCTGACCGCGCTGCACTGGGCGCACTTCACTCCGCTGCAACTGCTGTTTCTGGTGGTGATGACCGCGATAACGGCGGCCAGCAGGCTCGGCTATTCCTTGCACTCGTTGATGCCCGGCTAGAACAGCAGCGAGCTTGCGTTGCGCCTGTTGTAATCGAGTGAATCGTTGTGGGAGCTGACCTGGTCGCTCCCACATTTGTTTCGCCGCACCTCAAAGTGTCACCCAACTGTCACAGTGCCTTGCTAGCGTCCGCCCGAAACAAACTGAAACAATTAAGCAGAACGGGCTGACAGATGAAAGACGAGACAGACGGCACTGACGCACCTGAATCCGACAACCCCACCGACACCAGCCGCCGCCGCTTTCTCGGCGGTGTCGCCGTCCTCGGCGTGGGCGCGACCCTCGCCGGCTGCGGCAACGCCAGCGATCAACCGGGTAAACCAGTCGAGCGCCCGCTGACCCCGACCGAGCTGGACAAGGCCCTGCGCGATCAGGTGAAAACCGTGGTGGTGATCTACGCCGAGAACCGTAGCTTCAACAACCTGTTCGGTGATTTCCCCGGTGTCGAAAAGCCGCTGTCGGCGCTCAAGCCTGCCACCATTACCAGCAACGTGACCGCGACGGCAGCCTGCTGCAGACGCTGCCGCCAGTCTGGGGTGGCGTGCTGCAGATCGGCCCGCAAACGCTTGATGGCGTGACCTACCCCAGCGCCACGCAGTTTCAGGAAAACCTGCCCAACGCGCCTTTCGCCCTCAAGGGCCCGAATGCCGAAGACTTGCCGTTCGGTCTGGTGACCCGCGATTTGTGGCACGTGTTCTATCAGAACCAGATGCAGATCAATGGCGGCAAGAACGATGGTTTTGTCGCCTGGGCCGACTCCGGTGGTTTGACCATGGGGCACTACGCCCAGAGCCGCTACTCGCTGCGCTTGTGGGATGTGGCGCAGGAATTCGTGCTGTGCGACAACTTCTTCCAGGGTGCATTCGGCGGCTCGTTCCTCAACCACCAATACCTGATCAGCGCCACCGCGCCGTTCTATCCGGACGTAGCCAATTCGGTGGCCAAATCCCAGATCGCCGCCCTGCAAAGCGATGATCCGACTGACCCGCGCCTCAAGCCACTGGAACAGTCACCCTCCAGCGCCATGACCGGCCCGCCGCAGTTCGGCCCGAGTGCGCTGACCCCGGACGGCTTCGGCGTCAACACCCTCGCCCCGCCGTACTGGCCGACGTGGATTCGCGATCCGGAGCGTCCGGCGTACTCCAAGCCGGATCTGCCCAATGTGATGGTGCCGCAGACCCACGAGCATATCGGCGACAAACTGTCGAAGAAGAATGTCGACTGGGCCTGGTATGCCGGCGCCTGGCAGGCGACGCTGGAGCAGTACAAGGACTCGGGCGGGATTCCGAAGATCCCCAACTTCCAGTACCACCACCAGCCGTTCAACTACTTCAAGCAGCAAGGCCCGGAGAACCCGCAAGAGCGCAACAAACGTCTGCGCGATGCCGGCCTGGGCGATGAGTCGAGCAGCAACAAGTTCTTCGCCGATGCCGAGGCCGGCAAGCTGCCGGCGGTAACTTTCTACAAACCGCAGGGCAACCTGAACATGCACGCCGGTTATGCCGACGTCGCCTCCGGTGACCGGCACATCGTGCGCGCCCTGAAGGTGCTGCGCGAAAGTCCGCAGTGGAAAAACATGGTGGTGGTCGTGACGGTCGATGAAAACGGCGGCTGGTGGGATCATGTGGCGCCACCCAAGGGCGATCGCTGGGGCCCGGGGTCGCGGGTGCCGGCGCTGGTGGTGTCGCCATTCGCCCGCAAAGGCACGGTGGATCACACGGTTTACGACACGGCGTCGATCCTGCGCCTGATCACCCGAGTGTTCCAACTGGAAACCCTCGACGGCCTCAAGCAGCGCGATGAGGCAATGATCGCCCGTGGCCAGAAACCGATGGGCGATCTGACCAACGCCCTGCATTTTCAGGCCTGAAAACCCCGTCCTGCGGGCTGACGCAAAATTCCGTGAATGACAGCTTCTCTGTGCAACACGGCTGATCCAATATGAAGCGCCCCGAACCCGGGGAACCCACGCTGAAAAGGATCTGAGCATGTTCAAACTCGCAGGATTTACCCCCGCAGTTCTTACCCTCGCCGCGCTCACCCTGAGCGCGGCTGCCCACGCCGATGTCGACCTGAAGCTGGGCAGCACCGAGCGCGTCACCCGCCTCTTCGCCTACCCCAACAATTGCAGCGTGATCTGTTATCGCAACTGGTCGCTGGAGCAGACCGTCGCCCATTACCTGAGCCAGAGCGTGCAGCGCGATGGTTACAGCAATGCCAAGGTGTTGGTGAAGAACGATAACGGGCAGATTTACGCCGAGATCAGCGGCGTGCCCAAAGGTTACGACAAGCCGCTGTCGGCGCTGCTCGATGCCGGTGATCTGGCCTATAACGGCGCCAGCAAGCTCAATGCCGATGGCAAATGGGCGTACAGCTGGTATCTGTTCCTGCCGCTGGGCATGGCCCTGGAAAACCGCAAGAGCGTCGAACTGCTGCACTTTCCGCCGGACTATTCGCTGACTCAGGCGCAGGATTACCTGCGCTCGAACACCACCGACCGCTGGGCCACGCTGCTGACCGTCAACGGCATTCCGGCCGAGCAGACGCCGGCCTATCAGACCATCATCGACATCGCGCCAATCGCGGCGCCGTCCAACGCCGGCAGTGATCTGGAGGGCGTCTACGACTACTTCAAGGATTATCAGACCACGCTGGTCAAGCAGTTCAGCCAGACCAGCGCCGGCACCACCCTGCCGATGGTCGCGTTCGGTGCGCCGGTGCGTAACTGGATCAAGCAGCAATACGGCCCGACGGTGGCCGTATTGGGTCTGGCGACCATCAGCCCGAGTGCTGGGGTGAACGTGCCGGTCCTGGGATCGAACCATCCGAGCTACATCTGGTACGCCGCCGACCCGGCCAGCTATGACGGCGATGAGGCCAAGGCCGATGCCGCCGGTTTGAAGGTCATGGGTCAGGACTTGAGCGCCGCTTGCTGGCAAGCCGGGATGGGCAGTAAACCGGGCACCGATGCGAAAGCCCTGCTCAACAGCTGCACGCAGACCTGGCAAGTGACGCAAAAGGGCAAGACCTGCGAACTGTTCTACACCTCGATCCGCAACCTGACCCCGGCACAGGCCGCCGCCAAGTGCTCGACCACGCCAATCAAGGCCCAGTTGCAACAGCTTCAGGGCGAATTGCCGGCCACCGCCGTTCCTGCACCACACTTCTGATCCGCTGAAAAAGCTTCCCGTGTCAGTCAATGCTGACGCGGGGAGCAGCCAATCACGCCTGTCAGATCTGACAGTAGACAGTTTGAGGGATACACCGGAATATTGGATCCAAACATGTTGCAGCGCTGACAGGACGTCAGACCAGGGAAGTCGCAGCATTTGCCGACAGGGACCGTTATGAATAATCAGGCCCATCAACACAACATCCCACGCGACGCACCCGGCATCTACCCGTTTGCCGGATTGCCGGTGCGTCTGGGTTTCCCATCCACCGAGGATTTCGAAATCGTGCAGGACCACCACGGTCACGCGGCAGTCGTGGCGCGCCGGGCGTTCTTGCGCATCACCCGGATGTGTCGGGTTTCCGGGCAACTGCTGCCCTATCGTTGTCGACAGACGCGCCAGTTACTGGCCGGCATCCATCTCTACGATCCGCGCTTTTGCGGGTTGCTCGAACACGCCTGCGATCCGAACGTGTTTCTGGACATGAGTGAGCTGTGGCTGTGGGCACTTCGCGACATTCAGCCGGGTGAACGCCTGACCATCGACGTCGCCGCCACCGAAGACCGCTTGTTGCAGCAGTTCGCCTGTACCTGTGGCTCGCCGCGCTGTCGGGGGTGGATCACCGGCTACGATGAACCACCCACGATCGAGGGCCAGCAGTTTTTGCAACGCTGGCGGCATCCACACTGATCGGGATTACACCGCCCCGACCGGACGCAGACGATATTGCGGCGGCAGTTGCTCGAAACCGCTGATGGTGGTGTTCAGGCTTTTCCAGCGACCGTCCTTGATGCCGTAAATGCAGCCGTGAATCGACAGGTTCTGGCCGCGGTGCCAGGCGTTCTGGATGATGCTGGTGTGGGCGACGTTGGCCACTTGCTGGACGACGTTGAGTTCGCAGAGGCGGTCGACCTGTTCTTCTTCGGTCGGCAGCTTGGCCAGTTCTTCACGTTTTTCGTAGTACAGGTCGCGGATCGAGCGCAACCAGCCATCGATCAGACCGAACTGGCGATCCTGCATCGAGGCGCGCACACCGCCGCAGCCATAGTGGCCGGTCACCAGGATGTGTTTGACCTTGAGCACATCAACCGCGTACTGAATCACCGACAGGCAATTGAGGTCAGTGTGCAGCACCACGTTGGCGACGTTGCGGTGTACGAACAGATCGCCCGGCAGCATGCCGACGATCTCGTTGGCCGGCACCCGTGCGTCGGAGCAGCCGATCCACAGATATTCCGGGGTCTGCTGGCGCGCCAGCTTGGCGAAGAAATCCGGGTCTTCCTTGGTGATCGCGTCAGCCCAACGCTCGTTGTTATCAATCAGGTCTTGTAAGTCGTGCATGGTTAAGGCCTCAAGAAAGATGCGCTGGTATGACAGACGACCGCCCGTCGGGGTCACGCAAGAACCGCAGGTGTTTTTCTTTGGAATTCTCGGGTGCCCGGTGTGTCCACCTCAGTAAGGCCCACAGTATGAGGATTTGCCATGACTGATTCACGACGTCCGTTCGATGCGGTGCAACCGGAACCCATCGATGACAACGAAGACCGCATGGGCTCGGTGCATGAGCTGGATTTCGATGAAGACGAACCCAGCGCGAAAATCGGCGACGAGATTCCGGAACGTGAACGCGAGCAACTGATGCCCGCTGAACGGGTGCGCGAGGCCGGGCTTACCGGTGCATCGACGGCTGATCATGAACCGACCGACGATGACTTGAGCCCGGAAACACTGATTCACGAGGATGGCGCACGCGATGCCGAAGAGGCTGGCGAGGGCAATCAGGCCGATTGGGATCTGAGCATTGTCGATGAGGATGACATCGGCGGCGGCAATGGTCTGGATGAGGCGGAGCTGGCGCGGCGAGATCCGCTGGATGGCAATCGCTGATCTGTATTGCCTGTAAGGACGCCTTCGCGAGCAAGCCCGCTCCCACAGGGAATTGAGACTCGGCTCAAAACCAATGTGGGAGCGGGCTTGCTCGCGAAGCTTTTAAACAAGATCAGTCGACCAGGGTGCAGGCCATCACTACGGCGTCTTCGCGCCCGCCCACCGCTGGATAATAATCCCGCCGCCGGCCGATCTCGTTGAAACCATACCGCTCGTATAGCCGGAAGGCTGCGGTATTGCTGTCACGCACTTCCAGAAAACATTCCCGGGCAGACGCCGCATACGCTCGCGACATCAAATGCTCGAGCAACGTCAGCCCCAACCCACGCCCCTGATTCTCCGGTTTGACCGTGATATTCAGCAGATGCGCCTCGTCGAGAATGATCTGCACCACCCCGTGGCCGACCTGCTGCTGGCCTTCGAACATCAGCCAGATCTGGTATTTGCCCAGCCCGTCGAGAAATATCCCGCGCGTCCAGGGATGGCTGTACGCCGCGTATTCGATCTTCAATACCGCGTCCAGGTCCGCCTCGGTCATCGGGCGGAACGATACAGCTTCACTCATTCGATGGTTTCCAGCGCGCCATCAGCCGACGCATGGCTTGCCACACAGCGGCCTTGCGCTGTGGCTCTTCCATTAACAATTCCAGACCGGGAATGGCCCAGGCCAGGCCCAGGCCTTCGATCTGCAATTCACTATTGAACGCTTCGGCGTCCGCTTCACCGGCAAAGCGTATTGCCGGAAGGCCGATCAGCCACAGGCAGGCGCAGGGTGCCGCTTCCATCTGTACCGAGAGGAAACCCTGAACAAAGTCGCGCGCCGCTTCCGGGCCCTGATCCATGGTGCCGCGGTTCAGCCACGGCCAGCGCACCGGCTCGCCGACTATTTGTGGCGCATCCGGCAGACCGGCGGCGCGCAACATGTCTTTAAGCAGCAGATAGGCCGGATCGCGGCTCTGGAACGCTTCGCCTGTGGGTAACTCGACCAGCAGCAGGCAAGCCCCGGCGCGCAGCAACTGCAGGGCAAAACGCGGTGGCGGCACGGGCGCGGGTCTGGCGACAACTGGCGCCTCCTCGACCTCTTCCACCGGTTTGGCGCCATTGCGGGTACTGGCGAGCGACGGGCGCGGCACTTCGATCTTCGGCCGTTCGACCGGACGGGCGGCAGGCTGCGCCGGAGCTTCGGCCTGCACAACCGGCATCACCGCGACCTCTGGCTCAGGCTCGGGCATGTCCAGCAGCTCGGGCCGCGACGGGGCGGCGAAAGGCAATTCGGTGCGCGGCAGCCAGTTGACCACCTGCATGGCGTTCAAATAGGCGCGGCGGCGGGACTCGATAAGCAAAGGGTCGGCCACTTGTGGATAACTGAAGTGGGCTGATTCTACAGCCCTTCGTTCAAGATCGCTTGCTGTTGATCGATAGCCTTTACCTGGGCTCGCTCCCTGAGAAAATGCAACAGCCCGTCCCGAGAGTGAATCGCATCCCTCGTGATGCAGTACAATCGCGGCTTTTAATCGCCAACCAGCCGGCCATTCCGATGATCGAACCCAAGCGCGTCTTGCGCGCCCTCGCTGAACACTGGGCACT
>Ga0157372_10006825_pt1 | contig 12140 bp, 11 predicted proteins | sample C55metaG_FD_115307 | JGI IMG/M metagenome (GOLD analysis project Ga0157372, IMG submission 115307) | Corn rhizosphere microbial communities from Kellogg Biological Station, Michigan, USA - C5-5 metaG | ecosystem: Host-associated > Plants > Roots > Rhizosphere > Soil | place: USA: Michigan... | reverse complement strand
AGTGCGTCGGGAGGATAGAAGCCCATCGGCTGCTCGTTCAGCAGCGCGCAGAGGAACTCGGGGGCGTAGTGGGCCCGCAGCCAAGCCGACTGGTAGGCGAGCAGGCCGAAGGCGGCCGAGTGCGCCTTCGGAAAACCGAAGCCCGAGAAGCCCTGGATCTGCTCCCAGACCCGCTCGGCGACCTCCTTCGGGACATCCTGCGCTTCCGCTCCGGCGACGAAGCTGTCGTGGTAGGTGAGCATCAGCGCCTCGGAGCGCTTACGGCTCATCGCCCGCCGCAGCCCCTCCGCCTCGGAGGAGCTGAAGTCGGCCAGCGCCATCACCGACTCGATCACCTGCTCCTGGAAGACGATCGTCCCCAGCGTCTCCTCCAGCACCGGCTCCAGCAGCGGGTGCTCGTAGGGGATCTCGTAGTCGGGGTCCTCGCGGCGGAGCTTGCGCCGTTCGATGTACGGATGCACGGCGCCGCCCTGGATCGGCCCCGGCCTGACCAGCGCCACCTGGACGATCAGGTCGTCGAGGTCGCGCGGTTGGGTCCGCGGCAGCATCCCCATCTGCGCCCGGCTCTCGATCTGGAAGACGCCGGTGGTGTCGGCGGCGCGGATCGATTCGAAGACCTCCTCGTCGTCGAGCGGGATCCGCGAAAGGTCGAGCCGCTCGCCGCGGGCGTGGCCTATCTCCTCGACGCAGCGCTCGACCGCGGAGAGCATCCCCAGCCCCAGCAGGTCGATCTTGAGGAAGCCGGCGTCGGCGCAGGAGTCCTTGTCCCACTGCACCGTCTGGCGCCCCACCATCGCCGCCGGCACGACCGGGCAGACGTCGATCAGCGGCCGGGTCGAGATCACCATCCCACCCGGGTGTTGGGAGGAGTGGCGCGGCAGCCCCATGATCTCGGCGGCGAGCGGCAGCAGAGCCCGCCAGCGCGGCTCGGCCGCCCGTTGCGGCCCCAGCGCCCCGATCAGGTCGCGCTCGATCTCCTCCGCGCTCTGGTGAAAGCCGACCGTCTTCGCCACCCGGTCGATCTCCGTCGGCGGCAGCCCCAACGCCTTGCCGAGGTCGCGGACCGCCCCCTTCGGGCGATAGGTCGGGAAGGCGGCGACGAGGGCGGAGCGGTCACGGCCGTAGCGGTCGTGTGCGCGCGGGATCAGGACCTCGCGGATGTCACGCGGGAAGTCGAGGTCGATGTCCGGCATCGAGGTCGTTTCCTCGTTGAGGAAGCGGCCGGAGAAGAGGTCGGCCTCGACCGGGTCGACGTGGGAGAGGCCGCTCAGGTAGCAGACGATCGAGCTGACGCTGGAGCCGCGCCCCCGGCCCGGCGGCAACACATTGCGCGCCGACTCCGGGCCGCGCACCTCGGCGGCGACCTCGCGGGCCATCTCGAGCAGGTCGCGGTGGAGCAGGAAGAAGCCGGAGAGGCCGAGCTTGCGGATGATCGCCAGCTCCTCCTCCAGCCGCCACTGCGCCTCCAGCAGGCGGGCGTTGCCGCTGTAGCGCTCCTCCAGGTGATGGGCGCAGAGGCGGGCGAGCTCGGCGTCGGCGGTCGGGTCCTCGCTGCCGGGGTAGCGATACCCGAGCTGCTGGGTGAGATCGAAGCGCAGGCGCTCGGCGACGCGCTCGGTCTCGGCGACCGCCTCGGGGTATTCGGCGAAGCGGGCGGCCATCGCCCCCGGCGAGGTGAGGGCGGAGGTCGAGTTGCCGCGGCGGCAGGGCTCGGACTCCTCCAGCGCTTCGCAGCGGCCGATCGCGACCAGCGCGTCCTGCAGCGGCGCCCGGCGGCGATCGTGGGAGTGGACGTTGCCGGTGGCGACGCAGGTGACGTCGAGGCGCTCGGCCAGGAGCGCGAGCCAGCGGTTGCGGGCCCGGTCGCGTCGCCAGTAGGGCCGCTGCAGCTCGATCCGGAAGCGGTCGCGGCCGAAGGCGCCGAGGAGGCGACGGGCAAGCCGCTCGCCTTTCGCGGTGTCGCCGCGCTCCCAGGCCCCGGCGACGGCACCGTCCCGGGCGCAACCGGAGAGGCAGACCAGCCCCTCGGCATGCTCCTCCACCTGCTCCAGCGTCGCCCACGGCTGCGTCTGCGATCGCGTCTTGTTGTCGCGGGTGTGAGCGTGGGCTGCCGTCAGCAGCCGGCAGAGATTCCGATATCCGGCCTCGTCTTCGACCAGCAGAGTGATGTGTCGATCGCCTTGAAGCGTCAGCTCGGCACCGGTGATCGGGCGGACGCCGAAGCCCTTGCAGGCGTGGGCGAACTCCATCGAGCCCCAGACGCCGTCGTGGTCGGTGAGGGCGAAGGCGGGATAGCCGTTGGCTGCCGCTGCAGCGGCAAGCTCCAGCGGGGTCGAAGCGCCGTCGAGGAAGGAGAAGGCGGAGTGGGCGTGCAGCTCGGCGTACATCGATAATCAACTCCCTAGGGACTCAGGCTCGCTGCCGGTACCAGCGCGGCGCGCCGACGCGGCGGAAGACGGTGAGGGCGCGGCCGTCCGCCAGAGCCAGCTCGAAGTAGTGCCGACGCAACGGCTTCGGCGTCCACCAGCGGTCCTCGACCAGCCACTCCTCGCGGACGGCCTCGACTGTCGTCCCCTCGACCAGCAGCGGGGCGCCGCTGGGATCGGTGCGGATCGCCACCCGTTCGGGGGCGTAGAGACGGCGTACCCCGGGCATCAGAGTTCCGGATAGGGAGTGAGCAGTGCCCAGCGCTCCGGCACGCGCGAGGCGCCGTCGACGGGCAGGATCTTCAGCAACGCCTCCGCTCCCTGCGCGGCGCGGACCTCGCGCACCGCCGCGCGCAGCCGTCGCCGTCGCGGCTCCGAGCCGCCGACCGCGAGCTCGAGCTGGTCGCGCGCCGGCGACCCGAGACCGACCGCATGCAGGCGCAGTGCCGTCGCCGGTCCCGGCAGCTCCTCGAGGCGCGGCGCCAGGACGTTGCGGAGAACCCGCGGCGCCGCGCTCGGCCGTCCCAGCCCCTGCTCGACGCTCCAGCTGCCGCCGGCAGCGAGCAGCGCCCCGAGACGGAGCTTGAGCAGCGTCCTCCCCTGCCGCCGCGGCGCCGCCAGCAGCCGGTCGACGAGCAGCTCCAGGGCGCGGTCGAGCTGGCGGCCGGCCGTCCCTTCCGGCAGCTCGATCTCCTCGCTCAGCTCCTCGTGCGGCGTGCGCGGCCGCAGCGGCTCCTCCTCACCGCGGCAGAGCCGCAGCGCTTGCAGACCGAGCGGACCGAAGCGATCGGCGACCTGGTCGGCGGAGAGTCGGGAGAAGGCGCGGAGCGTCTCGATCCCGAGGCGCTCAAGCGCCTCGATCAGCTCGCCGGCCTCGCGTCCGGAGGCGTCGAGCCGCGTCCGCAGCGCTGCAACCGAAACCGGTCGCGGCCGATCGCCCGCGGCAAGGAAGGCGGCGAAGCGCGTCCGGCCGGTGTCGATCCGCCACGCCTCCCCCACCGCCCTCCTCGCCGCGGCGAGCACGCCGGCGGAGTCGCCGCCGTAGAGACCGCGCAAGCCGTCAACTACGAAGAAGGCCTCGCCCGGCTGCTCGGACTCGACCGCGGCGCCGAGACCCTCCAGCGCCCGCACCATCGCTTCGGTCGCCTCCGCGGCCGCCACAGGGTCGGCAAGATCGGCGCGCCCGGGCCGGGGCCCCCCGCCGCGACCCGGGCGCGGAAGACTCGCCAAACGCTTGTGGATGACGCAGGCGATCTCCATACGAACATATGTTCGTGTCTAGAGACTACTAACTCCATAGAGTCGACTCCAACTTCAGCTATGCGAAAAGCTGGACCGTCAAAGGACGGAGGGGGCACCCGCAGGAGCCTCCCCAATTTCGCGACGGAGGGCGTCCCCTCCGTCCTCTAAGCGGCCCGGGCGACCTTCGCCGCCTCGACGCTGCCGAGGTAAGGCGTGAGGGCGAACTCGACCAGGTCAGGGAGCAGCGCTTCCAGCTCCTCTGTGCGGTCGGCGAAGATGCGGCGCGAGATCAACGAGACGATGCCGCCGACCAGCGCCTCCTCGGTGGTGGAGGAGAGACCGGCCAGGACTTCGTCCGAGCGGCCCTCGCGACCCGCCTGGAAGAAGGGGACGAGGCTCTGGATGGCAGCGTCGTAGCGCTCGACCACGACCGGACCGGCGACCAGCGCCTCGACCATGCTGAGCCGCGCCAGGTGAGGCTCGCTGGTGAGAAACTCGAGCATTGCCGCGAGCCCTGCTCGGATCGCCTGCGGCCACTCCTCCTCCCGCTCGAAGGCCTCCCCCACCCGCCGATTCAGCTCGGTCATCACCGTGTCGTAAGCGGCGATGAAGCAATCGTCCTTGCTGTTGAAGTGCTCATAGAAGGTGCGCCGGGAGACGGCCGCGTGGCGGGTGATGTGGGCGATCGTGGTACCGGAGTAGCCGTTTTCGGCGACGGCCTCGGCGAGGCCGGCGATCAGCCGCTCGCGCTGGTTGCGGGCGACGAACTCGCGCGGCAGACCATGACGTCCCGGGGGCAGGCGCGCCAGCTCCGGCGGGTACTCGGGTGACTCGACAGAGGGGTTGACCGGATCTCTCAAGAGAACCGACCATACCGATCCAAACGAGCAGAACTCGAACTGGCTAATTGGCCAGTTTTTTTATTCAGGGCTTTACTCATACAACCCAGTTCCCCGATTCGCCCCCGCTTTAGTCGTCGCCAGCCCGCGTGCGGCTTCCGCCCCCAGGTAAGGCGTCAGCGTGAACTCGACGAGCTCGGGGAGCAATTCCTCGATCCGCTCTGCCTCAGCCAGGGACAGACGCTGGTAGAGGATCCAGAAGACGCCGCCTATCAGCGCCTCCTCCAGAGCCTCCGGCAACTCCCCTCCATACGGCGAGACATCGCGTCCAGAACGGAACAAGGAGACGAAGGATTGCAAGGACTCCTCGTAGGACCGCATGGCAGCCGGTCCGGCGGCCAGAGCCTCGACCATGCAGGTGCGGGCGAGGGCCGGCTCCCGGGCGACGTAGGCGAGGAAGGCCGCCAGCCCCGCCTCGACCCGCCGGGGCCAATCGTCGACCTCCCCAGCGGCCGCGACCACCTGCTCCAGAGCAGCGGACATCGCGTGTTTCTGCGCTTCCAGGAAGCAATTCTCCTTCGAGCTGAAGTTTTCGTAGAAGGTGCCGCGGGCGATCCCCGCCCGCTTGACGACATCGGCGACCGTGACCGCGCGGTAGCCCTTCTCGGAGGCCTCCAGCGCCAACGCGTCGATGATCCGCGCGCGTTGGTGGCGGGCGATGAAATCGCGCGAGAGAGTGTGCCGTCCAGGAAGTGGACGCTGTGTTGAATTCAAAGCCACGAACGAAAGAGTACCTGAGCCGCATCCCGGCCTCCTCCCTTGTCGGACCGGATACCGTTTAGGTACCGAAGACAGACAAGCCGTTTTCTCAGTCGACTCGAGCCGAGCGGGGACCGTGACCGGAAAGCATCAGCGCATCCTCCAGGGGATGCTCGAAGCAGTAGGAACGCAAGGGTATGAGCAGGCCACGGTTCAGGATGCGATCGCCGCGGCGGGCATCTATCGCCAGGCGTTCTACGACTCGTTCCGGGACAAGGAAGACTGCTACCTGCAGGCGCTCGAGGCCGGCTCGGCCTGGGTCGAGCTGGCGATGCGGGAAGAGGCCGCGGGCGAGACGACCTGGCGCGGACAGCTGCGCGGAGCGCTTACCGGGCTGCTGGGGTTCCTCGACCGAAAGCCGGCGATGGGGCGGGCGCTGTTCGTCGAAGTGCATGCAGCCGGCCCGCTGGCTGTGCAGAAACGGACAGAAGCGATGGAGCGGGCCTCCGCGGCGATGGACCTGGCACGCGAGGAAAGTGACGGCGGCGCCCCCGCGATCTCGGCCGAGGCGGTGGCCGCGGGGATCCTTGCCGTCCTCCACAGCCGCCTGGCGGAAAATCAGACCAGCGGCTTCACCCGCCTTCTGCCGGAGCTGATGTACCTCGCGGTGCTGCCCTACTTCGGTGCCGACGTCGCTTCCGTCGAGATGCGGCTCACCGAGATCTAGGAGACCGCCCGTTCAGACGCCCTCGCCGCCGCGGCCCTCGCCGGCCGCGAAGCGGGCGGCGCCCCGGGCGGCGACGTCGAGCACCTCGCGCCCGACGCGGCGCTCCAGCTCCAACCCCTCGGTCAGCGGCAGTCCCGCCCCCTCGAGGGCGGCGCGGCGGTCGCTCAGCATCGTCTCCTGCGGGAAGGCGGCGAGCCGCTCGGCCAGCTCGAGCGAGCGCTCGAGCTGGGCGCCGGGCGCGGTCACCTCGTTGACGAGGCCGATCCGCTCCGCCTCCTCGGCCTCGACGGCGCGGCCGGTGAGGATCAGATCCAGCGCCCGCCCCATCCCGACCACCCGCGGCAGCCGCTGCGTGCCCCCGTCGACGAGCGGCACTCCCCACCGCCGCTCGAAGCAGCCGAAGACCGACTGCGGGGTGGCGATCCGCAGGTCGCACCAGAGCGCCAGCTCGAGGCCGCCGGCGAGGCACCACCCGTCGACCGCCGCGATCGTCGGCTTGGAGGGAGTGAGGCGGCTGATGCCGAGCGGCCCGGCAGGATCGTCGACGTCGAGGTCGATCGCCTTCAGGTCGGCTCCGGCGCAGAAGGCCTCGCCGCCGGCGCCGGTGAGGACCAGCACCCGCGCCCCCTCGTCGGCCTCGAAGGCTTCCAATCCCTGGCGCAGGCCGGAGGCCGCGGCGGCGTCGATCGCGTTGCGGCGCGCGGGCCGGTCGATCGTCAGCACCGCAGCGGCGCCGCGACGCTCATAACGCACCTCAGAGCTGCTCATCCTGGAGATCCTCCCACGAGCCGGGGGAGGAAGGGAGCGGGCGGGCTAGTCGTCGCGCGTTGCACGGGGATCGCAACGACGCCCGGCTCCCAGAAGTGCGCCCCGGTCGCCGGTCGTGGGAAGAGGCAGGACTCCCAAGACCAGGCGCAACGGTAGGGGGCGCCCCGGACAACGAAAAACGACCGGGGATGGCGCTCGGTTTCTGCCTCGTGCGTAGCCTTCGCACTCAGAAGCTCGTCGCGCCACCTTCGAGACCGCCTTCCCGCTCGGCTTCCGCGGGGCCCGGTCTCTCCCGGTCGCAGAGCGAACCTACGACGGCCGCCGGCCGCTGTCCAGGGGGTCGCCGCGGACGTTTCCGCAAAACCCGGAGATATGGTCCCCGGTGATGGAGGAGATGGGAGCCTCGGCGCGTCGGGCGCGTCGCAACGTGGTCCTGACTGCGGCCATCGCCGGGCTCGGCGGGCTGCTCTTCGGCTACGACACCGGCGTCATCGCCGGCGCCCTGCTCTTCATCAAGAGTGACTTCGACCTCGGCAGCTTCGCCCAAGGCCTGGTCGTGGCGGCGGTGCCGATCGGCGCCGTCGCGGGAGCGGCGATCGCCGGGCCCGCCGCCGACACCTACGGCCGGCGGCTGATGATCCTGATCGCCGCCGCGGTCTTCATCGTCGGCGCCCTGGTCAGCGCCGCGGCGCCGGGGGTCGAGGTGCTGGTGGCCGCCCGCATCGTGATCGGCGTCGCGATCGGCCTCGCCTCCGCCGCCGCCCCCGTCTACATCTCCGAGGTGGCGCCGCCGGAGAGCCGCGGGCGGCTGGTCAGCTTCTTCCAACTGGCGGTGACGATCGGCATCCTCGTCGCCTACCTGGTCGGCCTCGCCTTCGACCACGTCGAAGGCTGGCGCTGGATGCTGGGGCTCGGCTGCGTGCCGGCGCTGGCGCTCGCCTTCGGGATGCTGCGGATGCCGCAGAGCCCGCGCTGGCTGGTGATGACCGGCGACGACTTCGCGGCGCGGGCGACGCTGGCGAAGATCCGCGTCGACGACCCGGACACGATCGACCGCGAGCTGGAGGAGATCAAGGACTCGATCGACGAGAAGCCGGGCGCCTGGAGCGAGCTGCTGCAGCCGGTGGTGAAAGCGGCGCTGGTGGTCGGCGTCGGGCTGGCGATCCTGCAGCAGGTCACCGGCATCAACACGGTCATCTACTACGCGCCGACGATCGTCGAATTCACCGGCGTCAACTCCTCCGCCGGCTCGATCCTGGCGGCGGTCGGGGTCGGGATCATCAACGTCGCCTTCACGGTGCTGGCGCTGCGGCTGCTCGACCGCGCCGGCCGGCGGACGCTGCTGATGATCGGCGTCTCGGGCATGGTCGTCTCCCTCTTCGCCCTCGGCCTCGCCTTCACCGGCGGCGGCGACAGCACGCTCGCTTCGGTCGTGGCGATCGTCAGCCTGATGGCCTACGTCGCCTCCTTCGCGATCAGCCTCGGCCCGATCTTCTGGCTGCTGAACGCCGAGATCTACCCGCTCGGCGTCCGCAGCAAGGCGGCCGGGATCGGGACGATGGCGAACTGGACCTTCAACTTCATCGTCTCGCTGACCTTCCTGCTGCTGATCGAAGCGCTCGGCAAATCCGGCGCCTTCTGGTTCTACGGCGCGATCGGGATCCTCACCCTGGCCTTCTGCTGGAAGCTGGTCCCGGAGACGAAGGGCAAACGGCTGGAGGAGATCGAAGCCTTCTTCCAGGCACGCGTAAAGCCCTGACTTAGATCTGGTGGCTACCCTCTCCGGGTGCGGATTGACGAAATCATCACTGAGCGGAAGCCGACCTTCTCGATCGAGTTCTTCCCGCCGAAGACGCCGGAGGCGACCCGAGAGCTCTACGAGACGGCGCGAGCGCTGCGCGAGCTGGAGCCGGACTTCGTCTCGGTCACCTACGGCGCCGGCGGCTCGACCCGCGACGGCACGGTCGAGATCACCTCGGCGCTGAAGGACGACCTCGGCTTCGAGACGATGGCCCACCTCAGCTGCGTCGGCGAGACCACCGAGGGGCTGGCGACGACGCTCGACCGGATCGAGGCGGCCGGGGTCGAGAACGTCTTCGCCCTGCGCGGCGACCCGCCACGGGGGCAGGGGGACTTCGTCCAGCCCGAGGGCGGCCTGGGCAGCGCCGCTGAGCTCGCCGCCTTCGTCTCCGCCGGCTGGAACTTCGGGATCGGCGGCGCCTGCTTTCCGGAGGTGCACCCCGAGGCGCCCGACCTCGAGACCGACCTGCGGTACCTGAAGACCAAGGTCGACGCGGGGGCGACCTTCCTGATCACCCAGCTCTTCTTCGACAACCAGGTCTACTTCGACTTCGTCGAAAAAGCGCGGGCGGGGGGGATCGAGGTGCCGATCCTGGCCGGTGTGATCCCGGTCGCGAGCTTCGCCCAGACGAAGCGGATCTGCGACCTCTGCGACGCGACGATCCCGCCGCAGTTGGAAGCCGCCTTCGAGGCCGCCGGAGGCGAGCCGGAGCGTGAGTTCGAGCTCGGGATCGCATACGCGGCGCAGCAGTGCGCGGAGTTGTTGATCGCGGGGGTACCCGGAATCCACTTCTACGCGCTCAACCGGGCGCCGGCGACGCGGGCCGTGCTGGGGGCCCTGAAGGCATCGCGGCCGTGGGAGCGGGTGCGGGGGGACAACGCCTCGATCGGTCAGGCCAATTAGGCTTTAAGGAGAATCATGGGTAAGGGAGAGCGGGAACGCGAAAAACTTCGCCAGGAGCGGGTCGAAGCCGAAGCGAAGGAATCGCGCGGCGACAACAAACGGATGCTGCTCGCCTACGTGGTCGGCGGGGTCGTCGTCGTGGCGATCGTCGCGGCGATCATCGTCGTCGCTTCCAGCGGTGGCAGCAGCAGCGGTGACAGCGGTGGCGGCAACGCCCACATCAACGGCAACGCCGAATTCGGGTCGACCAACGGCATCGCCCCCGACGAACGCGAAGGGACGCCGCCGGCGCCGATCAAGCAGACCAATCTGCAGAAGGCGGCGAACGAAGCCGGCTGCTACCTGCGGCTGCACCTCGAAGACGAGGGGCACGAACACATCCCGCAGAACTCGCCGACGCCCAATTACAAAACGGATCCGCCGACCTCCGGCAACCACGTCGAACCGCCCTTTCAGCAGGCCGACGGCGCCTACCTGGAAATGCCGGACCCGATCGACTTCGTCCACTCGCTCGAGCACGGCCGGATGGAGATCCAGTACGCGCCGGACCTCTCCGAAGACGTCCAGCTGGAATTGAAGGGTCTCTACGACACGATGTACGGGGCGACGTTGCTGTTCCCGAACACGGAAATGAACTACGCGGTCGCGGCGACCACCTGGACCAACCTCCTCGCCTGCCCCGGCTGGGCGGGGAGCAAGACGATCGACGCGATCCGCGACTTCGGCCGCCAGACCTGGGGCAAATACGGCGGCGAGCCCGTCTTCGCCTTCAAATTCACCGGCCCCACCCCGTCGGAACCAGAAGAACCGGAAACCGGAAAGTCCGAATAGCGCTCAGGCGCGGTAGGCGGGGAAGAAGCCGCCGGCCTCCCGACCGGCGCTGAGCCGCGCGTGCTTCTCTTCGTCGCAGACGAGCTCCGAGGTGAGCCAGGTCTGCCGGCGATTGGCGAAGCCGCGCTTGAACTCCTCCAGTGCGTCGCCCGGGGAGATGCCACCGCCGAGATTGAGCGGGAGGCCGAGCTCGGCAGAGTGCTCGACCAGGCGGGCGACGACGTTCTTCATCGGCGAGTCGCGCAGGTGAGGGTCGGTGCTGCCGCTGAGGTAGTAGTGGAGATAGCCGTCGCTGACGGCAGCGATCGAAGCGGCAGCGACTTCGCCGTCGGGGGCGGTGGCGAGGGCGAGCCAGGTGCGGTCGGCTTCGAGGATGCGGTCGAAGTAGGCAGCAGCGAAGAAGTAGTGGTCGGCGGCGGCGGCGCGGCGCATCGTCTGCTCGTAGGCGGCAAGAAAGGCCGCGCGCTGGTCGGCGGTCGTCTTGGGTCCGGGAACCAGCTCCGGCACATAGCCCGCTTCGAGGTTCCGCCGCACCTGACGGCGGTCGCTTGGCCGACTCTTCGGCGGCAACTCAGGGTCTGCAATCTGAACCACGTTGCGCTCAGTGGCATCTGTCAACGGCGACGGTCCGAGCGTGTGTCGAAGAAAGACACTGACGAGGCCCGTCCCGGAGAAGTCGATACCGGCGGGATCGAGGGGCGGGTGCACCCGCCCCTCCCCAACCAGCCCCGGATATCCATAAGGGGAGATTGCGTCGCGCTCGTTGGTTCCAGGGATGTCGCGAACGACCAGGGGGGCGAGCAGGTCGCTCTCATCGCTCTTGATCCTCAGGGTGTGGGTGACTCCTTCGGCGTCAAGGAAGGGGCGTGAGCGGAAGAAGTGGTCATCGACCGCAGCTTCGCCGCGGTCGTCGAGGAGTTCGGCCTTGGCGCTCACTCGAGCAGATCCGCGGCGGCGGCGCGGAACTCGTCCGGGAGCACGCCCCAGACCTCGCAGTCGTCCGGCGGGCCGTCGTGGCGGGCGAGGTGGGCGCGCATCGTCCCCTCGTGCTTCCAGCCGAGGCCGGCGACGGTCTTCTTCGCCACCTCGTTGCGGGCGGGGATGCGACCGTAGACGCGGTGGGCGCCGTACTCGTCGAAGGCCCTGGCGATCGTCAGCGCCTCGGCCCGGCGGCCGACGCCCTTGCCGCGCACGTCGTCGCCGATCAGGGCGCCGAGCTCGGGTGCGGTCTGGCGGAAGAGGCCGTAGAGGGCGGTGAAGCCGACCGGCTCTTCGTAGCCCTCGACGACGATCGCGAACTTGCGATCCTCGCCCGAATCGTCCATCGCCCGTCGCGTCCACGCCTCTGCCTGCTCCAGCGTGAACTCGTCCCGCTGCTCCATCAGCGAAGCGATCGCCTCCGGGTTGTTGAACCAGCGGTGGACGGCGGCCGCGTCGCCAGGCTCGAACGGACGCAGCGTGACCTCGGGTCGGTCGGCACTCACGCCGCAAACCTACCCTCCGACTGATTCTGGCGAGTGCCGCCCCGCGACGTGTCCGGTGCGGCCAGAATCAGTCCGGGGCCAGGCCTTGGCCGGTGAGGACCAGCCAGGCGGTCTTGGCGAGGATGCGGAGGTCGAGGGCGGGGCTGCGGTGGTCGACGTACCAGACGTCGAGCTCGATCCGCTCCTCCCAGGGGATGCCGGCGCGGCCCTGGACCTGGGCCCAGCCGGTGATGCCGGGAAGCACCTCGTGGCGGCGTCTCTGTCGCGGCGTGTAGTCATCGACCTGGGCTTTGATCGTCGGGCGGGGGCCGACGATCGCCATCTCGCCGCGCAGCACGTTGACGAGGTTGGGGATCTCGT
>Ga0157372_10006824_pt1 | contig 12142 bp, 9 predicted proteins | sample C55metaG_FD_115307 | JGI IMG/M metagenome (GOLD analysis project Ga0157372, IMG submission 115307) | Corn rhizosphere microbial communities from Kellogg Biological Station, Michigan, USA - C5-5 metaG | ecosystem: Host-associated > Plants > Roots > Rhizosphere > Soil | place: USA: Michigan... | reverse complement strand
TTCCAGGTTTTCGTCACTAAGGCCTGGCGCCATGTCTACAAGAATGTACTCGTATCTGGCACGCAAGAAGTCGAAGGTCTGTGCGATGGCGCCCGGCTGAATCCTTCGGGGCATGTCGTTACCTTCGGGCGCGGGAATCAGATCTAGACCGCTGGAATGGTGTGCCAGGAAGCTTTGCAGGAGCTCGGCATCAAGGCGATCCGTATTTTCAACAAGTTCAAAGAAATGATACCGGTATCGCGTCAAGCCCAAGTACAGGGCTGCGTCACCGAAATCCGGGTGCAAGTCAACCACGAGAGTCTTCTTCGAGAAGGAGCTCGCAAACAGTGCGCCGAGTTGCGTGACCAGGCTGGTTACTCCGCAGCCTCCCTTGGCACCCATGAAAGCGAGAACCTGCGCTTTGTTCGGTTGCTGGCGCTCTCTTCGACGGCCACCCACTCGGGCAACCGCGTTCAGCAACTGCTCACGTCCGACCGGCTTCAAAAGGTACTCACTACATCCGCTTCGCATAGCCTGAATAATCAAGTCAGGCTGTGGGTTAGAGGAAACGGCAAAAAGTGCGGTATCGTGAGCGCCAGAATGGATGACTTCGGCTGCGAGAGCAGCTTTCCGCCGGTCGCGATCGAAGTCGATGATGCAGATATCTGGTGCAGAACTGCCGAACCATTCTGAAACGGACTCGTTTTCCTGGATTCGGTAATCGGAAAGGTGCGACCGTAGCTTAATTAGCGGCGCTGATTCGGCGAACTGTTTTAGAGCTAGCCATGTCTCCTCATCTAAACAGATGCCGACGACCGAAAGAGGTTCGCTGGTTGAGAAATTGTCCCGCGGCGAACTGTTAAGCACGTCTTTGATAGACATCGGATTCATTTATTACTCGGAGGTGCTTGCCCGCTCGGTTCACTGGCCTTTTCTGCTGGCTTGTTCTTCAGGGGTAATTCCTTATCGAAGTTTCCATTTTCCAGATACTTTACTGGAGGAACTGGGCCAGCTGCCGGCGGTGCAGTTAGTTTTGCCGGATCCACTATGTGTGGGGTAACCAGTACAAGAAGTTCGCTGTTGCTTCGGCTTATGGTCCTGGATCGGAATAGATTCCCCAATACTGGTATGTCACCTATACCAGGAAGTTTGCTCAGCTGTACCTGGGCTCGATTATCAAGTAGACCAGCGATTCCGAATGACTGCCCGTCTCGGAGCTCGATATCGGTTTCAGCCCGGCGAGTTGAAAGAGCGGGGACGGTGAATCCGGAAATAATTACGGCATTTGCGAAGTCAAGGGCGCTTACCTCGGGAAGCACATGCAGCCGAATAATGTTGTCTTTCCCGATATAGGCAGTGAAATCGAGTCGTACCCCGAACGGCCGGAACTGAATCGTCACCACGCCAATGCTCTGGCCACCCTGAACCACCGGAACAGGAAATTCTCCACCGGCAAGAAAGCTGGCTTTTTGCCCATTTAGCGCGAGGAGGTTTGGCTCCGCCAGAATCTGCAGAACAGACTTGCCTTCGAGAGCCTTGATGGTAACTCCCAAATTGATGTCTGGCCTGAATGCGAAGATATTCAGGGGGTCCGTCACCTGAATCGTACTGTTTGCGGTACCGGGCGTTGCGTTGTTGGTCGATAGTGTGGGCGGCGCGAACTGTTGTGTGCTCACAGCTCCGATCGTGTTAGCCGCACCCGTACTAAAGATGTTAATTCCCAGTTGCTGCAGTTTCGTTCTGTCCACCTCCGCGAACTTGACCTCGAGCATGATCTGCTGCTCGTGCACCGGTGCCACGGTGAGCGAGTTCACGATGCCTGGGTTGTATGCAGCCGACATCCTGACAACATCTTCAACGATTTTGGCGTCGGAGACGGTGCCGGTCAGAATCAAATGCGCCCCGTCTGACTGGACGCCAATCTGTTCGTTTGGGTACGTTTGCTCGATCGTGCTCCGCAATGTAGCAATATTGACATCTACGGTCACGTCGAGCATCTGGGAATGGCCACTTGCGTCCCAAACAATTAGGCTACTCACCCCGGAAGCCTTGCCTTCGACAACCACCTGAGTCGGCGAAGTCGCGATTGTGTCAATGACTCCGGGATTACTAGTCAAGATTCGAGTGATCGGGGACTGCAGGTTCACGACCACTGATTTGCCAACGAAAATATGTAACGCCTGCCCCTCGGCCTGGGCTGCCGCCGTGGTCCTTATCGCAGCGGCCATGCCGAGTGCAAGAGCCAAAGATTTGAGTATTCCCAACGCGCGATTTGTCATCTTCGTAGGTACAGAATCCTTTAGAACTTCTGAACCGACCGCTGTGTTCCCTGGATCACTTCCATTAAGAAAATCGGGCTCTGTGGCGTCGGTTTACGAGGGGCCGAATGCTTCACCCCCGGTGCAGCAACAACCGGCGGTGGTGCGGGTCTTCCCACGACCAGTTCATCGAGTCGTGTAGGCCTGAGATCCGCCAGTTCTTTCTGATCTGCGCCACTGCGTAGAACGAACTGAATGTTGCCTTGGGCACTCGCCAACTGGAGCTTCTGAGAATTTTCAGGACTCAGCAGCAAGGTCACAACATTGACCGTCTGCGGTTTACCTTGGGGATCTGGCTCAATCGTCTGTCCGGCCGTCAACACTTCGACGTTCTGAAGGACAGTTTGCGTGAGGGGAAGCGGCGCTCCGGGCGGCGTGAACGTCATCAACAGGTCCACTCTCGATCCCGGATACAAGAAGCCAGCCACGCCGATGATCTCGTTGGAGCGGATCGCAACAGCGCGCATGCCCTCTGGAATCTTACCGGCAAGACCGATGCCTGCTCCGACCACTCCGATATCCCGCTGCAAAATGGGTTCCTTGGCCGCCATCGGATAGAGAAGCGGGTGGCCGTTCACATCGGTTGCGTTCGTAAATGCACCAGACGGAAGTGCGTCGCTGTACCAGTCAAGGAGCACCACATTGTCTGCTGATAACGTGACTCCCACGGAAAGGTCCGTCTTCGCAGCGACGATTTGTACCGACTTGCGCTGCGACACGCTGGCGTTCATCCGGCGATAAAAAAGGTATGTAATGGCTCCGGCGAGCACGGCAGCTACGAGCAGGGCGGTGAGCAATCTTTGTAGACCCGTAATACACCTCCAAAAAACTGCTAAGTGGCCATCTCAGCAAACACGCTATTCCAGGAATCTGACATGGGGAGATAAATTCGACCCTACGCTTGAATCTACGATGTGTCGGACCGAATCTCTAGTGCTGCAGCGTGTTCCGATTGGGCCAAGTGCATCGGTGTCTTGCTGGACGAATGCACCTGGCCTAAAGGGTTCCCTGCAAAGCAGGAGGCTCCCCCCAATCAGACACCTTAAATCGTATAGTTACTGACTGCGGCACCAATGGCACTGAACGCGACATTCAGGAAGCTGGCCAGTTGGTTCATTCCGGCGACTGCGGCGAAGGCAACCAGAGCGAGAATCAAGAGGTATTCCACGAGCCCTTGACCTTCTTCATCTTTGTGCAGCTGGACGAGAAACATTCGCACGACACTCATTGTCTTACTCCCCTAATGAAATGAAACTGCTGGGAGGCGCCCCAGCAGTTTTTCTGCCGCTAAAAACTAAATCGTGTAGTTGCTGACTGCCTTACCAATCGCGCTGAACGCGACATTCAGGAAGCTCGCCAATTGATTCATTCCAGCTACTGCTGCAAATGCAACTAGGGCTAGAATCAACAGATATTCCACCAAGCCCTGTCCTTCCTCATCGGAATGCAGGCGAGCCAAGGAACTCAACACAAAGGTCATCATAATCTTAGTCTCCTCAGATTTTGTGGATTCTAACGCGTCGGGGGTCGCGACGAATCTTACGTCTCAACCTACATTGCGCAAGTGCATCGCCAAACAGCGGGGAATTCCTAGACTTATTGGATTTAGCTCTATATCCAAGAAAATGCAAAGGTTAACTATTGGAGGCGGCACATGGTCAAGAAACTCTCGGCCTTAGGAAACGTCAAGTTGGGTGTAATGGTTTTCCCGATGGGTACTTTCAGTTAGCCTTTGGATGTCGGCGGTGAGTACATTTGTTCACATCTGCACTTCCTGTTCCACCATCCTGCCCGCTCTGCAGCTGTTTTGGGTCGTGGATTCTTCTTGTCTCGAAATAAATCATTTGGTTTGTATAGCTTACGCAAAATAATTGCCGAATGCCTTTCGGTCGCCCAGAAGGCTCTCTTTGTGGAGGAATGATTGCACTTAGGCGACAATGGGTGAATCAACGAACCCAATCTCTCGACGTCTTACGCGGGGTCGCTGTGCTCATGGTCCTGCTGTGCCACTATTCACCAATTCTCGAGTTTGGAGGTTTCGGCGTCGACCTCTTTTTCGTTCTCAGCGGTTTCCTGATCTCGGGTCTGCTTTTTGAAGAATTCAAGGCGACTGGAAGCATTAATGTCTGGCGGTTCTGGGTTCGGCGCGGATTTAAGATTTACCCTCCGTTCTATGTCTTTCTTTTGCTGACCGTTTTGGCATTATGGTTGATAACGGGTCAAGTTCCGCGTGACGTTCTTGCTGATATCTTCTTCGTACAGAATTATTTCCCACATCTCTGGATGCACGGTTGGTCGCTTGCTGTAGAGGAACATTTCTACATTGCTTTGCCCCTATTGTTCTTGCTTTTGTTATACATTGGCCGGCGCTCTCCCCGGTCCTTCCGTGCCATTCCGATTCTGTCAATCGGCATGTCAATCTCCTGTGTGTACATGAGGGCCCTTGCAGCGCATCACGCCCGCACCTGGGATGAGATGTTTGCTCCTACGCATCTTCGGATGGACTCCCTCTTTGCAGGTGTGACGCTAGGGTACTACGCCCATTTCGACGCAGAGTCCTTTGCCGAAGCGCGCAGAAAGTTAGTTTTAGCGTTCGGACTCTTGCTGACGCTACCCGCCTTCCTCTTTCCAGGAACGGTGGTGGGCGTGACCGTGGCGTACGTGGCATTTGCCTGCATCGTGGCGTGGGCAGCCAGCCAACCTTATTCTGCCAACCGGCTCCTCCGTGCGCTGGCATGGGTGGGCTATTACTCCTACTCGATCTATCTTTGGCACGGAGCGACACAGGTCTTCTTTGATGTCATGTTACGGCCTGCGGCTCACGTCATCAGATTCCCACTTTACCTCGCTTCGACCATTCTGTTGGGAATGGGTATGTCGAAACTGGTCGAGGTTCCCGCGCTCAGGCTGCGCAACAGGGTATTTCCTTCGCTGACTTCGAAAGCGACGACTTCAACACTGACGCTTTCACCTGCCACTGTTTCTTCGCTGGACGCTGGTCTCGTCATCGAAGCAGTGCATGTCCAAGACTAAACAGCCGACTCGCCTGGCGTGAAGCTCTGGTCGGAAACGGCAGCCGCAACTGCCCACAGAAAGAACATGACGGGAATCGCAACAAAATAAAAGTGGTTCCGCGAGTACGATTCCATCACGGGGGCAACAAACATTACTGCTGCCGACCGCGCGATCACGCGTTCGCGGTTTCCAGGCAGAGCCTCGCTCGGAAGAAAGCCGTCCAAAAGTATTACCAGCGGCAAGAGCAATATACTCAGGTCGTGAGAGTAAGCGTGATGGCTGATCAGTACGCTGCACGGTATTGCCAGCAGCAGTAAGTTTGATGCCTGCCTCACCCGCCAGCCGCAAATCATCGTCCACGCCATCACGAGGGCAGAGATCGAAATTGTGGCGAACTCAACAACATGCTTTGGAGCCCATTGGCTCGCGACAGTAAAAACAAGACCGTGTACGTTGGCCATCATCTGCCAACTGACCGGATAGATTGCAAGTCCATTTGTTGGGGGACGAAGTCCGGCAATCGAGAATAATGTCTCGACGTAGAGCTTCGTCTGAGCAATTCCGGTAAGCCAGATTGACGTTCCCGCAAAGACTGCCCCCGAGGCGGCGAATCCCAGTATGAACCGCCACTGGCGCCAAATGACGAACAGCAAAGCGATCGGCAGGACGATCGAAAACTTGAACAGAGCCGCACCCAACACCACTCCTGCGAAGAATGGTCGCTCTCGGGCAAGCAAAACCCACGCTCCAATGACGCAAGTCATGAGAAGAACCGAATCCTGGCCCTCGATCAGCGTTGCACCAACGGGAAGAAAACCCAGAAACAAAGCCGCAGGAAGCCAGGGATAAATACTTCGGAGATAAAGCATCCGGGGCTGCAGAAGAAAGAAACAGAACCCGAGCGCAGCCACATTAACTGCAAGGAAGAGAAAATATGCTGTCAGAAAATGGAACCAGCTCAATGGTGCTAGAACTAGAGCTTCGTAGGACGGGCTGACATATGGTAAAGCTATAGGTTGCTGCGAAACTGTCTCATCTTGCGCTTTTTTTTGCGAGTAATAATCATAGAGTTCCTTTGCCTCACCAGTCCTCACCATGTACGACGCAGCATAGATCTGGCGAAAATCGTAGCCTCCTTTCGGCAACACTACCGGAACGCTCAAAATCCACGTCCACATGTGAATGGCAACGAAGTAGACGGGAATACCTAAAGCCAAACCTCTTACGTAGTATGGCGCGCTTTGCTTCGGACCTGTTGCTGAACGTTCTGCCAATTCGGATGTGGACATATTCCGTGTTCTGACCTGATGCTGAAATGCTAGCTAGCCGCGGTCAATTTGTGCGAGGTTAAATCCTTCAGAGGCTGCTACCGCGATAGCTACAAGGAGAGCTGCCTCGACAATTGCGACGACCGACAAGTACGACGGAAACCACGAAATCCCCACCGGTGCCGTAAACATTAATGCTGCAATCAAAGCTGTCTTTCGATCGATCTCTCTTCCAGTCTGTTCCCTCGGGAGAAATGCATCGAGAACGACAAAAGTTACAACCAACAGCACGGAGAGGTCGTAGATGTTTACATGGTATCCCACTAGCACACTGCACAAAACGGCGAGGAGAAGATGGACTGAAGGCGATTTGATCTGGCGTCCGCGCAATGCCGTCCATCCCACCACTGCAAGTGAGAGCGCAACCGTAATCGCAATCAGCATGCGATGCGAGGCCCAACGCTGTCCTAGCTCAAAGACAATTCCGTGTACGCACACCATACCGTTCCAGTAGACCGGGTAGGAATCGAATCCTCTCATTGGAGGTTTCAGTCCTGCGAGCGACAAGAGAAGAAATAAGTAAGTTTTAGTTTGCTCAAGACCAGAAGACCAGAAGCCTATCGCGAGACAGGTCACCGCCGAAATGGAGCAGCCCAAAACGAAACGCCAGTAGCGCCAAATAAAGAAGAGAAACAGCGTAGGCAAAATAATTTGAAATTTGAATATAGCAAGGCCCAGGACAAGCCCCGCAAAGAATTCCTGGCGCTTGACTAGCAGCACGAATGCCGCCACAAATGCCGTCGACAATAGGATGGCATCTTGGCCTTCAAGCAGTGCGACCCCCGCAGGCAGGAAACCGATGAACATTACGATAGGCAGCCACCAATAAACTGCTCGCAGATTGGCCAGCCACGGTTTGAGGAGCATGTAGCAGATTGAAAGGAGTCCCACGTTGACCGTGAAGAACAAGAAATATGCAGTACGAAAAGAAAATCGCGTAAGAGGTTCGAATAGAACTGCTTCATAAGCAGGCTCGACAAACGGGAGGGGAATATTCTGGGGAGATACTAAGCGATCCTGGAATGCCTTTTGTGCCTCGTAGTTATACAGTTCGGAGGCGTGGCCGGTTCGAAGCATATAGGCAGCCGAGTAGCTCTGCCTGAAATCGTACCCCCCTTTTGCGATGGCATCCGGGGCATAAAGTACCCAGGTCCACAAGTGAATCGCTGCGAGATATGTCGGAATGCCGAGCGCCAGGCCACGCACGTAATATGGTGCGTGGTAGGTCTTCCTGGTATCGGCTTGAGATGGCATTACGTCTGAAGCTGCTTTTGGCACCATAGTCGCTATTTTGGGGATATTCGATTTTTACCAAGCGCCAGGCGCTTCACGCAACATAACGACCCGAGGTCCACCCCGCGTATCTTTCTCGTGAAGCGATAGCACCGGGGTTCCCTCACGATTTGTGTCTCTCGCCAAAATACACCAAAGTTCATCCGACCAATACGGGACCAGATCGAAAATCCTGGCCAGGCCTCAAATACCCGATCACCGCAAGAAAAGCTAGCACAACAACCACTGTCAGCGAAAAATGAGATGGGAACCATGAGATCCCGACAGGTACAACAAACATCAAGGCCGAAACGAGCGCCGCAATGCGCGCTCGCGATCGCCCGAACTGCTCCCAGGGGAGAGACGCGCTGAGCATGACAAAAACCGGAAGGAGCCAAACTGAATCGTCACACGTATTAACGTGGTGACCGACTAGTGTGCTGCACACGATCGCCAACAGCAATTTTGTTGAGCGGTCAGGAATGCGAGAACCGCGCCATGCCGTCCATATCAATACGATAGCGGAGAGACTTATTGAAACTAGGATCAGAACCCTATGCGATGCTCGGCTATTGAAGAGAGTGAACACCGTGCCATGTATGCACGCCATCCAGGTCCACAATACCGGGTAAGAGTCAAACTTGCTCATGGACGGTCTCAATCCAGCCAGAGAAAGCACTAGAAAAACGTAGAACTTCGCCGTGGGCCAACCCGTTGCCCAAGCTCCCATTCCCAAGCCCAGAATCCCAGAGGTCGCACAACCACACAGGAATTTCCAGTGCTGCCAGATTAGGAAAAGAAAGACGATGGGAAGAACGATTTGAAACTTGAAAATAGCAAGCCCTAGCACTAAGCCGGCCAGGAACTCACGCCCTTTTGACAGCAAGACGAATGCGCCAACCAGTGCCGCCGTGAGCAGGATCGAGTCCTGCCCCTGAATTAGTGCGACTGCTACGGGTAAGAAACCCACCAGCATGACCCCTGGTAACCACCAGTAGACAATGCGCAAATTCATGAGCCAAGGGGCCAACAAGACAAAACACCCGCAGAGCAGGGCTACATTCACCGCAACGAACAAGAAATACCCGGCGCGAAAAGAAAACAATGAAAAGGGTTCAAAAAGGAGCGCTTCGTAAGCAGGTTCCACGAATAACAAAGGTATAGGTTGAATCGAGACCAATTGATCTTGAAATCGCTTTTGGGCGTCGTAGTCGTAGAGCTCGCTGCCATGTCCTGTTCTGAGCATGTATGCGGCGGAGTAGCTCTGCCTGAAGTCCAATCCTCCCTTGCCGAGAGAGTCAGGAACATAAAGCACCCATGTCCATAGGTGGATGGCCGCGAGATAAATCGGGATGCCGAGCGCCAAGCCGCGCACGTAGTATGGTACGCTCCAGGTCCTGCCGGTATGTCCCGGAGTCGGCATTACGTCTGAACTCACCTTTGACGTAATCAAGAGCATCCTCGGTCCTTCGGCACCATCCACCAGAACGCCAATTTCTCCGGTGACCCTAACACTTGGCAAAGATGGTAATTCCGCACCACGTATTCGGTGACCGGATCATTAACGATCACGCTTAGAGGAGTGTCTGCCCAAGAGTGAGGGATGGTGTCGCTAAATGCCGGTTGCAACAAAACACTCGTTTCAGACTTTAAGGATTGAATGATCTCATCCGCTTGATCGGGTGTATTCATCCCGGGCTGAAAGAAGTCGTAACGTGACGGGCTCAGGGTTCCAGTCAAGTAGTTGTAAAGGGGAAGATATGGATAGACGAGAAGTCGGTCTCCCTCTGTTACGTGAGCTTGCACATACGGGACGACCGTGTTCTCTGCGTTCATTTTAATGAGTCCACGTCGCGTTTCAATTCGATTCCGAGCACCTGTTGCTGGCAACAAACTCGCAAGCGCCAGCATGCCAAATGAGACAACAACATATGCAAATAGATACGGGCGGACATTTTGCAGGAATTGACTGCGAGTGCCTCGTGCATCCAAGACCCACGCGAGAACTACATACCAAATCGGTGCGAGGTACATGAAATGCAGGCTGTCCGGCCTTGCCACGACGACTGAAGCCAGAAGGCCCGCGGAGACCGAGCACACCAGAATGTAATATGCATAGTGTTGCGAACGTACCCCTTTTGCCCATGCTTTCCAAGTGATATACCCAAGGAGGGCAATAGCAACCAACGGTAGAACAGGCACGACGAACGTAGGGGAAACCGTCAGCACTTTGATGACTCGCAGCCAAAGCGGTCCAGAGTGGAAAATCAAATCCCGTGTTTGGTCGGACCAGTTCTGAAAACCATAGGGCACATGGTTCGCTTTCGTATAGTGCTGAAGAGGCCAGATCCAATCATGCAGCATTACACCAAAGGCATGGTGGGCGCTGAAGTACCAACATGTTGCTATGATGGGCAAGCATCCCCCGAGCAGGAAACTAAGTACGCGGTTGGCGGAACCCTGCCAGCTATGGTCGAACAGTCTCACCAGTGTGAAGGCCAGGAGTAGTCCTGCGAAGACCCCAATGCCTTTGGATTGTTCAATGAGTAAGGTTGTACTCGCCAGTGATCCAGCAGCCACCATCCAAGCAAGCCGGCGGGTCTCAATAGCGCGTAGAGCGGCGTAGAGTGCGAGGAATGAAAACAGTGTACTGTACGGATTGTGAAGAACAAGGAAGCGAAAAGCAGCCCCGGCGAGCGTCGCAAGCATAGCGCAAAAAATCGAAATTCCGCGGGAACATACGCGACGTGTCAGAGCATAGGTAAGAACTGAACATAGCGCGCCGCAAACGGCGATACTGAAACGCGCAACAACAAACGAATCCCCAAAAACGCGAAACGCCATCGCAACCAGGTAAAAAGAGCCTGGAGTGTAGAAGGTAAAAAAATCACGATAGGGTATTTCTCCGTGAAGAACTCGTTCGGCCCCCTCGAGAACAATTCCTTCATCAAGCTCCAGCGACGAATATCGGAGAAATAAGCACAAATAGCCTGCGCACACCAAGAAAATGGCAAGTTCCAACGCTGAATCAAGGCGGCGAAGTCTTGCCATCGAGGCACCTTTGAAAGGTGTTGTCTTCGTCGTATTTGCCACCGAGATTTCCGATGCGAGCGACATTGGCTATCCGTTAACTGCGAGCTCAAGCTGATCTGTGTGGCTGCGCGTCGCGTTGCGAGCGCTTTCAGCGGCAACCCACGTGAACAAAAGCAAGATTGGACACAGGAGAAACATGCAATGGCAGACCACACAAAGGAAATAAACGGGAAATGCCCAGAAAGGTACTAGAACTATTCTCAAACGACGTCGCGCCGCCGCTGTTTGCACGGACGTCAACTCAGCGCCCACGATAAACATCGCCAGCAAGAGTGGGCTGAAATCATGTGTGAACATATGTGAACCGGCGAGAAGCGACGCAGAAATAGCCGACGCAAACATCAAATCTGAACCGGTTTGCGACTCGAGGGAATTCCACCGCCAAGCGACCCATCCCAACAGCGCCAACGACGCCCCTGCAACCAGAACTTGGAGGACATATGGACTCAACCAATGCCCCATGGTTGCGAACACAAAACCATGAATCGTGGGCATATCCACCCCCGAACCGAAGGAGACGTTGTTCGGATGACTACCAATTGCGATGAGAAATCTGCCGTATTCCACAATACCTCGCCACCCCACCGTGAGGATTGAGAGAAAAGTCAGACAAACTGTGGACGTTACAAATCCGCTCACTAGATACCATTTTTTGCGCATTAAGAATATGAGGAAAAACGCCAAGACAAACTGCAATTTTATTAGGCCCACCGCCAAAAGTAGGCCCGCGAGAAAATCATTTCCCCTCCGCAATTGCAGGAAGCAGGCTGCGTAAACTCCTAACAACAAGATCGAGGATTGCCCTTGATACAAAGCAACACCGATCGGCGCGAAAAGAAACCACAAAACAATGTAGCCCAAGTCTTCACGTGGCCAATGCAAGTGCGAACGCATGACAATCACCAGCACGAACCAAATTGTGGCGTTCGCTAAGCCCCAGATCATATACGCAGTGCGATACGAAAAGTGCGCAAGGGGCGCAAAGATCAGGGCCTCAAACGGAGGATGTTCGAATAACAATGGACTCGGGTGCTGAAATAGCGTGTCGCGTGTCTGCTTCTGCAGTTCGATATCGTAAAGCCGGCTGCCCAAATCGCTATGGACTAGCATCGCGCCAACGTACGTAAGCGAGAAGTC
>Ga0157372_10006823_pt1 | contig 12142 bp, 11 predicted proteins | sample C55metaG_FD_115307 | JGI IMG/M metagenome (GOLD analysis project Ga0157372, IMG submission 115307) | Corn rhizosphere microbial communities from Kellogg Biological Station, Michigan, USA - C5-5 metaG | ecosystem: Host-associated > Plants > Roots > Rhizosphere > Soil | place: USA: Michigan... | reverse complement strand
CCAGCGGGTGGTGAGCTCCTCGCCCGTCAATCCCTTCCAGGCTTGCGGGGCCCCCGCATATGCTTCATCCGTCTCTTCTTCCGATTTGGTCGTGCCGTCGAGGCACATCTTCCCGCCAAACCCCAGCTTGCTGCAGCTGTGATCGAGTACATCCATCGGCCCCTGCGAAAAGCTGACGTCCGTGGCGGGGTTCAGGTTGCGGAAGACATCTACCGCCAGTTTTTTGTAGTCGCTGATGACGGTATGTTCGTCGGCGATGACCAGGATCTTGTTGAACATCATCTGGCCTGCGCCCCACATCGCATTCATCACCTTCTGTCCCTGACCGGCGTACTCTTTTTTTATCTGCGCGATCACCAGGTTATGGAACACTCCCTCGACGGGCATGTCCATGTCCACGATCTCGGGAACCAGCGTCATCTTGATGGGGGCGAGGAAGATCCGCTCCGTAGCCTTGCCCAGCCAGGCGTCTTCCTGTGGGGGAATGCCTACGATCGTGGCGGGATAGACGGGATTCTTCTTATGGGTGATGGCGGTGATATGGAACCGGGGATACCAGTCGGGCAGTGAATAATAGCCCGTATGATCGCCGAAGGGACCCTCCCAGATCGGCTCTTCGGTGGGGTCGACATAGCCTTCGATGACGAAGTCGGCATCGGCGGGCACTTCAATTTCGGGTTGGGTGAGACATTTGACCAGCTCGACCTTTTTCTTGCGGAGAAAGCCCGCGAGCATGTATTCGTCGACATTCTCCGGCAAAGGCGCGGTAGCGCTATAAGCATAGGCGGGATCGCCGCCAAGGGCGACGGCGACGGGCATTTTCTGCCCGGTCTTCTTATATTCGGAAAAATGCCGGGCGCTGACCTTGTGTTTATGCCAGTGCATGCCCGTCAGCGTGGGGCCGAAGATCTGCATCCGGTACATCCCGACATTGCGTGAGCCGGTATTCGGGTCCTTGGTATGGATGATGGGAAGCGTGACGAAAGGACCGCCATCTTTGGGCCAACAGGTAATCACCGGCAGCTTGCCAACATCCGGCTTTTCCATCACCACCTCCTGGCATTCGCCCCGGCCGTTTTTGACCACCGGCATCCAGCTCGCGAACTGTCCGAGTTTGGGAAGAAGCTTTAGCTTGTCGAGCAACCCTTCTTTGGGCGCGGAGAGCAGCTTGAAGAGGTTTTCGATCTCGCGGGTGACGTCGTCCAGGTGCTGGACCCCTAGGGCCATGCACATTCGTCGTTCGCTTCCGTAAGCGTTCATCAGCACAGGGTAATCCGTGCCGGTATTCTCGAATAAGAGAGCCTTTCCTCCGTTGCCGCTTTTGCTGATCCGGTCTGTGATCTCGGCGATCTCGAGCTTTGGGTCGACAAAGCTCCGGATACGCACCAATTCTCCCGCCTTCTCCAATGCCTGGATGAACTCCTGCTGGTTTCTGTATGCCATGCAGCAAAAGTAAAACACAAACCGGCCTCTGCCAAAACAGGGCCGGCTTTAGTGCAGGACGCCGCCTGTTCGGGGGCCATTTCCGCTAATACACTTTCTTCGGGCAGTCCAGCACGCCGCTGCGGCGCCGGAAATCGGCGATCCGCAGAGAATTCAGGGCGATCGTCACCCGCAGGCCGGACATATAATACCAGTCTTTGTGTTTGGGGTTGCCGCGGACCGTACCGTCCGGGGGATAGCCGGCGCCGCCCTTGATCTGGTTGCCGCGGTACGCCATCTGGACCGCTTCGGGACCCCGGGCCGCCAGCAGGGTGTCCTCGTTGACATAACGGCTGCTGACGTCGTCGAGGTAGTCGGTAAAGAGCTTGCGAAGCCCGATCTCGTAGGCGAGGGTCACCCTGTCGGATATCCGAAATTTGATGCCGCCGCCGAATGGAATGGCGAACTGCGTGAGGGCGTAGGGCTTTTGGTTGGGATATTGCGCCAGCCCCTCCCCTTCCGTGCTGAGCGGGCGGAGGTAGACCTTGCGGCCCGTCGAGTCGTACGAGTAAGGATTGAAGTGATAGACCGCGATGCCGGCAAAGACATAGGGTGTCAGCTTGTGCTGGCGCGGATCGAGAAGATTGTATTCGGCCAGCAGGTTCCATTCGCCGATGACCGTCTCGAAATTGAGGTTCCGTGCGCGGTGGTCGGCCTTCGTCGCATAGCCGTCGGCTGCGGATATCCTGCCGTAAGTAAGATTGGAAAGAACGGAAAAATGACCGGTGAGGTCGTATTGGAGCCCGGCGCCGAAAGAGCCGCCCGCCTGTTGGGTTGTGAATGGGCGTTCCTGCAGGTCGCCGAAGTAGTTGGAGAAACCTCCATACAGGTTTACATTCCATTGGGCTTGGGTCATCAGTGGTAATAGCATCCCCACGAGAAGGATCTTCTTCATTCGAGTTTAGAATTTGTTGCAAAAAGGTGATTCGATGGCTTAACGCAGGGTAGGTTGGATTAGAGTGGCGCTACGATGAAGGAAGAAAGGGTGAGAGAAGGTTTAACGATTGGATTGGGAGAAGCCCCTGGTAGAGTTTTTTACGTTAAAATCGGATTTGAAGTTGTCACTGTTAACGCAATTTTTAAGCCAATTATTTGCAAACGGTCCGCCAAAAAAAAGTTAAAGCAAAAATTCCTGATTTAGAGCCTTTTTTCCTTACCTTTGCACCCCACCGGAAACGGATTTTCGACGCGGATTCTCCCGCTTTTGAAGATTCTCGGGACGTAGCGCAGCCCGGTAGCGCACTTGCATGGGGTGCAAGGGGTCGCTGGTTCGAATCCAGTCGTCCCGACGAGATGACAGATCAAAATCGATCAAAGCCTGTAAGTATTCAGTATTTACAGGCTTTTTTCATTTTCAGCCCGTCAAAAAATATCGAAAAGAAGCAAACTTTTGGTGAACAAATCGGTGAACAAATTCAGGTACAGAATTTGTGTTCACTAGATTCCCCACAATTCATTGTCTGACAGCCTGTTGACCTCATTTTTCCGAGTGTTTTTTGACAGCTTATGACAACTGTATTTCCCGCCTGACACTGACAATCCCACGGAGCAAGGACGAACCAATTATTAAACTCAAAAAAAGGGTATGAGAACGACGCACAGTTTCAGCATCGAGTTCTTAAAGCGCAGCTGCCGTGGCAAAAAGAAAAAGGGGAAAGCACATATCTATGCGAGAATATGGGTCGACGGCGAAGCGGCGGAAATATCGCTCAAAGAAGAAATCAACGAGAACGAGTGGGACTCCCACGCCGAACAAGTGAAAGGGCGTTCCATTCAGGCAAAATCCCTGAACGACCATATCAACGACGTCCGGGACAAGATTCGCAACAAATACCGGGTGCTTCAGCAAGCGGAGGTGCTGATCACCGCCGAATCTGTCACGCAGGAGTACCTGGGCATCCAATCCCAGCTCAAGGGCCACAAGCTTACCGAACTATTGAACTATTACGTGAAGATTTGGGAACCGGAACTAAAGCCTGGAGGATTTAAGAATGTAAAAACGACTGTCAACTACGTAGAACTATTTCTAAAGGCTAATTTTCCATCCGGTGACATCTTCCTATCCCAGGTAACAAATGAATTCGCAACCAACCTCAAGCATTTTATCCGAACAAATCCGATTGATCCGCATAAGCCCTGTGAAGGTAATGGCCTCGCTAAGCATATTCAAAGATTCAAGCGGATCCTTTCATGGGCTAAGAAAGACGTTAAATGGATCAAATCTAATCCTTGCGAGGACTTTAAATCTGGCCTGAAGAAAGTACGGCGGAAGAAACTTTCCTTCCCCCAGGTCGTCGCTATTGAGTTCCAACAGTTCGCCGACGCAACGATAGGGTACGTCAAAGACCTCTTCCTTTTCAGCGTCTATGCTGGATTCGCTTTTGTCGACGCAATGGCTCTTCGCGAGGAACACTTTGAATGGGAAGACGACGGTACTGTCTGGTGCAAGCTCTACCGCACCAAATCTGAGGAATTAGCTGCGGTGCGGATCCTTACCTCCGCCGCCAGAATACTCGACAAATACCGCAGCCGGAAAACCTACGTTCCCGGCGAGCCCATCTTCCCCTCCATTACCAACCAAACGGTCAACGACAAGTTGAAGATCATCCAAGCAGTATGCGGCATACAAATCACATTAACTTTTCACCTCGCCCGCCATACCTTCGCCAAAACCATCGCCCTAAAATGCGGCATTCCGATCGAAACGGTCCAGCTCCTGATGGGGCATGCGAAAATCACAACCACCATGATATACGCGGAGGTCGACGAAGAAAAAATGCTTGACGATACCGACGACTGGGAGGAAAAAGTATCTAAGAAACGTGAAATAGCCCTGGCTCAGCAGTCACTTCAAAGGGACATTCGGCGGCCGGTCAAGGTGTCCTCGAACTTATCGAGTTAGCATTGTCCCGACAACTCACTTAAACCCCTCCTCGACCAATTTTCTCACATCTTCTTCATTATAGTAGATTGTGCCCCCTACCTTTTTCCATCTGATTTTCCTTGCTGTCCGAAGGGAAACCAATTTATTTACACAGCATCCCAATATTTTGTGTACATCTTTGGTCCTGTAGCCTTGCATCTCTGACTTGAACTGGCCGATCCGATGCTCTGCCAGGAGCGTCTTGATGTCATTAAGCATCAGAGTTCGAAACGCCTGCAAATCCTCCTTCGTCACTAACTCCACTTTCATGCCGCCAAATTACGATGCTCGCACTAGCAAAACTATAGAGGCAATATTGCCTCTATAGAAATTTCTCCCGAGCATAGGGAAATAGCAATCCTTCTAGCTTGATGTAACTCCAAGTCGAAAATTCCGGGGCACCTACTGGTTGGCGAGTTGCCAAAATGCCATGACCATCCACCGTCTTTTCAATAATATGCCATTGCTCCCTTAACCACCCTGCAATTCGGCATAACATCGTCGGATACGGAGATCTTTAAAACTGCTTCTTAAAACTATGAGTTATATTCTATACTCGTATTTACCGATTTTATCTGCCTTCTAAAATTTAAATATCTTAGTCCAATCAAAACTCAATTCATATGGTAAGCCGGCAAAAATACTTAGATAAAATTGACGAAATGATCGCGCTTGCTGAAAGTGTTATACAAGAGAAAGACAAAGACTTAAAACCACGGGAAGTCAGCCCTTTGATATCTGCAGAATTCATATCGTCGGCTACAACTTTTATACTAAGCATATACGGAAAGGATAGTCCATTTTATAAAAATTTTGTTTATGAAACCATGCAGCGTGGCCGTTGGGCATTCAAGGCTGCCATCGGGATTTTAACAGCTGTTCGGAAACATATCCAACAGGGATGGCTGGAAAGGTACAGAGACGTTAGGACATATAATGCTCTTAAGACAATTTGCAGAGAAAGAGCGCCACAATGGGACAGCATCTGCGTCAGAATCACAACAATTTGCTATCCTGTCTCAATTGCTGTTACCGGGACTGCAGGATCATTGGGTGGGTTTTCCCAAAACTGCAAAATTCTGGAAATCCAGGAATGAACTTAAAATCGGTGAAGGTTCCATTCAAATCAGTCGGAGATATGATTCAAACGGGAAATAACAAATAATTTTGAACTTTGACGAAATTCAATGGCTGGATTCAAGGGACAGACAATCTTTGGTCAAACAGGAAAGACAAGCCTTTATGCCTCTATAAAAAATCTTTCCGGAGCCCAGTGGCCCCAAGCATACAATTTTCGAACTATTTCTTATTGGATTTGAAGCGATTAGCTAGTATATCTAAAAATATCTTGTTATCCTCCGCAAAGCGAATAAGCATAGCAATATCCCCGTGACTTACCTCGGAATGTCCTTCCTTTTTATGTACTTTACCTAATGGTGCATCTATGTAGAAATTCGATGATGCCTTTTTAAACAACTAATCCTGGCCTCTTGCGGTGAACAAGTTTAACTAACATGATATGGCAAGCAAGAGATCAAGTGTTGCAAATAAATAGATTTGAAGAGCTTGAATTAGCTGTCTCCAAGGAGATTGGCGACCTCGTTTGGAAGGAGTGTCGATGTTACAAACAAGAAAATATCACGGCAAAATGAAAGGGACACTTTTAATTTCGATCCGTAGGCAAGCTTTTGGCTTCCTGTTTCCAAATCTCAATTGTCGCTGGTTGGCAAGTTTCCATTCTGCTAATATTCAAATTCAACAAACTAAATTGCTGTAAAATGAACATTCTTTGTATATTTTCAATCCTTTTGCTATCAGTCAATTATACATTTGGTCAGAATTTTGAAAAGAGTCGCATTACGCGAGCTCGGAATGCGACCGTATATATTCATGCTGTTGATGGTAGTTCTGGGACTGGTTTTTATGTGACCGCAGACGCAAAAATTGCAACTTGTTGGCATGTTGTTGAACGCCCCTTCCTAATGCACAAACAAATATTTATTTACTCAAATTTCAATATGCGAGATTCAATGGAGGTGGTTGTAATTGGCGCAGAGGACTCGGTAACACTATTAAACTATAACGCGTATGATTATTGCCTCTTGCAGCCCGTGATTCGAAGAACCGTAGCATACTTACCATTATCAGGGTTCACTGCGGATATCGAAGGCGTGGAAGTATATTCATGTGGATATCCGTATGGAAAGCCAGTTCCATTTATTTCACGAGGATTTATTTCCACTGTCTTCAACGAACAAGTTGCCGGGTATGGGCCCAACAGCAGACTTGTTAGTCCATATAAATTGGTAGGCCTTATGGATATGACACTTAATCGCGGCAATTCCGGAGGGGCAATCATAAAAAGAGGAGAGACGCCAGAGCAAGATAGTGTCGTTGGAATTGCAGATTTCATCTACTCTCCCCTTGGAATGGTTGCCGATTCTCTTGAAAATTTAACTTCGAAAGGGGCCGGCAGATTTATCCAAGGATTTCCTGGCGGAACTGCTGATGAGATGAAAATATTTTCACTGCTAAGTCACGGAGTAGGAAAAACATCAGTAGGAGTTAGCGGCTGCATCGCTATAGACTATCTTGCTAATATGCTAGAGTCCAATCAAAGACGGCCTAATTTGACTCGACTCCCACCAAATAAATGAGAAGCCCTCCTTGTTAATCTAAATTTGAACGCGATATTCGGCAGAACAGAAATTTGACAACATGCTTTTTTTCTTGCACAATAACCCTTTGAGGAGACCATTGTAGGGCGAGGTGGCGTTCGACCGTTACGAATGGCGCGACGTCCAGTTTAAAACCAAGGACGCCAGCAAGCCCTCGAGCTCCAAAAGCAGCAGCAACCCGGCTCAATCGTTATACCCTGGTGTGACGAAGACGGGTTCAACCTGCAAAAAACGTAACCGATAATTACTCAGTTCATAAAGCACCCTCAACTTAAAATTAAAGTTATGAAATACTCGATTCTTCTCCTTTTGCTGGTCATGATCATCTGGGATAGTGCCCAGGCGCAGTCAACTCCCATTCAGACCAGGGCATCTTCCTCCGATCCGATTCGAAAATCATGGATGGGATATTCTTTTATCACATTGCCTTTCAATTCTAAAGGCAAATTTTGCGGTTTAGGAACTGGATTCTTCCTGCCTTACAATGGCAGGTGTTATTTTGTCACTTGTCGCCATGTGGCGTTCCGCGAGGGTTCTACCTTCATTATGGTTGTAGATCCAACTGATAATAGGAACCGCTTCAACATCAAATTAGGCAAGCCGAACCCTGATGAGGATATAGCGTCTTTTCAGCTCGATAGTGTTCCCACGTGGATTAGACCCGTGCCATATCTTATACGCATCGACGGAAAAATGAGCGATAGTGTCCACGTTATGGGATTTGTTCATAGCGATGAGAAAGACATACTCGCCAATATAATGCCAGCCCGATGCCAGGAATGGAACGATTACCAGATTCATGAAGAAGCTAGAAAATATCCTCGTCTTGCCCAATATTCCGTTTCCGATGCGGTTAGGATAGATTCTGTATTTCTTAATGGACAGAATTTGCAGGAGGGATTTTCCGGCGCGCCGGTGTTCGGATATTTTGGCCCTTCAAAACAAATCTTGCTTCTTGGTATGATTCAACACGGAGATTCGGTTCATCATGTCAGTCACGGTCTCTCATTTACGCACATCGAAAGGTATCTGCGATGATAACAGAAGTAACGGTTCATCCGTTCAAAAATTTGATTCTGGCAAAAAAACTTATATCACGAGTAGACTGGGGATTCCGGGCATGTTGATCATGCGTTCCGGCGATGTTGACCACCCCCTGGGTGTTAGGGCAGCCCCTGCTCTGTAATGACAATCTTGCAGGTCTAAGGTACATGGTAGTTTTTTTTTGGTCTTTCTCACGGATTCGCCTTTTAACTCGATACGGTGAGCGGTGTGAACCATGCGATCGAGGATGGCATCAGCAATCGTACTGTCGCCGATAATTTCATACCCTTTGGATACGGGTAACTGTGAGCCGATCAGGATAGATCGGCGGCCGTGGCGGTCCTCGATGATCTCCAGGAAGATCATGCGGCTGCCGTTGTCCAGCGGCTGCATACCAAAGTCATCGAGGATGACCAGATCAGCACGTTCAATTTTGTTCATCTCCCGGCCGTAAGAGCCATCGGCCTTTAGCATCTTCAGCCGGGAGAAGAGCTTCAATAAAGGGTGCGGTAGCCTAACAGGCAGGCCTGGTGCCCCAATGCGGAGGCCAGGTAGCTTTTTCCGACGCCGGTCGCTCCTGTGATCAGCAGGTTCTCCCGTTTTTGTACGAAGCCGCCTTCTGCCAACCGAAGGAACTGGCTCTTGTCCAGGCCCCGCAGGGCTGTAAAATTTACCTCTTCGACACTGGCCATATATCGGAAGCGGGCCTGCCGTAGATAGCGGTAGGAAAATTGCTATCACATCCGGGTATTCCAAAATATACCGATTCATTGCTTGCGACCCAGTTGTCGATCGACCATCTGCAAGCCGTGATCCAAAATGAAGAGTGGCATCTCGCTGGTTCGTAACAGTGGTCATCACAAAATAGCCTGAGTCGTTCTGGTGGAAGTTGGGGATCGCGCCTTTACCGATAAGGTGTATATCGGCGAATTACCAGTTTTTTCTTTCGCGCAGCGATGTGATGTGTGCCATATGGTGTCGGCTATGCCAGCAGTAGGCTCCCAGCAGATACCATAAGGTCATCATCTTTTCCTCTTGGGGATGATACACCTCCCTCTCCCAGTCCTTGAGGGTGAGGTCGCTGATCATCGCATGCCAGCGGGTATGCAGGGCATATAACAGGGTGATGGAGACATTGACTGGAATAGTTTGTACATCATTGAGTAGGGCCCAGGCCTTTTCATCGAAGGGACGGATGACGGGTTTGTTCTCCGTCAGCCCCAGCCGAAAACGACAGAAGGCGTTGAGATGACTGTCGGCTATGTGGTGCACCACCTGCTGTATCGTCCAGCCGCCGTCGCGGTAGGGTGTCTGAAGCTGCGCTTCATCGAGGTTAAGAATAGCGTTCTCCAATTTCTGGGGCAGGAATTTGATATCGTTCAGCCATTCCTCTTTCTGATGCTCGGAATACGGCTTTGGATGATAGTGACCGATAGGATAACGTAAGTCAGGCATAGTGGTGCTCATATAGTGGCTTTTTATCCGGAAAGTGCTAAGGCATAAAAGTACTAATAAAATTAGATTTAAAAGCCAAAATAATTGGCTTTTTAGTTTTTCATTTACACCTATTCTTCTGGCTTTTGGTGCGGTGCGTCCCCGGCTCTCAACCTATCCCCAACCGGTCGCGCAGCGAATCGCGATAGGTACTGCCAATAGGTATCTTTTCACCATTCACAATGAGCTGATGAACTTCGATCATGCTGATATGCCGGATGCCGACCACATAGGACTTATGCACGCGGATAAAATCCGCCGCGGGCAGCAGGTCAAAAATGTCGCCCATATTCTCGCGGAGCAGGATATTCCCTTCTTTCCGGTAAACGGTAATGTAATTGCCGTTCTTTGCCAGGTATAGGATCTCGCTGACCTTAACCCGGTAGGTCTGCGGCCCGCTTTTGATAAATACGGCAGGCTCTTCGTCCGGGCCGGCGGTGTTTTTGGGCGACAATGCCGCCGCGGCTTTATTGATGGCTAAAAGAAATCGCTCGAAAGGGATAGGCTTCAGCAGGTAATCCAATGCGTTCAGCTCATAGCTTTCCACGGCGTACTGGCTGTAAGCCGTTGTGAAGATGATGAGGGGCCGTGGCGACAAAGTTTGCAGCAGTTGCATTCCCGTAAGGTCCGGCATATTGATGTCAAGGAAGAGCAGGTCGATGGTTGAACGGTTGAGAAACTCGATCGCCTTGAGCGGTTCGCGAAAGGTACCCTTGAGACTGACCAGGCCGATCTTTTGACAATACCGTTCGATCACCTCGAGGGCCTTGGGTTCGTCGTCGATAGCAATGCAGGTTATCATGACAGATCGATCTCGAGTTTAACGATAAATTTCCCTTCTTTCCTGTCGATAGTCAGCCGGTGTTTGGTCGGGTAAGCCAGTTCCAGCCTTCGTCTGACATTTTCCAGTCCGATGCCGCTCATTTGCATATCCATTTTTTTTATCCGGCTGTAATCCGTGTTCCCGCAGCTGAAGTTCAGTTTTTGACCGGAAACGGCGATAGCTATTTGTATTGTCGCTCTTTGCCCGATGGCAACGCCGTGCTTAAAGGCGTTTTCGACAAATGGGATAAATAGCATGGGTGCGATGCCGGTTTCGGCGGTTTGCCCCGTGTGATCAAAGAACACTTTTACTTCCTCATCGGCATAACGCAGCTTATTCAGGGTGATACATTCCTCGAGATAGGTGATCTCCTTGCACAGGGGGACACGTTCCTCATTGCTGTCATACAACATATAGCGCATCATCCCGGAAAGCTTTGAAATGCCGTCGGCCAACTCATCGTTTCCCTTGCCTTGAGCCATCGAGAACAGGTTGTTCAGCGTATTGAACAGGAAATGCGGGTTGATCTGCGATTTCAGGAACTTGATCTCGGTGTTCAGCTGGCTCGCCTGTAATTGGGCCTGTATGAGTTCGCTTTTTGCCCAGGCCTTCAAAAAGAACCAGGCAAGCGCTACACCCTCTATGACAAGAAAGGCAAACAGGATGAACGGCTGCATTTGGCGCCAGTCGCTGATCACAAAGGTAATAGATTCGAAACGAGGCCTCGGAAGGGGATCGCCTCGCTGCACCGGTCTGAATGTCGCTTGCCCGTTTACCTTCGAGATCAGCAAAGGAACGGGTATGGGGACTGGGTTTGCCTTTTCGAACAAGGGGCGGTTGAGAAAGTAATTCGCACCAAAAAGTATCGTGAACCATCCGGCACATATCGTCAAGCGGGCTAAGCTCTTCTTATTTCGGATCATTTTCGGGAATAGCCAATATACATTACTATAGAAAAGCGTCACCAGGAATACGAGAATGATATAGATATAACCTGAGACGGGCCGATCATCATACCCGTCTCTCATGATTTTCGAATTGGGACCAGTCTTTACCGATATGCGGATATGCGAGCTATCCAATGACGTAAGTACAAAAAAAACCCCAACCCAAAATACGAGGTGAAGCAAAATTTCTATCCAAAGCCTCTTTTTGGCCCTTAGCATAGGAACAAAGGTAAAATATCGCGCTTGCCGTCAAAAAATTAGGTGAGTAACCGGCCGGATCGCCACCCAAACGAGGCCTTTTTGAAATCCCGGATCACAAATAGCCGGCCTTCAACGCTTCCCAACGCTCGTTCCCACCTACCTTTTCGCCAAACGGTCTCCGGGAAATAGTATTGTTTAAAAATAGCAGGAACCATGAAAAAGCAACTACTATTGGCGGTTACCGCACTGGTCGCATTTGCCGGCGCTAAAGCGCAAAAACCCGATACGGCATGGCTGATGGTACACTACAAATTCACCCATATAAGGGACACTTCCAACCGGGCGAACCCCTACACAGAAAATATGGTGCTATTTGTAGGTAAAACTGCGAGCGCTTACAGAAGCTACGACGGACTGGTGGCGGATCAACAGTTCAAGAAGGCCTGGGCCGAGGCGGTAGCCAACAGCCCGGATGGGAATGTCAGGATCAACCGGCGGGGTGTAGGTTCTCCGACCCGGTACTATGAGTATCCGGGCGAGCAGAAATTAT
>Ga0157372_10006821_pt1 | contig 12145 bp, 9 predicted proteins | sample C55metaG_FD_115307 | JGI IMG/M metagenome (GOLD analysis project Ga0157372, IMG submission 115307) | Corn rhizosphere microbial communities from Kellogg Biological Station, Michigan, USA - C5-5 metaG | ecosystem: Host-associated > Plants > Roots > Rhizosphere > Soil | place: USA: Michigan... | reverse complement strand
GCGTGCGGCCCTTGCGCAGTGCGGCCCGCGTGGCAGGTTTGTGCACGGCGAAAGGAGTCGGAGAATCAGCGCGGGAGATGAACAGGGCACTGCCCCGGACGGAGGCCTCTCACCGTCCGGTCCCTAGCGGCGGCGCACGCGCCGCCAGTGCAGGCGCCGGCACTGGCCGGCTGCAGAATTAATATTGAAAGTGAAAATGAGTGATAGCGATGCAACCAGAGTCTTGCTAAGCCAGGCATGTTTGCGGAAAAACTACGCCCGGGTAACCAAGTTACCCCTTAGTCCTTGTGCCAGTTGGCTTTTCGATATGGTCTGTAGGCTGAAAGAGGTAATACTATTGCAGGAGTGTCATGTCTGATTCTTATTCCTGGCGGAGACCCGCATGAGACCGATCTGCTTATGCCAGAACAATCTAGCCTGTGACGCCCGGCATCTGTGCTGCTTATGCCATTTAGCGTATGAAGCTGCTGTTCAGCAAACCGGGGTGACATTACCAATGCAGGCCGTCTGTTCAACAACGCACTGACAGAACCCTCTCTGCCTTCGGATGGATGGTATGCCTCTGCATTGGTAACCGGTATACGTTTTAACCTTGCGACAACCGTAGCGATCGGTCTGCGGCTGCGCTTTCTGGCAAAACCACGCGCACGCGTCTTAAAGGGCGCATCGATCACTGAACAAGGCCGCAAACGCAAAATAGCTTGTGCTCACGGCCTGAAAAGCCGCAAGCCTCTGGCCATAGTCTGTTTAAACTGATCACATTCTGTATGCTCAGGTGCGGTGCACCGGGCAATATGCCTGAGGCCCCTGCTTAGCAGCTGCAACCGCTGGATAGTGCAGTCTATGTGATGGGCCTGTTGCTCAAGACGTGTAGGATCAATGGCCGTGCGGCCATCTTTATTTAACATCGTCGCAATCTCATTGAGCGTAAATCCCGCCACCTGCCCCATCGCGATAAGATCAAGTGTGCGGAGCACGCTTTCAGCGTACTGTCTTCTCAGACCATTGCGGCCAATTGGACGAATTAATCCTTTCTTTTCATAAAACCGTAACGTTGAGGCTGGCACACCGGCCCGCTTCGCTACGTCTCCTATATCCAGTTCTTTCATGGTTGACTTGAACCTGAGATGAAGTTGCACACTGCACAGCAGCTTACCATCTTTGATCAATGAGGCTCTGACAAATGAATCTGGAGATTGTCGCTCAGGCGACCGTGGCAGGTATCGGTGCAACGCTTACGATGGACATCTGGTCGCTGTGCCAGCAATACCTTTTAAAGATGCCTCCGCTGCAGTATGCGCTGGTGGGCCGCTGGTTTTTAGGGCTATTGCGGGGAAAAGTCAGACACAATACCATTTTGACAATCCCTCCCATACAAGCAGAAAGACTTGCCGGCTGGGCCATTCATTATCTCACGGGCATCGCGTTTGCCTTTATACCCGCTGTACTGACAGGGGCGGACTGGTATCACGAACCTGATGTATTCACAACGGTGTTGACTGCTTTCCTGACGCTGCTTGCACCGTTTATGATTCTTCAACCTGCGCTGGGTTTTGGTATCGCGGCAGCACGCACGCCGCACCCGTGGCGGGCGCGCCTCTTCAGTACTTTGTCGCATCTGGCGTATGGGTGCGGGCTTTACATTACGACACTCGCATGGGCTCACTATCCTCACTTGAGTTGAATGGTAAACCCTGGTGTGTTGCAGACCTCACCGCAGATCGAAGCATCGGTCAGCGGTATATTTTCAAAGGGCTACTTGCAGGCTCTCTAAAAGAGAGGCCAGCGAGTCTACCGGGCCTGCGTGCTGCTGGTCTGAACGGGTCTTATCCCAGGGCATGGCATCGTCGAGGCAGAAGTCACCCGCACATTCCATGGCTGAGCTTTCGTTCAGCAAGCCCACCGGGATCCAGACATAAGGCATATCGCGCAGCAGATTCGGCACGGTTGAGCCACATACCGTACAAAAGTCAGTGCGGTAGCCCGTGGGCCTGGACCAGGAGGCAATAGAGGTTGCCCCTTTCACCCAGCGAAACGCATGGCTGTTCACGATGGTCGCGAGATTGTAACCTGTGCCGCTCTGTTTTCGGCAAAGCGAGCAATGACAACGATAAAAACGTGCAGGGTTAGCGGTGAGTTCAAATTCGACTGTGCCACACAGGCAGGATCCATTCATTTATTATTCTTTCACTGCTGATTGAAGAGCTACACATAATCATCTCACGGGCATCCAGACAAGCTTTCGATGAGTTCAGTTCACGAGACTTACGCTGACTGCTATTGATTATTCGCTTACGGCCAACCGCTTTATATCACAAGCGGACGTGTATCTGCGGAGTTCATGCTGAACATAGAGACTTAGGCACAAAGACAGACCCCATGCAGAACAGGGCTGCTGCAAAAAATGCTTACCCTGTATCAAACGCCCCTATCCTCTTTTTATCGGGATTGCCGGTATGCAATTTAACCTCGTACACCCGGCTACAACGCTTGTCTCTGTACACTCTCCTGCCCGCGATCGGCCCCCTGTATCTGCATTCCTCCTGCATCTGTTTTTTTGTGATAAAAAAGCGGAGAATTGATCCTGCCCTTAAAGTAGGTAGACTGGTCTACCTACTCTCATTTCAACAGGGCTAAACATGACAGCGTTATCTGCAGACTCTGAAACCGCCTATGACAAACTGCTCGGTGCAGCGCGGGTGCTTTTTTACAACCGTGGCATTAACGGCACAGGCATTGACGCCATTGTGAAAAGAGCCGGCGTGGCGAAAAAAAGCCTCTACAACAATTTTGCCTCTAAAGATGAACTGGTAGCGGCTTATCTCCGGGTACGCCATGACGAGTGGCTCTCGTTGTACGAAAACAGGCTGAACGACACCACAACGCCCCGGGAGCGGGTAATGGCAGTATTTGCGGCTTATGAAGATCACGCGGAATACGCTTATGAAAACGGTTTTCGCGGCTGCGGCCTGCTGAATGCGGCGGCAGAGTTGCCCGCCGGGGCACCGGGACGACAGGTTGTTCGTGAGCATAAAGAAGAAGTGGAAGCAATACTGTGTGCGCACCTGACAGAACTCCTGCACGGAGAAGCTGACCGCGCACGCGATATGGCACGGCATTTTGCCTTTCTGCTGGAAGGCAGCATGTCGCGGGCCGGGCTTGAAGGGAACAGTGGCTGTGTAACGCAGGCCGGTAACATGGCCAGACGGATGATGGAGGAATACTGATGCGTTCTGAACAACGCCCTGCCGGCATAGCGGGTGTGCTTATCGCCGCGGTTCTCTGGGGAACCACTGGCACAGCGGCAACCTATGCCCCGGCCCTGAGCCCCTTGGCCGTGGGCGCGGTAGCCATGGGCTTGGGGGGATTACTGCAGGGGCTTATCGCGGCCACAATGATTCTCCGTCAGCGCGTTCTGATTCGTCAGAACCGGCACTTTCTGATTACCGGCGCCGTGGCCGTGGCTATTTACCCGCTCGCGTTTTATGCTTCCATGCACTCTGCCGGCGTGACCGTCGGAACAGTGATTTCCATCGGCTCTGCACCCATTCTGTCCGCCCTGATCGAATACCGCCTTGATGGAATTCGTCTGACGCGGCAGTGGATGTGGGGCGCTGCCGTGGGTGTCACAGGCATGGGATTACTCTGTCTTGCCGAAAGCAATGGAAGCAATATCACGCATCCCCATGCTCTGGCCGGTATCGTTCTGGGCCTGCTGGCCGGCTTTACCTATGCTTTTTACTCGTGCTCAGCACGGCGACTCATGCAGGCCGGCGTAACCTCCCGTGCCGCGATGGGCGTGACCTTTGGTGCTGGCGGTCTGTTGCTTATGCCTGTGCTCCTGATGACCGGCGCCCCACTACTGACGGCCTGGAACAACGCTGCCGTGGGTCTGTATATGGCGCTGGTGCCGATGTTTCTGGGCTACCTCTGCTATGGCTACGGGCTGGCGCGCATTCCGGCCAGTATGGCTACAACCCTCACGCTTCTGGAGCCGGTTGTTGCTGCGCTGCTGGCCGTTCTGCTTGTGGGTGAAAGGCTGCCGCCATTGGGATGGGCGGGCGTGGGCCTGATCGTTGCGTGTCTGGGCATCATCACCGTACCAGCTGAAAAGCGCACGCTCAGCCTGCGGCGGCAACGCAAAGCGACAGGTGAGATTGCCGGCAGGAGAAGACCCTGACCGCACACTTCGTTTTTGTCGGCTTGCTGTGCAGGCATGGGCGGCGAAACGTGAAATCTTATCGTCTGCCTGATGACCAATGTAACCCTACTGCCGAGTCAGAGATGATTATTAGTCAGACGCAATCCGTTTAGATTTCGCTTGCGTGAGAATATGTCTATCCGCGTTCTGATAATACGCCCGGTCATCCTTATCACCCGTTCGAAAAAATAAAACCGGTCAGGACATTGCGCTGCCGATCTGGAGTGAAAATAATTCTGATCGGCAGCGAAACGTCTAGGGATTTTCAGGCGGCAGGCTGCACTAAGCTCTTCACCGGATGCTGTTCTGTCACGCAGCGGCCGCCAAGTGGCCGGGTCTGCCTTTTTAACTGCCGGGCGCGGCAAACAGAACGTGATTCAGGAAACAGATTTAACAGGCGTGGATAAAGGCACGTAAATTTCCCACGCGTTATAACTTTCCTGCGCCCGGTAACCCAGAACGCACGCAAAACATCAGTGTAGCAATGCTGCGAAGCCCGAAAACTAAGGGGAGTGTTAATCCTGTTTTTGCCCCTATCAAGACGTTAGTGAACCTCTCCAGGTCCAAGCCCTGCTCTAAAAACTTACGTGAAACAGCTTAAGAAATGCGGGCACTTTTGAACACGGCGTATGTGTTTCAACAAAAGAGTACTGGACTGTTCCTGAGTACACAGAGGCAGGCGCTTCGCAGCGGCACGTGATGTCATGCCTTTTCATTTTAACCCATTAAAGCACTGACGCCCGGGTAAAGCTTTTCTGCATATCAGACCATCCCAGAAAGAGTGGAATATGACTCTGCCTTATCATGCCGGAATAATACGGATTCAACCGGATACGTTAATTCCTTTCCTTAGTAGACTCTTTTTTGATTTTTGCAAAGTTTATTTTTTATCCCCCCTGTTGAAAACCATATCCCCACCGATAACCCCTGTTATGCACCCAGGTAATAAAAATAACCAGCCTGTCCGTCTGACTGCGCGTCTGTATCACGCCCGGTTTCTGCTGGATGTTGCCGGTTTGTGTCATCAGTCAACGTGAACGGAAGCTTGTGATGAACAACATCATACCCGCGATTAATTCGACGCATTCAGCGCCTCACCAGAGTGTGGCCGGTGCCACCTATCCTTTCATCTTACCGCCAGAACAGCCTGCCATAGCAGGTCCGGCAGGGATTCGGTACGACTTCAACGACGGCGTACGGATACTTCTGCCAGAAGGAAGCTGGCGCGTAATGATTCTGGATGATGACTCCGACAATATTCTCTTCAGCTGTGAAACGGGCGCGGGCTGGGTGACCTCTGCGAAAAAATATTATGTCCGTTTCCGCATTAAAGTCTGGCGCAGCGCTGAGGTACAGCCCGTGGTGGACGAAACGCTGTCACTGACCGGGCGCGACGTCCTGATCTCGTTTCCCAGTGGCACACTGGGCGACCTGCTGGGCTGGTTTCATTACGCTGAACGCTTTCGTCAGCTGCATCAGTGCCGGCTGGAGTGCGTAATGGCGCAAAACCTTATTGATCTGCTCAAAACGCAATATCCGGACATCTGCTTTTCAGCACCGGATACCGCCTCGCCTCGCCTGCCCTATGCCACCTACCGCATCGGGCTCTTCTTTGGCGGCAATACAACCCATCAGCCACTCGACTTCCGCCAGACCGGCTTTCATCGTATCGCAGGGCATATTCTGGGCGTCGACCCGCGGGAAGAGGCTCCGCGCCTGAATCTCAGCGCCCCCCGCACGATTTCTGAGCCCTATGTGTGCATTGCGGTGCAGTCCACCTGTCAGGCCAAGTTCTGGAACAACGGGCATGGCTGGGCTGAAGTCGTGACACACCTTAAAAATCAGGGATACCGGGTGATCTGCATAGATCGCGAAGCGCGTACCGGGCAGGGATTTGTCTGGAATCACATCCCCTACGGCGCTGAAGACTACACCGGCAATCTGCCCCTTCAGCAGCGTGTTGATCTGCTTCGGCATGCCAGCTTTTTCATCGGTCTTGCCAGCGGTCTGTCCTGGCTTGCCTGGGCGTCACGCATTCCTGTGGTGCTGATCAGCGGCTTCAGCTTGCCTGGCGCCGAATTCTTTACCCCCTGGCGGGTGTCCAGCAGCCACGGCTGTCGTGGATGCTGGGACAGCATGCACGACACCTTTGATCATCAGGATTTTTTCTGGTGCCCCCGCCATAAGGGCACCGACAGACAGTTTGAGTGCACACGTCTTATTACAGGAAAACAGGTCTGCGGCGTGATTGACCGATTACATGCGCAGTTACAGCACGCCTGAATCCCTTTAACGCAGGGCGAGGATCCGCCCGTAAAAATCAAGAGAGAAACGGAAATGAATAAAGCATACAGAATTGTCTGGAGCGCGGCACGTCAGGCATGGATTGTGGCGTCTGAACAGGCAGGAAGTGGCGGGCGTCCGTCGTTAGCTGTTAAGCGGTCAGCGTGCGCCATGGTCATGCTGACAGGCCTGGTCTCACTGTCAGCTCAGGCTCAGGATTATGTGGGTACCACTGTCTCCGGGCCAGGGGTGTCGCAAACGCTGGTATTTGGGGACACCTCAGACAATGTGCTCTTATCCAACAATGCCCAGCAGTATGTCAGCAGTGGCGCGATAGCCACCCGAACACAGGCCACAAGCGGCGCGGATCAGACTATTTATGACGGGGGGTATGCGTCATTTACCACGGTCAGCGGGGAGAAAACGTTTCAGTATGTTCAAAGCGGCGGAAAGGCTGCCGGCACCGTTGTTAATAGTCAGAGCCGGCAGTATGTTTATGCCGGCGGCACTATAACTAACACGACATTAAATGAGGGCGGCAGTCTGATACTGACGCCAAATACCTCTGCATCGGGCATCGTTATTATGTCGCGCGCGCGGGCAGACATTTTTGGCGCTTCCGCTGAAAATGTGATGCTCAATACCGGCGGATATCTGAGTGCAGAGGGTGGTGCCGTAGTGACCGGTATTACCCAGCAGGCAGGCGGTACACTCAGCGGCGACACCAGTGCGACGCTGTCTGGTATAAACCGCCTGGGTGAGTTTGCCATCAGCCATGGTGTAGCCCAAAACCTGGTGCTGGAAGGTAACAGCGTGTTTTCTGTGTTGTCCGCCAACAGCCTGAATAATACAACCCTGGGTTCAGGTGCCCGCACATTGGTATTGGAGGGTGGTACGGCGCATGCCACCCGCATAGCAGAGAATGCCCAGCAGATTGTTTATGCTGGCGGCCAGACAGACGGCACGCTTATAACCAGCGGTGGCCTCCAGACCATCAACGCCGGTGGCGTCGGCGCCTTTTCAACGCTCGACGGTGGGCAGGAGAAAGTTGAAGGCCTTGCAATCGGCACCTCAGTTAATCAGAACGGGACTCAGACCGTAAACGCCGGGGGTCTGGCTGCTAACACCATTCTCAACACCACGGGCATTCAGGATGTCTACGGTAAAGCTACGTCTGCGCTCGTGAATGTCGGTGCAACGCAATACGTGCAAAGCGGCGGGCAAGCCGATGCGACCACTGTGGCTGGCGGGGTGCAGTTTGTTTCTGCAGGGGGGACGGCAACACATTCTGTTATCAATGCAGGTGGCCAGCTCAATACTTACGGCAATGTCATCTCCGCCATGCTTAACAGCGAAGCGCAAGCCTTTATATTCAGCGGAGCCGCATCAGACTCAACCATTATCAATTCGGGTGCGGCAGAACACGTGCTTTCAGGCGGGTTGAGTACGGGAGCTACCCTCAATAGAAACGGTTACCAGACCGTGGACTTCAATGGCAGAGCCGTTTCAGCCACTGTTGCAGGTGGAACGCAGCAGGTGTGGGGATCCGCGTCAGACACCACATTGATGTCAGGTGGAGTCCAGTACGTCAATGACGGCGGCATCGCGAAAGGTACCCTGATCACCAGTAACACTGCCCAGGGTGTAGGCGGCCTGGCCAGCCTCGCTACGGTTGAAGCACAGGGTGCGCAGTACGTGTACAGTGGAGGGCGGGCAAAGGGTACCACGGTGAAAAACAGCGGCCTCATGAACGTACAGAGTGGCGGAATGGCATCCGGCACTCTGGTACAGTCCGGCGGCACGCTGTATGCCGATCAGGGTTCAGTCATCACTGATGTTTTGCTGGATGCCGGTGCGTCGCTGAAAACCACAACAGGCGCCACGCTTTCCGGTACTAACACACTAGGTGCCTTTGCGGTGAGCGCGGGTAAAGCCAGTAATGTACTGCTGGAAAATAATGGCTACCTTAATGTGGAAACGGGCGGATCATCCCTAAAAACCGTGCTGAACCGGGGGGGCTGGGAATCGGTTGGCGGGCTGGCAACCGGGACAACGGTGAACAGCAGTGGTACTCAGTCTGTTCGTAAGGGCGGCATTGCTAAAAATACGCTGGTTAATTCAGGCGGCGGGCAGTATGTCGAAGGAACTGCAATCAACACCACCGTAAACGCTGGGGGGCAGCTCTGGGTCTTTGACGGCGGCACGGCCTCTCACGCACTTATCAAACGGGATGCGCTTTTAACAATAAACAGTGGCGGTACTGCAACGGATACCGTTGTCAGTGAAGGCGGCTTGCTAAATATTGCAGATGGCGGCGTATTGATGCTGGCAAACAATACGTTTGTGAATGATGGTATTACGACCTACGACACCAGCACCCGCGCCTCACTGAAAACCAACATTACCGGTAGCGGGCAACTCACGAAAAATGGCACCGGCGTTCTCACGCTGGGTGGTCATTTCAACCAGTCACAGGTGAATCTTAATGATGGTGCCCTAGTCATGGACGGGTTGCAGGCCAGCACCACCATTATTGCAAAATCAGGTACCACACTGTCCCTGATCAATAACACCTCGCTCACTGGTATCATTGACCCTACAGATGTGAACATCGATAAAAGCAGTACGTGGACCCTCACCGGGGATTCTCTCGTGGATGCTCTGACACATGCAGGCACTATTGTGTTTGCCTCACCTTCAGGAGCCTTTACGCCGCATACGCTGACCGTTGCAAGTCTCGCAGGCAATGACGGAACGATTACACTCAATACTCTGGCTGGCAACAGTCAGTCGCTCACTGACAAACTGATCATCGATGGCGGGAAGGCAACAGGCCGCACCAATCTTCGGATCCTGAACCGGGGCGGACTTGGCGCATTGACCACCGGCAATGGCATTGGCGTCGTGCAGGCAGTTAATGGCGCAACCACTGAGACAAAAGCGTTTCGCCTGAGTCAGCCTCTGGTTGCTGGCGCTTACAACTACACGCTTTACCGCAATGCCGATCAGAGCTGGTACCTGACGTCGCAGCAAATTCCGGCACTTGTTCCCGATGCCGGCAGCAAACCAGGCACGACGCCTGTTTCATCTCCGGTGACTAAACCTGCCACGGTGAACTATCGTGATGGCATGTGGAGCTATGCAGCCCTGCCCGCTCTCTCATTTGACTACGATCGCCTGATGGCGGGCTCAGCTGACATGCGCTTCCACTATGCTGCTGACAGCCGGGTATGGGGACGTATTGAAGCAGGCCATCTGCATCATCCTGACAGTGGGCACCTCACAGACAACAGCGTGCCGGAGAGCAGCAGCGCCTACAGTTTTGCGCAGCTCGGCGGTGACCTCTGGCAACAGGAGGGCGCGAATGCTGACTGGAAAGCCGGTGTATACGGCGGAATGGGCCTGATGCGCAGTGATGTCTGGCGCGACGGTGGTACACACGCGGCGGGCACCGACCGCGATACGGTTTATACCGCCGGGACCTATCTGTCTGGCCACACGCATAGCGGGTTACGTCTCGATGGGGTGTTACAGGCAAGTCATCACAGCCTGTCTGTTGCCTCAAACGACAGCACGCAACTCTCCACACACGGCACAGGCTGGCTTGCCTCTGCAGAAGTGGGTCAGGCATTCGCCCTCACTGACCTGCTCGCGTTAGAGCCCCAGGTGCAGTATACCTTGCAGGGTCTGAACCTGAAGGATGGGGAAGACAATGCGGCAGCGGTCAGCTGGTCAGACAGCCGGCGTCAGGCGATCCGGGCAGGCGTGAAACTCGGCACATCACTGAATACAAAGCAGACTGTGGCCTGGTGGGTGACACCCTCTGTCACGCAGACGTTTGGCGGCCACAGTGGCGTCACCGCGGCGGTGCCGGGCGTAGCCGGTTCCGAAGCGTCGTTCCGGAACACACTTTCAGGGACAGGTGTGGGCATAAATGGTGGCGTGGATGCGCAGATCCGTCAGAACGTCACGCTGGGCGTGCAGACCGGCTGGTCTGACTCACTTCACGGCAGTGAATCGGGTGGCTACAATGGCATGGTGAAACTGGGTGTGTCGTTCCGGTAGGTCTGCACACAGAGGCTACGTAATCGACTGCCAGTACAGAAAATACGCACGCATCTTAGCATCCGGAAGTATGTTGCTTCCGGATTTTTTAGCATACATGAATGGGCAAATGCAGTTTGCTTTCTCTTTACCGTTAAATTTTTAACCAGTAGCCAGGATAGCGGCTTACTGTTACCTCATCATGCAGAGCCCAGTCTGCCAAGTCGCTATACCGCCTACCCGTGTTGTTCAGAGAAAATGTATCCTCAACTCGGGTTGTCACTGACAAATGGCATCGTCAATGCCTGCTTTTGATTCTCATTCGAAGAAATAAAACCATTATCAATGTAACGCATTAAGTTAAATTGTTAATTAAATGTAATAATAAATTATGGGCAATGCTTAGTCTTTCATTTTTGTTGTTGTAGTTTTATCTTTAACATCACAATTTATGAACAACCTAAATCGAATACGCAAAATGAAAAAATTTCACTCACTAATACATGGCTTTTATAGCTGGCAATTTTCTTAAATAAATCATATCAGAAAAAAATATTAGACAAAGCGAGACGAAAAATCAGTGGCTTACAGAACTGACAATTTTATTTTTGGGACCGCCCATTCTTTTTTACTGAATCGGACTAACTTTAGCGCTTAAAAATCTCTTTTTAAGATTTTTCCGTTAATGGTATCGTTTCCATCAAGCGAAGCCGGAGAAAGTTCTCGTATTTGACTGCATGCTTATTTCTGAAAAATAACGGCATATGAATTTTTATGCATTTTAATTGAATTATATTGATCACAGCAAAAGGCGCTCTCATGTACACAGCACAGAAGTATTATATCAGCGATCACTACCCACACGGCTTGTTATTACATTGTAGTGGCTGTCCGCACTTGCCCGCGATTGAGCATCGGACGTTTATCGGCAGTTGCTATACAGTAAATCAGGCACATACCGTTGCCAGTATGCATTTCTCAGGTGTCAGCGGATGTCCATTTTGTCTTGATGCCGCCCTGCCTCTATTGCAAAAGGCACCGCGTGAAAGTAAAGCCAGAACGGTAGTTCTGACACCGCCTAAAAGGCCTGAAAGAAAAGTACCGGAAAAAAAGTATCAGCCCGTTAAACATTTAAGCACCTGGCGATAATAAGATTGATTATCATTCATCTAAAAAGACAGGTGATTTCAGTAAAGTGTTAATAGAAACATCCATATTTTTGGTAATCTTCGCTTGAGGCGAACATTACTACTGGCAATTCAGCGCATCCCCTTATTATGTTAATAGCCGACAGCATAACTGCAGAAGATCGAATGCATAACGTTTTGCTCATCGTTAATCCGTCAGACGTTAATTACAGACACCGAGCCCAGTCACCATCGGACTGGGTGTCTGAAAACGTCTGCAGAGGTCAGCCAGAGAGTAGATGTTTTAAATCTCATGCCAGACCTGACAACTTCTTGAGCGCTGCCACTGTCTGCACCTGACCGAAGGGGTCCAAACAATAAGGCATTCTGCTTCAGGGGCACATATTGCGTAATATATGTTTTCCGTTAAGTTGATGCTTTAAAACAGCCAGAATATGTCCGGCGATTAGCAGTGCAAGCGTCATGCACG
>Ga0157372_10006818_pt1 | contig 12146 bp, 9 predicted proteins | sample C55metaG_FD_115307 | JGI IMG/M metagenome (GOLD analysis project Ga0157372, IMG submission 115307) | Corn rhizosphere microbial communities from Kellogg Biological Station, Michigan, USA - C5-5 metaG | ecosystem: Host-associated > Plants > Roots > Rhizosphere > Soil | place: USA: Michigan... | reverse complement strand
GAGCGCTTTCAACGTGATGCGATCCAGTTCCGCCGGCACCTGCGGATTTATCTTTGAAGGCGGCGGCGGCATGATATGAATGATCTGAGCACCGATCTCCAAAACGCTGCTGCCGGAAAATGCGGACTGGCCGGTCATGCACTCGTAGAGCAACGCGCCGAGAGCGAAGAGGTCGCTGCGCCCGTCGATCTGTTTTCCGGTTGCCTGTTCAGGCGAAAGGTAGAGCGGTGTTCCGACGATGACGTCGCTGCGAGTTTTAGTTGAGTAGATCGTTCTTGCGTCGAGATCCACGCCGCTTACGGGCTGTTCACCAAAGTGCTTGACCAAACCAAAGTCGAGCACTTTTACGTGGCCGCGTTCGTTGATGAGCACATTCGACGGTTTGATGTCGCGGTGTACGATCCCGTGATCGTGTGCCTCGCCCAGTGCTTCGGCAATCGACGACACGATTTCAACCGAGCGCTTGAGCGTCAAACCTTCGTCCAGCAGGTCGCTCAACGACTTGCCTTTGACGTACTCCATCACGATAAACGGCTGGTCCTCATTTGTTTCGCCGTAGTCGTGAACGATCGCGATGTTTGGATGACTCAGAGCTGAAACGGCACGAGCTTCACGAATGAAGCGCGCTCGATAGTGACGATCGGTGGAAGTGAGAAACTTGATGGCGACGCGCCGGGCAAGATGCAGATCCTCCGCGAGGTAGACAGCACCCATACCGCCTTCGCCGAGTTTTTCGATAATTCGATAATGGGAAACGGTCTGGCCGATCATCGGGGGCTCGAGGAACGTTGGAACGTCTCTGGGCAGCGAGTGCTACAGTGCTCGCATTGTGCGTTAAAGGGTCTGTAAATTCAAGGTCAAGTATAGACAGGATTTTCAAGATGTTACAGGATGTACAAGATTAATCCTGTTAATCATGAAAAATCCTCTAAATCCTGTCAGCCCTAGAGGGTAGTTTCGCGGATCTTCTTTTCCTGAGCTTCGCGAAACTCGTGCAATTTCTTCCGCAGCTCGGGGCGGCTGTTTGCCAGGATCGATACGGCAAACAGTGCGGCATTTACCGCCCCAGGCTTGCCGATCGCGAGCGTTCCGACCGGAATTCCGCCCGGCATTTGCACGGTCGCCAGCAAAGAATCGAGGCCGTTAAGCGCCTCGCTGCGCATCGGAACGCCCAAAACAGGCAGAGTTGTGTGCGCAGCCAGCACTCCGGCAAGATGTGCCGCGCCGCCCGCCGCCGCAATGACGACTTCCAGCCCGCGAGATTCCGCCGACGAGCCAAACTCCGCGGCCAGCGACGGCGATCGATGTGCCGATATGACGCGGCATTCGTGGTCAATCCCAAACTTTGTTAGTGTCTCGTCAGCATGCCGCATCGTTTCCCAGTCAGACTGGCTGCCCATAATCACGGCTACGATCGGTTTAAATCCGTTCTTTTCTTTTTTCCCCATCCTATTCTCCCTGGTCCAACGAGAAACCGCGCTCGCCGTCGAATGTGTAGAGCCCTTCAGTTTTGATGAAATCGTAACCCTCGTTCGCGATGCGACCTAAGAGCGACACGACCTGCGCATGTACAACCTTGCTACCTTCCGATTCCGGCAGGAAGCGACAACGCCAGTGGTCCGAACAGAAAGTCTCTTTATGACCGCCGGGCCAAACCTTCACACCACGATTGCTGATCATTGTCAGCTTGACGCCTTCGCCATTGACCTTGCTGAGGGCGTCGCCGAGATCGTTCGCGGATCCGCGAGTCCAGTCGAGAAAAACATCAACTCCGATAAGCTCTTTCTGCGGCGCCTTCTTGCCTGCGCCGAGATTGGCAGGCGACTCATCGCTCTTCTTGTATTTCCTCGCCTTGAGAATCTGCGGTGTCTGGCCCAATCGCTCGACAACGGCTTCCGCAAACTCCTTTGTCCCCACTTTCTGTTTGCTGACCTTTTCGTCGTAGATGTCGTACGTGTGAACTCCATCTTCGATCGTACGCAGCCATGCGTTGTGAACACGTTCGGCGTGTTCGGTCAATCCAACATGGACCAGCATCATCACCGCACCAAGCAGCAACCCGGAAGGGTTCGCAAGATTCTGGCCTGCACGACGCGGCGCCGATCCGTGAATCGCTTCAAACATCGAAACGTGCTCGCCGATGTTCGCCGAACCTGCCAGGCCAACCGAGCCTGCAATTTGCGCGGCGACGTCGGAAAGAACGTCGCCATAAAGATTCGGCATCACGAGCACATCAAACGCTTCCGGCGTGTCAGCTAACTTCGCTGCGCCGATGTCGACAATCCAATGTTCGTTTTCAATGTCGGAATACTCTGCCGCCACTTCGTCGAAGACTTTGTGAAACAGACCGTCAGTCAGTTTCATGATGTTGTCTTTCGTGAAACACGTGACCTTCTTGCGATTATTCCGGCGCGCGTACTCGAAAGCGTAACGAACGATCTTCTCCGAACCGGGACGCGAGATCAGTTTCAAACATTGCACGACCTGGTTCGTTTGCCGGTGTTCGATACCCGCATAAAGATCCTCTTCGTTCTCGCGAACGACGACGACGTCCATCACCGGATGTTTTGTGTCGACGAACGGATGATATGACACACACGGCCGTACGTTCGCGTACAAGCCGAGCACTTTCCGTACGGTCACATTGAGGCTTTTGTATCCCCCACCCTGCGGCGTCGTGATCGGCGCTTTTAGGAATACCTTGGTTCGTCGCAGCGAGTCCCAGGAGCTCGGCTCGATGCCGGAAGAGTTTCCGGCGAGATACACTTTCTCACCGATATCGATGGTTTCAATTTCCAAAGGGGCTTCGGCGGCTTCCAGGATTCGCAGCGTCGCCGCCATGATTTCCGGCCCGATGCCGTCACCATTGGCGACAGTGATAGGGATACGAGTGGGCATTTTGAGACCTTTCGAATGAATTATTTTGTCTACAGATTACACGGATTATACCGAATCTGTGTAATCTGTGGATTAAACGTCAAATTTGTCCTTGACGCGTTTCCAAGGGCTCCTGCATACTTTCGCGTACCAGATACCTGCTCTCGCGCGTCAATGGTGATAGCGCCTGTCCGTGATCGTATAGCGACGTGGTTCGGCTGATAGAGAGTGAGGCAGTTGTCAATTTGTTAGAAGCCGCTCTCGTGTTTTTTAGAGCACCGGGTTCGTCGCAGCTCGCCGAAAGTATCGGTAGTCCCCCCCGAACTGGATCAGCGAATTCCAGCAAGCCCGCGCTTCCCTTCTCATTAAGGATAGTTAGAATGGCTACAAAACTATACGTTGGAAATCTCTCGTTTCGTACTACGAGCGAGGAACTGCGCGAAGCTTTCGCGTCAGTAGGAACAGTAGAATCAGCTTCGGTGATTGAAGATCGCGAAACAGGACGATCACGCGGCTTTGCTTTCGTGGAAATGGCAACCCCTGAAGAGGCAGCAGCAGCTATCGAGGCTTTTAATGGCAAAGACTTCGGCGGACGCAATCTCACCGTCAACGAAGCGAAGCCGAGAACAGACCGTGGTGGCGGTGGCCGTGGCGGTTATGGTGGAAATCGTGGCGGCGGCGGCCGTGGTGGGTATGGTGGTGGTGGCGGTCGCGATCGCGATAACGATCGTTACGAACGCGAACCCCGCTGGTAATTTTTAGCCACGGATTACACGCATTAATCCGGATTTTTTCCGTGTAATCCGTGGCAAATTTACTTTCTGCCCTCTGGCGTGACCTTCAACGACAGCTTCTCAGTACCGCGTACTACTTCAAACACATACTCCTGCCCGGCTTTCATTTCTCCGAGTGCGTACGTGTAATCGTAGACGTTTTTGATCTCACGATCGCCAATCTTCACGACGCGATCCCCGGCTTTGATCCCAGCTTTCGACGCCGGCGAATCTTCGCGAACGCCGTCGATCAGTAACCCGTTAGTGCTGTCGGCATAGTTTGGAATCGTTCCGACGTAAACGCGAAACCCACCAGTGCGAGGCGTGGCGGAAGATTTCACCGAGACATACGTCGGTCGTTTCTCAGCCGTATCCAGATCTCTCACGATGCGCGCTACCAGAGTCAGGATCCGCGCCTCATCTGTGTAATTAATCTTCTCGAACGTGTCGGACGGTTTGTGGTAATCGTTGTGAGCACCGGTAAAGAAGAAGAGAACAGGAATCTGTTTAAGATAAAACGAAGAATGATCGCTTGGACCAAGACCGTCCTCGTTGAGAGTCAAGTCGAACGCGCCACGCGGATCGAAAGTTACGATCGGGCGGCCATTGGCTGAGACAACTATTGGCACTCTATTCGACGAGGTGACGATCGGAGTCGCATTTGGGGGTACGTTCATTGTCAGCGAGCTATTTGACTGCGTGATCATCTCCTTCCACTCTGTCGCCGTGCCAACGCCGCCGATCGACAGCTTTCGATCTCTCATTCGGCCAATCATGTCCATGTTGATCATTGCGACAGTGTTGGCCAAAGGCACCACGGGATGATTCACGTAGTAATTCGATCCGAGCAGTCCCTCTTCTTCACCTCCGAACGCGATAAAGATCAGCGTGCGTTTTAGCTTCGGTCGTTGAGTACTAAAGATACGTGCCAACTCGAGCATGCCCGCAGTTCCGGAGGCGTTATCGTCAGCGCCGTGATGTATCTCGCTCGAGTCGGGTGCAAGGCTTCCGCTTCCTTCGCCACCACGACCTAAGTGATCGTAGTGTGCTCCGATCACGACGTTTTCGTTCTTGAGAACCGGGTCGGAACCTTCAAGCACGCCGACGACGTTGTACGCCGGAACTTCCTTGCGAACCACGTCCGTTGACAACGAGATTTCCGCAGTCGCCTGGATCTTTTCCAATCCCTGGCGCGACACTATGACCACTGGTATGCCTGCATCACCCTGATTGTCATAGGTTAGTTTTGCGAGTCGATCGGTTTTGAAGTCGGCCTCACGCGCGACGACAATCAAAGCTGACGCTCCGGCGTTACGTGCGGCGATAGCTTTCCAGCGCACACCTTCGAACCTCAAAAACCGACCGTGGGGATTGTCGCCGTCAGGAGTGCCCTGAGTCGCGATCGCGATTTTTCCTTTTGCATTTACTCCTGCATAGTCGTCGTGGTTTAACTCCGACGCGGTAATCCCATATCCAACAGAGACTGGTGCTGATACGACTTTTCCGTTTGCCGAGAAACCGAGAGGCAGCCAGTCGACGCCAACTTGCAGCGTGCCCTGGTTAGGACCAAAGGTGAAGGCGTTTCCCTTTCCGAGTTCCACGCCGGCTACATACGGAAACGACTGAAGGGAATGTCGCAATTTTAAGCGTGAGAACTCATCGGCGATGTAACGAGAGGCGTCGTTCGCTCCTTTGGTTCCAGTACGTCGACCCTCCAGATCGTCTGATGCGAGATAGCTGACGTCTTTCTGGAGCCGCTCTGCACTCGGCTCCAGCGTCTTTTGTTGAGCGATTACAGCAACTGTAGTGAGTAAAACCGCCGCAACAACAGTTGAAAACTTTTTAATCTTCATAACGCCTCTTTTTGTGCCTTTTTGTGGCTTTACTCGACCCAGTCTGCGATGAAAACGTTCGTCTCACCTTGTGTCTTTGCGTTACGGTTCGAAGCAAACACTAACTTCTTTCCATCAGGTGAAAACATCGGAAACCCGTCAAACGTCTCGTTGAAAGTAATCCGTTCCAGACCAGTCCCGTCGACATTGATCTTGTAAAGATCGAAATTTCTCTTGCTCGGGTCGTCCATGTTTGAAGCAAAGATGATCCGTTTACCGTCCGGGAAAAAGTACGGACCAAAGTTCGCTTTACCATTACTCGTCACTTGCCGTTTGTTTGATCCGTCAGCATTCATCACCCAGATCTCGAGCACTGTCGGTCGAATCAGATTCTGTTTCAGCAGGCTCGTGTAATCAGCTTTGTCCGCATCTGTTTTCGGATGATGAGCGCGATAGACGATCTGCTTGCCGTCGTATGACCAGAATGGACCGCCATCGTATCCGAGCTCGTTAGTCAAGCGACGCACGTTCTTGCCGTTAGCGTCCATCGTGTAAATGTCCAGATCGCCATCACGCATCGAGGTGAACACGAGTTTCTTTCCGTCAAGCGTGATGGTTGTTTCCGCGTCGTAGCCGGGTGTGTTCGTCAATTGTTTTAGATCCGAACCGTCAGGGTTCGCGGTGAAGATGTCAAACGCCGGATACACGGCCCAAACGTAGCCGCGAGAAAAGTCGGGCCGTGGTGGACATTGTTTGTCGCCGAGATGTGTTGACGAGTAAAGAATTCGCTTCGCTCTTGGGAAGAAGTAAGAGCACGTGGTCCGTCCCTCGCCGTTTGAGATCATCTTCACATCGGAACCGTCGACGTTCATTGTGTAGATCTGATCGCAGCCGTGACCGTCGCGTGTCGATTGGAAGATCAACTGTTTGCCGTCGGAGGAGAAGTACGCCTCGGCATTTTCGCCGCCGAAGGTCAGTTGCTTGAGATTCCGCAGGTGCTTTTCAGCCGGAAGAGCAAGCCGATCATCGCGTGACGCGATGCGATTGTTTGCGGAGGGGAGGCAAAAGACCGCGGGAACGATCAAAAGAAGCAGTAGTTTGAGTGGGTTCATACGGCTGTTTTTGACAGGATTACAGGATTTTCAAGATTTACAGGTTGCGCACGACGCCGCCGCACGACCAGGAGAATCAGCGCACATATTCCGATAACGATGCTAATTAACTGCGAAGTCGAGAGCCCGGTAAGTGTTGTCAGGCCGAGAACATCGCCGCGCGGATCGTCGCGGACGAATTCGATGGCGAAGCGAATCACCGAGTAGAGCAATGCATACGCGAGTATGACCTGGCCGCTGAAGCGTTTGCGTTTGTGCAGCCAAAAAAGGAAGAAAAACACGAGCAACATCGCGAACGATTCGTAGAGCTGCGTTGGATGAAGATAAGTGTCTGTCGGAACACCGGTGATCTGGTGGCCCAGGTCTGAAAATTTCACGCCCCATGGAAGCGTGGTCGGCTTGCCCCAACAGCAACCGGCAGCAAAGCAGCCCTGGCGTCCGAAGAAATTGCCGATAGCGAGCCCGGGTGCGAATGCGTCGGCGGTTTTCCACCAGGGAAGGTGGTAGCGCTTCATCAATAGATAACCGACAAGCACGCCGCCGAGTAGCCCGCCGTACCAGACACCGCCGGAGCGCAGGAAGTCTAAAGAGATGAGTTGTAGCGGATTCTCGCGATACTCGGGCTCGGTAAAGAGCATCAGGATCTTTGAACCGATGAGCCCGGCGAGCAACATCCACAAGCTCAGGTCATAGATCTTTTGCCGCGGCAATCCGTCGCGCTCGGCGAGCTTTACCGTCACCAGTATCCCGCAGAGAAACGCTATCGCGAGAAACACACCGTAGGTGTTGATGGGGAAACTGCCGATATGAATGATCTCGGGGTACATGTTTAAGCTGTTCTTTGTGCTTGGTGCTTTGTACTTTGTGCATGAAACAAAGTACTAAGTACAAAGTACTAAGTACAAAGATCTACGTCGACGCCGTCACCGTCTTACGGTGACTGAACACTAAATCGTAGGCGAGCAGCAATGCTCCTATCGTGATACTCGCGTCTGCGATGTTGAATGTGGGCCAATGATAATCGCCGGCATGCAGGACGATGAAGTCGATCACGTAACCCAGCCGAATGCGGTCAGTCAGGTTGCCCAGGATGCCGGCGAGCAACAGCGCACAAGCTCCCAGGACGCGGTCGTCGTTACGTGGAGTGCGCATGAAATAGTAAAAAACCGCGACTGCGGCCAGCGTGGCGAGCACTACAAAAAACCAGCGACCAAACGAACCACCTTCCTGCAACTGGCCAAACGCGATGCCCGGATTCTCGGTGGAGGTCGACTCATGAAATCCACGAACGACTACGCGCTCTTCACCGAAACGCAGGATCTTAACGGCCCACGCTTTTGACGCTTGATCGGCGAAGTAGAGGCCCACAGCCGCGAGCAGATATCCTGCGCGCCACCCTAGGCGCGTGCGAAGCGCAGATGCTTTATTGATGCTGTGGGTCATAAAAGACAGTTTCACAGGATTTACATGATTCTCCACGATTTGCAAGATTCAATCTTGTAAATCCTGTCTAAATCATGTGAATCCTGTTAAGCCTGTCCGATCTCCGTCAGCGCCGCGATGCAGCGTTCACACACCGTCGGATACGCCTCCGACTCGCCAACGTGCGTCGAATAATTCCAGCAGCGTTCGCATTTCTCGCCGTCCGCGACAGAAACTTTAATCGAAACTCCCTCGCTCGTCGCTTCCCTTAACTCAACCTGCGAGACGATAAACAGGTAACGTAAATCGTTTTGATGCCGTTGCAATAGTTCGAGAGTGCTTCCCGTCGCCTCGAGCGTCACTTTTGCTTCAAGAGAACTTCCGATTAGCTTCGCAACCCGCGCTTCTTCCAGCGCGCGTAGTACGTCGTCTCGTACTGCGAACAAATGCTCCCACTCCGACAACAACGCCTCCTGAGCGTCACCACTTGCGGTCGGGAATTGCGCAAGGTGGATCGAGGCCTCAATCCGGTTAGGAAGATTCTCCCAGATTTCATCAGCCGTAAACACGAGTATCGGCGCCACCATTCGCGCCAAAGAGTCTCCGATTCTCAGCAGTACGGTTTGCGCCGAGCGTCGTGCTTTGTTACGCGGTGCAAACGTGTAGAGACGATCCTTGATGATGTCGAAGTAACGCGCTGAAAGCGTCACGGTCGCAAAGTTGAACAGCGCTTGATAAACGTTATGAAACTCGTAAGCCTCATATGCCGCGAGCACTCGTCTCGTTACACGATCGAGCTCGGCGAGCGGCCAGCGATCGATCTCTTCCATCTCCGCATCAGGCACACTGTCACGATCGGGCTCGAAGCCATACAGATTTCCGAGCGCGAACCTCGCCGTATTCCGCAGCTTGCGATAACCGTCCGTAACACGTTGGAGGATCTCGTCAGACCCGCGCATGTCATCGAAATAATTCGACGAAGCACACCAGAGACGAATGGTTTCGGCGCCCGACTGCTTGATCACCTTCTCAGGCTCAATTGCATTGCCCGCAGACTTGTGCATCGCACGGCCTTGCGCGTCGAGCGTCCAGCCGTGCGTGATCACGGTCTTGTACGGCGCGCGATCGTGAGCGGCGACGCCAACCATCAGAGATGAATTGAACCAGCCACGAAACTGATCGCCACCTTCGATGTAAACATCCGCCGGCCAACGCAGCTCTTCGCGATTTTCCAGCACGGCGATAGACGACGTGCCACTATCGAACCAGACATCGAGAATGTCAGTCTCTTTGATCCACTCCTGTGCCCCACATCCCTTGCATGTGTAACCCGGCGGCATCAAGTCTTTGGCGTCATGCGTCCACCACGCGTCACCCGACTCCTTCTCGAAAACATCGGCGACGTAATTGATCACCGCCGGATCGGCAACCGCTTCCGTACATTTTGCGCAATAGAAAACAGGAATGCTGACACCCCAAACACGTTGCCGCGAAACACACCAGTCTGGTCGCCCTTTGAGCATGTTGCGCATGCGGTCCACACCCCAACCGGGTATCCATTTGACGCGTTCGATCTCGTCGAGCGCAGCACCGCGCAATGACGCAGAACCATTCTCCGGAAGGTTGTCGGTGAGATTGGTCCGGTCGCGGCCGTCCTCGTCTTTTTCGACGAGGTCGCGATGCGCCTGGTCCATCGCGATGAACCACTGCGGCGTAGCACGAAAGATCACCGGGTTCTTGCAGCGCCAGCAGTGCGGATAACGGTGCTCGTACTTTTCACTAAACAGCAGCACGCCTTTGTCGCGCATAAACTCGACAATCGCATCATTCGCATCAAACACGCGCTGACCAGCGAAATGCTCGACTTCGGACGTGAATCGTCCTGCGTTATCGACTGGACAATAGATCTCCAGACCGTAGCGCTTGCCGATCACGAAGTCGTCGTGACCATGACCAGGCGCAGTGTGCACGGCTCCCGTACCGGCTTTGCTGTCAGCCTTCTTCTCCGCGTCTTTGACGTCGAGCTCAGTCTCAGCATCCGCTTCGCCACCGAGCGTAACGTGTTCGCCAACCATCAACAGCGACGGACGATCGAGCCACGCGTGCCTGGCTTTGAGCCGGTCTAACTTTGCGCCCTGAAAGCGTGCGAGCACCTTCGGCTGCCCAAGCTCACACTTCGCGGCCACGGCTTCGACGAGATCACTCGCAACGATGTAGACCTCGTCTCCCTGTTCGAACGCCGAGTACTCAAAATCAGGATGCACCGCGATGCCGAGATTCGCCGGAAGCGTCCAGGGCGTTGTGGTCCATATCAACACAAAAACTTTTCGACCGGCGAGCGCGGGATCGATCTCCGCCGGATCGCTCTCGAGCGGAAACTTCACGTACACCGACGGGCTCGTATGCTGATGATATTCAACCTCAGCTTCCGCGAGTGCTGTCTGGTCCTTGATGCACCAGTAAACAGGTCGTGCTCCTTTGTAAACCCAACCGCGTTCGACGAAGCGTGCAAACATCCGCGCCGTTTCGGCTTCGTAGTGGTTCGACATCGTGAGATACGGGTTGTCCCACTCGCCGAGAATTCCGAGTCGTTTGAAGTCGCGCGTCTGGCTCTTCAAGGCATTCTCGGCGTGCTCGCGACAGGCGCGACGGAAACTCTCGCGACTGAGATCCCCACGCTTCTTGCCTTTTTTCTCCAGGCCGCGTTCGACATGTATTTCGATTGGCAGACCGTGACAGTCGTAGCCCGGAACATACGGCGCGTCGTAGCCCATCATGCCACGCGATTTGACGATGAAGTCTTTGAGGATCTTGTTCGTCGCGGTGCCGAGATGGATATCGGCATTCGCGTAAGGTGGACCATCGTGAAGGATAAATTTCTCGCGGCCCTCGCTCGCCTGACGCATCAGGCGATATAGGTCGAGCTTCGCCCATTTCTCCAACCGAGCGGGTTCACTTTGCGCCAGATTCGCCTTCTGCGAGAACGCGGTCTTCGGCAGGTTGACGGTCTTTTTGAGATCTAGAGGAGTTTCTGTCGACATAAGCGTAAGTGCTAAATACTAACAGAGCGTTAGACAGGATTACAGGATTGACAAGATTTTCAGTATTCAATCCTGTAAATCCGGCAAATCTTAAAAATCCTGTCCAAACAAAGAACCCGAGTCACCAGCTATGAGATGGTTCTCGGGCTCGTAAATCCGACTGTATTTTAGATCAACCGATAAACATCTCATCCTCTGCGTAAGTCTGATTAATGGGCTTCGGCATTGGCGCAACGAGTACCTCGAGGCCGCGGCGGAAGCCCGCCATAATCGCGGCCACCTCGCGCGCCGGCTCTATGACTTTCGTGTGGATGAAGTCAGTCGTCAATGCCACCTGCTTGTGTGTTCGATCGATCGTGTTACTGACCAGCTCTACTTTATTACGAGCCTCGACGGCCGTGTCGCTCACCAGGTCTCGCAGCTCGGCCATCTCGCTTCTGACGATCGCCAGCGACTCGGAAAGGTGCATCGTCGCCGTCGACAGATGGCCGGAAACCGCGGTGAACTGTTCGGCAATCAGTTTGCCCTGCACCGCGATCTGTTTGCCCTGTTCGCTCACCGCAGTGACGCGCTCGAGCAGCGGCTCCAGCTTCTCTTCCATCCGGTTGACCGACTTCATCGCACGGCTAACGAAGACCGCTATCGCAATCATCGCGATAGCAATCACGATAAACGACGCAGCAATGATTACCATGATCCAGAACAGCGGATCTTTGGTGCTCATTTGGAGAAGTGCTGGGAGGTACATTCTGTTACCTAGTTTGTTTTGTCGCCGAAGTTTGGAGCTTCCAGCCGACCGGACATTTCAGTCTTCCGTTTCTCGTCCTGGTAGGCTTTCTTGCCCGCGTCGATCGCAGCGGCGACAGTGCCTGTCTGCCGCGAAGCAGCTTCACGTGCTGATTGTGCGACTTCGCCGACTCGACCAGCCGCCTGGGTGTACAGCTCGGAGGCGCGCTCGCGTGTGGCTTCATAGTACTCGCCGGCACGGTCGGTCAACTGCTGCGCCGCCTCACGTGAACGATCGATGCCCTTGCGGGTGGCGTCCGCGATGTCGCCGCGCAACTCGTGACCCGACTTTGGAGCAAACAG
>Ga0157372_10006816_pt1 | contig 12148 bp, 12 predicted proteins | sample C55metaG_FD_115307 | JGI IMG/M metagenome (GOLD analysis project Ga0157372, IMG submission 115307) | Corn rhizosphere microbial communities from Kellogg Biological Station, Michigan, USA - C5-5 metaG | ecosystem: Host-associated > Plants > Roots > Rhizosphere > Soil | place: USA: Michigan... | reverse complement strand
GTTGTGTCCTTGTAAAGAAGTTTAATAAAGGGAGCGATTAAAGAAAAGCTCCCGTTGCTTGGGTTTTTCAATAGGACATCGAGGCGAATGGTAAGCCCATCCCAGCTTAGCTGATGGATAGTAGCTTTCGGTACAACTTCCAATTCAGCACCGGTGGTTTTTAGGTTTTTCAAATAGGACCATCCTGCAATAGCGCCAGCACCTAATACAGTAGTGGCAAATATTTTAGTGAACACACTCATTTGGTTTTACTCCGTTTTCTGTCCAAGTAATCAGCAGTCATTTTGAAACCAAGCCAGATGCCTCCGCCAACGAAGGCTTTCACGGCATAATCAAGCAAGCCGGTAAAATCAAGATTGGCTAAGAATATGCATCCAGTGAGCAGCATATTGCTCGTACTGTCTGTTGTTTTGTTGTCCATTGGTTATGCAGCTTTTTTAATTTGTTTTGGTAAAAAGACAATCCTTCCTGGAAGTCCGAACTTGTCAAGGCAAAACTCAACCTGCCTAACAGAGAAATACTTGCCTTCATGTCTGCTTAAATCATTCGGGTATTTGTCCATCCACTTACGCATGGTTTTTCTATTCACATCGAAAATGGAGGCAAGGTCAGATAAGCGGTACGGCTTGACAATAAGATTCCCTTCAGTATCGTAATACTGTTTTTTGGTGTGTGGCTTTGCCATACGATTATGCTCTAATGAATTGTTGGTTGATGGCGTTCACCTGAAAAAGATTGAGTAGTCCAGGTGTGCCTTTTTCAATGAAATAGGTTCTCCAGTAAGTGAAGTTTTGTGCTGTGGGTTCTTCACTGTATTCAAGAACTGCTTCAGCAAGCGCTTTAATTTCTTCTTTATAATTTGGAAGGGATGAACGTACTAACCTGATTTCTGCAAACCAGTCTTTTGTACACACAAAACCGTATTCGTTGTTCTTGTCAAACCATACGGATGGAAGCGGCATGTATCTTCCTTTAGCACTAGTGACATATTGCCTTGCTAATAAAACCCGTTGGCAAAAACTTAAGAAAGCGTTGCGAGGATTTTTGGCAAGCGTAAAGTAATCTTCAATTTTTTCTTTCGCGGTTCTAATTTCTTTGGTGGAAAACTGTGTGCTATTCCATAAGGAGCTGTATGCAAAATTCCAGGCGGCGCTAACGAAATTTTCAATTGGTGCGGTTTCAAACAATTGTCCATTGATGACTTTCATTTCAGGTACATTGGGATTTTGTAGGCTCGTAGTGCTCTGTCTCATTTTCGTGCTTTTTATTGGTTATTTTCTTTTGACAATACAAACATACTATCACTCAAAACGGTCATTGTCCGATATGGGCAGTTTTGGGCAGTTATGGGAAGAAAAATGCAGAAATGAGAAGGTTTGGGACGGTAATGGTCAATAAAGGATTTTTATGTTACTTGTGGAACGGATAAATGTTCAACCAGAGAATTTGTACTCTGATATTTCTATGTTCTAACATAAATTTGAAGTATGGCTGAAATTGATTTAAAATCCTCAACTATAGATAAAGGGTTGGATTTAGTCAAAGGATTTCTAGAGAAGGCAATTGGTGCAGCTGTGACAGAAATTGGTGAAACACTTGCTGACAATGTTAAGCTTCGACGCTTAAAAAATCAGATAAAAAACTTTCAGAAGGCCAAGAAGATTGCAGAGGATTCAAAGATTGACATTAAGCAAATTAATCTGAAGGCATTAGTTCCCTACCTAGAAGGTGTATCGCTTGAGGAAGATGAGGTTTTGCAGGGAATATGGGCTAATCTTTTTGTAAATTATATTGATTCGAATAAGAATCTTACTATTAATGTCTATCCAGATATTCTGCGTCAACTATCAACAGAGGAAGTTAGTATTTTAAAGCAAATGCAAGCAAATAGCAAGCGAAACCGAATACGTGTCATGTCAAGATCATTACATGGGCAAATGCAAGAACCCTTTGTATATTTCGATCAACTCACAAATTTAGAAAGGTTAGGAATTGTTGAAGGAATAGCAAATTATAAGAGTGAACTGTCCAAGAATGAATCACTAAAACAATAAGTCAACGAGGAAAAGAAGAATTCAAGATCAAACAACTATCACCAGATTATTTCATAATTACCGACTTCGGGGAACAATTCCTTGAAGCTTGTGAGAGGTAAGCCGGGTTGGAGTGCAAAAACACTAAAACCAACTCTATCAAATCCACAGTTGATGTATTTTTAGAAACAAAGGTTTTTTCAAGCTGCTACTTTTTCTTATTAGTAAAAACCTCGTTGATTTTATGCTGAATAGACTGATCAAGAGCGACAGCTTCTTGGAAAAGCCTCATTGCTTCAATTTCTCTTTGCATATTTAGCTGAGTAACACCTTTGCAAAAAAGCAGATCGGCCCGTTGTTTGTCATTTGCACTCATAAGACCTTTGTCAAATCGCTCTTTTGCTTTTTCCCAATCTTGGACAGAAAAGGCCTGTAGCCCCTCAGCTCTAAATTTACCAACTCTATCTACAGTGGTAAAGGCTGGCCTTACTTGGTATCTTTCGTCCGCCAAATCACAAAAGTCAACCTCATCCAGCCAATGATATTGTGGCCAAAGCAATCCATTATTTCGGCGGTGATAAATGATTCCTATTTTGGCCTGCCGTATATGTAATCCTACGGACTGAAAATTATCAGAGCCCCCGAAAAAGTTTATTGAATACGCTCCTTCATCTGCTTCACCGTGACCTATCACATGAGCCCCTTCACCAATCATTAAATAATTACTTCTATACGATTTACCATAACGATTGAAATAAAATCGATCCTTGTATATAACATTTACTTTAAAGCCACCAACAGTTTCAATGTTGCTATCCTCAATCACAGCATCCATTGCAGATGACATTTTTGAAAATTGTTCAGGAATCTGAAGCTCAAAAGACAGATTCATCATCTCAATTTCAATAATAGGTTTATTTGTCGCGGGTAGATTATTATTTTCCTTGCGCTTATCTTTTTTCTTCTTCTCTTTTTTGACAACTCCCATCATGCTCTCCTGAAAACGGTTAAATGCTTTTTGATCACCTATCCAGGCAGAGACTACTTCTTTACAATCGCCAGTTTTGAATTTGTAGATCGTTGCATCTGGCAAAGAATAAATTCTGTTTTGTATGCAGATTTCTTATGGTAAAAGGTAAGTGTTTCAATCACCCTGTCAATCGAATCATCTGGGTTGATATGCTTTAGCGCTAACTCGGCATCGTCAATATCGCCTGCGAAAGAAATGCATACTCTTGTATTAATAATGACAGTTTTAACCACTCCATCAGACGGTTTGGTTTTAAGTCCCTTCACCTCGTGATTAGGATGAGTAAGTTTTGTATCACTTACAATGCACAATTGATCTTCAAACTTCCTAGCGACAATCAGACTCATTTAAAAAATTTAGGCTTTTAGAAATTTTTAGGCCAAGAGCATGGCAGATTAGCCCATCTTCGAATTTATTATCTATGCCGCTTCATCATAATCTTTCGGTAATCCCAATAAATCAAAAATTCGTTCTATTTGTTTAACAGTATAATATCTTCCATGCCGTTTGCCAATTACGTCTATATGTGGCCTTAGCCATCGGTTCATCGTTTTCACGCTTTGTTCATATAGCTGAGAGAGTTCACCAATGCTGTAACTCCTTATCTCCACAATCCGTTTTGCTGTGCTCATATCCAATAACACTTTTGGTAGTTTAATATTAGCAGTATAGTTCTAAATAATCTTCCAGCTCTAATGCCAATAGTTGTAACAAAGTAGGTAGACCAATGTTTCTTTCGTGGCAAAGATCAATGACCATTTGCCGTATAAGCTGCGGTTCTTCTTTTATGACATCCAAGTCCACAGGTTCACGCCTTCTAATTTTTGCCTGGTTGAATTGTTGTATGATATAACGTTTTTGATTGGGTGTCAAAAAGCCTAAGTCATCAGCACGATAAAGAAGTGAAATCATAGATACTTTCCATTTTTGTTTTAGCTGTGCCAGCAATGGAAGCGTAACACCTTCCTTGAAGTCATTTGCAATAGCTTCTGCTGGCATAAGAAGTTCCGCTGCAAACAAATTAGCTTCATGGTTAATTTCTCTTTCTGCACCGACGGAGGTATAAGTGTGCATCACCAAATGGCCTAATTCAAAAGCAAGAGAAAAGCGTAGTCTATCACCCAAGTGGCTTTTATTTAAAAAGATTATGGGAAAGCCATCATCGGTAAGGATGCTACGGCTGTCTACACGTTCAGAACCGAACTCAAAACAGCTAATTATAATTCCTTGTCCTTCCACAGTTTTTGCCAAATTATCAATGACCGGATTTTGAAGGTTTAAGCATTGCCTTACTTGTTTCGCAATTAGCTGCGGTGTATTTACTTCTGTCACCTTAAAGGTTGGTATCAGTGGTGCTTGCTTATCTAACGAACGAGTGAGATATTGAACATTATTCCTTACAATGTTGATTTTGGCTTCGATAGGAGTGATGACTTTAGCTGGAACCTTTTTGCGTTTTCTATAGGAAAGATTCATAGGCAAAATGCTTCCTTGCTGAAAAAAAAAGTTTATCGGATAAGAAGTTGCTTTAGAAATGGAGTTCAAAAGTATTTCGGTTACACCCAATTCACCGTGCTCAATTTTTGATATGAATGCCTTCTGAGCGTTAATTCTTTCGGCTAATTCCTGTTGAGTAAATCCTCTAGCTTCTCGTGCCAGTGTTACCATAGTGGGATTAAAATGTTCCATAGTGTTTGCTAAATATTTTAGCAATGCAAACATAACGCCGAAGATTTGTATTTGCAAGAAAAAAGTTTCCACAATAGTTGATACATTAATTCGAGGTGATTTATAATCAATTCATTACTTGTCAAAATTTTTAGCAAATTTGCTAATAAAGAATAGCCAAGTTCATATTAGTAAGAGCATTTTTGAATTGATAAAAATTACGACTAACCCTTATGCCCCTTAGCTGGAATGAGATTAAATCCAAAGCCCTGACTTTTGTAAAAGAATGGGAGAATGAAGAAAGTGAAGATGCGGAAGCAAAATCTTTTTGGGATGACTTTTTTCGGGTGTTTGGCGTTCAACGACGTCGACTTGCTTCTTTTGAGTATCACGTCAAGAAACTAAATAACAAGGACGGGTTTGTTGACCTGTTCTGGCCTGGAACACTAATAGTTGAACATAAGAGCAAAGGCAAAAGCCTTGATAAAGCACACAGCCAAGTGCTTGACTACTTTCACGGCATCCCTGATAAAGAATTACCGAAATACATTTTGGTTTCCGACTTTGCGAATTTCCGACTGTACGACTTGGACAACGGAACTCAAGTAGATTTTCCACTCACTGATTTCGTAGAGCATGTTCATCTCTTTGGCTTTATTGCTGGTTATCAGAAGAGGACATACAAGGAACAAGACCCTGTAAATATTAAAGCGGCTGAACTGATGGGCAAACTTCACGATAAGCTCAAAGCGATTGGATATGACGGCCATCCTTTGGAGATATATTTAGTGCGATTGCTGTTCTGTCTTTTTGCTGATGATACTGGCATTTTTGATGAGAAAGGAATTTTCAATGAATACTTAGAGTTCAAGACAAGTGAAGATGGAAATGACCTAGCACCACGGCTAGCTGAACTATTCCAGGTTTTAAATACGCCAAAAGAAAAACGCTACAAGAATATTGATGAAACATTGAATGCCTTTCCCTATGTGAATGGGAAGCTCTTTGAAGAAAACCTGCCGCTTGCTTCTTTTGACAGCGAGATGCGAAAGATCTTAATGGATTGCTGCATCCTGGATTGGGGCAAGATTTCACCGGCCATTTTTGGTTCGCTGTTTCAAAGTGTGATGGATGAAAAGGCAAGGCGCAATCTTGGCGCTCACTACACTAGCGAGAAGAATATTTTAAAACTGATTAAGCCGCTTTTTCTGGATGATCTATGGAAAGAGTTTGAAAAGGCTAAGAACGAAAGCAAAGCCAAGCTTCTTCAATTCCACGATAAGATAAGTAAGCTGCGCTTTTTAGACCCAGCTTGTGGATGCGGTAACTTTTTAATTATTGCCTACCGAGAGCTGCGGTTATTGGAAATAGAAATCATTAAGGTTTTACTGTTTAAGTACGAAAAGCTGCGGCCCGAAGTAGCAGCCGAAGCTGGATATAATGTTGGCCTGTTGATTAAATGTGACGTAGATAAATTCTATGGTATCGAATACGAGGAATTTCCAGCACAGATAGCACAAGTGGCCATGTGGCTAGCGGACCATCAGATGAACCAGCTAGTTACGCAGACCTTCGGGCAGTATTATGTAAGGTTGCCGTTACGGAAAAGCGCAACGATTATTCATGGTAATGCACTTCGGATAGAATGGCAATCGCTTTTGCAAGAGAATGAGAAATACGATTTTATTTTAGGCAATCCGCCTTTTATTGGAAAACAATATCAGAATGAAGAACAAAAGAAAGATTTAGATATAATCTTTAGTGGTGCAAAGACATCAGGTGCTTTAGACTATGTAACGGCCTGGTATATCAAAGCTGCCAAATATATGCAAACTGAAAATAATGTTGAAAATGATAAACGAACTAAAGCAGGATTTGTAAGTACTAACTCTATTTCCCAAGGTGAACAAGTTGGTGTCCTATGGAACGAACTTTTCAATAAGTATAAGGTTAAGATTCATTTTGCACACCGAACATTTAGCTGGAGCAATGAAGCTAAAGGAAATGCCGCAGTGCATGTTGTGATAATAGGCTTTTCCAACTATGATATTGCCGAAAAATATATCTACGAATATGATAACATCAAAGGCCAACCTCACGAGCTGAAAGTGAAAAACATTAATCCTTATTTAGTAGAGGGCAAGGACGAATTTGTGGTCAGGCGAAAAGACCCGATTTCAAACATTCCGGGATTGGTTAAAGGTAATCAGCCTACGGACAATGGATACTACCTCTTTACCCCAGCAGAAAAGAAACTGTTCTTAAAGGACGAGCCCAATGCGGAAAAATGGTTTAGAAAATTTATTGGTTCGACAGAGTTCATCAATAACATAGAAAGATCATGTTTGTGGTTAAAGGATATTCAGCCAAATGAGTTAAAGCAGTTGCCAAAAGTTTATGAAAGAGTTCAGTTAGTAAAATCTTATAGACTTAAAAGTCCAAAAGCTGCAACAGTTAAAAAAGCTGAAACCCCAGCCTTGTTTGATGAAATAAGACAGCCGAGCAGCAATTACCTTGTAATACCAGAAGTTTCCTCTGAAAGAAGAAAATATTTACCCATTGGATATATGTCCGCAGATGTAATTAGTAGCAACAAAAACTATATGCTGCCCAATGCCACTACTTATCATTTTGGTATCTTGAACTCATTGATGCACAATATTTGGACACACCATGTTTCAGGTAGATTGAAAAGTGATATACAATATTCCAATGGTATAGTTTATAACAATTTTCCTTGGCCGGAAAATCCTTCCGAAAAACAAATTAAGGCAGTCGAAGTGGCAGCGCAAAACATTTTGGAAGTAAGAAAACAATTTCCTGAAAGCAGCTTGGCAGACCTATACGATCCTAACACTATGCCGCCAGCTTTGGTTAAAGCACATCAGGCTCTGGATAAAGCCGTGGACATGTGTTATCGTCCCCAAGCATTTGCTAATGAGACAAAGAGAATAGAATTTTTATTTGAATTGTATGATAAATACACCGCCGGCCTATTTATGAAGGAGAAGAAACCAAAAAATAAGAAGGATAAACTATGACTATAAACTTATTTGAACTTACCATCAATCCGCAAATTTCCAAATTATATGTTACTGATAATCCGTCTCCACAGCAGCTTACCTCCAATAAGCTTTTTGTTAAAGCGTCTGGCGACTCTATAGTCAGCTTAGAGCCATTGCAATTCTCTCGTCCTCTTGTTACAGGGATTGACAATTATTCGCTTTCGCTAGTAAGAGAACACTTTTTTAGGATTGTTGAAAAGTCAGAAAAGTTTTTTGACGTGAACAAGCGAGATGGAAACTTCGCAATTTTAAATGAAAGAATATATAGGGACGAATTTGTATCAATTCTTAAGAATGTTACTATTCGGTTTCATTATTTAAGCGATAAGTTTTATTTATCGGCACTTCCTCGAACTGGCCTCTATAACCGAATTTCTCTAGCGAAGCTTCTAACTACATACAAACTTTCTAAGGAGTTTTTTCTTAAGAATAGTAAATGTTTGGTTTATCTAGAGAGAGAGGGAATTAGAGGATGGCATAATGGATACATTAAAGGAATAGCCGAAACTGTTAAGGTAGAGGTACCCTCAATTTTTAATGGAACGATGCAGGTAGAGAGTAATAGGGTCATTCCAAAACTAAAAAAACAGGATTATAGTTTTAATCCTGCTTTTATTCAAAAAATCACCAAAATTACCAAAGAGAAAAGCAGTATATCGTCTAAACATTTGCTGGCGTCTACAATAGAAATCGTAAAAAATTATATCGAGCCTATTTTTTCACAACAGTTTGGTAACTACAAAATCATCTTAAATAACTCAGCATTGCCTGTTGATTCATTTAAGATGTCTGATTTGAGTACAATAGACAATCAGTTACATTACATTTTTAAAAGGAATGGTAATATTTATACAGATTCAAAGAGGTTTCAAGGTCTTTCCAAACTTAATTTAATTAATGAAGTAAAAACTCATAATGTAGTATTATTTGGAACCACAGATACGATAACAATTTTGCAAAGCATGATTGATTCATTGAATAACGGAGTGGCAAGCGGAGGTTACAAATTTGATATGCCTACCAAATTTGGAATTAAACTGAATGTTGTTGACACATATATTTCAAATGAATTTAGAATGTACTTGGATGACTGCAAAAAGTATATTTTTTCAACCGAAGAAAAGCATAAAAATGCGCTGGCAATAGCTTACTTACCCGAACACAGTAGTTTATACTATGAATTTAAGGCTAAATTAGCAGCACATGGTAAGGTTTCTCAAATAAGAAGTAAATCAAATTTTGACATTTACACCGCTTGGAATATTGCAGCCAATATTTATGCTAAAATGGGCTATACACCTTGGACCATATCAGAAAGTACACAAATTGAAAATGCGGACTTAGTTCTTGGATTTTCGTATTCTTCTTTGAATGTTGAAGGCAGGCTGCGCAGAAATATTGGTTATGTAAATGTATTTGACAAGAAAGGCGAATGGAAATTTATGCGGTCTCATTTAGGGATATTAGATTTTGCTAATAGAGATAAAATCATTCCAGAACTTGTTCAAGAAGCCATTCATTCATTTATGGCAGGGGGAACTTCGCCCGCAATAATTGATATTCATTATTCTAAAAAATTCTCGAAAAGTGAGCGTCAAAAAGTATTTCAGTCAATAATAAAAATCCTTCCGAATATCAAGAAGGTAAACTTTATAAGTATAGATGATTCACACACATTAAGAGTTTTCGATGAAACCTCTAAATATTTTAATCTAAAAAGGGGACATGTTGTTTTTATAAGAGAAAATGAATTTTTGCTTTCTGTTCTCGGAAACGATATTAGTCCTGATGCATTTAGGCAGATGAAAATCATCGTTCATACCGAAGGGGAAAAGCTAAGTATGGAAAATAATTTAGCTATTGGACAGAGGATTTTGGCGATGACAAAATTAAACTGGCGATCTGTAATAAAGGATTCCTCTGAACCTGTTACATTGAAATATTCCAATGAGATTGCGAAGCTTACAAATCATTTTTCATTGACTGATTGGAACGTAGTTTCAAATAATTTATCTAACATTCCCTGGTTCATATAATTATGGAAATCAATCGCGAAAATATTGAACGGGAATATTTGGAAAATAAATCAAGGTTTGATGCGATTGCATCTGATATAAATGCAACGTTGAAAAGGGTTGCCCAAAAATATTTTAACGAAACCAGATTTCAGGTTTATATACCTCCTTTACGAATTAAATCTGTTCCATCAATAATTGGCAAACTCGAAAGAAAGAGCAGAAATGAAGATTCCTTATTTAATGCAGAGGGGAATGTTTTGAAACTAGTAACTAATGATTTTATAGGAGGCAGAATTCTTTGTAATACACAAGAAGACGTTGTAGCAATAGAAAAAATTATTGCAAATCATTCCAGGCTAACAGTTGTAAAAAGGGAATTTATAAATAAGGAAAATGGCTATAGTGCCTTACATCTAGATATACTTTACGAAACATATTGGGATGATAGTTCAATTAAAATACCTCTGGAGCTGCAAATAAAAACACATTTCCAACATGCCTGGGCGGAGATAACACATGATGACGATTATAAGCCGGAAGATAATATAGACATTGATGATTCAATAAAGGCCTATTACAAACACATTTCTGAAATTCTAGGAGGACTAGATGGATTTTTAATTACGATCAGAAAACAGAAGCTGAAGCTAATCACTCCTCCTACTCATCTTACGCCTGCAGACACAATCATTAATTCTAAAACCTTAAGTTATACAATAAGTAGATGGAGAAATGGTGAACAGATTACAAACCAAGAAATGAGTATTTTACTGAAACGTTTAAAAGATGAAGCATTTGAAACCATTCAAGATGTGCAGCAATTATTAGATAACCCTGAAGTTGAACAATCAATTAAAGCGTCAAAAGAAGAGTTGTCAATAAACGAAAATGTTTCAGCATTTGAAATGATAAACTACGGCTCTTTATTAGTCCGGCAAAAATTTACAAGCTTCCATGATGAAGTAAAATCAAATTTTGGTTTTGTAAAGGAACAGTGTGGCGAATGCAGTAAAAATCTAACTAAGGAGGAGTTAGATTTTATGAATAACAATACAGATTCAGACATGGACTTTTATTGTGAAGTTCATAGAGATAAATATTTTCCAAATAAGTGCTTAAGATGTGAAATTAAGACTTCAAAAGAGTTATGTATTAATTGTGCAGCTGAACTAGAATCAGATAAGTTTTAATCACTATTAACCCTTTTTAACCCTTTCTGACCAGTTGATAATCTTTCACTATTGATCGATTATTTGTGTACAGAAAATTAGTTTTACGCTTTTGCCCAAATCAACTGCACAATTGGGGCTTTGAGCTTTCTCAAAGATTGTAACGAATATTACTTCTTAATTTTCACTATTTCTTTAAATAGATCGCCAGTTTTATATAGGTGATGTTGTAGTCAGTATTTATCTATACAGCTTTACATTTTACTTACTATTCTACGTTTAAGACCTGTGTCAATAAGTTTGATATTTAAATCCTCGCGGATTAAGTTCAATATGTTAATGTACTTGTCCCACAAAAGATCCTGATTATCAATAATTAAACCTGCATCAAAATGGTAAACCTGAGTTACAAAAGATATACAGTCGTTGGTGAAGGTGTAAAATTCATCTACGACCTCTACAGGCAAATACATAGCCTGCCCGTAAACAAGGTCTTGTAATTTAAAGCCATCAATGATTTCTGAGCCCATGTAGGCTTCGCAATAGGTTACCCACTGTTCCTTATCTGCATAATTGTAAATTTCAACGTAAGGTGACGAATTTATATCGAGCCGTTTGACAGTAGCATAACAGGCATCGTTGAGCGTTTTATAAGCGTCAATTTTAAATTGAAACAGCTTGTCTTGAAAATCTTTTCTTTGGCTATTTCGTAGGTTAGAATAAAGTAGCAAGACATTAGCAGCAGTAAGCCCAATAGTTATAGTAGTGAAAATTTGTTCTGTTGTCATAGGCTTTCGTATAATAGGACAGCGGCATGCAATAACCAATTTACTTGTTTTTTATTATATCATTTTGATTTGATGTTGATGTAAGAATTATTGATTGAGTTTTGTTCTTTTGCCTTTGTTTGCTTTAATTAAAAGATTTTGCAACACTTATAACTAATGTATAAATCAAAGATTAGTTTTTTATATACTGCATTTGCAAATATCTAATATTATTAATTCAAACAATTGATTTAAAGTCTCATTAATATTTTTTGATTTCAATAATTATACTAAAGTCATAGCAAACTCTTCTTTAAATAAAAAGTGTCATTCACCAAAAGAGACCTAAATTGAAAGACAAGTGTGTTTAAATTTTATGTCAAAGAAATTCCTTTAAT